>OBLU010001826.1_pt1 | contig 19627 bp, 27 predicted proteins | sample 1518681 | NCBI WGS metagenome assembly OBLU01 (sample SAMEA3539304, study PRJEB22396) | soil metagenome | biome: tundra; feature: field; material: soil | place: USA | collected 2010-05 | depth 0.15 m
CGCCGAGGGGGGCCGTGGCGGGGCTGCCGACGTTCAGGGGGATAGATTCCACCGTCCCAACTGGCGACCCCGCCTTGAGCATCTGTGCGTTGAGTGTGGCTGGCCCTGCGGCGTACCCCAAAACTTTGCTGAGGAAGCCTTGAGGTGTATTAGCCGACCCAACTGAGAATCCGAACTCAGTGATGTCCAGAAAGTCTGTCGGACTGACGATGCCTGATACCGTCGCGTCGCCGGTGTCGGACGTGTCCGCGTAGACTGCCGATCCAAAGGCGAAGCTCTGCTGGTTAGCTGTAAGGAAAAGCCCGAACAGCCCCGGCATGAGGTTTTGCCCGTTGAGCGCGGTGAAGGCTGTCAGTCCAGAGAAGGTATAGGTCTGTCCGGCGACTATAGCGGCCACCGGAACGGCGAAGGTGACGACCGTAACGAATCCGCTAATGGTCGAGATGACCTGCACACTTGATACCGCAAACTGCGTCGGGAGAAGCGTGTTCAGCGCGTAGAACCCGGTGTTTACCAGGACATTGCCGGGGTTCGTCCATGCCGAGCCCTGCGAAACATCCGCAACGGCGTTACCAGGCCCAGACTCCGCCGCATCCTGATAGGTAAATGGGTTGGTGAGGCCCGGTCGAGTGTAGACCGAGCCCACGTTGAAATCACAGTTCTGGTTGCGCGGCGAACCGCCTTCGGGGAGGCTGGTCGGATCTGCGAGGGTCACCGTCCCCGAGAAGGTTGCAAGCGCCGCACTCCCGGCCCCGACGAGGTTATTCACGAGCTACGCCTTGCAGTAGGTTGCAACCCAGTTGATGACGTCACCCGTTACCCCTGAAGGCAATGCCCCGGCAGCAAGTTCGTTCAGCCCGTCGCCTGAAGCAGTGCCGGTCGTGAGGATTTGGATGGTCGCATTGGCCTTGTTGTACTGGTAGATATACCCGGAACCCGACTGTGAGGTCAGGGTCATGTCGTCCGGGCCGATAACAACCACGGCGTTGCCCGTCTCCACTGCCGACAAAACATTGGCGTGGGTCAGTGCGACCTCGAAAGCTGAGGTGCTCAATCCGGTTCCGCTGACGATCAAGGTAAGACCGTTCAGCGAGGGGATATTAGTAAGCCCGGAGAACGTCACATACTGTCCAGCAACCAGAGCATTGGTTGCCGTGATCGTAACCACGTTCGAGGTCAGCACCGAGTTGGTAATGCTCGCAACCGGAGGGGTCGAGTAGGCCGCGACCAGCACATTGTCACCGGCGACATCCTTCCACGGTGCGTAGGCACCCACTGGCAACTGTCCACCCGCCACGTAGGTTCCGGCAGTCCAGATGAGCTTGCCGCGCAGCCATGTGCGCTGGTTGGTCAGGTCGAGTCCATAGGGCGGGTTGAAAACTGAGAGTGTCGCTGCGATTGGCATGTACTATCTCCTATTGGAACGATCCTAAACCACTATAGTCCGAGCCGCCACCAGAATACATCGGGCGTCGGTTGTCGATTCTCTGGCGTGCGCGCGCATACGTCTGACGCAGCCGCAACATGCTGCGGTCTGCCTGCTGCACCAAATCCTGTATCTGAGTGGATCCCAGGCGCCGTCCATACCGCACGGCGATCTTGTCCGCGACGGCCTCTTGACAGTCTGGAATTGGCACAAAGGTCTGCGACCAGTCGATAGACGAGGCCGCAAGGCTGGCGAGACTTCCGATATAACGCAGTCGAACATCCCGCGACTGAATTGCCCCATTGAACCACAACGCGTTGCCGCGCCACTCGAAGTTCACCAGCGCGTTGACTTGATTGCGCGGATAGAGGGCTCCAGTCGGTGGCGGCAGAACTTCGGAGAATGGATTGTTTGTGCCGGTAAGCCGCTCCCACACTTCCAACGGTTGCAGCATATCCGCAGGTAGCAAAAAGTCGGGGTTGATTTCCAGTCCGTCAAAAAACCCACTGAACGTCAGTGACTGTTGAACGGCCGGATTCATCGCCCCGACCCCGAGACTGCTGTTGACTGGCGGCAAACCGATCAGCAAGTAGTTATCTCGGATGAAAGTAGGTTGCCCCATGATGCCGACTTCCCGGCGTACCTCGCGGATGGCGGAGTTCATGAAGTTGGTCAGCGTTACGAACTGCGGCAGTTGGGCAGGAGTGAGACCCGACGACAGATTGACCAGAATCTGCCCCTCTCCCGGAGTTGCAGTAGCTCCACGCTTGTCATCATCGACACAACTTCGAACGAGGTTGGCGAGGTCGAGCAATGACGGGAAGTTCGAGCTTGGGCCTACTGCCATGTCTTACCTCAGTGTTGCATCCGCAGAGAACTTAGTCTTGCCGTATCGCGCCAGAGAATGCGAGGAACGACCCGAAAACCTAAGCCCTCGCCCCCTGCGGAAGTTTTGCGGGCGCCGTGCGAGCGTCCAGCCAGATGGCCTGCTTGGCGGGATCGGTCGGAGCGCCACAATGCATACAAAGTTTCGCGGTCGGTTGAATTTTCTCTCCGCATGCTCCGCAATCTACTTTGCCGTGATCGCGAGAGATGAGGTCGGTCTGATGCCACGTTGCCGAGACTCCAAAGTAGTCAGCAGCAGCGGATGAGATGTTGTTACGCATTGCCAGAGCCTCATCCGCGGTCTTGGCCTTTCCCATCCGCTCCAACTCCTTGCGGAAAGTAGATTCCACGCGCTTCTTTGCCGCAGCCAATTCCGATCCAAGCGGAGGATTGTGCGTTGACCAGAAAACTCCGTATTTGCCGAGATTGTCGCCTTGGTGAAACTCTGACTCCTGCGCGAAGTCCTGGTCTGTCTCGTTGCCATTGAAGCAGGGATTCATCGGATTCAGTATCTTGGTCGCTTCACGAAATCCGTTGGTCAGCACGGGATAGTTGATCTCGTTCTGATCCTTCCGATTCTCGATGAATGGATGCGAGATTGACCCTCGGGCCATCACGTAGGCTTCACCCTTCGGACATGCGCGAATCAGCATGTGCGGATGATTCGGCGGACGGGGAGTGTTGTGCTCCAGATCGGCGGTGTTGTAGAAGTAGATCGCAACTTCCTTGATGCCGAAGTTGGGCGTTGGCTCCCCCATGAGAGTGGGACCATTTTTGGCTGCGCTGAGTTCGGCGGAGCGGGCTTCGTCAAATTGAATGTTCTCTGGCATTAGATTCTCCCTTGTGCAAACCTGTTTTGGGACAACTTCATGATAAGAGATGCGTTCCATGCACTCTCGATTGACCTTGCTTTATCCTCAATCCACTTGGACGCGCGCGCCGATGCGGAGAGCTTGGCATCCTGATAGATGTCCTCCACCGTCTGCGAGTACTCGTCCTGCTCCTTCTCGCGATCGTCATCCATCGACCTGAGTTTAGCCTGAATCGAAACCTCTCGCGTGGCCTTGATAATCGGCACCATCATATCGATAATCTGCGTCGAGAGCGGGAAGGCGTGGAGGTGGAGGTGAGGATTTCCGCGAGCATCTTTCGTGGTCCACTTTGCCCTGAGTTGCAGAGCAATCTGGTAGCTGCCTTGGTAGGGATAGCCGCCAAGCAGTGACAGGCCGGTGATGGGGCACTTGTTCGCCTCGTACCACGCGCCATCGGACTCGGATGGAAGGAAGGGCATATCAATCGACTTTCCAGCGTCGGCCCAGCGTAGAAGCATCCAGTGAGGCAGCCCGTCGCCAAGTAGAACGTCGCGATAGCCGGTGTACCACTCACCATCTGCCTCCCAGCGTCCACCTTGCCGGGTCGTCTCAGTCTGAGCCCACGCCAGCCTGAAATTCGGCAGGCCATAGCGAGTCAACCCGCCCGCACGGGTGAGCCTATCCTGGAAGTGCGCCGGGGGTTGCAGCCGCTCAATGCGATGCAACGGCATATGTCACCCTCTGGCGGAGATGAATGTCATGCTTGGAGACGTGGACGAAACGCTCGCCGTCGAGAGTCACTTCCTCGGCCGAGTAGACGTTGAAGATGACCAGATCGTTCGGCGCGCAGTCTTTCTCGGCATCAACTTCTGGCCCGATGGCAATCACTACCCCGGCATTGGGGTGCTTCTGCGCGACTTCGGGGATGACGAATGTTGTTCCGGAGAAGGTTGTCTCCGCCACATGCTGCTTGATCAGCACGCGATCATTCAGCGGGCGGGGATCGTCGTAGACCTTCGGAGCTTCTGCTAGGAACTTCGCTACTTCGGCATCGGTGACAGCGGTCTCGGTGGCCGGAATCTCTTCGGCTACCCTGTCGCCCTCTGCCGTGAACTTGCGCTTATCTGTTACTTCCATGAACTACCTCTCTCTGGTAAAGGGTGGCCGGAGGCTGTTTGACCTCCGGCCCGTTCATTCTACATCGTCAAATTGACGGCTGGCTAGCATTGATTACGTATGCTCCATAGCGTGGCGCGGAATTTGCCATGTTGAAGGATGTGACGTAGGCGAACTGGTTAGAGGTCAGCCAGTCGCTGTTGGTGCCGGGAGTCGGCATGGTCGTATTGCCGTTGCCGTAGTCGTACAACTGGAGCGGAATCAACTCACCTATCGACCACTGATCTGTAATCAGCATGTCGATACGCCCCAGGGGCTGGACGTAGGACAGATGGACCTCGCGGCCGCCGAACGTGCCATCGAAATACTTCTTCGACACGTCGGGAACGTTGCCACTCTTGCCCTGCTCGCCGTTCTGCAGGTTGATCTGCTTGTTGTAGTAGGTAGTTTCAGCGATAGCAACACGCTGATCCTCGCCCATCAGGTACATACCCGAGTCCTTGCTGACGTTCGACTCGCCCATGGCCCGCCCTACCAACGCTTCGAGGCGCTGAGAGAGAGAGGCTACAACCGACCCGCCATTCAGATTGACCGAAGGAGTCGAGATGCGGCTGGGATACGTCGCCCGGTTGATTCCGGCGATTATGCCGGAGGTAGTCGAGTTGTTCCATGCCGTTGTGCCGTAGACGCCCTGACCGACCGCGCCCGTTGAGCCCGCGATCATGATGTAGTCTCCCGCCGCCGTGGCCGCAGGCAGTGCAGTCGAGAACCACAGCGTGGACGTCACAGGATCGTTGATGGAGATGGTTGCCGTACCGCTGCGGGCAGCCCCACCCTCAGCAGCGAAGAACTGCACCACCTGGTTATCCGTGAAAGCCATTGCCCGGACGCCGGTGATGTAGCTGGTCTGGTTGCCTGACCCCGAGGACGAAGACACAGTTCCAGTCGTCGGAATCTGAGTGATGGCACCCGAAGAGTCCCCGTACATGATGCCTTCGATACCCGCCATAGCGGAGTCGAGCGAGTTCTTCAGCTCCTCAGCCTTGAGCGAGACCAGGCCGCGTTTCTTGCCGTTGGTCGCCAATGCGGCGAGAGTCGTGATCTGGTTGACCGCATAATGCCAGATCGGGGACAGAACGAAGTCATTCCAGATCGAGGCATTGCCGGTTCCGAGGGAATCGCCGTTGCCGGTGCCCTGGGCGATTGCAGCGCCACCCTGCACGCGGTACGGAACGCGGAATGACGGGCGAGTGGTCGCGCCTCCGGTTGTGGTGAATGATACCGGAACATTGGTAAAGCGATCCTTTGCAAGCGCATACAGCGACTTGCTCATGGGGATCAAAGATGGGATCTTGGATGCAAATGCTTCGACTTCGACGGAGGTTACAGCAGCTTCTGTGCCGACGGCCATGATGATTCTCCAGACGCACGAAAGGCGTCAACCTGAAAGTGTTCTCTGGTCAGTTTGGAGAAGTCGTCACCGGAGGCGAACCCGAACATCACGCCAATCTCAGACTTCGTTATGGAAAACAATATCCTCGCGTGTGCCTGATGTCAAGCATCTAACCGCGTGAGGTGTGCCATGATTCTCATACTACTTGTCGTGTTGATCTTGATTACAGGCTTCGGCGGCTACCATATGGGGCCCGGTTTCGGTTACTATGGTGGCGGCGGACTGAGCCTCATTCTGTTCATCCTGCTAATATGCATGGTGCTCGGCGTGATTCCAGGGCTGCGCTAGGAGGCACCATGCCGTATCCGAAAGAATGGGACTTGAATCCCGCCTACGATCTGCACCGGGAACACTACCGGCGCACCCACCCCGAAGAGTTCAAGCGCGAACTTGACGAAATCCTCAGAGATGAGCGCAAAATACTGCGCGAACTTCACCCCACCGTTTTATCAACCAGCATCAGTTTCACGGAGACCACTATGTTACCCACGACAGGCGGAAACACCCTCATCTACACCGGCACGCTGGCCCCCGCGGGCTCAGTTCTCGCGCCGGATTTCGTTGTAACTGTCACCTCGAACGATCCCGCCGTATCGCCCTCTGTGGATTCGACTGGATTGGTCGTCACCGTCCCACTACCGATCGGTTGGGTCGAGAGCACCACCACCCCGCTTGCGATTGCCTATGCGACCACCAGCGCGAGCACTGGGCAGGCTCTGTCGGCAACCATCACGCCGTCGGCTCCTCCGTCCAACCTCGCAACCAGCATCACGTTTTCACAGACAAGCTGAGACAATCGCCTCCTAAGCGAACAAAGAGAAAGCCCGGATTGCCTCCGGGCCTTTTCTTGCTCTGGCGATTTTCCGCGACATCCTTTCACTTCCACGTCACGAATGCCCCATCAGCCTTACGATAGCCTTTATTGGCGATGAACAGGTAGCCGTTGGGGTCTTTCCTCATGTCGAGGTCTGCGGTATCGAGCGCGCGGGAAACCATCAGCGGGCCTCCACCGGGGGCAGCTTTCGGACCTCCAGGCTTGACTTCGCCAGTCCCGTTCGCCGGCCGCTGAGTCGCACCATACAGCTCCTGCGCTTCCTTGAAAGCCGCGTCGCTCAATCTGCGCTGGAACTCAGTCGCCCGGAAGGATGAAACCTTCTCCACGTCCTTTGAGTTGCGGCGCAGTTGATCCTGCTTCTTGAATGTATCGTCCGCTAGCATTTCCTGAACAACGCGGGTCGCCAGCGAAGTTCCAAACCGCGCCTTCTGCACGTCGTTGAGTTTGTATGTCTTGGCGTACTGATCGACGGTTTTGACCAGTTCCGGTTGCGCTGCCGAGTTCATGGCGGTGTCAACCTGCTTCGAGAAAAACTCATCTTGCGACTTCTGGAGCGCGGTCTGCTGCTCCTTCAGTTTGCCTTCGAGCGGGTTGGTGGGTTGCGCCGTCCGCATCGTCTTGACCGTCTCGGAGTTCTTCTTGATCCACGCATCCAACTGCCCAACCATGTTCTTGAGCCGCGCCGGGTCGGTTTCCTGCATCATCTGCGCGATGTGGCTTGGAATCCCAGCCCTGTCAAGCATCCCCATCGCATGAGGCGCAATCGTGGCCTCAAACGCTTCCGGATTCGACTTTGCCAGTTTGTCCAGATAGTGCGGCGCTAGAGTTGCCATGCCTTCAGGGAAGTCTTTGAATGCAGCATCCAGCACTTCCGGGTTGCCGGACTTCAACCCTTCGTCCTGAGCGTCGTAGGTGGCGATGCGCGATTGAATCTGTGTGAGTCCGTCCAGCCCGCCGACGCCTTCAATCAGTTGTTTGGCAGCCTGCGCCTCTTCGACCTTCGGAAAGACTTTGGCGTAGGCATCGGCGCGGAAATAGCCGTCCGTGATCGCCTTGACTGCCTTCTCTTGTCCGGGGAACTTCGCTGCGAGGTCGTTGGTCGGATCGGCAAGCGCCTCGGCAATCGACTTCGCCGCCGAGCGTATGTCCATCGGCCCACGCCGGCCGTCTACATTCGGCTGCTGTTGCTGGACGTCGTCCTGCGTCTGGCCCTGTTCACCAGTGTCTACGGTTGAGGTATCAACTTGCTGCTGATCGTCTACTGCTGCTAGGTCTGCGGTGAATGTTGCCATTGTCTCTGGTCCTCCTGAAATTGTGGGCATCCCTGCCAGATGCCGTCTCTAGCTGCCACCAAACTTTGCTGGCTCTGCTGCCCCAAACACCGCTTCAGCACGGTGCTGCTTTCCGTCCCAATATACCGCAAGCACGCCCCCGGGTTTCACTGTCTCCGCGTCCTCCGGCTCGCCCAACCGCTCGTCCTCTGTGAAATTCTGTAGAGCGACCACGTTCGATGTATGACAAACCATAAGTGTCAAGCCTGCCTTCTCCTTCAGGACGGCCTCAAAGAATGCGAACTGGCGATTTTCGAACGCCTCCAGCGACTCACCCTCTGGGATGGGGACCTGCGGGGAGTTCACGAACAATTTGAGCGCAGCCTGCGTGTCCTTCTTTGGCTTGCCACTGAATACGCCCAGCCGCCAAGGAAACAACCCGCGATGCTGGTTGACGTGCAGGCCGTGAGGCTTTGCGGCCAAGTCAGCCGTCACGAACGCCCGCAGCAATGGAGAGCACAAGATTCGTTTGATCGGATACTTCTGCAAGAACTTTGCAGCGAGTTGCGCCTGAGCGATGCCTTCGGGAGCCAGCGGCACGTCGAGCCATGACCGGAAGCATCCAGCCTCGTTGAGTTCTGTCGTGCCGTGCCTCAAGAGAAGTGCGACCAGTTTTTCCTTCACAAGCGCCGCCTTTTGATCTTTTGCTCGACCTCGCTCACCGGCGTGTAGAGCCGCGTCGTCTCTTCAACCTCATGCGGAGCGTTCATCGCCTGCGGATCAGTCTGGATGCCAGCCTGCAACTGCAGCAATGCCGCCTGCTGTTCGGGCAGGAGCTTGCCAGTCAGGTTGACCTTCGCCGGGGGCGCCTGCGCCTTCTGCAGCTTCTGAGCCATTGCCGAATGCCCATCGTAGTAGAGCGAGACATTCATCCACTTCTTAGCGGCCTTGGGATCGCGGGGTGCCAACCGCCGCAACGCGCGTCCATCCGGCTCCTGCATCCAGGCAAACACTGTCGCCTTGATGGTGGCATGATCCTCGTCATCCTTCTGGCTTACTGGAACGTAGGGCAAAAACTGCGGGGTCTGCTGCAACTGCTGTGTGAGTTGCTGAATCTGCTGCTGCATCTGCTCGCCAGCCTGGATATGCTCCTCGGCAGGCGGTTGCTGTTGCGCCAACAATCCGGCGGCGGCAACCTGCAACTTCTGGTGTTCGGAGGTCAGACGCTCAAGTTCCATGCTCAGTTCTGCATAGTCAGGATTTGTAAGAGGCTCGGTCGATAGCAGCGTCTCAATGTCCTCAAGCGCGCCATCCTCTGAATTGGCCTCATCGACGGTAATCACGTCCTGCAAGTCCAGCCCTTCCACAATTGCCCGCGCGTTGGATGGCGTACCAATCAGCGAAGCAATCTGTGGGTTGACCTGCGCCATGTCCAGAACCTGTAGCAACTTGGCCTCGCGCTGCGAGCCCGACTGCGGAATCTCCGCATGGGTCTCAGGAAAGTATTCAAAACTGCCCTTCATCAGCGACGGCCGGACGGTGATATCGCCTTCGCCTGGAATTGTGTCACTCAATTCATCCGACCCGTTGCGGGCGCAGCACTTCGCCGCCTGCTCGCACGCCTTGGCGATCGTGAAGTTCCCTTTTCCCCACACCGGCCCGTAGCGCTCAAGCGACTGCTGAATCCGCAATTGCTGGCCGCGCCAAGTATCCTCAGAGCCCTCGGTCGTTCCGTTCAAGGCTGGCACCGCGCCGTCGATCGACTGAATCAGGGGCCCAACATACCACTGGAACATCTCGGACATGCCAGGCACCGGCGTCGGAGCCGGAGTCATGCCGACCACGTCCTGCATCGACTGGCCTTCGTCTAGTGCGACACCCACGAATCGCCGTGGGTCGCTCTCCAGCTGACTGATCGCCTCAGGATCAAATGCCTTATTCTCCAGCAGCGTCATTGGGATCGCGCCGCGGATGAACTTGTCCCACAGGTCAGCCCAGATGTTGATGCGCTTCTGGATTGGCAGATCGCCGGTTCCCATCGCCCTGCGTGACTGCCCAAAGCCCCGCGTATACATCTGCTCTTTCAGATGGTCATCCATCGACTCCGACCAGCAGCAGCAGAACTCAGTCCCAGAGAACACCGCGAACATGCCGTCCTCAAAGTTCTGCCGCAGGAAGTCCTTCTGGCTATCGGAAACAGAGTCGTCATCGAACATGCCCGGGCGCAGCCAGAGATAGCCTATCGTCGTCTCACGGATGCCCATTGTCCCGGTGATGTATTTGCCGGCCAGACCGATGCGCGTGTTGATTCTGGCGATGCGCTCAAACTCAAGTTCGCCGGCCCCGCCCCAGGATGGCTTGATCTTCTTGCCCATCCACGGATAAGCAGCGCGAGCCACGGCATAGTCCATTTCCTCAAAGACCATCGCATACCCAGAATCCTTGAGTGTGTCCGCCATCATCGGCAACTTCGTCTCAAGCACGCCATGAACGGTAGAGAGTTCGCGGCGCTGCGGTGCGTCATCCGTTCCCGTTCCAAACCGTTTGTCCGCGACCGTGCGCGTCCAGACCAGCGACCGGCAGTCGGTCCAGCCAATATCGAACATGTCCGACTGAAGGGAGGAGTTGATCTTCTCCCAGATGTAGGTGTACTTGTTGGCCTCGTCAGCCGCCGCAACGTCAGCAGGATTCTTCGACTTTCTGGGTGCGGCCTTGACCTTGATCTTGCCGCGATTCAACGCCCCTGTAGCGATGTCGCCCTGCGCGGAGAATACGTTCGTCGCATACAGGTTGCGGTCGTCAGCATCAGCGATGCCATTGCCGTTCTGCGCGGTCGAATTGGCGCCGTAAATCTGCCATGCGCCTGTGCCCTTCTCCGCTCGCAGATATTGGTGCTGGCGGTCGAAGTGGCGCATCTCCCACGTCTCAAGCACGTTGTAACGCCGTGCTGATTCATCAGCGATCGTCAAGCTCTGAAATAGCTTGGTAATGACGCCCTTCATGGTAGCGTCAAGGTCTTTCGGCTGCCAGACTTTCGTATCCGTGACGATGACCGGGGCAAGCTCACCCGGCTGGTATTCAATGGCCTGCGCTGGGGCCGGCGTGTCGGTCGATTCGGATGTCAGGGTTTCTTCAGCCACGCTTTACGCCTTCTGGCAAAGGAGATGTGAACCAAATGGTATTCGTTTCAATGTCAACCCAGCCAATCGCAGCGTGACCCAACACCCCACGGTCTAGTCCCATAGGGTCTGGTGGGACGATGTATATCTCCCCATCCGCACCTATCTTGAAGTAGACCTTTTCATGGTCAGCGAACTTCATGAAGCCTCCTACCCCATCGAAGGAATCTGCATCTTGGCCGCGCCAGTTGCCATAGCACCGCCATCGCCGCCCTGCTGCTGGTCATCACCGCCGCCCATGGCCTGCTCCACGTCGTCAGCCGTGTAGCCCATCTGCTTGAGTTTGTCCACACACTCAATCGCTTCCGGGTTCTGGTCGATGGGTTGCGGCGCGGCGCTAGAGGTCGGCGCGGGTTGGTCTGAGTCCATCGGCGGTGTGTTCGCGCTCATCCGGTAGTTGCTGCTGCCCTTCATTGCCATCGCTAAAGACCCTCCGGTAAATGTGATACGTGGATAATGTCAGTGAGCGGGTGCGCTTCCTTATAGGCATCTGAAGCATGGAACTGGACAGACGGGTAGTCAGCAATGTCGATTCGTTCACCAGTTCCAATCCACCCGCCATCAGGGTGAGGCTCGTAGCTCTTGATTCTCACCTTCAGGATTTGGATGTACATCGCTCAGCCTCCGCAACCGCTTCATTTCTGCATCCACCATAGCACGAACCGCTTGAGGCTTAGGCAGTAGCCCGCGAATCCGCATCGCTGCTTTCGCTCCCCGCATCATGTCGTGCCGGAACTTTCTCTGGATCTTTTGCATTGCGTCTGTCCTCCGCCCGGGTTGCGTCCCAGCCCTTCGGAATGATCGGCTTGGGTGTTCGAATCATCTCGCCCGCCGTGATTGGCTTGGGCTGAGGCTTCCACTGCTCATGCAGCACGTCCACCCGCCGGCGCTCCTGCGCCAGTTGCGCCTTGAGGTAGTCGATCTCGCGCTCAAGGTGGGTGCGGTAGGGGAACAGCATCTCCACAAACTCTTTAGCTCTCAATCTCGCCTCCACGATGGCCTCACCACCGGCCTGTCCTGCTTCTTCTGCTGACCCCAAACATGCTGCGCCGCAATCATCATACGCTGAGGCGGCGTTGCCGTCTCCATCTTTTCGCGGTACTCATCCTCGGAAGTCTTGCGCTTCGGGCTGAGCATCGACTTGACGAGATACCTGCAAGCATCGCCTAAGTCCATCTCCAACTTCGCGGTAGACTTGTCAGTCTTGAGTACATCGTCCAGGTTCTTCGGATCGCGCAGCAGGTTCGGGATCGCCTTCAGCAACTCAGCGCACTCGGACGAGATCAGCAGCGCGTCATCATACTGGAACCGCTTGCCCTCTTTGTCTACGCCCCAACCTCTGCCCTTCGCTGCCTTGAACAGGGCTGACATTAGACCCCAGCCACCCTTGCGGTCGTTGTCGGCCTTCTGCGCGCCTGGAACCCCGCCTTTACGCAAGACTCTGGATTGCTGGTTGCCAATGGAGTTTGGCTCATCCGTCACCTCTTCAGGACTCAGGTAGTATGCCTTCACCTTCGCCCGCTCATCAGCCAACATGCAGTCCAGCATGTCCTGTGCCACATCCGGGGCTTCCTTCTCGTTGACAACCATCTCACGGTAGACGCACGTGATGTTGATTGGCTTCTGTAAATCCCAATCCAGCAATGACTTAGCCTCGGACGGCTTCAAGGCGATTCGCAACGCCCAGACGGTAGCGCACCAGTGCGTCCGGCCCCAATCCTGTGCAATCCACTGATTCGCCCACGGCTTAGCCAGATCCTTCGCCAACGCAGCAGTAATCCGCGTGGATTCCAGATCAAACGAGTTTGCGAAGTAGCTGCCCTCAAGCGAGTCCCAGTCGCCTTCCCAGTCAGACTTAGCAATAACCGGATCGTCAGACGCCAGCCCGCGCGTATAAGGCCCACGCTCAGCCGCATACGCCTTGCGCTGGTCATCCGTCCAGTCGTAGTAGTCGTCTTCGGTATAGCCGTCCTCGGTCAGCGCGGCGCGCACCCACTCCACGTTGTCCCACGGGTTGACTTTGAGGAATGTGAAGTCGTTGGGATCTTCCGCGGCGTTGTACTCCAGCAGATGAAACCACTTCCGCAACCAGCCAATCCCACCACCGCGCATATTGAATAGCAGTAGCAGTTTAGCCTTGCGCCCGCCCTTTGACCGATTAGCCTTGCGCATCTCACGCATCTCGCGCTCGGTGAACTGCTCAGCCTGATCCACGATGATCAGGTCGTAGTTGCCAGACCGGAAAGCCTCTTCAACCTCGTCATAGTTCTCGGCGTACTTGAACTCCATCTGCGAGCGGCCTATGCGCATGATGGCAGGCGGCGACGTCTTGAGCTTGTCCGACAACCACGGGAAGTCGCGCTTGATCGGCTCAATGTGGAACGGCACAATCTGCTTCTGCCACGTCCGCATAACCAGGCAGACAATCAGCCCCGGCCGTTCATGCATCAGCGTGATAGCTACGCGGTCGGCGCCTGATGACTTGGCAGCCCCGCGGCCACCGCCTACGCCGATGATCGCGGCAGGATGGTTGACCAGGAGATCATAGATGCGGGACTGCTTGGGCTGCAAAGATAATTCAGGCATCGAGCAACCGTACCATGCCCCGTATCCCATGTTTCTGCTCTTTGTGACCGTTGTCCATCAGGCATTCGTAGTGCTCGCCGTCTTCCCACCAGGTCTTGCCGCAAACGATGCAGGGTTTCGAACAGTTGACCTATGAATCGTTCGAAGATTGGGCAATGTTCGAAGTTTTCGAGATTGGATCGTTCGAACTCCCAGCGCATGTCTCCCGCAACGCCGCCATGTTAGGTTTAGGTCGGCGGTCAACCTTCCCACTGTTGCGTTCATGGATTTCTTGCGGCGTCAGGGTTGGGCGAGCCGGACGATTAGTAAGCATATTGCCGTCGAGCCGCGCTTTGACCTCTTCGTCGCTCACGGGGGTGCCTGAGCCACGATACAGCGACGCCGACAGTATTTGAACAATGACCGCCGAACGCTTGCCCTTGATACAGTCAAGACGCTCAAGCAGATCATCCGGGATCCGAAGTGCGATTAGCTTGCTCATGTATAACAATCTACCACGTTGTTATACAAAAGTCACTCGCTCGGCTTGCCAATGTGCCGCACAACCAAGGGCTGCTGATCGTCGCCCTGGTGCACCAGCTTGTCTCCGTACTTCTTGGGATTCCACTTCGCCAGGAGCTTCAAGCGTGTGTCAACACGTAGACGTGAGCGATTGACCACTTCTGGGTTGTGGGCCTGATATTCTTCGCCCTTTGCGCTGATGCGAGTCTCCCAGTCATTCGTGCCATCATCCGCTATCTCTAAGCATTCCATAGCGATAACGTCTTCCCCGATAGATCGCGCGCGCGCGAAGCGTTGGGAAAATTCGGCGTCTTTCTCAATCCAGTCGTAAACGGTTGAATAATGGGGTTTTCCCTCTTGTCGGCAGAACTCACGGAGAGTCTTGCCTTCCGCGATCCATTCGACAATCTCATCCACAAGTTCTGGGGTGAAATCAGAAGGGCGCCCCATCTACGCAGCTTTCTTATCCGCCCAGACACGCTCACCCGCAGGATTTACCCAAGCGCCGCGAGGGACTGGAGCAGGACGGAATCCAAGTCGGATTAGAGTCAAGGTCGTCATGATGGATTCGATGCAAGTCACGAAAATATATTAGCACACCCTAATGCATTTGAGCTATACTAACGCATATGACTAAGAGAACAACGTGGCGATTCACACGCTGGCGCGGCTCGATTCCTTCATCACCGCCGTGGACGGAGGCGAAGAAAAATGCGCAAGGCGCTTGACATGTTTTGCAAGGCGGGGGGCGCGACGAAGGGGCTGCAACGCGCCGGATACGCCGTTCACGGTATCGACATCGCTCCGCAGCCGAATTACTGCGGAGATGATTTCACTCAAGCGGACGCCCTGACCTACGGAACCTATGAATGGTTCCAACAATTTGATCTCATCTGGGCTTCGCCACCGTGCCAAGCCCACACGACTCTCAAGGTGATGCATAACGCTAAAGAACACGTAGACCTCATCCCGCAGACTCGTGAGATTCTGAGAGCAAGCGGCAGACCTTTTGTAATTGAGAATGTTGTCGGCGCCCCTCTCCAGCTTCCCGTATTGCTCTGTGGCTCCATGTTCAATCTCGGGGTGCAGGTCTATGACGGTTGGCGCCAGTTGCGCCGGCATCGTCTCTTTGAGGCAAACTTCCTGATTGAGCGGCCTTTCTGTAACCACTCGCCTGGAACTATAGGAATTTACGGCGACCACGCTCGCGACCGGCGTCGTAAGGCCGGGGTGCATAAAGGAATCGACTTTCCCGATTGCGATCCGATCGCAATCGCAAGCACGGCAATGGGTATTGCCTGGATGAACTGGAAAGAACTTTCGCAAGCCATTCCCCCGGCCTATAGCGAGTACGTCGCTCGGCAATTCAGAAAGGCTGCGTGATTTATGATAAATATGACTAAGAGAACTTTGTCTCCTACATGCGCACATGGACACAATGACTGGAGGTATTCGCCTTCAGGACGCAGGAGATGCGCGACGTGTAACCGCTTGGTGCAGCGAGAGTTCTACGCGAGAAATAAGAAAGTTCGCCCGAAAGAAAAATAATCCTTGACTTCTAAGGCAATTGTATTAGTATATAAACAGTCGCCTGGGAGGGCGAGATTGATGACAACAGCCGGACAAGTTGCAGTTGAGTTGAGGAAGTTGGCGGATGCGTTGGATCGGGAGCCGGACACAGAGATATTCCGCCCCGAGGTGGATTTCTCATGCAAGTACAAGAGTAGTGTGGGACCGGGAGTGGCGAAGACAGTGTTCATTGCTCTCGCGCGTCTCCTGCCTCATCCTCTCACGAAGGGCGTGCAGTCGTACGACTACGATGCCATAGAGTTGCGCTACAGATCCGACGCGATCATCGTGGCTGCGTCGATCGAGCGCAACAAGGTGTGCCGCTTGATTGAGAGAGAGCGTGCTGCAGTGTACGACTGCGAGCCGCTACTGAGTCAGGAAGAGGAGGCCAGTCTTGCCTAGCCCCCTCACCCTCACAATCTGGTGGATCGTTGGCGTTGGCGGTTCGGTGTTTGCGCTGATCGTGCTCGGCTGTGTGGTGAGGGATGCAATCCGCCACCGTCGGGATTGCAAGGCAGCAGACAAGAGGCTGCAGATTGTTTTGAAGACGAGGTGGTGATGCTGATGGTTGAGATTTTGTTCTGGATTGGCTATTTCGCTTGGTTGGGGTGGATGTTGAGTAGGAGTGTTCCGAAGTGTCCAAACTGTGGCAGCGCGTGTGAGAAGAATTGCTGTAGGGTTTGCAATTGGGATCGCTTCGATGCCCTACGATGATCGGGAGAGGAAACTCAAAACTCCTCGTACTGCCAATCTCCCCGCTCCCATTTGACGCCAACGATCCGACTGAACATCCACCGAAAATCTTTAGCGGCCCACTTGATCTTTAATCGCGCGTCTTCCTCCCACCAACCCTTTGTCTCCCGCAGCTCCAGAGATCCATCAGGCATCTTGACGACAAAATCTCCCGTGAAGGTGGTTTTGGGGGCCAGGAGGAGCTTTAGGGGCTCGAATCTCCAGTCCTGAATCAATCCCAGCGCCTTTTCTGTCTCCAGGTGAAGTGAATACCGCTTTTCCAGCCCGTTCATCTCGCCTGGGGTATGCCCTTTGCGCTTCTTTTGAGGCAGGAGAGGCGTTTGGCTTGCTGGTGAGGCTTGGGTGCCTTCCGAAACTAGCGGCGTCTCCTGGAGCCATTCCTGAAAGCTCAGGTGCATCTCTCCGGCAGGCCGGCGCACCCATTCGGCTTTAGTTCTCACCTGGAGTACGCTTGATTTGATTCGGGCTCAGGATTCAGGGACATTGGCGGATCGCGTTCATTCAACATCTCCCGCAACCTCAAAGGCGGATGCACTCTGGGCCACAATTCGCGCGTCACGGTATTTCGGTGAACACCTAGGCGTATCGCAGCTCTGCCTTTGGACCCGGTATCGCCGCGCAGCTTGCGTTCCTCGTTCAGCACTCTGCGAAACACAATCCGGCGCACCTCGTGCACGATCTGCTCCAGCGTGTAGTTGCGATCCAGCATGTTTTCGAGAGTCAATTTAGCCTCCGGTTGGGTATTGCGTAAGGGGCGCTCATTCGACGATCCTCCCGACGCATTCACATACAGCAAAACGTATGGGGCTATGCAACGAGGACACGGCATTAGCTTTTCCGGGGAACCAGTCGGGCATCGTTTCAATGATCGGCCAATACCCGACTTTATGCGGACAATCGGGTTTTAAGCTGTGCAGATAAGGAACTTCTGGGTGTGGGACAATCCAAAATCTTATCGGGCCACGCCTAGTGAACTTCTTGGGGATGGGGCCATTCCAATCCTTCGTCAACTCAAACTGCATCGCCCCTTCTGGTGGAATAAATACGCTCATTGGATCGTCCTCCGTGCGGCTCTCAAATCTAACTCGCGTCGTGTTATGTAGTTACCTGCTCCGTCGCACACTTCATCGTCGGGTGATGGGATAAATACTCCTGGCTGTGAGGCAGGTCCTGCGCCCAAATACCACTCCTGCGGATCGTCTAGGTATCGCCCTTGGTTCATCCATGTTGAGCAGTGAGGCGTGTATAAGCCCTTATTGCCCGCAGGTGAGTCCGCAAAGCTCCGGGTGGCCTCGTAGATGGTCTGACGCGCTTCCTGTTCGCCCACAGCCCTGCCAAGCTCACGCACAGCCCTTGCAATCGCCTTCAGTGCTGCAATCTTGGCGACGTGGCGGGGATAGGCTAGGTAAATATCTAAGTCTGTCAAACGACACTCCTTCTAAGCGGGTGGTATTACCCTGCTGGTGGTATCCAATAGCGTTCTCAGGCATGGCATCGGTGAGTGACCCTCCCGCTTGTGCAGGTCCTCGGTAAACATCTGCCGCAACGTTCGATTGCAGTCAGTGCGCGTAGAGGGTGAGACTACGCTCTTTGCCAAACAACAGAGAAAAGCAAATTTAGCCGCGTGAACTAACCTCTTGATACCGCGCAGCAACCCCCAGAGGAATGACCATGAAGGGAACGGGTGGAGCATTGTTTTGTTGGGATTCTCAGGTCTCAACGGATTTACCATAGCAAACCTCTCAAAATTGTGCAACAATAAATTCGCGGGTTGAGCTGACGATCACTCAGGTCTCGGTTAGTTCCCCGCCGGCGCTGGAAACCCAAACGGATCGCCCTCGGAGCTTACCCGCTTCGGGGGCTTTCTCATTAGAAGTTCGACTTACCGCCGCGCAGTTCTGAAACAATCTCGGACAAGCCTACCCAAACCAAAACGATAGCAGACGGCGCAAATACCCAGTACCAGCTCATAGTGAACCTCCCTTCCCAATTTTGTATTCCCAACGCCTGTCATGCAAGTGCCTGCAAGCCACAGAATAGCCGCGCTTCCTGAGTTCCCTGATTCGCGCAGAACAATTAGAGCCGCTGATCTGTGCGCCGTGCATCTGATTTGCCATCACGCCTCCTAATATGAAATCTTGACGTTGGGAATGAGTCCCTTGGCGATGGCCGTTACTGCTTTCTTAGCCATCTCTTGAGTTAGTCCAGCCGTGACGAAGGCAGCAAGAGCGTCTGAATTGACCTCAGCCTTGTGCGCTTTGTCCTTCTCCCGCGCCTTCGTTTCGTCGGCTATCCGTTTGGCCTCCGCAGCTACCCGCGCCTTCTCTGCCTGGGTCGCAGCCGCTTCACGTTCTGCCGCTGCCTTGGCCCAACGTGCTTCAGATTCCTTGGTTTCACGAGCGGCATCTACAGCAGCCTGCTTTGCGCGCTCCTGTGCCTCTACAGCGTCCTGCTTGGCCTTCTCGATGGCTTGGGCCTTCTCTGCCTCTGCCTGCTTCGCCCGGGCCTCAGCAGCGAACTTCTCACCCTCGATGCGCTGGCGCTCTGCCTCTGCTTCGCGCTGGGCCTTCTCCCGCGCTTCCTGTGCAATCTGGGCCTCACGATCACGCTTGGCACGTTCCTCCGATTCCTGTCGCAGCTTCGCCATCTCCAGCGCGTCTGCAGCCTGCTTCTCAGCGATCTTGAGCTTGGTTTCGAGTCCAGAAAGTACGGCCATTTTAGTTTGCGTGGCGCGTTCCTTGAACTCCTGAAACAGCGTCAGGTCTACCAAAGAAACAACCGCAAGCCGTTCCTTGATTGTGGCGCCAGTTGCGCCGAAATCAAGAGTCCCCGCCAGCTCCATCGCGGAGATGTTCTCTTCGTGCTTGGCGCAACGCTCCTTGTCTTCGTTCTCCCATGCCGTGAGGGGTGCGCGAGCTTCAATCTTCAATGCGTCCAGCCGGTCACGCATCTTCTTGCCTTCCGCGTTGATTCGAGAGATCCGCTTGGTGTCCACTTCGACCACGGCAATGCGAGCATCCTCAATTGCTGTCTTCGATCTTGACACGTTGTATGCGAGAGATTTCACCGCCTCTCTGCCTTTCGGTGTGCTAATGTCTTTTGGCGTAGAGCGAACCTTCGCTTCGATCTTTGCAAGGACGTCATCTAGCGCCCCCGGTTTGAATATCTCAGCAAGTTCCATGCCGGGCTTGATAAGTTCTATTCCCACGAATGTTTCGATGATTGCGAGTGCGCTTTCCTG
>OBLU010001829.1_pt1 | contig 19618 bp, 22 predicted proteins | sample 1518681 | NCBI WGS metagenome assembly OBLU01 (sample SAMEA3539304, study PRJEB22396) | soil metagenome | biome: tundra; feature: field; material: soil | place: USA | collected 2010-05 | depth 0.15 m
AGCTGGGACGAGAAGAAGGAGATCTATCGCATCTCCAACAAAATCGTTCGCACCAGCAATATCACACAGTCTGCGGTGGGTGATAAGCGCGGAATGTGGACCACCACCATTGCGGCCGCCGTTCTGATTCTTGACGAAGATTAACGGCTCAACTTCGAGAAACAGGAGGCCAATTCCGCACTGCGGGGTTGGCCTTGCCGCATGAGGAGAACCTGCGAATCAATGACATCGAATGCGCGCAAATATAACCTGGGCCTGGTGCAGATGCGAATGGGACCCGATCCCGAGGCCAATTTTGGGTCGGCGGTGCGGCATGTGCGGGAGGCAGCGAGGCTGGGCGCCAACGTAGTGTGCCTGCCGGAACTATTTCGCGCCCAATACTTTTGCCAGCGGGAGGATATACGGCTATTCGACCTGGCAGAAACGATACCGGGGCCTTCGACGACGCGGCTGGGCGAGGTGGCCCGCGAAGCGCGCGTGGTGGTGATCGCTTCGCTGTTTGAGCGTCGAGCGCCGGGGCTTTACCACAACACGGCGGTGACGCTGAATGTAGATGGGACGATTGCAAGCGTGTATCGGAAGATGCATATTCCAGACGACCCGCTCTACTACGAGAAGTTCTATTTTGCACCGGGTGATCTTGGCTTCAAGGCGGTGGACACGGCATTTGGGCGTGTGGGCACGCTGGTGTGCTGGGATCAGTGGTATCCCGAAGGTGCGCGGTTGACGGCGTTGCAGGGCGCGGAGGTGCTGTTTTATCCGACTGCAATCGGTTGGCATCCGGCGGAGAAGGATGAGTTTGGCGCGGCGCAATATGACGCGTGGCAGACGGTGCAGCGAGCTCATGCAATTGCCAACGGCGTGTATGTGGCGGCGGTGAACCGCGTAGGACACGAGCAAGGCGACATTCTCGGCAATCGTGCGCCAGGCCCAGGGCTGGAGTTCTGGGGCGGCAGCTTTCTGGCTGATCCGTTTGGGCGTGTGATTGCGAAAGCCTCGCACGATACGGAAGAGATTGTGCTGGGCGAGGTGGACATGGCGCTGCTTGAGGATACGCGGCGCAACTGGCCGTTTCTGCGCGACCGCCGTATCGATGCATATGGGCCGATTACGCAGCGCTTTCTTGATCCGGTGAATTCGTGGTCTGCGGACGGAGAACCCAAATAGCAATGTCTGATCGTGTTGCGCCAGGAACTCCGCACGAATTGGGCTACCGCATGCCGGCCGAATGGGAACCGCACGAGGCGACGTGGCTCGCGTGGCCGCACAATCCTGAGGACTGGCCGGGAAAATTTCAAGCGATACCGTGGCTTTATGCGGAGATCGTACGGCTGCTGGCTGCGCGAGAGCGGGTTCATCTTGTCGTCGAAGACGAGAAGGCACAACAGCGCGTTGAAGGGATTCTGCGGCGGGCGGGCGTGAATCTTGATCGAGTCAGTTTTCGTGCTTGGCCCACGGACCGGGGATGGACGCGGGACTCGGGGCCGATTTTTGTTCGAAACGCCCGCGGCGAAGTGGGCATCACGAACTGGCGCTTCAATGGCTGGGCCAAGTATCAAGATTGGCACCTTGACGACGAGTTGCCGGGGCGCGTGGCGGAGTTGCTGGGACTGCCGGCGTGGGAACCTGCGATTGAAGTTGATGGCGAGACCATGCGGATTGTGCTCGAAGGCGGCTCGATCGACACGAACGGGCAGGGGGTTCTGCTGACGACAGAGGAGTGCCTGCTGAGCGAGATGCAGCAGCGCAATCCCGGGGTGGGACGCGCGCAGATGGAGCAGGCCTTCCATGATTTTCTTGGAATCGACAAGGTGATTTGGCTGGGCCGCGGTGTGGCGGGCGACGATACGCACGGGCACGTGGACGACATCTGCCGCTTTGTCGGGCCGGAGACGATTTTGACGGCTGTCGAGCCGGATAAGCGTGATCCGAATCACGCGCCGCTCAAGGAGAATCTGCAGCGCCTGAAGGCGGCGCGCACATCGGATGGCAAGCAGTTTACAGTGGTGGAGTTGCCGCTGCCGCGGCCAGTGATATTTCGCGGGCAAAGACTGCCGGCGAGCTATGCGAATTTCTATATCGCGAACGGCGCGGTGTTGATGCCGACATTTCATGATCCCAACGACCGCGTGGCGCTGAATATTCTGGCAGAGGTTTTTCCGGGGCGCGAGGTGATCGGGATTCACGGCGTGGACCTTGTGTGGGGCCTGGGTACGCTGCACTGCATGACGCAGCAGCAGCCGGCGAGACACCCCACAGACGAAGACCTGTCTGCGGGGACCCCGGGAGTTTAGGATCGGGAGCATGATTTCAGATGTGAAAGCAATGCAGGCCGCGCTGGACGAGGCGCGGCTGGGCGGGAAGGCCGGCGAGGTGCCGATCGGCGCTGTCGTGGTGCTCAACGGGGAGATGATTGCGCAGGGACAAAACCGTGTGCTGCGCGACAACGACCCGACGGCGCATGCGGAGATTGTGGCCTTGCGCGCCGCTGCGTCAAAGTTGGGCAATTATCGACTGAACGGTTGCACGCTGTTTGTCACGCTTGAGCCATGCGCGATGTGCGCCGGATCAATGATTCATGCGCGGCTGGATCGGCTGGTTTTTGCGGCTGCGGATCCCAAGGCAGGCGCGGCGGGGTCGGTGCTCTCGGTGCTGAATCATCCGCTGCTGAACCACCTGATGGATGTGGGGCAGGGAGTTCTGGCGGATGATTCGGCGGAGTTGCTGCGGAGTTTTTTTCGCGAGCGGCGTGGGGCGTGAGATCCGGGGCTGAAGCCCAAATCTTCTTTGGCATGGGATTCAGGGGCCTGAAGGACCCCTGCTCCCTCCGACTTGATCCCTGCGATCTGTCAAGTTCTGGTTAATGCGCGGATGCGGTCGGACTGGGCGGGCCACTTTGCGGCCAGGTGGGCGTAGCTTCCCCCGCGGTAATCGGCGAAGTCGAAGCCGGGAGTGACGGTGCATCCGAGGAGCGCAACCTGGCCGTTGCCGATGAGGCGAGTGCCTTGCCAGACTCCGGCGGGGACGACGATCTGGACGTGCTGACCGGCTTTTAAATCTGGTCCGAGTGTGAAAACGGAGGAGTCACCCTCTGGGTGGAGCTGAAGCATCTCGACCGGGTCGCCGAGGTAGAAGTGGAAGATTTCGTCGGAGTCAAGGACGTGCATCTCAGAGAAAGTGCCGGGCTCGAGCAGGTAGTAGATGGCGGTGCTCGTAGCGCGGACGCCTTGCGGCAGCTCGACGGTGCCGGCTGAGGTATAGGTGCGGCGGAAAGAGCCGCCCTCGATCGGGTGAGGCTCGAGCCGGAGCAAACTTTTGATTTCATCGGCGGTCATCGGAATCGATAGTAGCAGCGCGGGCACAGTAAGATAGAGGCATGGAAGTTCGGGTTTATACGTCGACATGGTGCCGGGATTGCCGGTCGGCGAAGAAGTTTCTTGAGACGCACGGGATTGCGTACACCGAGATCAATGTGGACCTTGATGCAGCTGCTTCGGCTGAACTCATACAGCATGTGGGTAAACGGGCTGTGCCGCAGCTCGTGATTGACGGCGAGTGGTTTCAGCCGTACAAGCCGGGGCGCGGGCTGCTTTACGATGAGCTGCACAAGCGCTTTGGGATTGCTCATTCCTGAGCAGTTTTTCCTCGTACAATCAAGAGTTGGCATGGGTGCATGAAGATGGCCTGAGCCAGGAGCGCGCGCTTGATCGAACGCTACACACGCCCGGCGATGGGCCAAATCTGGACGGAAGAGAACAAGTATGGCTGCTGGCTGCGCGTAGAGTCGGCGGCTTCTGCTGTGCTGGCCGAGGACGGGATGATTCCTGCCGAGGCGGCGCGGGCGATCGAGACCAGGGCAACTTTCAGCGTTGCACGCATTCAGGAGATTGAGGCCGAGGTGAAGCACGACGTGATTGCCTTCACGACCGCTGTGGCGGAAAGCTTGAACGCCCAGGGCTTCGGGGATCAGTCGCGGTGGCTGCATTATGGGCTGACGTCGAATGACGTTGTCGATACGGCGCAGGCCCTACAAGTAAAAGAAGCATCCACACTGATTCGCGAGGGACTGATGGCGCTGCTGGGGGTGCTGAAGCGGCGGGCGATCGAGTTCAAACACACACCGACGATCGGGCGGACGCACGGGATTCACGCGGAGCCGACGACGTTTGGGCTGAAGCTGTTGAACTGGTATGCGGAGATGCAGCGCAACCTGGCGCGGTTCGACGCGGCGGCGGAAGACATGCGGGTGGGGAAGCTTTCCGGCGCAGTGGGAACGTTTGGACATCTGAAGCCGGAGCATGAGGAGCGCATCTGTGAGCGGCTAGGACTGAAGCCGGCGCCGGTGGCGACGCAGGTGATCCAGCGCGACCGGCATGCGGCGTATATCTCGACGTTGGCGATTCTGGGCAGCACGCTGGACAAGATTGCGGTCGAGATTCGGCATTTGCAGCGGACCGAGGTGCGGGAGGCGCAGGAGTACTTTTCAGAGAAACAAAAGGGCTCGTCCGCCATGCCGCACAAGAAGAATCCGATTACGAGCGAGCAGATCAGCGGGCTGGCGCGCGTGCTGCGCGGGAATGCGCAGGCGGCGTTTGAAAATGTCGCGCTTTGGCATGAGCGGGATATTTCACACTCGTCGGTGGAGCGGGTGATTTTTCCCGATTCTACGATCCTGGTGGACTATCTGTTGGCGAAGACGACCGACCTGATTGACCGGCTTCTGGTTTATCCCGAGCGGATGAAGAAGAACCTCGAAAGCACGGGCGGGCTGATTTTCTCGGGGCAGTTGCTGCTGGATTTGGCGGAAGCGGGGATGCTGCGCGAGGATGCGTACCGGCTGGTGCAGGGGCATGCGATGCGGGCGTGGAAAGAGGACCTGGTTTTCAGGGATGAAGTGGAGCGAGACCCGGCGATCGCGAAGTTACTGAGCGCGGAGAAGCTGGCGCGGACGTTTGATTATTCTCGGCAACTGGGGAACGTGGACGCGATCTTTGGAAGGGTGCTGGGAGTCTAAAGGAATGAGCCAGATTCCGGACGAAGCGGCCGAGCGGGTGTTGGGGACCATTCGCGGGGCCATCGATTTGGACGCGCAGGACCCAGAGAGCGGAGGCCTCTCGAATTCTGAAACAACTGGTCGAAGAATTCCCTGGGACCTCGATGCTGCACAGTTACATGGGATGGATCTTGTCGTACTGCGGGCAGCACCGAGAGGCGATCGAGCATGGGCGCGTGGCGGTCAAGCTGTCGCCGGAATCAGAGATGTCGTCCATCATGCTTTTCCGGGTGCTCTGGAATGCGGGAGAACACGCAGAGGCTAGCGTCTGCAGCAGTACGGTCACTCCGAGGAATACGCGCGCATGATGCAGGAATGGAACGAAGGCAAGAAGGACGATGGAACGGCGGCGGAGATTCAATGACAAAAGCGGCGAATCCGGAAGCATGAACCTGACGGTTGCCATCACGGGCGCTTCAGGGGCGGTGTTTGGGCGCGAGATGCTGCGCGCGCTGGAGGCGGATGCTCGCGTGGCCCGCGTGCATTTTGTGGCCAGCGAGAATTCGCTGCGGGTGATGGCGGAGGAACGCGGTGTTTCGGGGCGCACCGGGCTACTGGATAAATTGCTCGGCGCGACGCCGAAGAAGGTTATGCAATGCGCGAACAGCGATATCGGGGCGGCGATTGCGAGCGGGAGCCATCCCTCGAACGGCATGATTGTGCTGCCCTGCTCGATGGGAACGCTGGCGGCGATTGCGCTGGGGCTGGCTGACTCACTGATTGCGCGCGCGGCCGATGTGACGCTGAAGGAGAGGCGGCCGCTGGTGCTCTGCGTGCGGGAGACGCCGTTCAATCGCATTCATCTGCGGAATATGACGCTGGCGGCGGAGGCGGGGGCGACGATCTTTCCGGTGATTCCGGCGTTCTATAACAAGCCCGTCGATTCCGATGAGATGGCTCGGCAATTTGTGTGCCGGGTGCTGGCCCATATCGGCCTGCCGCAGCCGGGAGCGTATGTGTGGAAGGCTGAAGAACAGTGATCAGGGATCAGTGAACGGGGATCAGGGGTCAGGGGTCACGGACCCACGATCAGAGCCGGGGATTTTTGCGGTGGAGTGATGCAAGTTTATTTGACAGGGGATATGGGTTGCAACGATACTGCCTTCTATGCCGAACTATGGGAAGCACGGGATTGAGGTCAAGGCCATGTGCATGTGTATGCCATGCGGACCTACCCGTGGGTCTCTGGAGCGGCGAATGCGCTAGGCGCAACCGATCTTGAAGTCAACGGCCCGGTCCTGAAGAGGATGCGGGCCGTTTCAGTTTCGGAGAGTGCGCTTTCCCGACCCTTGCGGCAAAAAATCCGTCGCGGCGGATCACGAGGATGGACAGAACCACTCAAGTAAAAGAAAAATTCAATAACCAGAATCCGAAGGAGTCGACTATGTCCGAACCCAAGCAACGCGAGTTTGCAACCCTTGCCGTTCACGCCGGTCAAACCCCCGATCCAGCCACTGGCGCGCGTGCCGTGCCTATCTACCAGACAACTTCCTACCTTTTTCAGGATGCCGACCATGCCGGGCGGCTGTTCGCGCTGAAGGAGTTCGGCAATATCTACACGCGCATCATGAATCCGACCACGGATGTATTTGAGAAGCGGGTGGCGGCGCTGGAAGGCGGCGTGGCTGGGCTGGCGACTGCTTCGGGGCAGGCGGCGGAGACGCTGACCCTGACCACGCTGGCTGCAGCGGGAGACGAAATCGTTTCGACGACCTCGCTGTATGGCGGCACGTACAACCTGTTCCACTACACGCTGCCGCGGCTGGGGATCCTGGTGCGGTTTGTGGATGCGGACGATTTCGACGGGCTGGGCGCGGCGATCAACGGGAAGACGCGGGCGGTGTACACGGAAACACTGGGCAATCCGAAGCTGGATGTGGTTGACATCGAAAAGATGGCGGGCATCGCGCATGAGAATGGCTTGCCCCTGGTCATCGACAATACTTCAGCCTCGCCGGCGCTGGTGCGACCTATCGAGTGGGGCGCGGACATCGTGGTCAATTCCGCGACCAAGTTTCTGGGCGGACATGGCACGACCATCGGCGGCGTGATTGTGGATGCGGGCAAGTTTGACTGGGCAGGTTCCGGGCGGTTCAAGGAATTCACAGAGCCGGACCCTTCGTATCACGGCCTCTCCTATACAGGGGCATTCGGGCCGCTGGCGTTCATTTTGAAGGCGCGGGTCCAGGGGCTACGGGATACCGGAGCGGCGCTGTCGCCGTTTAGTGCGTTCCTGCTGCTGCAGGGGATTGAGACGCTGCACCTGCGCATGGAGCGGCACTCGCAGAATGCACTCGTCGTGGCAAGGCACCTGGAAGGACATCCCGGCGTGGAGTGGGTGAATTACCCGGGGCTGAAGTCGAGCCGGTATTTCGCGCGGGCGCAGAAATACCTGCCCACCGGGCAAGGGGCGCTGGTTACGTTTGGCATCAAGGGCGGATACGAGGCGGGGAAGAAGCTGATTGATTCGCTGGAGCTGTTCTCGCTGGTGGCGAACATTGGGGACGCCAAGTCACTGGTGATTCACCCCGCGTCGACGACGCACCAGCAGCTCTCGGTGGAGGAGCAGGCCGGAACCGGGGTTACGCCGGAGATGGTGCGGCTCTCGGTGGGCATTGAGGATATCCGCGACATAATCGCCGATCTCGACCAGGCGATCGAGATGGCGAACGGCCACGCCTCCTCCGGGAAGGCAGAGACAGCGGGTCTTGCTGCACAATGAGTGTTATGACCGAGGGCCAATCCGGGGCCGGGGCCGGTCCGGCAGCAACGCGGGTGCTGGAGCCGACGTACGAGGGTGATTTCGTGCTGGACCGGCACCTGTTGCTGGAGAGCGGGCGCACGCTGGCCAATCCTACGCTGCACTACGCGGTGTATGGACGGCTGAACGCAGCCCGGGACAACGCGGTGCTGGTTTGTCACGCGCTCTCGGGTTCGGCGCTGGTGGGGTCGTGGTGGCCCGAGGTTTTTGGCCCGGGGGCGGTTTTGTCGCTGGACCACGATTTTGTGATCTGTATCAATATGCTGGGTTCCTGTTACGGCTCAACAGGGCCTGGATCAGTGAACCCGGAGACGGGGCAACCGTACGGTCCCGATTTTCCGCTGATATCGATTCGAGACAACGTAAGGGCACAGGCGCAGCTGCTGGATTCGTTAGGCATCCGGCGGCTGCGTTTGGTTTTGGGGGGCTCAATTGGGGGCATGCAAGCCCTGGAATGGGCGATTCACGCCCCGGACCGTGTGGAGCGGGGGTTAATCATTGCCGTGGCGCCCCTGTCGGCGATGGGGCTGGCCCTGAATCATCTGCAGCGACAGGCCATTCAGAATGACCCGGACTGGGCGGGGGGCAACTACCTGCCGCAGAAGCCTCCTCAGCAAGGATTGGCGCTGGCGCGCCAGATTGGCATGCTCAGCTACAAATCCGCACCATTGTTTGAAGAGCGTTTTGGCCGCAATCCCAACCGCAACGGGGAAGATCCGTGGGCGTTGGACCCCAACGGCGGCGGGTTAATCGGGGGGCGATTCGACATTGCCGGCTATCTGGATCACCAGGGGAGGCGATTCATCGACCGATTCGATGCCAATGCGTACCTGGCCATCCTGCGGACCATGGACATCTGGAACCCACTGAACGGGCATGCTTCGCCGCAGGAGGCGTTCGGGCGGATTCGAGCACGGCTCAGTTTTGTGGGCATCAGCTCAGACTGGCTCTTCCCGGCGGATTCGGTAAAGGAGTTTGCGTGTGCGATTCGCTCGGCGGGCGTGAGTGCCGATTACAGGGAGATGACGAGCGCACATGGCCACGATGCGTTTCTCGCGGAGCAGGTGGAGCTGGTCCGGCTGTTGCAATAGCGCACATCCCACTAAAGAGGCAGGAACACTTTTTGCATTCGCGGTGTCTAACGCGTAAGGTTGTGCACCGGGGGCATGCAAACCTTCAGCCAAGAGACTGCCGTTTCAGGGGGAAACGGCAGGACGATCAGCACGAAATTCCGGGATACTTTGGGGAGGGTTCGCCGGGCCTTTGGGCAAACCATGGTCAGATCACGTTTTTGGTCAACAACTTCGCTTGTCACGAGGGGCGGAGCTTTCTATAATCCATCCAACACCGCATTGGACACCGTGGTAAAGTTCTTCGGGGGACCATGGGGCTCAACCGACAAAGCAGAACGGTTGTACATTCCGCGTGCGGGTGCATTAGTATTGACTTCCATTTTGGCAATTCCCAGGAGCACTGAATGAAGAAGATTGTCTTAGCAAGTGTGATGGCGCTGGCGAGCATGAGCCTCGTAATCGCGCCCACGCTGCGCGCGCAGGAGTCGGGCACGATTCAAATCAAGGATCCTGCCGAGTTCAATGCCTATCAAAACGCAATTACACAGAGTGATCCGGCTGCCAAGTCAGCGGCGCTTGAGAGTTTTCTGCAAACCTATCCGCAGAGCATCGTCAAGCAGGCTGTTCTGGACATGCTGGTGGACACATATCAGCAGTTGCGCGACCCGGACAAGACGTTGAGCGCGGCCAGCCGGCTGCTCCAGGTGGATCCCAACGCTATGAAGGCCGTTTACATCTCGGTTTTCATCAAGAAGGGGCAGTGCGCGAAATTAGTCAATGCGACCGGAAAAGCCTCGGATCCTCAGCCGTGCGATGATGCGGCGGCATTGGCTACAAAGGGTCTTGCGGTTCCCAAGCCGGCCGGAGTTTCCGACGACGACTGGAAAAAGCAGACGGCCGCAACTTACCCGCTGTTTCACTCGGCAGTCGCCCTGGATGACGCCGTCTCCAAGGAGGATTACAAGGGCGCAATCGACGAATATACGGCTGGGTTGAACCTGATGAGCGAGGATCAGTCGAAGTCGTCCGGACTAGTGGACCTGCTGCAGCTCGCGGACGTTTATTCCAAGCCTGCGGTGAAGGATTTGCCGAAGGCGATATGGTTCTACGCACGGGTTTGGAACTTTGCTCCCCCCGCCTACAAGGCTCAGATCGAGCCCAAGCTGGAGTATTACTACAAGAAATTCCACGGCAGCCTGGACGGACTGAACGACATCAAGACACAGGCTCAAACGACTACTTTCCCACCAGCGACCTATCAGATCGCTCCTGCGAAGAGTCCGGCAGAGCAGATTCACGATTTGCTTGCGTCGACGCCGGATTTGAGCACCCTTGCTCTGGCGGACAAGGAAACGGTGCTTGCCCTGGGAAGCAAGGAAGATGCGGATAAGTTGTGGGCGCTGCTAAAGGATAAGCTCTCCCCGGTTCCTGGCGTTGTGATCGAGGCCAGCACAACGGTCATCAAGGTTGCAGTGACCCAGGATGCGAAGGATTCCAAGACTCCCGACTTCATCGTCAACATGAAGAAGCCTCTGGAGGACAAGGAAGTTCCGGCGGTGGGATTCGAGTTCGGGCTGCAGCCAGCCGCCGAACTGGATGGCACTTACGACAGCTTTACGCAGATACCCGGTTCGGGCAATACGCCGCCCTCTGCGCAGATCGTTCTTCGCGAGGGGTTCATTCAGCCGGAGAAGAAGAAAGCGGCCCCGGTGCATCATAAACCCGCCGCTGCCCATCACGCGGCAGGATAGCCAGCGGGACGATCAAGTGAGTTGCGGGCGGCGAGTTGAATCCGACTCGCCGCTCCAATTCTGATTCTGGGAGCCATTCAGGGCAGCCTCTCAAGGGCTGCCCTATTTGCTGAGCGCGTTGCGATTCCGGACAGCCCAAATGGTAGTCTGTTGGCAGCATGGTCCGATTTGGCCACTTCCTCATCCTGATGGCAGCTGTTGCTTCTGCGGTGCCTGGCGTCACCGTTGCGGCGCAGACGGCGGCCGGCGAAGCGCCAATGAGCCATGGCAAGAGCAAATTAGTGCCGCCGGCGGTTTCTCCGGCGCCGTTTTCGACCGACGGGTCGAATCGGCAGGCAGCGCTTTCCATTGAATTTCGAACTGCGGCTCAAATGACGGAGAAAGACCGTTACCTGGCGGCGGACGCGGAGTCGTCGGTCGCCGAGCACGCGGGGACGGATGGTTTCGCATTCGAACAGGGAAAGTGGAGCTATCAGCAGGTGGTGTGCCCGGCGCTGCCGAACCATCTGTTCCTGCAGTACACGCGAAACAACGGCGTGGGGGATGTAACGATGTTTACGGCCTCGATTCCCCGGGGCGGCGAGGGCCGGGTGCGGATTATCCCGATTCTTCGCAGAGGCTATTCGCTTTTCTCGCCGGCGCCGATCAATGCGCTTACCATTTCGGCGTTCAATCACATTCGGGCAGAAGAACCGGAGGGAACCTCCTCAAACTGGCTCGGCAATGGGCTTTGCTATGCCGCCCTGGCTGGGGCGCATCCGCAAGTTCCGAAACCGGATGAAGAGTTGGACAGCGACGGGCCGGCGCCGGCGCTGACCGCTGCGATGGGCGTAGAGGTTGGTGGCGGGGAAGTGATTCAATTTGCCGACATCGGGGCCAAACCAAAGCCGATGGAGTGGACGATGACGTTCACACCAAAAGGCAAATTGGTCAGTGCGAAGCATTTTCCGGCGCCCCTGTTTGCGGAGAAACGGGTTCCGCAGAGCGCGCCCGAGTTGAAAAGCCGACCGGTGCCGCAGGACGATCAGAATTAGGGGCCTAGCGGTTCTAGCTGGAACTCAGGGAATAGCGACGTCAAAGGCTGAAGTCCGGGTCAAGCTCGAGATGCTTCCGGCGCGAATAAAATCGCGTGCCCTGACACGTACTCGCCCAAACTAAGCCGTTGCCCTTTAAGAATTAAGCGCGCACCCTCTGAAGGAATTTGACGGCTGAAGCTTGTTTCTTTCGAAACCCGTGTCCCCCTTCAAAACCAGGTCCGAAGGATTTCACTCGCCCAGCATGATGCGCTCGATGGCTGTGGCACGGCCTGTCGAAGGATCGCAGGTGACGAGCGTGGCGCACATTTTGGGGTTGTCCTTGGCAGCTTCAAACTTGCCGGGCATGCCGGTGAGAAACCTATGCAGGACCAAGTCTCTTTCAACGCCGATGACGCTGTCGTAGGGGCCGCTCATGCCGACGTCGGTCTGGTAGGCGGTCCCATTCAACAGGAGACGCTCATCGGCAGTGGGAATGTGAGTGTGGGTGCCGAGCACCGCTGTCACGCGGCCATCGAGATGCCAGCCCATGGCAACTTTTTCGCTGGTGGCTTCGGCGTGGAAGTCCACGAGGATGACTTTGGCGGTGATGTCCGCCAGCAGATCGTTGACGGCATGGAAGGGGTCGTTGGTTCCGCTCATGAAGACGCGGCCCATGAGGTCGATGACTGCGTAGTCCACGCCGCTCTGCGTGGTGCCTTGAAAGACACCGTAGCCGGGGAGGCCGGGGTAGAGGTTGGCGGGGCGGAGCACGCGGCGAGCGCGCGCCTGGCTCTCCGCCGGAACAGAACTCAAATAGTCGATCAACTCGCGCTTGTCCCAGACGTGATTGCCGGTGGTCATTACGTCCGCGCCCAGATTGAACAGGTCATCGGCTATCTGAGGGGTGACTCCGAAACCTCCAGCGGCATTTTCGACATTCATGATGAGCAATTCCACGTTATGTGCTTCGCATAAGTGGCCGATGTGCTCGTGCACAATCCTGCGCCCTGCGCTGCCGAAGATGTCGCCGACGAAAAGGATGTTCAAAAGACAACTCCTAGCTGTTAGCTTTTAGCCTCTAGCTTACGGATTGATTTGCACAGAGCAAAGTCCGGCTTCTCAACTGATAGAAGCTAGGAGCTAGAAGCTGAAGGCTGCTTTTCCGGGCGCATCAGAGGGAAGAGAATGACGTCGCGGATGGATTTTGAGCCGGTCAGGAGCATGGTGAGGCGGTCGATGCCGATGCCCTCGCCGCCGGTCGGGGGAAGTCCGTAGGCCAAAGCGCGCACGTAGTCCTCGTCCATCTGATGGGCTTCATCGTCGCCGCGATCACGCTCGGAGATCTGCTGCTCGAAACGCTTGTGTTGTTCGACAGGGTCGTTGAGCTCGCTGAAGGCGTTGCCCAACTCAAACCCGCCAGCAAAGAATTCGAAGCGCTCCACGTGGGCCGGGTCGTCCGGCTTGGCCTTGGAGAGCGGCGAGACTTCGACCGGGTAGTCGTAGATGATGGTGGGCTGGATGAGGAAAGGCTCCACGACCGCTTCAAACAGGTTGTAGACCGACTTGCCAATCGGGGCGCCCTTCATGGAGTCGTAGTAGACGGCAGTGATTGCGCCATGGATGGTCTTCAACTCCGCCAAACGTTCTGGGGCGATACGGGAGGTCTCACCGGCGATCTTTTCGAGAGAGCCCATGGCGGCATGAAGGCGTGCCTGCAGGACCTGCGGGGACTCGAAGGATGTGAGCGCAGGCTTTGCGCCGGCCTCTTCGGGCCAGAACTCGCGGATGGCTTCGCGCATGGTGAGCCGCCGCCACTTGGCGAGGTCGATGGTGTGTCCGTTGAACTCGGTCACGGTGGTTCCGTTGACCTCACGTGCTACGAACTCCATCAGCTCCTCGGTAATCTGCATCATGTCGTAGTAGTTGGCGTAGGCCTGGTAAAACTCGAGCATGGTGAACTCGGGATTGTGCTGGGTGCTGACGCCCTCATTACGGAAGTTGCGGTTGATCTCATAGACGCGATCGAGGCCGCCTACGACCAGGCGCTTCAGGTAGAGCTCCGGCGCGATGCGGAGGAAGAGATCGAGGTCCAGCGTGTTGTGATGGGTACGAAATGGCCGCGCCGCCGCGCCGCCGGCGATCTGCTGCATCATCGGGGTTTCTACTTCGAGATACTCGCGCTCATCGAAGAACTGGCGCAGCGCCCGCAGCACTTTGGCGCGCTTGACGAACACGGCGCGGCTGTCGAGGTTGGCGAAGAGATCGACGTAGCGCTGGCGATAGCGCAGCTCCACATCGGCGAGGCCGTGGAATTTCTCGGGAAGCGCAAGCATGGCTTTGGAGAGGAAGGTCAGCCGCTCCACATGCACGGTGAGCTCGCCGGTGCGGGTGCGGAAGAGATAGCCCGTGACGCCGATGTGGTCGCCGAGGTCGAGCAATTTGTAGAGCGCGAAGCCCTGCTCGCCAACGGCATCGAGGCGAACGTAAATCTGCATGCGCTCGCCGCTCTGCTGCAAGGTGGCAAAGCCGGCCTTGCCCTGAGCACGGATGGCCATGATGCGGCCGGCAATGGCTACTGTGACCCGATCGCTTTCGAGAGCCTCTGCGGTGGTTTCGCCCCACTTGGCGCGAACTGCAGGGACGGTGTGCGAGGCGGGGAACTGGTTGGGATAGGCAGCTTGCCCCAACTTCTCGATTTCTGCCAGCTTTGCTCTGCGCAGATCAAACAAGCTGCGCTCAAATTCCGAATCAAACACTCTGTTTCCTTCCCGTTGTGGGCTCAGACCTAAAGGGAAGTATACCCGCTGGTTCGACGACGCTGTATGCTTGTGATGAGCTTCAATGCCGTTCAACGACCCCATCCCGGATCCCAAGCCTCAGAGCAAGCTTGGCGCGGGAGTGAACAACCTGGTGCAAGCTGAAAAGCTACTGCAGATCGCATTGGTTCTGCCATCGGCAACTCTTATCGGCTGGGGGGCTGGGGCGTGGGCCGACGGTCATTTCCACCAATCGTGGATATCGATTACCGGGATCATTTTTGGGAGCATCTCCGGAATGGTTTATGTGATCCGGCAGGCATTGGATGCCGAGAAGAGATCAGGGTCCGAAGCGGAGGCTGGAAACGGTTCTGGAAAGGGAACTTCCAACCTGAAATGACGAGTCCGGAGACCCACCCAATCGTTGATCTTACCGATGAAGCTCTTCAAGCAATGCTTCGGCGAGCCTTGCGGAATACGCTGATTCTGGGCGTCTTCTCGTCGGGGGCGGTGCTGATTGGTTCCAATTGGCGCAATGGCGCCATGCTGCTGACAGGCACCGTCATTTCCGCGGCCAGCATTCTTGAGTGGCGCCATTTGGTGCGGGTGGTGAACGCCAGGCTCGACAACCAACGGACCCCTACGAGCGCCGCTGCGGTGGTGCTTTTCTTTGTGCTGAGGCTCACCATTTTTGCAGGGGTCATCTATGGTAGCCTGAAGTGTTTCCAGGGTTCGGTAGTGGCGCTGCTGTGCGGGCTCGGTCTGGCGGCATTGGCAGTGGGCTGGGAAGTGATCCGGTTGCTCCGCGACTGAAAAAGCTCAGAGGCGGAATCGTAGAATCCGGCCCGGAGGCAGAAAGACTCAAGGATAGATGCAGGATTCTCTTGCAATTACCCGCTTATTGAATCAATTGTTCGGTGGCATCGTGGCTTCTGTGATGCACGCCGTGGGCTTGCCTGCCAACCCGGCAACGGCCATCAACAACACCACCGCGCTGGAAATCCTGGTGGTCGCAGGTCTGATCGCCTTCTTCATCGTGGTTCGCTTGTCCCTGTCGGTTGAGAAGCCGAACGCGCCCCAGCAGGTGGCCGAGATGATCCACGAATTTATCGGCGGCCAGGGAGAGCAGATCATCGGCCATGGGTATGAGCGTTTTCAGGCCTTTCTGACTTGTATCGCTTTGTTCGTTCTGCTGAATAATTTGCTGGGCCTGGTCCCGGGTGTGGTTACCCCCACCAGCCAGCCCGTTGTTCCGCTGGGACTCGCGGTGCTGACATTTCTTTATTACAACTACCACGGCATCCGGACGCAGGGACCGATCGGTTATATCAAGCACTTTGCCGGACCGGTTTGGTGGATGTCCTGGCTGATTTTGCCGATCGAGGTTGTGTCGCACCTGGCCCGCGTGCTTTCGCTCACCATACGACTTTATGCCAACATGCTGGCCAGCGACCTGGTGACGCTGGTCTTCTTCTCTCTGATTCCGTTTGCCGTTCCTACGATTTTTCTGGGACTGCATTTTGCGGTCTCAATCATCCAGGCATTCGTATTCATGCTCCTGACCATGATTTATCTTTCGCTGGCGACAGCGCACGATCACTAGTGCTGCGCGTACTGAGTTTTGCCAAGTTGAGAAAAGGTTTCCGCCGGAGAGTGCTTCCGCTTCGGAACAACGGATGGCTGCAAGCGTGAGGGGGCCAGCACGGTGAGCTTCAACCACCCACTGGTGGCCAATTCAAAGGGAAGATGGAGAAATATGCAGAAGCTTCAATATGTGTTCATGGCGCTGGCGGCTCTTTGCTTCGCCATCCCGGCCTTCGCAGACGGCGGTTCGGGAGTAGTCAGTCTGGTGCCGATTGGCGCCGGAATCGGTATGGGACTGGCGGCCGGCTTGTGCGGCCTCGGTCAGGGCAAGGCCGTGGGCTCTGCGGTTGAAGCGCTGGCTCGCAACCCGGGCGCACGCGCCGGCATCTTCACCTTTCTGGTGCTCGGCCTGGCTCTCATCGAGTCGCTCACCCTTTTCACCCTGGTGATTGTGTTTGCCAAGGTGAAGTAGGCAATTGGAAGTACGAGGCGGCTCCACACGCAATGGGTGGGGCCGCGCTTCGTTTGGGGCTGCTGAGCTCTATCGGCTCGCCTTGCCGGCATCGTCGGAACCGGCACGCATCATTTGAATGGCCTGGGTGTAACTCAGATCAACGGGGAGCGGCTCGAATTGCGATTCCTGTTCTTCGGTATCAAAGCTCCTGGTCTTGAAGAGGACACGCCCGCTCATAGCCAACTGGAAGTGCACGATACGCCAGCGGCCGCTCCTCACCTCAGCCTGTTGGATCAGGATCGATCCGCCCTTGTTCAAGCGGCCGAGGATGCCCCAGCCAAAATCGACGTCTTGTTGCAAGCGGCCTTCAAGGCGGACGATGTGTTCCTGGTCGGCATCGACCCAGATTTCGCCCGCCATGGCAGTGAGGACCTGGGTTTCGAGGTCAGGCGGGTTGAAATCAGGATTGGGCCAGAAGCTGAACTTCTCCAGCTTTCCCGACGGCCCGACGCCATCACCGACAAACTTGAAAAAGAATGCGCTTGGAAAGGCACCGAGCACTTTGATGGCGCGTGCGGCATCCTGATCCTCGCTTTGTTTGCGATGCCGCTGCCGGCTGGGATCTTTGAGCAGGGTTTCGAGACGAGCCTGTTCCTTTTGCTCGTCTGCCGGGTTCAAAGACCTGCCATTGGTTTCAAGCAGGCGCGCTACGCCACCGTCCTTGGTTTCGTAAATCTCCTTGGTCGAACTGAAGCGGGGGCTCGATTTCTGCAGGCGATAGCGCATGGGATGCTGCGTATCCTGGGCCGCGCTTACTTCGAGGGCCAAGGCGCGCTTGACCGGTGCGATATCGGGTGAATCGGCAGCCGCGGCCTGCGCGGACGCTGCCAGGGGCGCCAGCAGCAGAAGAGAGAAAACGCTGCGCACAAGCAATCGTCTATCGGCCATTCGATTTCCGTGCTGCGTCGCTCGGTCTCATGCAGTTATTAGACGCTTTCATCTCGGTCTGGATTCTGGAATTGAAGTTAACGGGTCTGGTTGCGTATAGTTCGGGCAGGGCCTAGGCATTTTCGGGAATCGCAACGTCAGAACGCAAAACGATGAACCGGTGGCATTCGCATAGGCACCGGTGCTGTAATCGGCCGGCACTTTGTGTTCCCTGAAAATGCTCAAATGAATGCCTCGGAAGGAAACTGCACCATGGCAACGGAGAATGGTTCTGCTCGGATTGGCAAGACGGTCGTGATTCGCGGCGAACTGAAGGGCAGTGAAGACTTGATTATCGATGGGCAGGTGGAAGGGACAATCAGCCTTGCGGAAGGCCGGTTGACAATCGGGCCCGATGCAAACGTTGCCGCCGACCTCACAGCGAAAGAGGTTTTGATCCTTGGCCATGTCAAGGGCAACATCGTGGCGACGGGACGGGTAGAACTGCGTGCAGGCAGTAACGTGGAGGGCGATGTGAGAGCTCTTCGCCTGGCTGTGGAGGACAATGCAGTATTTCGCGGCAAGGTGGACCTGACTCAAGGCGCACGAGTCGGGGAAAGTTCAGGTGATTAACGCGCAAGAGGCGTTCATTGGAGCGGGAGCAGACAGGGAGAAATGAGTTGAGACTTTGCCGGGGCGTTTGTGCGGCGGGAGATCCCGCGTGGCGGGCAGTTTTCGACCTGTCGCATAGTTCGAATTGCGATCACTTCTCGCTGCATTTCGGCTGGCCTCGTGCCCAGCCGTATGGGAGACTTCAGGGTGCTTCGCCGCTGGTTTGACAAGAAACTCGATAACAATGCATCCGCCTCGGGTCAGAGCCACGGACCAAAGATCCCTCGGCACTCAGGCGGATGGTCGGCGCTGCGCAAACGTCTGCAGGCAGAGCCCGGCTTGAGGGTTATCGACGCCGGCGGCACGTCTCCGACGAATATCAATTACCTGACGAGTCTCGGACATAGCATCTTTATGGCCGATCCGGTAACTGAGGCTTCGACAGGTAACTGGCAGACCGGGATTGACGAAGACGAAAATCCGATTTGGAACATCGAGGGATATCTCGACCAGGCTTTCCAACTTTCCGGGCGCACTTACGACATCGTTTTATTGTGGACGACTTTGGATTACCTGCCGGAGCCATTCGTTGCGCCTGTCGTGGAGCGTTTGTTTACTTCGATGAATCCAGGCGGACAGGTGCTGGCCTTTTTCCATACCCGTTCGCAAGGGGAGGATACGGCTTACTGCCGGTTCCATATTACGGAGGGCGATAGCGTGGAGATGCAGCTTGCCCAGCCCTTCCCCATCAAGCGCGCCTTCACCAATCGCAGCATCCAAAGCCTGTTTTCGCGTTGGTCAGGATTCAAACAGTTTCTGGCGAAAGACAGTGTCTCCGAGGTCATCATCACGCGCTGAGCGCGACAGATTGGCCAGATCTCAAAAAACCTGAATTACTGCCGGAGGGAATATGAGTTCATTGAAGGGAACGCGCATCACGTGGTTGGGGCATGCAACCGTGCTGGTTCAAACTGCGCGAGGAACCAATGTTCTGATTGACCCGTTTATCGCGCAAAATCCAAAGTATCCGAAGGGCTTTGAGTTACCGGAGAAGATTCAGTACATTTTGCTGACTCACGGGCATGGGGACCATATGTCCGACGCCGTTCCCGTAGCCACAAAGCATGGCTCGACGGTGGTGGCCATCTATGAGTTAGCGGCCTATGTCGGGGAAAAAGGCGTAGCAAATACGATTGGGATAAATATTGGCGGCACGTTGCAATTGGAGGATGTGGCCGCAACGATGGTGGAAGCGAAGCACTCGGCAGCCGCGCAGGACGAGCACGGGACGCATTATGTGGGAGTGGCGACCGGTTTTGTGATGAGTATTGCGGACGGGCCAGTCTTATATCATGCCGGAGATACGACCGTATTTGGAGACATGAAGCTGATCGCGGAACTATATCGTCCGGAGGTCGCCATGCTGCCGATCGGAGGCCATTACACAATGGGGCCGAAGGAAGCTGCACTGGCCACGCGCCTGCTCGCGCCGAAGATGGTTCTTCCGATCCACTTTGGCACCTTCCCGCCACTGAAGGGCACACCGGAAGAATTGGCCGCGCTGGTCGATAAAGATGTAGAGGTAGTCCGATGGCATCCCGGGCAAACCATCCGATGATAGTGCGGCTATA
>OBLU010001830.1_pt1 | contig 19614 bp, 26 predicted proteins | sample 1518681 | NCBI WGS metagenome assembly OBLU01 (sample SAMEA3539304, study PRJEB22396) | soil metagenome | biome: tundra; feature: field; material: soil | place: USA | collected 2010-05 | depth 0.15 m
TCGGCGCGGCGGGAACCTTCGCGCTTTACGCGGTGATTTGCGTGCTGGGTTTCATTTTCATCTGTTTCAAACTGCCGGAAACCAAAAACAAAACGCTTGAACAAATCGAGAAGGATTTGGTGCATCGCGTGAGTTGAAGATCGTCCAGACGGAGCGCCCCAGTTTAATCAGTAACAGCGGAATCACAAACGCCCAGCCGAACATTGTGAAGACCTTGGTCACCAAAGCGTTCATGAACAGGCCCAGCAGCATCACCGCCAAGACCATCCATTGGGTTCTTGATCATTCCACCCGGATCATAGTGGCCGCCCAGCTTGTATATGTCCATACCGTAAACATGGGAACCAGCATGACAAGAATTGTCACTGATGCTGCACAAAAGGGCGAGGCCGTTTGTAAGGCCGCCGGGGTGTAAGGTCCACGGCGCTTGTTCCACAATTCGCTCAAAATGGTTCCTTGCCGCTGTCAGCAAAAACGTCAGCAAAGGTGTAGTTAAGGTGTTGGTTTGGGTAGTGACAGTGTTGTGCTTGATTCACCCGCAAAATATGGCATTTTTGGGGCAGAAACGACGCTTAAGGCGACCGATTCCGACCCTCGCCTACAGGCCACTACCTACATACATGGTATGTAGGGGCTGACGCCCGTTACGATTGACTTCCACGGCTTAACCGCCGCACCACTAGCTCCCAACGTGTCGTCGGCTACCGCCCGACTTAACCTTTCCTCCCTGCGGGCTAACCGGGCTATAGGACACTATCCGTTGTCCTTTAGCCAGTAAAGGTTAAGTCGGCCATTATCCGCCGACACGTTGGGGACTGGTTTTAAGATAAGGGCTATCGCCCAACGACCGGAACTCGCTATCGCGACCGGTTCGCCCGAAGGCGGAGGACGACGGGTGATACTTGGCGAACACGACCGTCACGACCATACTGGTCAAGACACTACGTTTTGCCACTACTAGGGAGAAAGTGTCGCCCGACTGGGCGCTCCAATGGAACAGCCGCGCCAAATGGCGCGTCTCTTTTTCGGCCCGGATGGTATGATGACGGCCCCGTTCGGATTTCAGAACCAGCCCCCATTACCTCGCCGGCTGCCACCAACAGCATTTTGCCGGCGTCACTTCGTCCACCACAACCCGGGCGTTTAGGGGTGGTGGCTGGTTTTGGCACCATGAATGACCAACCCATTACAATTGGCGAACGACATGGCTGGGGTGAACCCCAGCCCTTTGGCATTGCTGCGATTGATGAGCGCCAGCATATCTACATCATCGGTAAAACCGGCTCCGGCAAGACAACATTGCTCCGGAACCTGATCTTGCAGCACATCATGCTTGGACATGGGGTTGGCGTCATTGACCCGCACGGCGATTTGGCCGAGGAATTGTTAAATCACATTCCGCCCAGGCGGGCGGACCATCTGGTGTATTTCAATCCGGGTGATATTGAGTTTCCCATTGGGTTGAATGTGATTGGCAATGTGGCGCCAGATGACCGGCATCTGGTTGCTTCCGGCATTGTGGCGGCATTCAAGGGCATCTGGCGGGATTCCTGGGGACCGAGGTTGGAATATATCCTCTACAATGCCGTGTCGGCCTTGCTTGATTGCCGGAACAGCACACTTTTGGGCGTCAACCGGCTGCTCACCGACGACAACTACCGTGCCAAGGTGGTTCGGCAGATCAAAGACCCGTTCATCCGGGCGTTTTGGGCGGAAGAATATGCGGGATATGACGAGCGGTTCAAACGCGAGGCTATTGCGCCGATTCAGAACAAAATCGGCCAATTCTTGTTGAATCCAGTGGTGAGAAATATCTTGGGCCAGATCAAAAAGAAGGTGGATATTCCATTCGTCATGGACAATGGACGGTTGTTCATCGCCAACCTGTCCAAAGGCCAGCTTGGACACGACAAGGCGAATTTGCTTGGTTCGCTTCTGGTGACTCAGTTCCAGCTTGGGGCGATGGCGCGGTCAAATCGGCCGGAGCATGAGCGCCGCGATTTTTATTTGTTCATTGACGAGTTTCAGAATTTTTCCACCGACGCGTTTGCCTCGATTCTGGCGGAAGCCCGCAAATACCGGCTGTGTCTCACGCTGTCGCATCAATACATTGACCAGTTGTCGGAACCGATCCGGCAGGCGGTATTCGGCAATGTGGGGACGCTGGTTGCATTCCGCATCGGCTACACCGACGCGGAAGTGATGGCGAAGGAGTTTGGCAAAACCTTTCCTGCAACTTCCCTTGCCGACCTTGAGCGGTATGAGGCGGTGGTGAAATTGTTGGTGGAAGGCTCCAATCTGGAGCCGTTCCGGGCGAAGATGCTGCCGCCATTGGAAAACCGGGTTGGCCGGACGGACAAACTTATTGGCTTGTCGCGGGAGCGATTCGCCATGCCACGAGCGAAGATTGAGGACAAGTTAAGGCGGTGGACAAGTAAATCATGCCACCTGCGACAAAGTTGATCAGAGCATACTACGGTGATTGCTTTATTGCTATGCCGACAACATGCGCTGCGACATGATGCAACCGCCGGGCCAAGATTCGATCTACCCTTTGCAGATATTTTCCGAAGCTTCTGCCGCTAGTTTGCTTGCCAGTTACATTTATTCCAGCACTTGCTTTGAGCAAACCGTTATCAAAACAATCAAATACATGTGTGCCTTGAACTTCACAAAGATGCAATCCGGCTTCATTAAGAAAGCGACGCCATTTTTTCGTGTGCTCGTATTTTAATGGAACCTCAATTTCTTTCCCGTTTGCACGCACTCGCCAGTGATTGTTAAAACTTCCACCACTAATCCTTGCTTTAACTCTTCCAAACAAAATTTCACGAATGTAAGAATCAGTGTAGCCTGCAAACTGTCGCAACATTACACGAGCAATAACATCAATACCATCCATGTTGTCGTAACTAAATAGAAAAACTCCTCCTACAACGAGACGCTTTGAAATAAGCTTGGCAACGGCTTTCCAGTCCTCGAAATGGTTTAACGTGCTTCCGAGACATAAGATGACGCGGTAGTAATTCTCAGGCATTTGTTCGAGATCATCTACATCAAGCACAATGAAGTCACTAACACCAGCCCACGCACGGCTTTTCGTCTCCGCCAATCGAACCATCTCTTTTGATTTATCTATTCCTGTCGAGTTAAACCCATAATCAACAAGCCATTTAGTGTGGAAACCAGTTCCACAACCAATGTCCATTGCTCGTTGGTGGTTATTTGATCGGTTTATCCACTTCTCGAACAATTCCCTTTCACACCTATTAACCGACTGATAGTATGGATTTTGATCCCCGAATAAATCGTCATATTCAGAGGCAATCTGATCATACGGAGATGTGTCAGATTCTCTTTTCATGCCTGAATTATACATTGTGAGAATTACGAGTCAAATGCTTGTGTGAATGGCTATGGTGGCTATTCTTGATTCTGTTGCGGCAGCGCCCCAGCATATTTCAACCAACAATCCAAGTATGCCTTTTCGTCCTGAAGCATACCGTCGTTCATTATGTAGTGGCTTTTTTTTCCACGGCTTTTATCGCGTTCAAGATAGCTTCCTCGCAAAAACAGACTAAGGGCGCTTTTGATAAACTTTGTATCAAAATCAAAAGGCGGCTTTTTAGCCACTTGTTTAATCTGTTTCCATGACAAATGGCGAGTTGAATTTGCCTCCTTACTAAGCAATTCAAGAAGACGAATATGGCTTGGCGTCGTTAGCAATCTTCCAGCGGTAAGCTTGCTATCCAGCGTATAACCTTCGTTGTCGGTTAAACGTTCCAAATACTGTCGCTGAAGTAAATAGTCTAAACCAGCGGTTACTGTTGGCTCATCGAACCCAGTCTGTTTAATTATATCCGCTTCCGAAAGATGGGCTGGCTTCTTCTTAGTTGGCCGTGCGTGATGAGTATGCGCTAGGGCAACCACATATAAAATCCTACCTATCTGGGGACTCATTGGATCGCTTACAGCCAGAACCTTAAGGTGGGTTTTCCAAAAATCAGTCCAATGTGCATCAAGGAGCGCCGCCAGTCCTCCACCGTCTGTGAAATGAATGTTCGAGCCACCAGGAAGAGAGAGAACCTTGTCCGGAATTTTCTCGCGCGCCGTGCTAAGAATCTGATCATTGCTGACGACGATCACTTTGCTCATATAAACTTTACTCTTTGTTTTTGAATCAGTGTATGGGTGAGTGAAAGCTTCCTGGACTTGATTCCAAACAGTCTGCATTGAGGCGCTTCCAGATGTGGCTCCAGTAATTTTTCCCAATTTAACAACTAACCCAACCCATTCTGTCCGCCCGAATTTGTTTGTTTCCTTACATACGATGTCTTTACCACATTCCTGAGTGCCGTGGGTCAGAACGGGTTCCAACCCCATTTTTTCGAGAAGATTCATCAATAGCTCTCTGAGATTTGCTTCTTGAGGAATTTCCTTGAGTCGTTTTTGTTTGTCGTTGTCATTCATAACAGTTCTTTTCTCAATTATTACACTCTAACCCCATTCTCCACACGGTTGTTCCAATTGCAAGCCAAACATGATCTGACTGATATTATGATAGGCGCGCTTACCGACGTTCGAGCCAAAACTTGCCCCACTGGCAAATTCCAGCGTCTCCCCGATTTCTCCAATTCCCGTCATTGTGGCGGAATGGAAAAACGACTTCCCCGCTTTGAGCGCGCCGCCGTTGCCCCGATGCAACTCACGGAACGCGACCGCACCGTGATCCGGCTCGTTCACCGGCATCGATTTTTGAGTTCCCGCCAGATCATCGCGCTTATGGGCGACAGTCAATTGCAAGTGCTGCGGCGATTGAAGTTGCTCTACCACCACGGATTTTTGGAACGTCCCCGCGCCCAGCTTCAATACTACGACACGCCCGGCACCCGGCCCATCGTGTATGGCTTGAGCGCCAAGGGCGGGATGCTGTTGAAACAGGAGCTTGGCGACATTCTGCTCTGGAGCGAGAAGAATCAGGGCATCGGCCAGGTGTTCCTTGAACACGCACTGCTAGTGTCCGAGACAATGGTGTCCCTTGAGCTTGCCTGCCGGAAACATGGCATCCGGCTTCGTTACGAAGACGAGCTTGAATTGCCGGTGGAGAAGCAGCCGTTCCAGTGGCGGGTGAAAATTGCCGGTGGCATGAATCTGGGCGTCATCCCCGACCGGGTGTTCGCCTTGGAATACACAGATCAGGCCGGCCAGATAGAGCGGGCATATTTTTTCCTTGAAGCCGACCGTGGCACCATGCCTGTTGTCCGCAAGCAACTGACACAGACGTCATTCCGTCGCAAGTTGCTCGCCTACGAAGCGACATGGGACAACAAAGTTCATCAGCGGCATCTTGGCATCCCTCGTTTTCGTGTTCTCACCGTGACGACAATTGCCGCACGAGTGCAATCGCTGCTTCTAGCATGTTCCCAATTGAAGCGCGGGCATGGGTTGTTTCTCTTTGCCGACCAGTCAGTGTTGAAAATGGATTTGTTCTCCCCTATTTGGCGCAATGGCAAAACTGGCGCATTGTCCCCGCTCCTCGACTTGCCAATCCGGCAAGTTCTAGCGTCTCCCGACATTTCTGCCAACCCGTAGGATGACCGATGGATGCAGCTCAAATTCGTGAGCCGCACCGTTCTTCACAATTAACCACATACATATATGGCAAAATCATCGTTTGTTGACTTCAAGGCCGTCAAAGCGGCCATCACCATGGAACAAGTCTTGGAACACTACGGCATCCTCGACAAGTTCAAGCGCGGCACGGACAGCTTGAATGGGCCGTGTCCCATTCACGGAGGCAGCAACCCGACGCAGTTTCGGATAAGTATTAGCAAGAATATCTGGAATTGTTTCAGCGAGTGCAAGCACGGCGGGAATGTCCTCGACTTCATTGCGAGAATGGATGACGTGAGCATTCATGCAGCGGCATTGAAAGCCATTGAATGGTTCAATCTTGACCCCGAAGCCATGTCAGTAAGTGATGGCGAGGAAAGTCCGGTTGAAGCTCCAAAGAGCGACGGGGCACCGAAGCCGGTTGCCAAGACAGCAGCACCGGTTGTGGAAAACGCCGCACCCAACACACCCTTGAAATTCCGGTTGGACAAACTGGAGCGAGAACATCCGTATCTCACCCAGGAACGCGGATTGACACTCGAAACCATTGTGGATTTCGGCATTGGCTTTTGTTCCAAGGGCATGATGGCCGACCGTATTGCCATCCCCATTCACAATGTCAAAGGTGAGGTCGTGGCGTATGCAGGACGCTTCTCCGGTGAACCCGGCGAGGACACGCCCAAATACAAGTTGCCCCAGGGATTCCGCAAATCCCAGGAGTTGTTCAACATTGACCGCGCCATCAAGGAACAGGGGCCACTGGTGATCGTTGAAGGCTTCTTTGATGCCATCAAGATTCATCAGAACGGCTGGCGCAGGGTAGTTGCCCTCATGGGCAGCACCTTGTCCGCCGCACAGGAGGAATTGATCAAGCAGCACACTGGTCGGAACAGCCAGATCATTATCATGCTGGACGAGAACGAGGCGGGACAGGCCGGGCGCGAAGACATCGCGTGCCGCCTGTCCAAGCACTGTTACGTCCGGGTGCATACGTTCGACAGGCCCGACATGGAACCGGAGCACCTTACGTCGCAGGAAGTGCATCAAATACTCGGAGGCTACTATGAAGGAGTATAGAGGACGCCGAGAGGGCTATGCCGTCATCGTCACGGTGGACGGACGCAGGCTCAATCCCCGGTTCGACTTGTGGAATCACAGTCCAACGGGGTTTGAATGGGGGTATGTCGGCAGCGGACCCGCGCAACTTGCGTTGGCGATTCTAGCCGATCATTTCTTCGATGAGGAACAGGCGTTGAACTTATACCAGCGTTTCAAATGCGCAGTGATCGCCGAATTGCCACATCGGGGCTGGACACTGACCAGCGACCAAATTGATGCGGTGTTGCGTTCATTGGTGGAACACGAGTCGCTTCAGGAGGGTGTGACATGAGTGCGCGGAAGCCGCCGCCCGGCGACTTCCGCACAATTCTTGAACGTCTTTCCCATCGGCACGACACCCGCAGTGTCTTTGACGCCTTCACCCGTTTCGCGGCCTGTGCGCTCGCCGCACAGACCCGCGAGGCGGAATACATGGAGGAAGTCAAGTGCTGGCAAAAGCCGGAACTGGAATTGTTCGCGGAAGCACTGGGCGCACTGGTCGTCGAAATGGAAACCAAACCGTTTGAGGACATCATTGGTGGATGTTACATGGATTTCGCCTTGTCCACCAAGGGGCAACAATGGAACGGGGAGTTCCACACTCCAAAGACCATCTGTGATCTTATGGCCCGAATGACGCTCGGCGACATGGAATCCTTGCCGGCAGAAGGGCCGATCACAGTTTGTGAACCGGCGTGCGGTGCCGGGGCGATGATTCTGTCGTTGGCCCAGGTCTGTCCACCGGAAGTCCGGCGACGTTTGCGGGTGACGGCGATTGACATCAATCGCACCGCTTGCGACATGGCGTTTATCAACACGACGCTGTGGGGCATCCCCACGAGAGTCATCCACGGCAATTCGTTGTCGCTGGAATGCTGGGCCGCGTGGTCGAACATCCATTACATCGCGCCGTGGTTGCCATTGGCACTGCGCCCACAAGTCCCGGAAGCGACGGAGCAAGGCCAGCCACCAAAGCCTGCCGAAGTGGAACGCATCAGGGTTTCGCTTGGACAGCAAGAATTGGTGTTTTAGTTCACTGCCCCTCGATTCGTTCGAGGGGTATTTTGTTACCACCCCGTTGTCATAGTCGTGCAACATTTTAAGCAAAATCAGCCGGAGAGAATTTTCCTTCTTTTGCCCGTGCACATGATCGCAGCATACCAAGCACCCATCCGACCGCCTTCACGCACTTGTCCTTGTTCTGAAAAATTGTTAGATTTTCCTCATTCACATGAAGAAGTGAGTTTCGGAATTGATGACAGAAATATACAACTACACCAGTTGCCATTGCTGGTGTTGCTGCGGATGCAATTCGCGAGCCAGTCTCGCCTGAAATCCAATTCATCGCTTGATGTGAGTTCCAGTCGCACTTGGCATTTGCAACCCAAGTTATCCGGTCGTTATCAAAGGTTGATCTGGCTGTTTGAACAACTGGATTAACAGCCATCAGATGCTTGAGATGGTTTCCCAATTCGCCTTTGACGCCGGTTTGAAACTTCCGTAAAAAACTTTCGACCAGGTGCAGCAATTCCGCCAAAGCCCTGAACCGAATGACTGCTGTGCCTTGATTTTGATGACCGGACAGACTTCGGGCCAGCCGGTGGAGCGCAACAACTGCCTGAATGGCATCTGACGGACGGTCTGCCATTGCCTTGAGAAGCCATTTGAACTCTTGTCCATCCAAAGAGTGTCCTGTAATTTTTACATAATCAGCCCCCCAAGCCGATTTTAACAGTTCTGCCAGCGGAGCAATAAATACCCGTTCAGATAGCGGGTTGTCGCCAATCAATATATGTATGGAATCCCCTCTCCCCAAGATTTCGTCGTGAACGCCAGCTTCCGCTATGAATTGTAGAGCTCGATCAAAATCACCAAGTATAAACGAGCAAAGACCAACATTAAAAAATGGCGCACCACGATGAATATGCGCCTGTGGATTAACCGCTTTGAGTTTGGTTTCAGAGGCATCCACCAACGGCTCAATGCGCCTCAGCCAAAGCCGACGTGCTCGTTCCGCGAACTGGTATTTTCCACAAAATTCGACATACGTCGTGTGATAAGCAAAAATCCCATCCAGATCGGCTGTTGCTTTGGCCTCGTTGGCAGCCAGCCGTTCTTGTGTTTGCTGAACTATTTGCGCCTCCCAACTATCAAGCAGCTTCGGGATGTCCTCCACAGGTATTCCCAGCATCAATTCATCAACAACTTTCGCTCGATCTTGCGGGGGGTGATTTTCAGATGGATTTTGCGCAGCGTGAGCTGATTGAGAAATTGGCAACTTGGCGTCAGGGAATTCTCCAAACTCTGATTTTATTTCGGTGGCCATGCCGGGATTATAAAACAGCAGATAGATGGGCGCAAGACTTGCCTCGGTTTTCTTGCCAGTTCTGGCAAGTTCTGCCGCCTGCCTTAGATTGCAGCGGTAACATACGCTTCAGGTGGGTTTTCAGGGTTCATTCCTAACCAATCACCAGAAAGGAAAATCATCATGGATGTTCATTGCACCACCTATGGCGAGCCGTGGGATGTCCATCATCTCCAGCACGACGCCATTTTTGAAGCCAACTTGTCCCATGCGGAGGACAAGGCCTGGACTGAGTTGTCGCCGAGCGTGAAATTGTTGGACCGTTACCGGGAGAAATTCAAAGCCGTCGGCGATGAATTCGGCGGTTCAATTCTCAATATCGTGCGCTGTCTGGCGTGTGACAAGGACGCCAAGCCCGATCCCGACCGTGCCGCCATGAAAGCTGGCATCGCCAGGCTTTTGGGCGACGACGAGGACGGCATCCCTGCCACAATGGAGGATTTCGGGTTATGAGAAAGAAACCACCACCTGGCAGGAAACGTAATGCCGCTGACCCGAACCAAATTGAGTTTGGCATCGTCTGGCAGCTATCAAGGTATCCGTTCCGGTTGCGTGCCGGGGATGTCTTTCGTATCAATGGGCGTCTGTGCCGCGTTGTCCGTGTTAACGAGTGTGCGGCGGTGGTCATTATGAACCGGCCCGTCAGGGAGTTTAAGACCCGTTTTGACAAGCCCGTTCGTTTCCAGCCGCCGCCGGCATTGTTCCGCATCTCACCACAATCGGAAGTCCCCGTCCTTAACCGCAAGACACGGTGACCACCACAAGGGCGATTCTATGAATCGCCTTTTTATTGCCTGCGAACCGCCTCCCCATCAAACAGCCAGGGCGAAAGGGTTCAAATTGCTGTTGACACAACAAATATGTTGTGTCATATATTTCCCAGTGATTCCGGAATTTGAAATAGACGGCCTGTTGCCGGCGGGTATTCACTGGGCAACATGGAACGAGGTTGAGCAACGATTCGGGGTTAATCAACATCGCAAGCGAATGCTTGGCGGCGTGAAGCGGGCAATTGATGCGTTGCGCAACGCCGGGTGCAGCGTGCTTTATCTGGACGGCAGCTTCGTAACCGACAAGCTACATCCCCGCGATTATGATGCCTGTTGGGAAATGGCGGGGGTTACGGTCACAAAGCTCGATCCGGTGTTCTTAGATTTTTCCAGCGGACGAGCTGCGCAAAAGGCCAAATATTTGGGAGAATTTTTTCTGGCGTATGCACTCGCGGAAGGCCCGCCGCTATACCGGAAATACATCAATTTTCTCCAAGTTGACAAGGAAACCGGTGACCCAAAAGGCATCGTCGCCATAAAACTGACCTGAAAATATGATTAAGAATGACCGCCAATACCGCTTGACCAAGGGCCAGCTTGAGGAATTTAAGACGACTTTGAATTCCTTGGAAAATGCCACTCACCCGTCCGGCCTTAATCCCGAACTGATCAAGGCATATCGAAGCTCCCTGACCAGTCAGGTTCAGGATCTGAATTTAGAAATTCAGGAATACGAAGCCTTGAGCTCGGGCAAAATGAAACATTTTGTTCTCGAATCATTTGACGAATTACCCAGCGTGTTAATTCGGGCAAGAATCGCACGGGGATTCACGCAAAAAAAACTTGCTGAAAAACTGAAAATTAAAGAGCAGCAGGTTCAGCGTTGGGAAGCCAATGACTATGCCGGGGCAAGCATCGAAACCCTGAAGCACATCGTTGGGGCTTTGGGGGTGGAAGTGAGAAAAGAGTTTTTTGTCCCCGACGAAAAACTCCTCCCAAAATTGTTTTTGGCCAACCTGACCAATGCGGGAATTCCAAAAGCTTTGATTTTCCAGCGGCTATTCCCCTCAAATCTCGTCGCAGCTTTCCAAAGGCAGGAATCGCCAGATAACGGATTCCGGACGATTGTCCAAGCCGCTTCTTTGTTGTCTCGCGTGTTCTCCCTGCCAGTGTCGGAATTGTTGAAACAAAGCCCACCAAAATTGAATTTTGGTATTCTCGCGGCTACTCGGTTCAAATTGCCCGCAAATGTAAACAAAAGTTCCATCAGCGCCTATACATTGTATGCTCATTATCTGGCTGCAATCGTAGCCACTTGTTTTGAGGAAAAGCCAAAGCACAAATTGATAACCGACTGGCATAAGGTTCATGCCGCACTCACTAGACCAGGCAGTCCGATGACTTTTTCAAAAGTTATACATTTAGCCTGGGACTGCGGCATATTGGTTCTTCCACTGCGCGACGCGGGATCTTTCCACGGAGCGGTTTGGAAGATCGAAGGACGCTTCGTGATTGTGCTGAAACAGACGACGCCACTGGCATCTCGCTGGCTTTATGACTTGCTCCATGAAATCGGACACATTGTCTGTGGCCATGTTACCGAAGATGCGGTGCTGATCGAGAATACTGAAATCTCGCCAGCCAGCCATACGACGAAAGCAGAGGATGAAGCTAACGAGTGGGCGGAAGACGCCCTCTTCGATGGCGAGTCTGACCAGATCGAACAAGCTTGCGTGGCGGCTTCGGAAGGAAAGATGCAAAAATTGAAGGCGGTTTTACCAGCAATCGCAAAACGCTATGACTTATCGGTCGGGGCGCTGGCCAATCACATGGCCTATCGGCTGGCGGCGCAAAAGCAAGACTGGTGGGGAACTGCCCATAATCTTCAATTGGATTCGAGTGATTCATTTGATGAGGCCCGGAGAATTCTGCTTGGCCGCATCTCTTTGCATCGTTTGCCCGTTCCCGACCGGGAATTATTGATGAGAGCACTAACCGAGGAATAATATGGCCAAAGATAGAAAAAAACTTCCAATCGCCTGCACTGATTCAAACTGCGGCGGCGGATTCCATTGTTTCAGAGCCACCAAAGAAATGATTGTGCAAAACAAAGGTGGCAGTTGCCGCGCCTGCGGAGTTAACCTTGTTGACTGGCCGCGCGTTCACCTGCGGACACTTGAAGATCTGGATCACACATTTGAATCACTCAAGAAGGAGTTGATTCGCCACTTTTTTTGGCATGTTCCTTTAGGGGCTAGAGCCGTGAACCATGCCCGCAGAAAAGGCAAAGCCAGCCTGCGCAACGGGGCGCGCCATCATTTGGAATCAGCCATTGCGCCTGCCAAGCCCTTTCATGACGGACATCAGACGCCAATGCCCGTGCCGGAGGAAGCAACCTCAATGTATCCGTATGCGCAACATGCCACTGCAACGTGCTGCCGGACCTGTCTGGAGTATTGGCACGGCATCCCAAAAGAACGCGCCCTGACCAATGAGGAAATTACCTATCTGACAGAGCTTATTTGCCGCTACATTGAAGATCGCATCCCGACACTTACCGAGGACGGCGAAGCTGTTCCTTCCATACGAAAGGAAAACGAATGAAACCGGCGCTCGATACGAATAAAATGTCCGCCGATTTGCGCCGGAAAACCATCGACATTGCGACGCGCCGCTTGCTGATCACGGATTTCCGGGAGACGGAGCAAGCCAAAGATTTTACCAAACCGCCCAATTGCGAAGGCGTCGGCAGGATTCGCCATTTTAAAAGATTTGGCAGCGACGGTTGGCCGTTGAACCCGCTGCCAATTGACCCGGTCCTGCACAAACTTGCAATGGAACCTGCCGACATGTTGATGACGCAGGCGTTTCAAAATGCAAGCTGTAATTGGCGATGCTGGTATTGCTATGTTCCTTTCAGTCTTCTTTCAGCCAATCAAAAGAATTCGCGATGGGTGTCCGCCGACGATTTATTGGACCTCTATGAGCGGGATGTCCATAAGCTGCGGGTCTTTGACTTGTCAGGCGGCCAGCCAGATTTGACGCCGGAATGGGTGCCTTGGATGATGCGTGCTCTGTCCAGGCGGGGGCTTTCAAAACAAACTTACCTCTGGTCCGACGACAATTTGAGCACGGATTATTTTTGGCGCTACCTGACTGCCGAGGACATCACACTGATCCAAAATTATCCCAATTATGGCAAAGTATGCTGCTTCAAAGGGATCAGTCCTTCTTCGTTTGCTTTTAACACCCAGGCCGATTCTTCGCTTTACGGTCAGCAGTTCGAACTCTTTGCGAAATATTGCAAATTACATATCGACCTATATGGATATGTAACATTCACGACGATTGACGAAACAACCATTCCACAAGATATGGCTGACTTTTGTGATCGCCTACAGTCTATTAGCGTGAACTTGCCGCTCCGCGTTGTGCCGCTGGAGATACGTCAGTTTACGCCGACCAAATCCCGGATGCGCGACGGGCATGAACGCGCACTGAAGCTTCAGTGGTCGGCAGTCGAATGCTGGAAGTCGGAACTGAAGCGCAGATTTGCCCCGGCATTGTTAAGTCTACCAATATATGACATTCTGTTGTAGTGGTTTGTTCACGTCAAACCACTTGCCACCTTTAATTCAAATGCGACTTACAAAACCAGCAGTTGCCTCATACTTGATGCATCACCTGTCCAAAAACGAGTTTTGGGCAGGACATCTCAGGCAAAAGACTTTGCCAACCATACATTTGGCGATTTTTCGCGATCCGTATCTCCAATACATAGTTGAGGGACGAAAAACCATCGAGACGCGCTTTTCAAGAGTCGCCTGTGCCCCTTACAGCAAAGTGGCGTCGGGCGATATTGTGCTTCTCAAAAAGACAGGCCGGCCGGTGTCAAACGTATGCGTGGTAAAAAAAACATGGTTTTATGTCCTTGATCCCGGATCCTTAAAATTCATCCGGGAGAAATTTGGCGAATCCATTTGTCCCGCCAGCGATTCCTTCTGGGAGGATCGCAAACGTGCAGTCTATGCCACGCTGATGCTGATTGACCAGGTCACTCCCCTGCACAGTCTCGTGGTGGAAAAACGCGACCGGCGTGGCTGGGTGGTTGTTAAGGATGAAACGAAATAAAATCAAATATGAATCCTCATTTTGCGTTTTCCGGAAAAATCGGGAGCGGTAAAACCGATGTTTTAAAATTATTTGCCAGCCGAACGGGGGCCCGATGGAACAGTTTTGGCAATACGGTCAAACGGATTGCGGCGGAACGTCATCTGCTCCCGAATAGAGAAGTCTTGCAAAAACTGGGGGCCGAATTGGTTTCGAGCTGCCCCGACGAGTTTTGCAGGCGCGTTATCAATGAGGCTACACCGGAGTGCGGACCATTTTTGGTTATTGACGGGGTGCGCCATACTTCGATTTTTGAACAGCTAAAAACGATCCTTCATCCAACTCCGGTCATATCCGTCTTTGTTGAGGTTAATGAGCCAGTCAGATTGGAACGCATTCAACGGCGAGGCATGCACGGCCTCCTGGAACTCGCCGTTCTCGAGTCGCATTCAACAGAAATCCAAGTCATGACGTCGTTGCGCAATTCGGCCAACCTCTGCGTTGACAACTCACTTACGCTTGAAGATGCCGTAACGAGCATTCAAGAGTGGCTCAATTCTAAATTGAAAGCCTGATAAAGATTTTGGCATATTAAATACAAGGTGATTCTCTGAATCGCCTTTTTCATATTGCCACCGCCGGCAAGAATGACCGTCTTCATGAAAACTGCACGCGGACATACGCTTCAAATGGGTCCACAGGGTTCTTCACAACCACATATATCAACAGAAAGGAAAAATATGAATGCAGTTATGGAAGCACAGGATCGAACCACGTTGTATTACCGCGAAGGTTCGTCGGACAAGGTGTATCAGGCCGCGATTGAACCGGCAGGCGGCGGATTCGTCGTTAGCTTCGCCTACGGGCGGCGTGGTTCGACATTGACGACGGGCGCGAAGACTTCTTCACCGGTGGATTACGACACGGCGAAGCAAATCTACACCAAACTCGTTCGCGAAAAGAAAGCCAAGGGATATACCGAAGGCGAGAGCGGCACGCCGTATCAGCACACGGACAAGGAGGTGTCGGGGATTTTGCCTCAATTGCTGAACCCCATCGAAGAAGCAGACGTTGAGCGGCTGTTGCACGATGATGAATATTGCGCCCAGGAGAAGTTTGACGGGCGACATCTCCTGATTCGCAAGCAGGGTGCGGACGTTGCGGGGATCAATAAAAAGGGATTGCTGGCAACTGTGTCCAACGACATCCGCAATCTGCCCGGCAGCTTCATTCCCGATGGCGAATCCATCGGCGATGATTTTCACGTCTTCGACCTGCTCGAATTGAAGGGCGAAGACTTGCGGCCGTTGCCGTATCAGATGCGCCTTGTGCGTCTGGTGAACTTGTTGTTGTCCACCGCGAATCATCCTCACGTCAGATTGGTCGAGACTGCGTTTTCGACCGAGCAGAAGATTGACCTGTGGCAGCGATTGCGGCGGGAGAACCGCGAGGGCATCGTGTTCAAGCGATTGGATGCACCTTACACACCCGGCAAACCAAACAGCGGCGGGCCGCAGTTGAAATTCAAGTTTGTCGCCACGTTGTCAGCGGTCGTGGCCAGAGTGAACACCCGGCGCAGCGTGGAAATCAGTTTGTTCAAGGGCCGGAGCTTGATTTCGTGTGGCAACGTCACCATCCCGGCCAATCATGCCATCCCCAACGTCGGCGCGGTCGTGGAGGTGCGGTATCTCTACGCCCATCGGGAAAGCCAAGTCCTGTATCAGCCGGTATATCTTGGCCCGCGTGATGATGTTGAAGCCGGGGAATGCCTGGTCTCGCAGCTCAAATACAAAGCCGAGGGGAAGTCAGACTGATCAACAGTTGCATCTGCTAAACCAATACACGTCGCACTTTGACGACACCTGAGCCGGTCATGCCGAACCAGCGTGACCGGCTTTTTCATTTACCACAAGGTCTTCGTCTCTTGCCGCTGCCGGCAAGAATGCACGCCTTCATTGAAACGGCGCGATGCCATACGCTTCTCCATGGGTTCACAGGGTTCATTACAACCACATACACAATAGAAAGGAAACCAATGGCCGATTATTTTACCAACTTCAGCTTCATCCTGCGGTTGAAGGACGATGCTCAAAAAGAATACGCACTCAACCTCTCGCGCATCGCCAGCCAACAACGCTTCGAGGAAACTCCGTTGCCGGTTGATTTTCCCGAACCGCTCAAAGACGTGACGGAAGACTGGACGTTTGAACTGGAGGATTGCGAAGAAGGCATTTGGCTGCACAGTTCATCAGGTGGGATTGATGCTGTCTGCGCCTTTGTCCAACACCTGCTCGTCAAATTCGACACGGCACCCTTCGTCACCTTTGAATGGAGCCACGACTGCACTAAACCACGGACTGATGCTTTTGGTGGTGGCGCGGCGGTCATCACTCAAACCGAAATTGAAACCATAAACACGGCGGATTGGATTCGCTCCAAGACGACCTAACTGAAAGGAAAACCATGGGAGATTGCTGCTACATGTCGGTCACTTGTCGCCGAGAAGACAAGGCACGCTTCGAAGAACTCGGTTTCCAAATTGAGTTTGATGAAGATAATAACGCGCCGGTCATCGAGATGATCGACGAGGAGGCGAATTATGGTCACTGCGACAAGATGCCTGCGGACATTCCCTATTACGGCTCGTTTGGTGCCGGTTCCTGCTATGGTCCGGGCAATATCGTCTGTGATGGCCACGATTGCGAAGAAGTCCCTGCCAGCGCTGATGGTTTTGTGCTGGCCTGGAATTATCGCTGGGGTTTGCCCAAGCTCAACAGCATCCTGCGTGTCCGGCGCTATCTGCGGCTGGAATGCAGGGTCAACAAACTGTTCAAGGCTTTGCGGGAAGAAAAACCCAAAGAACATCTGTTCAGTCCAACCACCCACCTCTGCGTTCACTGCGGCGTGAGCGCCGACGATGATCTGGTTGAAAATCAACCTTGCAAACCGTAATCGCAACCAACGTAAAATAATCTGGGTCTCACCGTCGATTATATACTGAAGGCCAAAGGCACCGCTGCTCAAATGGGCCACGGTTGCCAAACTGCCGCACCGCTCGTGGTCGCTCCCAGCATAGAGATTGACCGACGCTGCAAAAGTTGCAGACAAAGAATAGACGCACAAAGGACGATCCATCGGGTCGCCCTTTTTATATATCTTGCTACCCCGGCAAGATTGACCGTCTAGGTTGAAATTGCGCGGTGCCATAGGCTTCGGACTGGGTTCACAGGGTTCATTACAACCACATACACAACAGAAAGAAAATACTATGGGACAATATCACTACCTCATCAACCTCGACAAAAAGCAGTTCGTGTATCCGCACCAGATCGGCAATGGCCTCAAGCTCAAGGAACAAGTCGGGTGGCGCTACTCCACCTCGACGGCGCTCGTCATGCTGCTTTCTGCTTGCAGCAAGGATGGCGGGCGGGGCGGCGGCGATTTCCATGCCGTCCACCCCCTCGTCGGATCGTGGGCGGGAGACCGCATCGCGTTTGTCGGTGATTATGCCGAACCGGAAGACATCCCCGGTGAAAACGCGCCTGGCATATACGAGGAATGCAAGGCGGCAAACGCATCTCGTGGCCAAACATCCGCAAAGGCGGAAGGCCAGAAGCCTTGGACGGACATCTCGCCAGAAGTCCGTGCGATGATGAGTGCTGAATTCGGCATCCGATACGTTGGCGACGGCTGGCTCGACATAATTGAGGAAAAAGCTGGCCGGGCCGCTGCCAAAACCACGCCCGACTTGGTCGCGTCATGACCAGAGCCGGAACACACAGGGCGATCCACCGGATCGCCCTTTTTTTATATTGCCGCCGCCGGCAAGAATGACCGTCTAGGTTGAAACAGCACGACGGCATACGCTTCTCATGGGTTCACAGGGATCTTTACAACCACATATCACAACAAAAAGGAGAAATATGGATGTTCATTGTTCAACCTGCGGGGAACCGTGGGATGTATATCACCTCTGGCACGATGCCGTGTTTGAAACGGGATTGAGCTACGAGGAGGCCAAAGCATGGTGTTCATTGCCCCATGCCCAAAGATTGACCGACCGCTACCGGCAGGAATTCCGGGCCGCCGGCTGGGAATTCGGCCGGGGCGTCATCAATGTCGTGCATTGCCCCTGCTGTCCCAAGGGTGCCAAGCCAGATCTTGAGAAAGTGGAGATCAAGGCCGCTCTTGAAGACGTGCTCGGCGATGACGAGGACGGATTGGCGGCAACCTACGAGGATCATCACCTATGAGCGCATCAGCCGTTTCCGCCGTCAAGTTCCCGCTTGGCCGCCTCGTCGCGACACCGAATGCGCTCAGCCGGTTGACCCAGGATGACATCCTGACCGGGATCAGTCGTCATCAGTCGGGCGATTGGGGCGACGTAGGCGAAGACGACCGAAAGGAGAACGACCTAGCACTTGCAAAAGGCTGTCGGCTCTTGTCGGTATATAACGCCAAGAATGGCGTCAAATTCTGGATCATCACCGAGGCGGATAGAAATTCGACGACGGTCTTGCTTCCCGAAGACTACTAATCTGAACGGTCCCACCTTGCGTGTGGCCATGCCGGTTCCAACCGCAACAATATCACAAGAGAAAGGAGCAATATGCCAAATTGGTGCAGTAACAGGCTCGCAGTCTATGGACCGGATGAAGACATCAAACGGTTCAAAGAACAGTCCATCGGCTACTCGCCGTGGACCACCGTGAAGAAACAAAAGCAAAGCGTTTTCAACTTCCACAGCCTCGTGCCTGTCCCGCCGGAAACTCTCTCGGCGGGATATGACCCGGCTGGCTACGAATGGGAATTGAAAAACTGGGGCTGTAAATGGGGCGCAAGTTCTACCGAACTGGTGGATGAAATGGAGGGGCATTTGGCCTATGGCTTCGACACCCCTTGGGCGCCGCCGGTTCCGTTCCTCGCCAAACTTGGTCCAGCGTGGCAGACCCTGACATTCATCCTGGATTACGAGGAAATGGGCATGGGCTACAAGGGCATATCCAAGGTAAAGGGTGACGCAGTGGAGGATCATTGCGTCGAACTTTGATAATAACCAGAAAGAGAAAGGAACAATATGGGTGCAGACCTCTACATTGAAAAACTCCAGCAGCCATTGAGACAGAAATACGAACCGCTGTTTGAAGCGGCGGTTAAAAAGCGCGATGCATTGCCGCCGAACTCAAGAAAGGCGCACGCGGCGCAGAAGGTGGTGACGAAGTATTACGACCTCATGTATTCACAAGGGTATTTCAGGGATTCATACAACGTGAGCAACGTGCTGAACCGGCTCGGGTTGTCATGGTGGGTTGATGTCAAGCCGCTCTGCACCCCCGACCGGGAATTGTGTGACGAGCAGTTGCGCAAGTTCCGGGATATGGTGGCAAGCGCCACGCTTACGCTGCCGTCACGGGAAGAAATCGAACAGCAGGGCGGCACCGTGGGTGATACGGGTGCCAACAATCTGTCGGCGTGGCACACCTACTTCGCCGGGGAGCAAAGAGCATTGCTCGCATTTCTGAACCAGGCCATTGAACTCGATTCGCCGATTCGTTGTTCGTTGTAGCACACAAGGGCGATCCATCCGGTCGCCCTTTTTATATGGAATTTCTAGGAATTGAGTGGCTACCAGAGCGGCGACATTTAGTTGAAACATAG
>OBLU010001831.1_pt1 | contig 19607 bp, 16 predicted proteins | sample 1518681 | NCBI WGS metagenome assembly OBLU01 (sample SAMEA3539304, study PRJEB22396) | soil metagenome | biome: tundra; feature: field; material: soil | place: USA | collected 2010-05 | depth 0.15 m
GCGCCTGAATCCCGCCGTGCCGCAGGCATTATCCCGCCTCGATCCCGAGCGCCGCCCGCAGGTCCGCCATCAGGCCGGCGCGCGCGGAATCGAAGCGGCGCGCGCCGCCTATCTCGCGCTTGAAGTCGAGGCCGAGGTGCTTCCCTTCATCGAGGACATGGCCGCGGCGTACGCATGGGCGGATCTGGCGCTGTGCCGCGCCGGCGCGATGACCATTGCCGAACTCCAGGCCGCCGGCTTGGGCGCAGTGCTGGTGCCGCTGCCGCAAGCCACCGATGACCACCAGACCAAGAACGCCGATGCGATGGTGCGGATCGGCGCGGCGCGCTTACTGCGCGAGCGGGATCTGACGCCGGAGACATTGAGCGAGTCGATCGGCGAACTCACGGCGGATAGAGCGCAGTTGCTCAAGATGGCGGTCGCGGCGCGGTCGGCGCGCAACGTCGATGCGGCGGCGCGGCTGGCGGAGCTGTGCATTGCGGCGGGGAGCGTCCGGGCATGAACGATCGCATGCGCCGCATTCATCGCATACATCTGGTCGGCATCGGCGGCAGCGGCATGGGCGGCATTGCCGAGGTGCTGCTCAACCTGGGCTACGAGGTGCAGGGCTCGGATCTGAAGGCGAATGCCGTGACGCAGCGCCTCGAGCGATTGGGCGCGAAAATCTTCCTGGGTCATGCCGCCGAGCATCTGGGCCAGGCGGACGTGGTGGTGGTATCGAGCGCCGTCAACCGCGCGAATCCGGAGGTGGCGGCCGCGATCGCGAGCCGCGTGCCGGTAGTACCGCGCGCCGAAATGCTGGGCGAATTGATGCGCTTTCGGTACTCCATAGCGGTCGCAGGCACCCACGGCAAAACCACCACCACCAGTTTGATCGCGAGCGTGCTCGCCGAAGGCGGCCTCGACCCCACCTTCGTCATCGGCGGCCGCCTCAAGAGCGCCGACAGCAATGCACGGCTCGGGGCGGGACGCTACCTGGTCGCCGAGGCGGACGAGAGCGATGCCTCCTTCATGCATTTGCAACCGATGATCGCCGTGGTCACCAACATCGATACCGATCATCTGGGGACCCACGAAGGCGACTTTGCGCGGCTCAAACAGAGTTTCGTGGATTTTCTGCACAACCTGCCGTTCTACGGCCTCGCGGTACTGTGCGCCGACGACAGCCACGTGCAGGGCATCCAAGGATCCGTGGCGCGGCCGTTCGTCACCTACGGATTCGCGGCAAGTGCGGATGTGCGCGCGGTCTCCATGAAGAGGAGCGGACTGCAATCGCGCTTCCAGGCGATTCGCGAGGGGCATCCGCCGCTCGATCTGACCATCAATTTGCCGGGGCGGCACAACGTGCTCAATTCGCTGGCGGCGGTCGCGGTGGCCACCGAACTCGACGTCGCCGACGTCGCCATTCAGAAGGCGCTGGCCAATTTTCAAGGCATCGATCGGCGGCTGCAGCAGCTTGGCGAGATTCATTGGCCGGGCGGGTCCGCTCTGCTGGTGGACGACTACGCGCATCACCCCACCGAGGTGGCCGCGACCCTGGATGCCGTGCGTCAAGCATGGCCGTCGCGCCGCCTGGTGGTGGCGTTTCAGCCGCATCGCTACACGCGCACGCGCGACCTGGTCGACGATTTCGGCAGCGTGCTCAGCGAGTGCGATGTGCTGCTGGTCACCGAGGTCTATGCGGCCGGCGAGGCGCCGATCGCCGGCGCCGACGGACGCGCCATCTGCCGCGCGGTGCGCAGCCGCGGACTCATCGAGCCCGTCTTTGTGGAGCGCGTCGACAATCTCGGCGAATCGCTGCGCGGAGTGCTGCATGACGGCGACCTGGTGCTGACCATGGGCGCCGGCAACATCGGCGCGATTGCGCAGGAACTCAAGAGCCGCTTTGCGGCGGGAGCGGCGGCTTGAGCGGCGGCGCCAACAACTCGCCGCGCACGCAGGACATGGCGCCGGAATTTGCCGCCCGCGTTTTGCACGGCGTGCCCATGTCCAAGCACACCTCCTGGCATGTGGGCGGTCCGGCGGACCTGTTCTTCGTTCCGCGCGACACCGCGGATCTGGCGGCGTTCATCCGCCAGCTGCCGCCGGATATGCCGCTGCTGTGGATCGGTCTCGGCAGCAATCTGCTGGTGCGTGACGGCGGCGTGCGCGGCGCCGTGATATCGACGCACGGCGTGCTCGGCACGCTCGAGCGCAGCAGTGCGACGCGCATTCATGCCGGCGCCGGAGTGCCCTGCGCGCGCATCGCACGGCAATGCGTGAAATGGGGATTGGGGCCCGCGGAGTTCTTTGCCGGCATCCCCGGGACCCTCGGAGGCGCGCTCGCGATGAACGCAGGGGCCTGGGGCAGCGAGACCTGGCCTCACGTGATCGAGGTGGAGGTCATGGATCGCCGCGGTGCGCGCCGCACGCGCACGCCCGCGGACTACGAGATCGGGTACCGCCGGGTGCGCGGACCCGCCGACGAATGGTTCGTCGGCGCGCACCTCGAGTTCGAGCGCAAGCCGGGGGTCAATGAGGCCGCCATACGCGAGCTTTTGGAGCGCCGCCGGCAGACCCAGCCGATCGGCGAATGGAGCTGCGGTTCGGTATTCACCAACCCGCCGGGCGAGCATGCCGCGCGCCTGATCGAAAGTGCGGGACTGAAGGGATTGCGGATCGGCGATGCATCGGTGTCCGAAAAGCACGCCAATTTCATCATCAACCATGGCGCCGCACGCGCAGCCGATATCGAAGCGCTGATCCTGCAGGTGCAGCGCACGGTGGCCGCGGTGCACGGCATCGGGCTCGCCACCGAGGTTCGTATCGTGGGAGATCCGGCATGACGCGGCTCAAAGCTTGGTCCGAGCCGCGGCGCACACAGCGCGCCCAAGACTTCGGCAAGGTCGCCGTGCTCTTGGGCGGCGATTCGACCGAGCGGGAGATATCGCTCTTGAGCGGCAATGCGGTGCTGGCGGCGCTCAAGCGACGCGCGGTGAATGCGCACGCGTTCGACCCGGGCGAGCGTCCCGTCCAGGAACTGGTGAGCGAGGGATTCGATCGGGCGTGGCTCGCGCTGCACGGGCCGGGGGGCGAGGATGGAGTGATGCAGGGGGCTCTCGAGTGGTTGGGAATCCCGTACACGGGGAGCGGGGTGCTCGCTTCCGCGCTCACCATGGACAAGCTCAAGACCAAGCGCGTCGTGATGGGCGCGGGCTTGGCCGCCCCGGAGTATGCGGTGCTTGAGGGTCCTGCCGATTTCCCGCAGGCGCTCGCCGCCATCGGTCTGCCGATGATCGTCAAGCCGGCCTCGCAGGGCTCGAGCGTCGGCATCACGAAAGTGAAAACATCCGCCGAGCTTAAGCCGGCGTTCGAGGCAGCCAGAAGCGTCGACCCCGTCGTATTTGCCGAGCGGTTCATCGCGGGCGGCGAATTCACGGTGAGCGTGCTCAACGACCGCGCGTTGCCCTCGATTCGCATCGAGCCGGCGAACGAGTTCTACGACTACGAGGCGAAGTACCGCCGCAAGGATACGCAATATCACTGCCCGAGCGGACTCGACGAACGCCACGAAGGCGAGCTGCAAGCCGCCGCTCTCGAGTGCTTCCGGGTAACCGACTGCCGCGGTTGGGGGCGCGTCGACTTCATGCGCGAGGCGGCGACCGACAAATTCTATTTCATCGAAATCAACACCACGCCCGGCATGACCGATCGCAGCCTGGTGCCCATGGCGGCGCGCCGCGCCGGGATCGATTTCGAGGAACTGGTGTGGCGCGTGCTTGAAACCAGCTTTTCGAGGGAGCGCATATGAACCTCAATTGGCTCATCCGCCGCAATCGATTCAAGAATCGGGCGAAGAATGACAAGCCCGGGTGGCAGTGGCCGGCATTCGTCCTCGAGTGGCGCAAGTACGCGCGGCGTGCGGCGACCGTGGCCCTCACCGGAGGCGCACTGGCCGCGCTTGCCTGGGCGCTCGACCGGCCGGTTCAGGTCATTTCGATGGACGGCAGCTTCCAGCGGGTCTCGCCCGGACAGATCGAAAAGGCGCTTGCGCCCTATGCCCACACGGGCTTCATGTCGGCGGATCTCGATCAAATCCAGCGCGCGGTGGAGGCGCTGCCGTGGGTGATGCATGCGCGAATCCAGCGCCGCTGGCCGAACAGCCTGCACGTCACCGTGATTGAACAAACCGCCGCCGCACGCTGGGGCGAATCGGGTCTGCTCAACACCCGCGGCGAATTGTTCGTCAAGGCGGCCGCCCACGTTCCGGCGGAGCTGCCGCGCTTGAGCGGCCCCGAGGGCACCGAATCCCAAGTCGCACAGCGCTATATGTCGGTGCAGGGCCGGATGCTGGAAGCCGGCATGCGCATAGCGGCGCTGCGCCTGGACGAGCGCGGCGCGTGGGAAATGGATCTGGACAACGGCGCGACCGTGCGCCTCGGCCGGCGCGACGTCGATGAGCGAATCGCCCGGTTCATCCGCACCGCTTCGCAGGTGGCCGCCCACCGCTGGAACGAGATCACCTATGTGGACATGCGCTACTCGAATGGCTTCGCCATCGGCTGGCGCAGCCCGGTAATGCAGGCGCCGGTATCCGCCAAACGCCCCGACGACACCGACGCCTGAAGGAATATTTGAAAAGACATGGCTAAGCGTTCTGACCGCAATTTACTAGTGGGCCTCGACATCGGCACCAGCAAGGTCGTCGCCATCGTCGGCGAGATCAAGGCCGACGGGGCGCTGGAAATCATCGGCATCGGCAGTCATCCGTCGCGCGGCCTTAAAAAAGGGGTCGTGGTCAACATAGAATCGACCGTGCAATCCATTCAGCGCGCCGTCGAAGAGGCGGAGTTGATGGCGGGCTGCGAGATTCATTCAGTGTACGCCGGCATCGCAGGCAGCCACGTACGCAGCATCAATTCCCACGGCATCGTCGCCATCAAGGATAAAGAGGTCCTACAGGGCGATGTCGAGCGCGTGATCGATGCGGCGAAGGCGGTGGCGATCCCGGCCGATCAGAAGATCCTGCACGTGCTGCCGCAGGAATACATCATCGATTCGCAGGAGGGGATCCGCGATCCCATCGGCATGTCCGGCGTTCGTCTGGAGGCGAAGGTGCACATCGTCACCGGCGCGGACAGCGCGGCGCAAAACATCGTCAAGTGCGTGCAGCGCTGCGGGCTCGCGGTGGATGACATCGTGCTCGAGCAGCTGGCGTCGAGCTACGCCGTGCTCACCGAGGATGAAAAGGACCTGGGCGTCTGCGTGGTCGACATCGGCGGCGGAACCACGGATATCGCGGTATTCGGCGGCGGCGCGATCCGCCACACCGCGGTGATTCCCATCGCCGGCGATCAGGTCACGAACGACATCGCGGTCTCCATGCGCACGCCGACTCAGTACGCCGAGGACATCAAGATCAAATACGCCTGCGCATTGTCGCAATTGGCGAATCCCGACGAGACCATCGAGGTGCCGAGCGTCGGCGATCGGCCGCCGCGGCGTCTTGCGCGCCAGACGCTCGCCGAGATCGTCGAGCCGCGCTACGAGGAATTGTTCGGGTTGGTGCGCGATGAGTTGCGCCGCGCCGGTTTGGAGGAGTCGGTGGCGACCGGCATCGTGCTCACCGGCGGCAGCGCCAAAATGGAAGGCGCGGTCGAGCTCGCCGAGGAAGTGTTTCACATGCCGGTGAGGCTCGGCGTGCCCCAGTACGTGAGCGGTTTGGTGGATGTGGTGAGCAACCCAATTCACGCCACCGGCGTCGGATTGTTGCTGTATGCGAAAAGCAATTTGGACATGCAGCGCACGGAAGCGCCGCTGCTCGCGGGCGGCATGAAGTCGATTATTGAGCGAATGAAGGCGTGGTTTCAGGGAAATTTTTGATTGCGACCGATGAAAATGATTTCAACCGATAGGAGAACTTGAATGTTTGAACTAATGGACTCTTTCAGTCAAAGCGCCGTCATCAAGGTGCTGGGCGTAGGCGGCGGCGGCGGCAACGCGGTCTCGCACATGGTGCAAGCAGGTCTCGAAGGTGTGGATTTCATCTGCATCAACACCGATGCGCAGGCGCTGAAGCACTCGAAGGTGCGCACCTCCCTGCAAATCGGCTGCAACATCACCAAGGGGCTGGGCGCCGGCGCGGATCCGGAAGTCGGCCGTCAGGCCGCGATGGAGGATCGCGACCGCATCATCGAACTGATCGAAGGGTGCGACATGCTGTTCATCACCGCGGGCATGGGCGGGGGCACCGGCACCGGTGCGGCCCCGGTGGTCGCGCAGGTCGCCAAGGAACTCGGCATCCTGACGGTGGCGGTGGTCACCAGGCCGTTCGAGATGGAAGGAAACAAGCGTTCGCGCGTCGCCGATCAAGGGATGCTGGAGCTTTCCAAATACGTGGATTCGTTGATCACGATTCCCAACCAGAAACTGCTGACCGTGCTCGGCAGCAACACCACGCTTCTGGATGCGTTCAAGGCGGCGAACACGGTGCTGCAGGGCGCCGTTCAGGGCATCGCGGAGCTGATCACGCGGCCCGGATTGATCAATGTCGACTTCGCCGACGTGCGCACCGTCATGTCGGAAACCGGCATGGCCATGATGGGTTCCGGCGCCGCCTCGGGCGAGGACCGGGCGCGCGAAGCGGCCGAAGCGGCGATTTCCAGCCCGTTGCTCGAGGACATCAATCTCGCCGGCGCTCAGGGCATCTTGGTCAATGTCACCGCGGGCATGGACTTGTCCATCGGCGAATTCCAGGAAGTCGGCAATGTCATCAAGCAGTTTGCTTCCGATGATGCGACCGTGGTCGTCGGCACCGTCATCGATCCGGAAATGGCCAACCAAATCCGGGTCACGGTGGTCGCGACGGGGCTCGGCAAGCCGGCGGCGCGGATCGCTCCTCAGCCGGTAGCCGCGGCGATCGCACCGCCGCCCACCATGCGTGTGGTGCGCCAAAAGTCACCGATGGCGCCGACCGATTACGCCATGCTGGACAAGCCGACCGTCCAGCGGCAGCGTGCTGTGGGCGATGGCTTGCGCGCGGATGTCGAATCGGAGGATTTGCTGGATATTCCGGCGTTTTTGCGCCGGCAGGCGGATTAACGACCGGCGGCGATTCAAATATTGGCGCCCGGGGGAGTCGGTGGGTTCCCGAGGGCGCCGTATTGAAGGCGCTGCACCGATATCTGTTATCAGCGCGGGAGTTTTGTGCGGCATGCCTTTTTTGCAGCTTTAAGCTTGAGTCCCGCCTGTGGTACCTTTGCGCCGGTTAACATAGTGTTTCCAGAGTCCGGTTACCTATAGATGCTGAATCAACGCACACTGAAGAATTCGATTCGTGCCACCGGGGTGGGCCTGCACACGGGCAAGAAGGTTCTCATGACCCTGCGTCCGGCGCCGCCCGACACGGGGATCGTGTTCCGCCGCACCGATTTGAAACCGCCGGTCGACATCAAAGCTCGCGCCCAGAACGTCAGCGACACCACGATGGGTACGACGTTGCACAGCGGCGAGGCCAAGATATCGACCGTGGAGCACTTGTTGTCCGCATTGGCCGGTTTGGGGGTGGACAACGCGCTGGTGGAAGTCAGTGCGGGAGAAGTGCCCATCATGGACGGCAGCGCGGGGCCCTTCGTATTCTTACTGCAATCGGCGGGCATCGAGGAGCAAAGGGCGCCGAAGCGTTTCATTCGCATTCTCGAGAGCCTCAAGGTCGATGACGGCGACAAGTGGGCGCGGTTCGATCCCTATGACGGCTTCAAGGTGAATTTCGAGATCGAGTTCGATCACCCGACCTTCAAGAAGCATTCGCAAGTCGCTTCGATGGATTTTTCGACCACGTCGTTTTTACGCGAGGTGAGCCGTGCGCGCACCTTCGGCTTCATGCGCGACCTCGAGGGACTGCGGGCTCGGAATCTGGCTCTCGGCGGCAACATGGACAACGCCATCGTGCTCGATGACTACCGCGTCTTGAATGAAGATGGGTTGCGCTACGAGGACGAGTTCGTCAAACACAAGATTCTTGATGCGATCGGCGACCTGTACCTGCTCGGACACAGCCTGATCGGCGAATTCAGCGGCTACAAGTCCGGTCATGCACTTAACAATAAACTGCTGCGGACGCTCATCAATACCCAGAGCGCCTGGCAAGAGGTGACTTTCGAGAGTTTGGCGCAAGCGCCGATCTCCTATGTCGCGGCCGCGGCCGCCCAGGCCTGAACCCTACCGCACGGCGAGTTTCAAGAGCGGGGCGGCACGACCCTGATGCGTACCGCTTGGATATCGACGCCGCGCGATTCGCTGACCCGTTTGGTCAGTTCCTGTGTGACATAACGTAGCCGTGATGCGAAGGCCGCGTTGGCCACGCCGATGATCAACGTCCCTTTGAGGATACCGGCGCTGGCGACGGCTTGGGCCAGCTCCTTGGGAAGCGCGGAGCGGACGTGCTCGAGCACCACGGTGCGGTCGCGGACCTGGCGCTTGAGGTCGGTGAGCCTTTTACCTTCTCCAGCCAGTAACTCTTTGATGTGTTTACACTTTTGCACTGCAGTACAGCCATGAGCCCGAACAATCTGTGTTTAATGCGTGCTTAATTTCCTTGTTTTGAGCCACCTTATTCTGCATAGTCTATCCCGTTCGTGGATCAATCTGCCGGGAGCTGTGCATTCGATGACAGTTTCGGAACCCGTTTCCCTATGAATGTCATATTCGTTGGCCGCAAGACCGGCCGTGTCAAACAACTGGACCTGCGCCACCCGTTGGTGCTGGGGGCGGCCATCGCGCTGGTATTCGCCATCGTGGGCGGCGCATTTTCCATTGGCGTGAGCCTGGGTTCGCGGCACGGCAGCACGAACCCGGTTGATCAGCTGGGCGGCTTGTCCGCTGGTCTGTTGCGCGAGCAGGCGCAGATTGAAGATGTGCGGCGCGTACTGCAGGAAAAGGTCAACGCGTTGGCAATGCGCGTCGGGCAGATGAACGCCAACGTGATCCGCCTGGACGCGCTCGGCAAGCGCTTGACGCGCATGGCAAATTTGAATGACGGCGAGTTCGATTTCGGCAACCCGCCGGCCATGGGAGGCGCCGAGGGCGCCGACGGCCAACCGGCCCAGATACCGAATCTGACCGCCATGGTGGACCAGCTGCAGAATCAGCTGTCGAGCCGCGAGCAGCAGTTGGGCGTACTCGAGAACCTGATTCTCACCCGTGAATTGAACAAACAGGTCTACCCCGAAGGCCGCCCGGTCCAGGACGGCTGGATATCCTCGTATTTCGGGCAGCGATCCGATCCTTTCACGGGCTATTCCGCTGTCCACAAGGGCGTCGATTTCGCAGGTCCGGAAGGTTCCAAAGTGTCCTCGGTGGCGGCGGGGTTGGTGACTTTCGCCGGTGAGCGCGCCGGCTATGGGGAAATGGTGGAGATCAACCACGGCAATGGCCTGGCCACCCGCTATTGCCACAACGAGAAGCTGCTGGTGAAGCAGGGCGACATGGTGCGCAAGGGCCAAGACGTGGCGTTGATGGGCTCGACCGGCCATTCGACCGGCCCGCATCTGCATTTTGAAGTGCTCAAGAACGGCGCGCAGGTGGATCCTTTGCGCTTCATCGGCGAGGATCGCTGAGCTGCGAGGATCGCTGAGCCGCGCGGGTCGCTGAGTCGCTAGGGATCCTTCAGTCCGCCAGGATCCTTGAGCGGCGAGGATCCTTGAGCTGCTCCGATCGGCGAGTCACGGGACCTTAAGCGACCGGGAACTCGAGCGCGCCCCGGAAGCCCAAAGCAAAACGATTTCCCGCTTTTGCGGTCTATCCGTACAATACCCAGTTTTTCAAGGATTCCCCTCGCGTGTGGAAGCTTTTGACGCAAATATTCGGCAGCCGCAATCAGCGCCTCATTAAAGAATTAGGCCGCACGGTTACGGCCGTCAACGCCCTCGAGTCGAGCGTACAGGCGCTGGCCGATGAGCAGTTTCCAGAAAAGACGCGGGAGCTGAAGGCGCGCTTTGCGGCGGGCACGCCGCTCGAGAGCCTGGTCCCCGAGGCGTTTGCGCTGGTGCGCGAGGCGTCGCGCCGCAAGTTGGGGTTAAGGCATTTCGACGTACAGCTCATCGGCGCTTTGGCGCTGCACGCCGGCAAGATCGCCGAGATGCGCACCGGCGAAGGCAAGACCCTGATGGCGACGCTGCCGGTCTATCTGAACGCTCTCAGCGGCGAGGGCGTGCACGTGGTCACCGTCAACGAATACTTGGCGCAGCGCGACTCGGAGTGGATGGGTCCGGTGTTCCAGTTTCTCGGAATGGATGTGGGCGTCATCAAGAACGCTCAATCCCAGGACGAGAAGCGCGCCGCCTATGCCCGCGACATCACGTACGGCACCAACAACGAATTCGGCTTCGACTACCTGCGCGACAACCTCGCATTTCGTCTCGAGGACCGCGTGCAGCGCAAGCTGTCGTTCGCCGTCGTCGACGAAGTCGACTCGATTTTGATCGACGAGGCGCGCACGCCACTGATCATTTCGGGCCCTGCCGAGGAGAGCACGGAACTCTACATCAAGATCAACACCTTGATACCGCGGCTGACCAAACAGAAGGAGGAAAACGGCCCGGGCGACTATGCCGTCGACGAGAAGACCAAGCAGGCGACGCTAACCGAAGAGGGCCATCAGAAAGTCGAGGAATTGATGGCGGAAATCGGCTTGTTGCGGGACGGCGAGAGCCTCTACGATGCCACCAACATCCGCCTGATGCATCACCTGAACGCCGCCCTGCGCGCGCATGCGCTGTACAAGCGCGATGTCGAGTACATCGTGCGCGCGGGCGAAGTCATCATCGTCGATGAGTTCACCGGCCGCACCATGCCGGGACGACGCTGGTCGGACGGCTTGCATCAAGCGGTCGAGGCGAAAGAGGGCGTGAAGGTCCGGGAGGAAAACCAAACCGTCGCGTCGATCACTTTCCAGAATTATTTCAGGCTGTATTCGAAATTGTCGGGAATGACCGGTACCGCCGACACCGAGGCGTTCGAATTCCAGCAGATCTACGGCCTCGAAGTGGTCGTGATCCCGACCCACAAGCCGATGATCCGCAAGGATCATTCGGACCTGGTGTTCTTGTCCGAGCAAGATAAGTTTCAGGCGATTCTCGAGGACATCGAGGACTGCGTGAAGCGCGGCCAGCCGGTGCTGGTCGGCACGACCTCGATCGAGACGTCCGAACGGCTGGCAAAGTTATTGGTGGGGACCAAGATCCCCCACGAAGTGCTGAACGCCAAGCAGCACGAGCGCGAGGCGCACATCGTCGCCGAGGCCGGCCGGCCCGGTGCGATCACGATCGCCACCAACATGGCGGGCCGCGGCACCGACATCGTGCTGGGGGGCAGCCCGCAGACGCAGATCGACGCCATCGAGAATCCGAACGAGGCCGCGCTGCAGAAGATCCAAGAGGAGTGGCGCAAGCGGCACGAGCAGGTGATTGTAGCCGGAGGCTTGCACATCATCGGCACGGAACGCCACGAATCCAGGCGCATCGACAACCAATTGCGCGGCCGTTCCGGGCGCCAGGGCGATCCCGGGTCGAGCCGCTTCTATCTCTCGCTCGAAGATAATTTGATGCGTATTTTCGGCGATCCGACGCGCATGAAGGCGCTCATGACCCGCGTCGGCATGAAGCCGGGTGAAGCGATCGAGAGCGGCATGCTGACGCGCCAGATCGAGCGTGCACAGCGGCGCGTCGAACAGCACAACTTCGATGCGCGTAAACAGCTCCTTGAATACGATGACGTCGCCAATGACCAGCGCCGCGTCATTTATCAGCAGCGAACCGATTTGATGGCCGCGGAAAATGTGGCCGAAGCGATCAAAGGCATTCGCGAGGAGGTGGTGGCGCATCTGGTGGACCAATACGTCCCCGGTGGCGCACCCGAAGAGCAGTGGGATGTCGCGGGACTGGCCGAGGCCATCGAGCGGGACCTTGGCCAGGTACTGCCGATCGGCGAGTGGCTCGGCGTCGAAGAAGGCGGCGACGGCTCGGGCCTCCGGACAAAGATCTTGGCGGCGCTCGAAGCGGCGTACGAACGGAAAGAGGCCGGTGTGGGCCCGCAGTTCATGCGCTACATCGAAAGGGAAGTGATGCTGCGCTCGCTGGATCAACATTGGCGCGAGCATCTTGCGGCGATGGATTACATGCGTCAGGGCATTTTCTTGCGCAGCTATGCGCAGAAGAACCCGAAGCAGGAATACAAGCGCGAGGCGTTCGAGCTGTTCTCCGGCATGTTGGACCGGATCAAGTTCGACACCTTGACCAAGGTGTCGACGATCCAAGTGCGCAGCCAGGCCGAGATCGAGCGCGAGGATCTCGAGCGGCAGCAGCGCCTCGCTCGTGCGCTGCAGCTGCAGCATGCCGAGGCGATATCGCCGATTCAAGCGGGATCGAGCCTCGAGGGCGCCGCTGCGGGCATTGCCGGTGCGGCCGAGCAGGGTCAAGCCGCGGCGCCGGTAGCCGCGCCCTTCGTGCGTTCGATGCCCAAGGTGGGCCGCAACGAAGCGTGTCCGTGCGGCTCGGGAAAAAAATACAAGCATTGCCACGGCGCCCTGCAGCAAGCGAGCGGTTGAGCGCGCGAGTTCATGTCGTCGCCGGCGTGCTGATCGACGGTGCCGCGCGCGTGTTGATCGCGCAGCGGCCGGCGGGCAAGCACCTGGCGGGCGGCTGGGAGTTTCCGGGCGGCAAGCTGGAGCCGGGAGAGAGCCGCTCCGCGGGCTTGGCGCGCGAGTTACGCGAAGAGCTTGGCATCGTGATCGGGCAGCCCCGGCCGTTGCTACGGTTGCGCCACGCCTACCCCTATGGGGAAGTCCTGCTCGACGTGTGGGTGGTGCGGCGCTACCGCGGCGAGCCCCAGGGCTTGGACGGTCAGCAACTGCGCTGGTGCCGCCGCGATGAACTGTCCGGAGTTGAACTCCTGCCGGCGGATCGCCCGATACTCGCGGCGCTGCGGCTGCCGGAGCGCTTGCGGCGGATTGGCACGCGCTATTACCGCGTCGGCGACATGAACGCCGTGCGCAGACGCCGCTTGCGTGGGCTGCCGGCCAGCCGGGGTTCGAACGACGCCAAGAGCTCGGAGCTGCTCGGCGTATTTTGCCGGAACGCCGCGGAGGCAGCCGGCGCGGCGGCGGCCGGGGCGGATTTTTTGGTCATGCGCGAGGCCGTATCGGACAGCGAATTGGCGGCTTCGTGCGGCGTGGCGGCGGTGCCGCTGTTCGCGCGCGGAATCGGCCTCGCGCGGGCATGGGCGCTCGGCGCGAGCGGCATCAACGCCATAGCGGGCTAGGGCTTCAGGTTCCGGTCGAAGAACCGCAGGATCGTTGTATAGGCATGGCGACCCACTTGCTGGCGTGTCAAACCATGCTTGGCCCCCGGATAGACCATCACCTCGAACGGTTTACCGAGATCCTGCAGCCTGCGAAACAGCTTGGTGCTGTGCAGAAACAGCACATTGTCGTCGGCCATGCCATGCATGACCAAGAGATCGCCGCGCAGGTCCTTGGCATACGGTAGTACCGAGCTCGCTTGGTAGCCCGCGGCGTTGTCGGACGGCAGGCCGAGATAACGTTCCGTGTAATGCGTGTCGTACAGCAGCCAATCGGTCACCGGGGCGCCGGCGACTCCCGCGCGAAATACCTCCGGCGCTTTGAACATCAACATGAGCGTCAAATAGCCGCCGTAGCTCCAGCCCCATACGCCGATGCGCGACGGATCGATGTAGGGCTGCGCACCTAGCCAGCGCGCACCCTGCACCTGGTCGGTGACTTCGATTTCGCCGAGTCGACCGTGAACGGGCGCTTGAAATGCGGTGCCGCGAAACCCGCTGCCGCGATTGTCGAGCTGGAAGACCACGTAGCCCGCGCGCGTCAGGATTTGCGTGAATGAGCTCCCGGTCCAGCTATCGAGCACCCGCTGCACGCTCGGGCCCCCGTAGACTTCGACGATCGCCGGATAATGCCTGGTCGCATCGAAGTGGGCGGGTTTGAACAGTCGGTATTGCAGCAATTGCCCATCGGCGGCCGCAAGCGTGCCGAACTCCGGCATCGAATTGTCCGCCAGATAGGGGGCATCCGGATGCTGCTTGCCCAAACGGTTTTCGATCAAGTACGTGACGAGATCGCCGTTCGCGGCGCGCACGCTCACCTGAGGCGGTTGCGTGCGGCTGTTGAAATCATCCACGTAGAAGCGCGCATCGCGCGACATGGTGATGCCGTGCAGACCGTCATCGCGCGAGATGCGCGATACCGATCGCGGGTCCGGCGTATCGAGCGAGGTGCGGTACAGATGGCGCTCGACAGGGCTTTTTTCGGTCGCCGTGAAGAAAATCGTGCGATGCGCTTCGTCGATTCCCTTGATGGCACGCGTCCGAAAATCATCGACGTTCCACTCGCCGGCGGTGAGCTGCCTCACCAGGCGCGCGTCGTAGTCATACAAATACAGGTGCCGATAGCCGTCGCGAGAGGATGCCCAGATGAACTGTGGCGATTTGTTGAGAAACGATAGCTCATCGTTCAATTCAATCCAGCTGCTGCTGGTCTCGGTCAGAACAACGCGCGATGCGCCGGTCTCGATGTTCGCAAACAGCAGATCCAAGCGGCGCTGGTCGCGGGATTCGCGCTGAATGGCCAGGGTCTTGCCGTCGGGCAGCCAGTTCACGCGGGCAAGATACATGTCCTGGTCGGATCCCAAGTCGATCCACGTCACGGCGCCGGTCGCCAGATCACTGACTCCGAGGCGGATCAACACATTGGGCTCGCCCGCAGCCGGATATCTTTGGTCAAAGGTCGAGACGTTGTCGGCCGCTATCTCGAAGCGCTGCCACACCTTTACCGGGCTCTCATCGACGCGAGCGAACGCGATATGGCGCTCGTCGGGCGCCCACCAGTAGCCGGTGTGGCGATCCATTTCCTCTTGCGCCACGAATTCGGCCACACCGTTTTTGATCGGGCCGGTCCCATCGTGGGTCAACGCCTTTTCCAGGTTGGCGGCAAGATCGTACGCAAACAGATTTTGATCCCGCACATAGGATACGTAACGGCCATGGGGTGAAATCGCCGCATCGGTCGCAAAGCCCTTGCCGGGCGCGATTTGCACCAAGGCATTCTGGGCCGGCTTGGCGAGATCGTAGTAGTACAGACGACCGTCCAGTGGGAACAGCACGGCGCGACCCGTGGGCGCGAAGGAATATTCCAAAATGCCGGAAAGCGCTGCAGTCCGTTGGCGCTCGCGGCGGTCCAATTCCTCGGCCGACAGCTTCTCGTCGGCCGGCGCCAAGACTTTCGAGTCCACCAACAGCCGCGCCCGCCGCTCAAGAAGATTGTATTCCCACAGATCGAGTCGATCCTTATCGTCCGGTTTGCCTTGCAGGTAGGTCACGCGCGTGGCATCGGCCGATATCTTCAATCCCACCAGGGTGGGCCCGGACAGTGCTGGCGCGTCGAATAGGCGATCGATCGTGAGCTCCGCCGCCTGAGAGGCAGTGGCGGCCGCGCAGGCAACCAGGGCGGGCCCGAGATAGCGCCCCGACGAACGCAATTCAGTCATGGCCTTTCAACCCTCGAGCGCTCAACGGCGAACCATGAGATAGCAGACCTCGAATAACGCGCTGACGCCGCGCGCCTGCAGGCGCGGCTCGGTCGCCAGAATGTCCTGTCGGTCAAGTTCGCGGATGCTGCAGTAGGGCGCGAACAGGCGCTCGATTTCCCCGCGCTCCAAAGAGAAGGGCGGACCGGCCATTTGTTCCTGCGGGTATTCCAACGCGTGCAGAAGTATCTGCGTGCCGGGCTTCAGCAGCTCGGCCAGGTGCCGGACGTACGGTGCCCGAAGTTCCTCGCTCCAGGAAATCAGCGCCGCGCGATCGTAGACCGCGGCCACTTCTTTGAGCATGGCCGCTGTGAGGGCAAAGAAATCGCCGCAGAATAACTCGAGATTCGCGGCCTCGTACACGTCGAAACCATTGCACAGTCGGCGCCTCGCCGCAATGCCGTTCTCCATGCAGAACGCTTCCAGCGCGACGGCGGAGAGTTCCACGCCCACCACCCAATGCCCGTGCTCGCGCAGCCAGAGCATATCGAGGCTCTTGCCGCACAACGGCACGAGCACGCGGCTGCCCGCCCCAAGGCGAAGGGCGGCCCAGTGGCGCATCAATTGCCGGTCAACCGAAGATTGGTGAAATCCAATTTGGCCGGTGCGCCAGCGTTCGTGCCAGAACTCAGGCCGCACGGATCAGGAGTTCTCGTGCGGTTCGTCCGATGAGTCCGGGGCGCTTTCGTCCGCGGCACCCGACTCGCCCGGAATCCGGTGCCTCTCGTCGAGCCAGGCTCCCAAGTCGATGAGCCGGCAGCGGTCGCTGCAGAACGGCCGGTACACCGATGCCTCCGACCACACTACCGGCCGGCCGCAGGTCGGGCATTTCACTAAGGTTGCCATCGATGGCGGCGGCCCTAATCAAGAGCAGCAGGTGAGCAGGAAAGGCACATCCATTTCCACGTGTACGGGGCGGCTGGTGGCATCGGTCCAATTCAGGAATCGTATGGTGCAGCGATGCTGGCTGCCGCTGATCTCGGGAAACAACCCGCTGTCCGCAGGCAATGTGACGCGCACCAATTGACAAGGGTTCTCGCGATCGAATTGCAATTGATAAATTCCGGCGACCGCGGTTTCCGCCTTGCGCTTGGCGTTTTGCCGAGTCAACCACAACAGCTCCGCAATGCTGTCGCACAGCGGCCGGATCAATGCCAACCAGTTGCCGAATTCGGTGGCGCGCACGTAGGCGGGCCGATTGAGCCAATACGAGTAATCCGGCAAATCGAAGTCGCAGGTGCCGCCGGGGATGGTGCTGCGGTGCTTGATGGCGCTCAAGAATTCCGAGTCACGCAACGGCGCCATGTAGTTTCCGCCGACCGTCGATAAATCCTCGCGCAGCTTGATGAGGTTCGACATCAGCGACCTCAATCGGCTTGGATCGACGCCGGTCTTGCTTTGATATTCCTTGAGTACGTTGACGTGGCGCTCGAGCTCCTTGAGCACGTCGCTGCGCGAGTCGCCGCGAGCGGTGATGGCGAGGATCTCGAGCAGGCTCGACATGGCCGCGCGCGTGCTCCAGGAATTTTCCAATTCGCTGTGATAGGTGGCCTGCGTGTAGAGGAATTCCAGGCGCAGGAAGGTTCGCATGCGCTCATTGAGCGGCTGCTCGTAGACGACCGGCGCCAGTTCGGGGTCGGAATCGTCCCGCGGTTCGGGGTAGGAGTTCATCCGCCTATTGTGAGCCAACACAAGGGCCAGGGTAAACCTTGGATTTAGGTTAAATCACGCCCGAGCGCCGGCAATCTAGGGCGGCATCGCTTCGGCAAGCCGCAGATAACTTTGGTGCAGGCGATCGACCGCCTGTCGCAACTCGGGGACAGTACCCGCGTTCACCAGCACATCGTCCGCGGCCTTCAGGCGGACCGCGCGATTCGCCTGTGCCGCGAGAATTGCCCGGGCGCCCTCGAGGCTTTCTGCGTCGCGGACCATCAGCCGCTGCAGCTGCGCCGCTTCGTCCGCATCGACGACCAGGATCCGATCCACTTGATCGCGCGCGCCGCCTTCCACGAGCAGGGGAATTGCCAGGATCAAGTAGGGTCCGACGGCCTCCGCGGCCCGCCGCTCCATGTCGGCTCGGATCAGCGGATGGAGGATCGCTTCCAAGTCCCGGCGCTTGCGAGGATCGGCGAATATCAGCTGTCGCAGGGCGCGACGATCGAGTTCGCCGTCCGCAGTCAACAGGCTCTCACCGAATCTCGCGACCACTGCATTGTGCCCGGGCTGCCCCGGCGCGACCACCAAGCGCGAGGACTCGTCCGCATCGATCACCGGGATTCCAAGCTCGCTGAATCGGGCGGCGACCGTGCTCTTGCCGCTCGCGATTCCGCCGGTGAGCCCGATGCGCAGGCGCCGCGCCATGATCTAGTGCTGAAGGCCCGATACGCGCAAATAACCGGTCATCAGCGCATCCCCGTACATCATGGCGAGCCAGCCGGCCGCAGCCAGATAAGGCCCGAAGGGCATGGGCGCGGCTCGATCACGGCCCCTGAGGACGATCATCAAGATCCCGAGGACGGCCCCCGTGGCGGCCGACAGCAGAATCACCAGCGGCAAGAGCTTCCAACCCAGCCACGCGCCCAAGGCGCCGAACAGCTTGAAATCCCCATAGCCCATGCCCTCCTTTCCGGTGGCCAGTCGAAATGCGTGATACACCAGCCACAGACTCGAATATCCCGCCGAGGCCCCGATGATGGCATCTCGCGCCGACACTGGCAGAGCGATGCCGCTTCCATGGGCGCCGGTGAGGGGGTCGCCGGCGACGGGCCCGAGCACGGCGGCGGCCAGCAGGCCGGCCCAAAGCAGCGGCAGGGTAATGCGGTCGGGCAGCAGCTGGTGGTCGATGTCGATGCCGGTGAGCGCGATCAACGCCCAGGTGAGCGGCAGCGCGCAGGCCGCGGCGGTGCCGAAACCGAAGTGCCATGCGACCCAAGCCGAGAGGATTCCGGTGGTGAGCTCTACCACGGGATATCGCAGCGAGATCTTCGTCCGGCAAGCGGCGCAGCGCCCGCGCAGGATCACCCAGCTGATCACCGGGATGTTTTGCCACGCCCGGATCGGCGCCTTGCAAGCGGGGCAGGCGGAGCGGGGTGTGCTCAAGCCGAAGCGTTCGATCGACAGGGACGGGATTGTGGTCGCGGCGCTGTCGGCCGACGGCAATAGCTCGAGCGCCTGGGCGCGCCACTCGCGATCGAGCATGATAGGCAACCGATAGATGACCACGTTCAGAAAGCTGCCGATGACCAGACCGAGCACGAACACCGAGCCGGCGAACAGCAGGGGGCTCGCGGTATAGAGCACGGCAAGATCGTTCAGCATGGGCTAAACCGGTCGGAGTGAACGCGGCCGGTCGGTCTGTGCCATGCCGGCCGCGCCGTATAGGCAGGGCAAAGGACTAGCCGACGACTGCGCCGAGCTTGAAGATCGGAAGGTACATGGCGATCACCATGCCGCCGACCAGCACGCCGAGGATGGCCATGATCAAGGGTTCCAGCAGGCTCGACATGCTGTCGACCGCATTGTCGACTTCTTGCTCGTAGAACTCGGCCACTTTGGCGGACATGGTATCGAGGGAGCCGGATTCTTCACCCACGGCGATCATTTGGACCACCATGTTGGGGAATAGGCCGGTATTCTCCATGGCGCGCTGCAGCCGGCCGCCCGTCGCCACCTCGTCCTTCATGCGCAGCACGGCTTCTTCGTACACGATGTTTCCGGTGGCGCCCGCCACCGATTGCATGGCCTCCACCAGCGGCACGCCGGCCGCGAACATGGTCGAAAGGGTGCGGGCGAAGCGCGCGATCGCCGCCTTGACGAGAATGGGTCCGATGATGGGAACTTTTAGCATGATGCGGTCGAATGCAAGCTGCATTTTCCTCGAGCGCTTCAGGAAATAAAAGAACGCGTAGAAGCTTCCGCCGATCACGCATGCCAACCACCAGCCTTGATGCTGCACGAAGCGGGATAAATTCACCACCATTTGCGTGAACGCGGGCAAGTCGGCGCCGAAGCCCT
>OBLU010001832.1_pt1 | contig 19606 bp, 15 predicted proteins | sample 1518681 | NCBI WGS metagenome assembly OBLU01 (sample SAMEA3539304, study PRJEB22396) | soil metagenome | biome: tundra; feature: field; material: soil | place: USA | collected 2010-05 | depth 0.15 m
GCGCCAAACCGGAAGATTATCAGCCCGAAGCGGATTACCCGGAGCTTTGCCAGGCGCGTGAGCGCGAATTGAATCAGGCACAGGATGCCTTCCAACAGGCCAGCCGCGGCTGGACGGAGCGGTTCGAGGGGCTCCGCAGAGTCGAAGCGTTGAAGAGCGAAATTGCCTCCGCCGAACAAAAGATCCAAGCGCTCGTCTGGGGGCAGACCCAAGAAGAACGTACCGCCCAACTTCAACAGGCCATCGCTCAAATCCAGGAGCTCAACACCGAGATCAATCTGCTCCAGCAACAGGCCGGCAAACTGCGCGCACAGATGATCGAACTGCAGAGGGAACAGGAGCGGTTCGACCAGCAAACCCGCAACGTGGCCGATATGCAGGCGGTCAGCGCGTTCCTATCTTATGATAACGGGCCGCAGAAATTCCTGACCGGCTTTTTTCAAGAAGCCCTGAGCCAAACCAATTTGCTCCTCAGCGAAATGGGGCTGCCGGTCAAGCTGCACATGGGGACAGACCTGGAGATCATGGTGGAGGATCGCAACGCGCAAGAAAGCTCGGCGCTGGCCCTGGGCGGCGGTTATTCGAGTCTGGTGGGTATCGCCTTCCGCATCGCGCTCCAGCGCATGATACTGCCCCGAGTCCATGTGCTCATCCTCGACGAGCCCAGCACGCACATCGACGAGGCGAACATGGAATTGCTCATCCCGTTCTTCGAAAAGCTCAAGGAGAACCTCAGCCACTACGGCATCGAACAGTGCCTAATCACCGATCACCACCCAAACTGGCGGAATACAACCACGGCGGTCATCAACGTGGGAAACAACGGGTTCAGCCCGCCACCCGAAGGGGACGCCAAGTCGAATGGAGGAGCCGAGGTCGTTCTCACGGGGGGCGGGGCGCCCAATCGCTCAACCGAAGCCATCGTCGCCAGCTGACTTTCCGAACGGAGTTCCAGGGGGAACCTGGGCGCCCAGTGGACTCGGGAGCGGACGGAATGCTGATAGCTAACACCACAATTACGTTGGAATCCGTCGCAGCCGTCGAAGTGCTGGAGGACATCAGCTTCTTCGGCACCATGGGCCAGAAACTGGTGGAGCGCCTGGGGGCAAAAGTCCGCAAAATCAAAACATTCAGGGTCCGGGATGATTAACCTATGAGCCTCAAATCCGGCTACACCTTCATCGAACGCAGCCCAACCGGGTCAGTTGAGAATACGGTATTCGAGACCTTCGACTCATTAGCCGAATGCTGCGCGGCTGCCGAGGAAGCGGCCAATTCCGAATCGGCGCAGTTTGTGGAGCAGACCCAGGTGGTTTACTGCGACTACGACCCGGAGCAGTGCCTTCCACACATGACGCCAGTCCTCAAGACCTTCAAACGAACCAAATTCTTTGGTTAGACATGGCCTAAGCAAGGGTTTCGGGTCAAAAGTGATTGAGTTCCCGCAGCACTTCAGGGGGAAGGCGGTTTTTCTCGACCTGCTCAAACGAAAGACGAGGATCCCTCGCCGCCTGGCCCCGAAACACCCCGGGTATGAAAGGGTCGAGCTGGCGATCCAGTTCGGTTTGGAACGGGTTGTGAGCCATCCATTCGGCCCATCGCAATCCTTGGTTTTCCGGAGGGAGCGATCGAAATTCCTCCAAGTATCGGGTGCCCCCATTTTCATCCGCAGACAGAAGGCTCCCCAGCTCTAAAACCAGCTTGTCAACCGCCTCGGACGGCGACTCTGCAAAGGCGCGGTCTTTGAACTTTTCCTGTGTTTCACAAAATGCCTCGGCCTGTTCCGCCAATGATTTCAGGCGGCAGGAAACGTCCGGGGAAGGATAACTGACCGCGTAATCCTGATCCACATACACCGAGCGGTTCATCAGGTCGAGCAAGGGGGCAAAGTCGAGCACATTCCCGTGAACACAGTGTTTGGCAAAGAAATCGTCGATTCCCTTCTGCTTGGATCCGGGCGGGATGACTCCGACAAAAACCAAAGCTCCCGCCTCGCGCAAAACCTTGCAGAGACGAAGGAGGGCATCGGCCACCTTGTGATTGCGCCAGCTGTCTTGGTCAAACAGGATGCCGACCCGGCGACGAGCGCCATCCGGGGCTTTGAAGCAGTAAGCCTCCAATTCCGGCGCCAGCTTCCAGTGATCCGGCCCTTGCTTGCGACCCCACATCCAGACCCCCGGGATTCCCACCACATCCATCTTCAACCCCAGGAGCAGCGGCAGCAGCGCGAGACACATGGCTTTCTTCTCTCCCTCGGTAATCCAAAGATCGTAATTCACGTCGGCCAGGACGGAGCGGTAGAAGGTGTCGGACCAGCGGTTGATGATCTTCCCGGTCAGGAACAGCTCGTTGCGGGAGGTGCCAAACGGAGTTGCGTACTTCAGTTTGACCTCGGGAGGAGTGCAGCCCGGCTTAATTCTGCGATAGCTGTGTTCCGCAAACGGCTGATAAGGGAAGGTCAGCGCCGGCCGGTCCGCCATAATCCGGTGAAGACGGGAAGGCTGGATCTTGCCGCCCCCGGTAAAGACCTCGAGGATTCGCCCAACCGACCGCTCCGTATACGCCCCGGAACGGGCCAAAGCGAGGGTCAGCGGCGCACCAGAACACAGGTCCGCATGATTGCGAATCGAGTTGACCGTCCCGTAGATCCCGGGTTCAAGGATCGTGGTGGCCGAATCCTCTTTCAAAAGCCGGTCGGCCACCGCGATGCCCTCCAGGAGGTTTCTCCCAGGCGCTACAACGATATGGGCTGAACCCAGGGCCGTCTCATAGAGAAACTCTTGATAACGAATCCATAATTCCCGTTCGTGGTCAAAAACCTGGTATTCGCGGCAAGGATGCACCCCGCGCGGCAGCCTCGCATCCGCTTTGGGGTTAAGGTCAATCAGGGTCTTCATTGTCTTTTACCCATTGTAACGCCCAGAGGGCGCCCATTCATTGGTTCTGGGCACAGGTTTCACGGGCGAAGCTATAATGGAGCAACGATGATGGAAGCTGAAACAGCCGCAAAAGATGAGGCGGCACGACTGATCGCCACGCCCGGGTTACAGCAGCTGCTTGACCGGTTTGCCCAGGAACATTTCCTGCGGTTCGAGGAACCTGTGGCCAACCTGTTCGAGTTTCTGACCTCGAACACCATCCGCTCCAGCGATGAGAGCTTCCTCGGGGAAGAGGACTTGACCGCCTTCATGGCCGAGGCCTTGGAGCTGCCGTTCCTGACCAATAGCCACCTGGGCGCCGCACCGGCGCTCTTCGCTCGCTGCCAGGCCCTGGGGTTCCACAGAGCGCCCGGCGGACACGTCCCGGTCATGGCACAAGGTCCGGGCCTCCTTGTGGCGCATTACGACCCGTACGTTCCGGTGTCGGGATGCTTCCACAAGGAAAACATCCAATTGGTCCTCTGTACTTGGAGCGCATTTCAGAAGTTGGCGGAGCTATGGGATCAGCGCTACCCCGGTCCCTCAGTCGACGCTTACGTTGCCGGCAACAATCCGCCCCCCGCGGCGCCGAGGGAATGGGCAGAGTGGCAGATGGCACACAACGCATTAACGGAGGACGACCGGCTGATCCTGGCTAAAGTCAAGGAATCCGACAGTTTCTCAGGAGTCCAGCCGGAGTGGGAATACTGGTTTTCCCGCAAGACCAAGGGCCAACCCTGCATCTCCCTGGACATCATTGATGTGCCCCAGGAATCCAAACGGGCCGCCTCCGCCGCCCTCAAAGCCGTCGAAGCGGTCATCCTGTTTGAAAACCATCGGTTGATGCAACTGGGTTACGTGCTGAACTGGGACAATTTCAATAACGTCGAAACCGTGGCCGAACAGGTCCGCCGACAGGGGCTGGCGGTGCAGCTTCTTCCTGTTCTGCAGCGGGACTACAATCACTTTCTGGAGGAGCAGGTCAACAAGACCATTCAACTATCCAAGTATATCAAGCAGGAGGACGACCTTGCCGAAAGCGTCGTGGACAGCATCGATCCCGCGCAGTTCACCGACGAACAGCTGGATCCGCAAACCGTAAAAATCAAGACGATTGCCGAGGCGGCTCTCTTTGCGGCTTACAAACGCGGCGCTTCCGACATCTTGATCGAGCCCCAGACCAGCGATTACCGGATACGATTCACCATCGACGGCAGCAACACCACGTTCTTCGAGGGGATGCCCAGGCAGTACGGTTCCAACATCGTGCTGCATCTCAAGGTGCGCGCCGGCATGAACATCACCGAGAAACGTCTGCCCCAGGACGGCAAAATCACTCTCAGCATTCGCGGCGTCCCGGTTGAAATTCGCGCAGCCACCATGCCGGTACTCGACAACCAGGAGGAGAAAATCACCCTGCGCTTGCTCAGCTCCACCATCCGCTTCCCCAATCTCGACAAGCTGGGCATGCGCCCGGGCCATTTGCAACTCATGCGCCGGGCGCTGGGCATGGTTAACGGCATTATCATCGTCACCGGACCAACCGGTTCGGGCAAGACCACGACCCTTTACTCTGCCACCCAGGAAATGGATCGGGAACGACTCAGCATCGTCAGCTTGGAAGATCCGATCGAAGTGTTCGTTCCTGGAATCAGCCAGACCCAGGTCAACGAGACCATCGGCCTCACCTTTGCGCGGGGCCTGAGGGCGTTACTCCGTCAAGCCCCGCAGGTCATTTTGCTCGGGGAAATACGCGACCAGGAGGTGGCGCACATTGCGGTGCAAGCGGCAAACACCGGGCATTTGGTTCTGACCACCCTGCACACGAACTCAGCGGTAGGCACCTTCGACCGGCTGCAAGCCCTCGGCGTGGAAGCGCACCAGATCGCCGACGCGGTGCGTCTGATTCTGGCGCAACGCCTCATCCCGCGCCTCTGTCCAGTCTGCCGGAAGAATCGGAAGCCGACTGAATTGGAGACCCTGCGCATTGGCAAACGGAGCGGCGTGCAGCTCAATGCCACCATCTACCACGCCAACACCCTTGGTTGCCGGAATTGTCACAAGGGTTATACCGGCCGGCGCATCATCACGGAGATCATCCCGGTGGACGCCAGCATGCGGGAACTCTTGCTCAAGGGACAGACGCACACCGAAATTGTGCGCCATGCGGAAAAGGCGTTCGGTTTCCGGCCCATCCTGGTGCAGGCGATGGAACTGGTAAATGAAGGGCAGGTCGACTTGAAGGATGCCCAGAAACTTTTTCTCGATTTTCAGGAAGATGACCACAAATAGGCCAGAAAGACAAACACAGCGGAAAAAGCCCTAGAATGGGAGGATGACTGGACTTCTTTTGGGCGCGATTATGAAACGATTGACCATTTTCTGTCTCTGCCTGATGGGCGCAGCCCTGCTGGCACAACCCACTGCCGAAACCCGGCCCGAACTCGACAAAACAGCCGCTGTGGATATGACGCCCGCCGCGCCGGGGGAGTCGGACAAGCCAAGCCTCCCGTTCACGACCGACACCCAAGTGCGGGTAATGGGGTTGTACGAACCGGTCGCAGCCAACAGTTCAGCCACCCCGAATGCTCCCGGGAACAAAGAGGCGCCCTACCTCGCCATCGAAGGGGTCCCCCTCCGAGCGGTGTTCAGGCTCCTCGCGCGCCGGGCCGGGCTTAATTACCTGGAGCCGCAGGTTGACCAAATCCCGGAGGAAGAAATTGCGCTGCAAATGGCAGAACCCAAGCCGATGGAGTTGCTTGCCTTTCTCTTGAAGCACCGCGGGCTGGAACTCTATGACGCCAGCACTGGCCTCTACACGATCCGCAAGTACACCAACCAGGTCGCCTTCTACAAATTCAAGCTGAAAGACAATTTCATCGACCGGTTCAAAGGCGGTGCTCAGAGCGCGCCCACGGGGGGCGGCGGCAGCTACGGGAGCGGCAACGGCGGGGGCAACGCAGTTTCGGCCAACGCGGGATCCATCACCGTGGAGAACGGCGGGAAATACGGCGAAATCGAGTCGCTGCTGGAGAAGGTGGCCAATGTGGGCGACGAAAAGAACAACAAGGTTTGGTACTACGATGAAAAGCAGCAGGTGCTGCTCTGCGGCACGCGGCCAGCGGCTGAGCGGGTTTCCAAGTACCTGGAAATCGCCAACACCAGGAACCCGAATATCCGGATCGATGTTCGCATCTTCGCCACGACCTCCAATCCGATGAGCCGGATGGGAGTGGATTGGGCCAACATGCTCTCTCCCGGCCTGACCTTCGGGCTGGTGCCGCAGGGCACATCCGCTTCCGGTGGCACCAACTCTTTCGCGGCCATGAACGCGCTCAAGCAACTGGGCTCGGCCTTCGGAAACCCAATGAGTTCCGTCGTCCTGCGAAACGACATTTCCGCCACGGTCAACTTTTTCGTCAATGACCAGAAGGGCGAGACCGTGGCACAGCCCTCGACCATCACCGCCAACGGACGCGAGGCGGCTTTCGCGGCGACGCAGCAAATTCCGTATATCTCGGGCAGTTCCGTTGCGGGAGGTTCGTACAACGGCAGCGCCGGGGTGGGCTACGACAACACGTCCTTCGTCAACGTAGGCACCACCATCAACATCCTGCCGCGCATCCAGGACGGCAACCGCCTCAAACTGGGAACCGCCATCAGCGTCAGCCAGCTCGACCAGTTCGTGACCGTTTCATCAGGCACGCAAGGCGCACCGCCCCGACAGGTGCCGCAGACGTCCGGACGCGCGTTCAACGGAGAATTCACGCTCAACAGCGGCGACACAGTGGTCATCGCCGGCTTGCGCACCTCCACGTCCAGCCAGAGCCGGAGCAAGGTGCCTTACCTGGGCGACATCCCCGGCCTGGGCAAACTGTTCCGGAACGAAGAGCACAAAAAGGACATCAACTATCTGACCATCTTCATCACCGCCACAGTCCTCGACGACAACAACAACCCGCGGATTCCGGAAGGGAAACTCAAAATCGAGGACAGCCAGCCCGACAACGAGTCCACCTTGTCCGCCGAGGCCAATTCCAGCTTCCTCTTGCGCAAGGGAGAATGGACGGACAAAGCCCTGATCCATGCGAAGAGAGAGGCCCTGGAACTTCGCACCGAACAGGCCAACCAGATCATCGCCCATCGGCTGCAAGCGGAGAACCGGTGCCAGGACCTGGCGCAAGAAGCAGCCTCCAAAGCCGCCGAGGTCCAGCAGTTGGAGCAGCAGAAGAAACGCCGCACTGCGCTGGAGCGCGAAGGCGCGATCGACGGCATCGCGCAATCCGAGGATGAGACCCGGCTTTCGAAAGCAAAGGCAGAACAGATGCAGTTACTCCGGCGGTTAAAGGAAACCCGCGAGAGCCTCGAGACGCTGAAAATTGACGAAGAGGCAGCTAAGACGGCCGTGGAACGGGCCGAAGAGGATTTCACCGGCTCCTTGAAAGAAGGGCTCACGGCCGAGCAAGGCAACTCGCGGCCCCCGGCGCCGGCTTCGAAGAGCCCAGGACCCGAGGCGAAAACTGATCCGGACAAAAAGGCCGGCGACGAGGCGCTCAGGCAAAACGCCAACCTTCTGAATCAGTTGAAATAGCACCATGAACACGAACGGACCACGAATCGGCGGGCTCGAACTGCCGGAAGCCGCAACGGACACCCGGGAGCCGGCTGAGTCAGCATCTGCGACGGTGGAGGCCGAACTGCCAATGACGGAGGCTCCCCGGAGCAACAAGTTCTCCCTTAGAACCATCGGCTTCATCGCCGCGATACTCGTCGCCGCCGGGGCCGGCGCTTGCACCTGCATCCTGCAACAGAAAGTCGAAGCTCTGAGGACGCAGTTGATTCGGACCCAAGCCGCAGCCCAGGCTGCCTTGAGCACGGTCAACAGCCTCAAAATCCCCAAGGATCTTTCCGCCGATGTCGCCAGCCTGGAGGCCACCGTCAACAAGCTTAAGGCAGCTGGCGAAGCCCGGCAGAGAACCTTCGACGAGGAGATCAAGAAGATTCCGGGCCTGGATGGCCGGCTGACGGGGCAGAACAACGCGCTGGCCGCAAAGCAGACCGAGACCGGGCAAGCACTGAAATCGTTTCAAGAAAAGAACGACGGACGAATGGCCACCATCGTCACCGTGCTGAAGAACCAGGACCAGATACTGCGCAGGCTCGTGGAAGGGAAAGCTGAACCGACTAAGGAGCCGTGAGCCTGGAATTCGACATCTTTGACGCGGAGGAGATTCTCCGCGAGGCCGACGAACTGGAGCAGAATCCACCGCGCGGCGACACGGCTCTGGATGCCTATTTCGCTGCGCTCGAACGGTGTCCCAGGATTGCGCCCAAGCGCCAGGTCGAGATGGCCGCGGAATTCCGCAAGGAGATGGCCGCCTGCCGGGACATCCTCGATCAAATTCCCGGAAAGGTCATCCCCCTGACCAAGATGCTGCAAGAGGTCCTGCACGGGGAACGGCTGGAACATTTCCTTCTGCTTGCCCGCGAGGCGGAGGGAAAACAACAGCGGAACGGGGCGCTTGACCGTTACGCGTTCTTCAAGACCCTCCAGGAACGGGGTGCTTTGAAGAACCCGCGACTGGGGGAGTGGGGCATCCGGCCCAATCTCATCCTGGCCTGGAGCCGCGACTTCGTTCGCAGGTACGCGGAGCTGCCGCAACGCCCCTGGATCAGCCGCATCATTCCCTGCAAGCGCCAGTCCTGCGCCGAACTGGCGCGCTGGGCGAAGGCGGTGAAGCAACTCGAATCCGACACCGGACTGAGAATCAATGAACTCGCGCACTGCATTAACCAGCTCAGGCCGCATGCTGAGACGGCCGACTCTCTTTTCACGACCCTGACCGAGGGCAACCTCAAACTGGTAATCCACATCGCCAAGAGGTTCCAGAACCGCGGGCTGTCTCTGGATGACCTGATTCAAGAAGGCAACTTGGGCTTGATGAAGGGCATCGAGCGATTCGACCCAGGCAGGGGCTTCAACCTCTCAACCTACGCCGTCTGCTGGATTAAACAGAGTGTCATGCGCGCACTCGTGATGCAGGGCAACCTGGTGCGTTTCCCGCCGGCGGTCCACGAACTGATGCGGAACATCCAAAAGCTCCGGGAAGCGGCCGTGAAGGAGGGCCAACCGGAGCCAACCACTGAAGATCTGGCCGAAAAACTCAAGACTTCGCCGGCAAACATCGAAGCAGCTTTGTCCATGCGCCAAATCTGCAGTCTCCACCAGCGAACCGGCGAGCGCGAGGGGAATACCCTCGAGCAGGCACTGGTCGGCGACGAGGGCATCACGCTTGATGAAAGCGAAGCCCTGCGCGAGGCCATGGCGCAGCTGCTCAAGAGCCTGGGGCCCAAGGAGAGACGTGTTCTGCGGCTTCGTTACGGGCTGTCCAAGGGCTACGCCACGACCATCGAAGAGATCGCCGCCAGGCTCAAACTCACCCGCGAGCGGGTCCGCCAGATTGAGGCCAGGGCCATCGCCAAGTTGCGTTCCGACACGACCGTCCAGAGCGAAAAGTTTCGGTTCCTTGCGGTTTAGGCCGCCGGCTGAGAAAGGCTACGCCCAAGAAGCCCGCATGCCGAATGCTGAAGTGGTTGTTCCGCCAATCTTCTCCGTCACCAGAGAAGCCGGCCGATGTCCATCGGCGCTTGCAAGCCGCCCAGCTTATTGTTCAACAGCAGAGAGAAAGACACGCGCCCCTCGAAGTCTCGAAGAAAGGGACTCCCAGTAATCCTGCTCGAGAAATTCTTCCTTCCGATGGGCCGGACGCAACGATCCCTTACCGGCTGCCGTCTCCACCGGCGCCGCCCGGGACGCTGGCAACTGCGTTGGAGTTCATCCTTCAGGGCCGGAGAGTGAGCCCCGACATTTTCACCCAACTCTACCGCGGCGGTTTCGTCTTCAAAGATCCCCATGGACGGTGGGCCATCACGGAAATGGGCAAGGAACTGATCGAACGAAACAAATTATTCACGCCCGACCGCTGTCTGGTGGCTGGGGTCGAATGCGCCGGCGGCTGGAACAGGGAAATGCGATGAGGGACCGACCGCAGCAGCCGAGCACCCGCAGCATGGGGCGACAGAATACGCCCAAGGAGGCAACTCAGGAGGCTTGCGAAGCAACACCGGGAATGAATGCGACCGCGGGGTTCCCAGTAAGCCGACCATCCAATTACGAGATGGGATTATCATATTATCATTACGGGATGTGTCCGTATCGAAGCAGACAGAACAAGAAGCACCGGGTAAAATAATCTCGTATGTTAATGAGCGTGAACGTTCTCACCGTGACTGACCTTCATCGTCGCAAATGCCGCTACGAGGCTCTTGCGAAAGCAGTCGCGGCGCACCGGCCGGAGATTGTTGCTTTGGTCGGCGATTTCCTGGATGCCGGCGAGGACCGCAGGGGACAGTTCACGGATCAGGAATGCGCCGAGTTTTTGGCGCGCCTGCCGTGCCAGGAAATAGTATTTGTTCGAGGAAACCACGAAGAAGATAGCTGGCGACAGTTCGCTGGCGCTTGGGCGAAGACCGGCAGAAAACTGAACGCGCTCCATGGCGAAGCGTTCGCACATGGTCCGCTGGTGCTCGTTGGGTTTCCGTGTCTCTTAGGCGACGAGACGGCTTACTTGGGAGCGCGTGAGCCCCTGCCAGCGGACCCCTGCGCGTGGCTTCCCGCCCTGCTGCGGTCTCATGGCCCCGCGATGAGAACCCTCTGGCTTATGCATGAACCGCCGGCCGGCACGCCATTATCGGAAACGAACGGGCCGATGGCGGGCAACCGAGAGTGGATTGAGGCCATTGAAAGATTCTCCCCCTGGTTGACGCTTTCCGGCCACGACCATGAGTCACCGCTGCTCAACAAACGCTGGTATTACCAACTCGGTCGGACGATATGCATCAACCTTGGTCAACCCGACACGGGCTTGCTGCACTACTGCCTGGTGCAGGCAGAATTTAGACGCTCGGCATCCGCTCTGCCAGCGAAGCTCAAAGTGACAGCCTTTCCTTTCAAGAGGACAGTTTCCATGCCGGTTGGGGCCTGAGAGGAGACGTCGCCGCGTCTGGACGCTGGCGCTCATCTTCGCGATCGGCGGCATCTCCGTGGCGATTGCCGGCACAAGCTTCGAGGTGCCTTGAGAAATGAAGCCGTTAGTTGTCCTGGGTTCCAAATACGGAGAGGAAGCCGCCGCTGTAATACATCGAGATCTGCCTGGAACTCAGGTGTTCCGAAGGGTAAAGCTTGTTGTTTGCCACCAACTGAGCGATCACGGAATCAACGCTGGAGTCTGAAAGCTGACCCGAAACGGAATCCACGACGCAAAGGTTTGTGAGAGCAGCGCCATCCCATTGGAGCCGCTCCACCGCGGTCGCAATCTGACGCCCGTTGTAGTTGTTGCGCTGCTGGATCGACTGGGTGCGGATGACCACGATCCGGGGAATGACGACGGCCGCGAGTATGAAAATGACGAACACCACCGCCAGCACCTCGATCAGCGTAAAAGCCCGCTCGTGAGGCATTGATTTCATTCGCGGTCCTTGAGTACGCGGCACTGAAAAAAGCACACCAATGAAGAACCCCGGCAGTCGCCCGCCGGGGTTCTTGTGCGTCCGATCCAATTACGGGGTCACCGTGAAGTTCGGGAACGAACCGTTGATGGCCGGCGTCGGATTGGGCACCTCAGAGAGGTAAGGGGCGCCGGACATCCCGTTGGTGGCCGTGGTCAACACGCTGTAGACGGCAGCCTGGTCGGTCCCATTCGCCGCCGTGAGAGCCCCTTCCACCGCGGCACGCTCGATGGCGCCCTGGACGATCTTGGCGTTCGATTGCGCGCGAGCGTTGCTGGCCTGGCCGCGCAGGTCGCCGATGCGGGGCACGACGATCGCCACGAGGATCAGGATGACGCTGACGACAGCGATGAGTTCAACCAGGGTAAAGCCCCTGGCCTTCTTGAGGAAGTTTTTCAGTTTCATACGTTTTGTTGCTTTGGTGTGGCCGACCTTGGCGCCTTCTGACATCCGCGCCGGGCAACATTTACACCAGCGCATCGCCTCCCGACCGGGAGCTTATGCCAGTCGTTCACCTGACCGGCCGACAATACCATTTTAGGGCTTTGTTTTTGGAATATGCGGCCTGCAACCGGTTTCTTAATCCGCACGTGTGGCCCTGGAATGGGAGGACTGCCGTCACCTGCGACTGCGCGTTGAGATCAGGTGGGAGCCGTTCTCCGCCAAACTGAAAACCCGGCAGGACACCAGAAATAGTTTGGCATCAAACACCAAAATCGCATGAACACGACGACATCGCCGGCCACGCGTCCGTTGAACGACGCGAATATCGCCACCACCCAACGCGCCGTCAGCAAAACGCTCGGCGGCCTGCTCTCACCCTTGGAGGCGCGCCTGGCCAGAGGCTTTCAAGCGCACCGGGACAAGCCGCTCTTGCGCCCGTTCTGCAACATCTTTGAACGCCACCTGAAAATTGAACTCGATCAGCAGAGTTTCATTTGGTCGGACACGTTGCGGTTGAACACCCGCCTGGTCCAGGGGATCGAGGCCGCGGCCATCAGCGAAGACGAAAAGAACGAGGCGGTGTTCTGGCTGGTTTTGTTCTACACCAGTTGCTTCGCGCTCGGCTACCAAACCCGCTGCCTCAAGGCCCCTGCTGAGCAGCAGCCGCTCTTGAACCTGGCGCAGACTCAGGCGGTGCTTGCCCACATGCAGTCCCTCGGGATCAAGCAACCCGCCAACGCGCCGCACTGGGAGCAGAACGGTTACGTGTTCAAGGCGCTGATGGCGTTGGCGGCCGGGCCGAAGATCGCCGAGGAAGCACTGAGCCAGCTGGAGCAGGGCATCGTTTCCGTGGCCGATCTCACGCACACGCCGCTCCTGCAGTTGACGGATTTGAACGGCTGCGTCGCGAGCCTGCAGGAGTACTCGCCGCAGGTCCACGAATCCTTCGCGCAGGAAATGATCAACGACTGGGTGGCCGAATTCATGAAGACCAACGATTTCGGCAGCCAGGGAATGAACGGCATCCGCCTGCTCTACTTCAAGGCGAACGCGCCCCGTGACGCGAGCGAGGCCATTATGGATTGTCTGCGTTCCAGATATCCCGTGGCCGACGACCTGGCCCTCTACCACAATCGCAAGCTGGCCAACGACTATTTCGCGCCCCGCAAAGCCGACCCCATTGAGGAAACAACGGGGCACGTGGAGTTGTTCATCGACTGTTCCGGCAGCATCTCCGCCGGAGACATCGGCGATTGCCTGAAGGTCTTCCGGGATTTCTTCGCCAAGCGGAAGAAAAACATGACCTACGGCATCAGCTGCTTCGACACCGCTATTCTGAGCCGCATCGAGGCGGGCGAAGGCGAGGACCCCGTCGAAAAGCTAAGCCAGCTGGCCATTGTGGGCGGGGGCGGCACCGACTTTCGCTGCATCGCCGCCAACATCCGGGAAATGCAGGAGAGCGGCGGCCCGCCTCCGGGCGGCAACAGCAAATACAAATGCGACCTGGCCCTGGTCTTCACCGACCTGGCCGGATCGTTCCCGGACACGGTCCCGTGCGACTTCGTATGGGTGACCACCACCAAGCAGTGCAACCTGGGCGCCGTTGCCGGCCTCTCCATCCCTGGAACCGTCATCTACCTCTAAGCCCGTGATCCGCGCCCTGCCGCAACAAAGGAACCGGGTCATCGTGAGCAGCGCCTCCCGGAACCAGCAATTTACCGGCGTGAACTGGAACGGCACACCGACCCGCCCCATCTTCGCCCTGGTCAGGACCCAATCGGGCGAGAGGCCTCTGGGTGCGGAGGGCTACGACCTCCTCGGGCACGAAGGCAGGCAGGCCGCTTATGGAGACAAGAAACTGTTCCGCCACGCGATTGACAGCGGCATCGATCAAGCCAACGAACTGTTGTTCCCGGGCATGGTCCCGACCATGGGAGCGGGACTGCTCGCCATCTGGCTGGTCCGCAAGAGCGGCGAACAGCTCACGTTCAAGGACACGCTCAAGATCAAGGAGCTGATTCTGACGCAACCGGAACTGCTTGGCGGCTGGTGCGAGGTGGAGAATGACCTGTTCAACCCGGAGAACAGAAGCTACCGCGTCTTCGCCGAGCCCGACCCCGCCGTCCTCAAGCGCATCGTGAAGGCGGCCACCCAAAGCTAAACGCATGGAAGATCTGCTGGAAAACCCCGCGCCCGCAGCCAAAACGGATCCGGCTGAAAGAGCCAGGAAGCCCGAGAGAAGAATTGTGGTCTCAGACCAGGAATGGGTCTCCTTGATCGTCCGCCTTTACCGCAAGCTCCGCCCGAACCTGTCGATTGCGGTGTGCCTGGGGAAATATACCGACGTCAACACGCTGCACAAAGCCTATACGGGCGCGGTCACCCTCAACCCGCTCTACTTAACCCGAGAGCAAGCGGTCATCGCCGATACCGTCAGCCGGCATTGGATCGCCAATATCCAGGCGGTGGGCGACCGCTACAAAACTTATCGCGAGCTGCTCGACAACTGCATGGTCACCATGAGCCTGCCGGGGCACGTGCTCGTCATCACCGACCAGCCCCAGGAGGCGCTCAACCTTTTCGATCAGCGTTACCGGCCCTTGATTGTCTCGCCCCGGCCGGTGCCCGGGCACCTGGGCAGCTTCACCCTGCGCTACAAAAACCGCGATTACGCCTATTTTTTCAACGTGGGCGGGCGGTGCAAGCTGGAGTACGAACCGGATCATTACACCAGCCCACACCACGCCCTGAGCAGCGACGATGTCATCGACAAGATTTACGTCAATTTCCAGCAGTCCGATTTGCATGAAAGCCTGAAAGGCGAGCTCGCCGCCGCACCGGGCCAGTGCGAAATCATCCCGCTCCAGTACCTCGACACGCAATTCAACCTCAATGACCAGAGGAAGGTTACGGTTCCCGCGAGCGGGGTGCCGCAGGTGAGCGAGTTGGCCGGCTTTTTCCTGAAGCTCATGCCCGAACTGATGGTTTACAACCCGGTGGAAATGCGGGAGACCTCCCTTTATACCGCCATCCGCAATCCATTGCTGGCCTCCGCCATCGGATACGAGGAGACCGTCGCGTTGTATCAGCTGCTCGGTCTGGATTTTCCGGACAATGAGGAGAGCCGGCGCCGAATGGAAAAGCAGGCCGACTTTTACCGGCGGCAAACAGTGCCCATGATCAAGCCCACAGGCGACCAGCTGTTGGCTTATTACAAGCCGGGCTACTACACCGCCCAAAAGGACGTGTTCTTCGCCATCGGCAAGAAGAAGGTTCGGGCCTTTGCCCAGGGCAAGAAGTATTACGTTTATCCCATCCAGCACAGCGAAGTCATTGAGCTGCCCGAAGCGCAGCTTCTGCAGGCCGAGGACGGGGATGAGACCAAGGCCAAGCTCACCCGCCGGAACATGAGCTTGCATTGCACCTACACCGCGCTGGCCGTGACCAGCGAACTCAAGCCGAGCGAGATCCATGGTTACAGCCAGCAGAACGGGCAGGCCTACAAGGTCATCACGGCCGATGAATACGAGCTGGCGCGGCAAATCCAGCAAGCCGCAGCCATGGGCAACCCCGGCAAGGTGGACGAACTGAAAAAGCGGTTGAAAGCTCTCTATGGCCGCCGCATCCACATCACCAGCAAAGACCCGAACCTGGCTGAGGTCCTTCAGGCGTTCCCGCCGCCCGAGATCAAGACTCTTTCGGAGGCCTACCCCGAGCAGTTGAAAGGGCGCATCGAGTTATTGAGCCGGACCAAAGTCCCGCTCACCGACATTCAGATTCTGCATGCCGGCCTGGCCTCGTTGAAACGCGGCGCGGTCTTGACCCATCACGTTGGCTCCGGCAAAACCCGCATCGCCGCCTGCGCGGCGATCGCCGCCGGCGCCCGGCGAGTGGCTTTCATCGCCAAGAGCAAAATCCTGGGCGAAATCATCAAGGAACTGCGCGATGAGCTGGGCCTGGACGTGACCCACATTCACAGCCCTTCCTGCATTCGAAAACTGCGGGAGGAGGTCAACCGGGGCACAAAGCCGGACCACACCAAGTTCTATGTCATCTCGCAGGAGTTCCTGACCATAGGCGGCCTGGCCAATCAGACTTTCGATCCCTACCCGGTCGACTTGAAAGAGCTCGATAACGGCAACGAAAGAATCCACCCCTTGATTTGCACGCGCGAAAACGCTGAGAAACAGATCAAGGGCCAGATCCTCAAATTGCGTGAGGAACAAGTCATTACGGGCGAGGTGAAGCGGGTCCCCTTCCACTTCCACCAGCACGTGCAGGAGTGTCCCCGTTGCCTGGAGGCCGCCGCCCAGAGATTTTTCCACGTCAGCAAGAACCGGAAATGGATCCAGTTGAGCTGCGCCACCCGACAGGCCATCCGCGAGCAAATCGTCGAGTTCGTCAAACGCGGCAAGGTCGCCGTTGGTCTGCGCGAATTCGGCACGTTCTCCCGGCACGGGCATTGTCGCGTGTGCGGCTATCTGGCTCGCAGCTACCAACGCGTCCAAAACGACGCCCCGGAGGAGGTTGCCGAGGAAGTGGCCGACCTGCTGGCCGCGCTGGGCGACGAGGAGAAGCCGCGCAAGGGAGACCAGGGCTTCCGCAGCGCCCTGCAGTTCCCGGCCTACCGGCTGCTTAAGAACCTGTTCGACACCAAGATTTGCGACGAGGCCCATTCCTTGACCGGGGAATCCAAGGTTTACGAGGCGGTCAAATCCATCCACACCCGGCGAACGTATCTCCTGTCCGGAACACTCCTGCGGCGCACCCCGGCGGAAATGTGGCAGATATTCACCCTGCTGTGGGGTTACCGGTCGCCCGAGTTCCCCTACGCCTACGACCAGCAGAACGAGTTCATTGAACAGCACGTGACTTTCCGGGTCACCCGGGACGCCGTGCATGACCCCCAGGGCAAGAAAATCGCCACCCGGCATAACAAACAGGAGATGCCCGAGCCGGCCAACGCGCCCAAGCTGTGGAAATATCTTCATCAGGCCCAGCTCCACGCCACCAGCCGGGGCATGGGGCTGAAGATCCCGGACGTGCGCCGCCACTTCCTGGCTATCCCGATGGAAAACGCGATTCTCGATGAATACGAAGAGGTCCTGCGCGCGATGAAGCTGACGTTCGTCGCCGACAAACCCGTGTTCAGCCTGACTCAGCGCCGCGACTGGTTCACGCAAATGGCCGAACTGCAGGCCATCGCGCTCAAGGCCAAGATCAAGCAGCTCATGACGCTGGCGCAGGAGATGGTGGCCTCCGGTCGGAACCTCATCGTCGCGGCCAAGCAGCAGAAGACCTACGAACTGCTCGTGCAGTTGTTCACCGAGGCCGGGTTCGATTTCGTGAAGCTCGACGAGAAACGCCCCGCCCAGCCTCACAAGCGCCGCGAGTGGATCGACGAGCATTATGTGCGCTCCCGCACTCCCATCTTTCTGACGCGCACGCCGCTTATCAACGAAAGTCTGAACAATCTGGTCAAGGCATCGGCCATCATCGTGGTGGAGGCCGAATACGTCTTCTACCCCTTGCAGCAACTGGAAGGGCGCATCGCCCGGCCCAAGCAAAAGGCGCCGGTCGTGGACGTGACCTACATGGTCACCCAGCACCCGCAGCGCGCCAGCATCGACGAAGCCATGCTCCAGATGGCGCTGCGCCGCAACAATGCCAATGTGGAGCTGGTGAGCGGAAACGTCACCCAGCGCACCAATGAGCAGTTGGTGGAAATGGCTGAGAACCAAAAGATGCGCGAGCTGGAGCTGATGCAAACGCTCCTGGCCGAGGCGCGTCCGGCGAAAGTCAGCAACCTCGACTATCAGGCCGAGTTCGCCGCGCGCGAGGCGGAAATCGAAGCCGCCGAACGGGCCAAGGCTGTCATTGTGGTGAAAGAGGATATCCGCGAGCAACTCGACAAGAGCACGGCGGAACCCGCGCCGGCGGCCAACGGTCCCCCGCTCCATGCAACAGAACCCATGTTCGCGCCGTCAGCGACGACTCCCACGCCGGCACCGCCAACAGCCGTGTTGGTTGGCATTCAAACCGTGGTCAATGGGAAAAACCTCGAGTTGGATTTGGCCCTGTTCCCGAGCGGCATTGAGGGCCCCCATCCCGCCACCCGGCTGAGATCCGTGATGGCCATTCCCAGAGCCGGCCGCCTGGGCGCTCGAGAGAACCTCACACTGCAATTCGACGAGTGAGGATATCGGCGCCAAACACCAAAACGCCATGAAGTTCAAAACCATCGCAAAAGAATTCCAAAAGGCACTGGGCGTCGTCGAAGGCATCATCCCGGCGCGCACGCCGCTGCCGGCGGCAACGCACGTGCTCGTCGAGCTCAAGGATGGAATGCTCACCCTGAGCGGCTCTGACCTAAACAACCAGGTGCAGTATTCATTCCCAGCCGAAGGGGAGGAGGGTGTGACACTGGTGCCTGCCCGCAAGCTTCTGGGATTTGCCAAGACCCTCCAGGGCCAGGAACTTCAGGCAGAATCCACGCCGGAAAAAGGGCTCACATTCACCACGGAAAACATCGAACTCGCGCTGCCGGGACTGCCGCCGGACGATTTCCCTCGCGTGCCCAGCCCCACCGGGGCCACGTTCAAAGTTGACCAAACCACCTTTTGCCGGGCCTTGCGCATGACCGTTTTCGCCGCCGCCGTGGAGGATGACCGGCATGTGCTGCGCGGGTGTTATCTTCACTTCACGGAAGGGCAGGGACGTGTTGTCGCGACCGACAGCCGGCGCCTGGCCTTGGTAGAGTTCACACCGACGGCAGAGCCCTCCGACCCCAACACGCAGTTCATCATCCCCAGCGCCATCGCCAAACTGCTCCTGACTCATTTGACGGGAGAAAGCGAGGTCACTTGCACCGTCGGAGAAAAACAAGTCAGCTTCGAGTGCGCGACCCCCAACAACGGGCGCTACCGGCTGATATTCACCAAGCTCGAGGGCAATTACCCCAACTACAGCCGATTCATCCAGCCGTTGCAGCGGGAAAACACGATTTCTCGCGAAGCTCTTTTGCAGGCTCTAAAACGGGCCAGCGCCGCGGTGGAAGAGAAAGAAGGCACGGTCGATCTGCAGTTTGAAGGGCGTCGTCTGGTCATCAAAGCCCAGACCACCTGCAAGTTCCACGAATCGCTGGAAATGGACTACAAAGGGAGCCCGTTCACGACCGTCTTTGCCCCACGGTATATTTCCGAAGCCCTTGAGGAGAGTCCCGATGACGAAGTGAAGTTCGACCTGCAAGGCCCGCAGGCCCCGTTGGTGATGCAGGGGCACAACTTCATGTACCTGGCCATGCCCCGGCGCATTAACTAGACCAGCCGATCTCCCACGAAGCATGCAAAAGAACCTGGCAGAGCCTTTGTTCCCGGAGCGGGCGATCAGCTTCGCGCTGGCCCGAAGAATCCTGCTCCAGAACATGCAGAAGGACATCGACATGCCCACCTGCTTCATTGGGCCGCCCGGGGTCGGCAAAACCGCTCTGGTTGAGGATGTCTGCGGGGATTTGAAGGCCCACCTGTGCGTCATCCCGTTGTCCTGCTACGACGCGAGCGAACTCAAGGGCATCCCGCGCGTTCTGCCTTTGGAGGAGTTGCGCAAGCTCTATCCCGAGCAGGTGAAGGAAAACAACAGCGGGTTTGTGACCTACTACGCGCACAATTTCGAGTTCC
>OBLU010001833.1_pt1 | contig 19604 bp, 18 predicted proteins | sample 1518681 | NCBI WGS metagenome assembly OBLU01 (sample SAMEA3539304, study PRJEB22396) | soil metagenome | biome: tundra; feature: field; material: soil | place: USA | collected 2010-05 | depth 0.15 m
TCAGCAGAATGATGTACGAGAGGCCCATTCCCGAGAAGTGATATGGGAGCCAGGTCATTGACTCACCATGAGACGAGACATCTCATCTAATATAGCGCCAGTGACTGTTGCTTTGTCGAGACAGGCCGTCTTGGCGGCGGTGCGTGAGGCGCTGGCCGGCGGGGAGCAGCGCAGCATGGCTCAGCTGGCGGCGGCAGCCGGCGTCTCTGTCAAGACGCTCTATCGGATGTTCGGCAGTCGAGACGAGCTCCTCCAACAACTCGATACCGATCCTCGCCCGGCGGCGCGTGAACGGATCTTGGCGGTCGCGCTCGAGCTGGTCGGCCGGGATGGCCTTGCCGAGCTGTCGATGGACGAGCTCGCTGCTGCCGCGTCTGTCTCTCGAGCCACCCTTTACCGGCTGTTTCCGGGCAAGGCATCCCTGTTTCGGGAACTCATCCAGACCTACTCACCGTGGGAGGCCGTCGCGGACGTCATCGACGGGGCTACCGATCGATCTCCCCAGCTGGTGATGCCCGAGGTCGGCCGCGCCCTTACCGCCGCCATGGCCGGACGCACCGGCCTCCTGCTTCGAATTGTGTTGGAGATGATCAAGGGCGATCCCGACACCTCTGAGGGGGTGAGCCGCTCCATGGGTCGCGGCCTTCCTGACCTCGTCCGCTACCTCAGCGAGCAAATGGCCGCGCGGCGGCTTCGCACGATGCACCCGGTGCTCGCATTTCAACTCCTGGCCGGTCCGATCGTCGCCCACCTGCTGACGCGTCCGCTCGCCAAATTGATGGGTTTTGATCAGCCCGTGGAAAAGGTGGTTGACCAGATTGTTGACGCGTGGTTGCGGGCGATGTCCCCAGGGGAGTATGGGTAATCTGCACTCAGGGCGTCGACTGAGCCGACCCATGCCTTGGCGCCGGTGGGGCCCCATCGCCATGACGAAGGTGACGCCTTACCGGAACCAGCCCTCCACGTCGAGAACGGCGTTGATGTTGCCGCTGGCATTGAAGAGACGCACGTTGCCTGTGGGAGCGAGGCGCGAGAGACCGACCACGATGAGGTTGGGAAGCACCGAACCCGCGATGTTCAAGTCAGAAGCATTGGGCCGGGGAGTGACGTCAGCTGGGTACGCGGTCAGGTAGGTGCCCGTGGACGGCGAGACCGCGGTGAGGTTGGCAATGATAGCCACGGGACCGTCGTTAGGAACGCCACCAACGCCGGCAACGACAATGGAGAGGGTTGTGCTCGCTCCAAGCGCGTGACCTGAGCAGGGCGTGCCGGAGCCGGCTCGGGTGTCGCACACCCTGCTCGGCCCGATGGCTTGGAATTGTGCCCCGAGTGGTGTCGAGTCCGAGCTGGATCCGAACCAGCCGTTCGCGTCGAGGACAACGTCAATGGAACCAGCGGCGTTGTAGACGCACACAGCGGTCGCGGGGCCACCACTCTCGTCGGGTCCCAGACCCACGAAGACTCGGTTCGCCTCCGTCGCAGCTGCCTTCACGTTTATCGTCGAAGTGGTTGGTGAGATCGAACACGAACCGTCTGCGAGCGAAGGGAAAACGCTGAGGTAGGTTGGCAGCGTCCCTGCGATCGCGGTGAGGTTGAGGACGGCAGCCTGTGCGGTGCCATCACCAGGGATACTCGAGGGCGAACCGGAGACGCCGCGCGGGATACCGGAAACGTTCACCATGAGCACGGAGTTCGGGGCCAGCCGATGCCCGATGCCGGCTCCTTGGTTACAGACGTTGGCGGCTTGCCCTGCACGGGTGTCGCAGACCCGTAGCGGTGTCATGGAGTGGAACTCGCCGGCAGCATCGGTGCTCGCATTCGGAGCGAAGTACCCCTCAACATCCGCAACCACGTCGACGGAGCCAATCGGGTTGTAGATGTTGACGTCCCAGTTCGGTGACGCTGCGCTGGCTTGCCCGAGGGTGACGGTCACCAGGTTGGGCGTGGCGGTTCCGACGCCGAAGTTCAGATCCGAGGCACGCGGACGCGCGGTGCCGGTCGGATAGATTGTCAGCAGGCCGCCGGTGCTGCTGGACACTGCGGTGACGTTCATCACGATCGCAGTGGCGGTGGCAGGGACCGGATCGGCACCGCCCTTGAGGCCGGTCACCCCGGTGACCTGCAACGTCCTGGTCTGAGTCGGCGCAAGCTTCCCGGCGCCACACTGCACGCACGTGCGTGCGCGCGTGTCGAGGATGCGAAATGGCGTGAGGGCGAAGTAGCTCGCCAATGAGGTGAAGACATATCCCGAGTCAGCACTCGGAGCGCTCGATCCCTTCGGGGTCGTGACAGCCAATTGAGCGTAGCCAGCCGGATGGGCTGGTGTCGCGACAGTGAACGCGGTACTTGTGATCCCTGTTGCGGCGATCGCGGTGCCCCCCAAAGTCACGGTCATCGAGGATGCGAATCCCGTGCCGTTGATGGTGACGACCTGGCCACCCGTCGCCGGCCCGGCAGCGGGTGATAAAGACGCCACCACCGGATAGGGTGGCACGGCGACGACTGGCGGACCGACGGCAACGCCCATGCCTTGGAAGGTGGAGAGCATTGCCGTGAAATGAGACTCCGAGTAGGTATATTGCTTGCCCGAGTAGACATCGAGAAGGGTGATTGAATGCCCGGGGTAGGTACCGAGCACGGTCACGGCGTGCTCGTGGAGCGAGTAGGGGATTTTGCGCCCGTCAAACGCGGTCCACGTGCTGGTCGCATACCCGGCGCCACTGAACAAGCTTCGAAAATCGATCCAGACGACGACCGGATTCCCTGCCTCGATCTCCGTTTCGATGCTGGCGGTGGTCCACCCGGTGCCGGCTGACTCTGCGTGCCCCACCTTGGTGACCACGTTGGCAATGGGCTGAAAGTAGACGCCGTATCCGTCCCCGGGAGCGAAGCCTTCAGAGCCGTTGACGTTGCCGACAAAGTCGGTGTACGGGTCACCCCACGTGACAGCGCCTCTCGTGACGATCGCGTTGCGATGATCGTCCGGAAGTTGATTGAAGATCCAGTTCTGCAGCGTCGTCTTTCCGGTACTGACCGACACGTTGCGCGCGGCAAAGGCGGCGGCCAGGGCAGCGGCTTCGCAGTCGAGACTCTTGTCTTGGATTGTGAGGAAGGGATCCAGGTTCAATGGCCCAGAGGCCGTGTTCGATGCGAGTGCCGGCATCGATGAGCCCACGAGATTGACGGCCCCGATACCTACCACCAATCCCATCGCAAAAAGCGCCTTTGCTGCTGTCCGACAGCGGTGGATCGTCACGCTCGTGACTGGTGCGCTACGAGCTGAGGGTCTCGGACATGTCAGTCAACGTAGGCGCCGAGTGTACTTTTTCGTCTCACGTCCGCTGGACGAGACTGCGCAACGCATGTCACAAACACATTTGCCGCAGGCCGAACGGCACTTTGTGTGGTGCCGTTGGACACGATGTCCGTATCGGCCTGGAAGGCACGCTCGTGCTGGGCGACGGGACGCGTGCGCGTGACAGCGCCGTGCTCGTCCCGGCCGCACACGCCATGGCCGTTGCAGCGGCTGCCTCGTCGAGTCGCGCCGACGCGTCTTCAGGAGTGCGTCGCGCCGGCATGCCTCATTGAACGGTCCACGGGGATCACGAGGTGGTGCAGGGTCGACCCTGCCCACAGCACCACCAGCAGTGCCATGAACACCGCGAGCACGGTTGTGCTGTTGGTGATGACCGTGACGATACCGGTGGTGACCAGCAGGGGCACGAGGACGCCTGCGATAGCGCGCCACGTTCCGGTCTGATGCACCATGACCGCCTCGCCTGCCACGGCGCAGGCGACAAGGCCGAGCACAAGCCCGGTCGCCGCGACTCCTCGCGCATCGGTAACGGGCCCGATGCTGGAGCCGCCGACCACATCGACGTACAGGAGCGCGAGCGCAGCGACGATCAGCGTTGCGATCACATCCCTCACGATTCTCATCGTCGTACCTCCGTGAAACCGCGCCGGGCCAATGGCCCGGCTGACTCATCGTCGCGTCGGGAGTTCCGCATCGATAGGGCCGAAGGTCACGTGAAGCGTCTCAACACGTCGGAACAAGCCCAGCCGCCGACACCACGCGGTACTCTCCTATAGGTGACGTCATGGTGGGAGGTCGTGACCGTGGCTGTGGCGGCGCTCGGCAGCGGGCTGATCGGCGCTCTCATCGGCATGCATTTCGCGCGCCAGGATGCCGACGATCAGCTTGGGACGTTCCTTTCGACCCCCGATCCCGGCCGCCGAGCGACCGCCTACTTCGACGTGGCGATCGGCTGGCACGCCTACCTGGAATCCGTCCGGGCGCTCGCCTTCCCCTCCGAGGGGCTCGCCGGAGACCGGCCCCGGGATCTGGCGGCCGTCCTGCGCTCCCGCGCTCAACTGGAGCAGTTCGGCACGGCCACGGCGCAGCGGTTGCATGACGATGCCCTCGAGGCCGCAGTCGCGCTGATCAACGTGCTTCGCTCCTTGCCGAAGGCGCCCGGGTCGGGCCAGCCTGATCTCACGGCGGGTCGACCCCAGCTTCGCGCGGCGTTGCGCGAACTGGTCCTGAAGGTCGACCGGCTCGAGGCTCAGATGCAGCTGGAGCTGCAACCGGTGCCGCCACCGCCGGATCGGTACGTCGACCTCACCGGGCGAGCGAGCGGAGCCCACCGCGAGCTCGCCCCCGATCCGGGCCAGCCGATTCGCGACATCCATCTCGGGGCCGCGGGCCCTCAAACGCGGGTGACCCACTAGCCTCGTCGTATCGGTGGTGTGGGCCGGGCTACTCCCGCCCGCCGCGGAGCGCCCGTCCCGACACGGAGTCGATCGTGATCCGCACCCAGTGCTCGGCGGGTGTGCGCACCCAGGAGTGGAGCGGTCCCCTGCGCAGCACGTCGAGCTGATCGGGGTCGGTCACCTCGTGTGCCGAGCCGTGGATGAGGACGCTCCAACCTTCGCGTTCGGCCGGCCTGCTTTCGTCGACCTCGAAGGCGACGCGCCTGCGGTTGCTCAGCCACGCCAGCGTGCCGCCCTTCGACGTGCAGAACACGATCGCGTTATCGATCAACACGAAGTTCACCGGCAGGATGACGGCCATGCCGTCGACGACATAGCCGATGCGACCGACAGGCACGCTTTCGAGCCGCGTCAGGCATTCCTCACGGGAGAGATCGCGCAGCTGCGGATGTTCGTCGTCAGGCACATTCGCCGCCGCACCCGTTGTCTGGTGTGTGGAATCGGCCATCACGGGTCGTTCTCCTCCGTGGCGTCGTCTGAATGTTCATCGATCCAAGCGAGAGGACAGCGCCCGCCCGGCGCGGCCGTCACCGTGAACGGCAGGCCGTCCGCGCCGGTGCCCGCGGCAGGTATCACGCGCAACCCGACGCAGTCGTACGGTGGCTCCGCTGCCCGGGGGCATCTGCCCTCCGGGTCCGGACCGGTGCACATCGCGACGACCATGCGCGTTGCCGGGTCAGTCATCAGGAACAACCGCTCATGCGGATCCATGTCGCGAGCATGGTCTTGGACCGGTCGCAGCCAACAGTGCCGAAAGTCCTGAGTTGGCGCGGTCCCGCGAACCCCGGGCGGACGAGGGGTTCTTAGTGGGCCGCTTTCTTACCGAGGAGCGAAGAGGCGTGGTCCGGAACGTAGGTATACGTGTCGAGCGGGGGCCGCACGTAACCGCCGTCAGTCTGGCGTGGGGGGAGCGTCAGCGGCGTGCGCAGAACGTCCTTGTAGGGAACCATCGACAGTAGATGCGCAAAGCAGTTAAGACGGGCCCGCTGCTTGTCGTCCGCTTCGACGACGTGCCAGGGGGACTCGGGCGTGTCGGTGTGCACGAACATGATGTCCTTGGCGCGCGAGTACTCCACCCAGCGGAGCCGGGACTCGAGGTCGATCTGGCTCAACTTCCAGTGTTTGAGCGGGTTGTGCAGGCGAAGTTGAAAGCGCCGCTCCTGCTCCTGGTCGCTGACGGAGAACCAGTACTTGATGAGGATCAACCCCGAGTCGATGAGCAACTGTTCGAAGATCGGGCACTGGCGGAGGAACTGGCGGTGCTCATCGTGGGTGCAGTAGCCCATGACGTACTCGACGCCCGCACGGTTGTACCAGGAGCGATCGAAAAGAACGATCTCGCCGGCCGACGGCAGGTGCTCGACGTAGCGCTGGAAATACCACTGTGATCGCTCGCGGTCTGACGGCGCGGGGAGCGCGGCGACCTTGACGACCCGGGGATTCAGATATTGGGTGATGCGGCTGATGGTGCCGCCCTTACCAGCTCCGTCACGGCCTTCGAAGATCACCGCCAGGCGGGCGCCGCTGCTGCGCGTCCATTCCTGCAGCTTGACCAGCTCCACCTGGAGCCGCCGCAACTCCTTTTCATAGACCTTGGTCGGCAGTGGGGGAAGGGGGGCGGTGTGTTCTGGCGGGGTCTTCTTGGCCATGGCTCTCAGTGTGACGCGCATCTGGGCGAGCCCAGGGTGATGTCGCCCTTACATCGCCGGTGGGTTCGGCATCCAGGCGTTGAACGCAGGGGTATCGAGCCGGCAGGTGGCGGCTGCCGATCTCCAGAATCTCGAGGCCGACGTCAACCTCGCCACGGTGTATGTGGGGTGGGCGATCGCACTCCACTGGCCGGCCGCCGAGGCGGTGGGTCTGCTCGAGCGCTCTGACGCGACCGCCCGGGCGGATCTGAAGCCGCTCAACACTGAACCGGCGGCGGCGCAGGTCATGGTCGCGGTTGGTCCTGCGGTCGACACCTACCTGCGCACCCTCGATTTGGGCGCAGCCCTCTTCATCCCAGGGGCAGCGCCTGTCGACCCCGCGTCGGAAAGCGCGGCGCTGGCGCAGTTCGATCGCCTCCACGTACTGATCGATGAAGGAACGGCAGCGTTGACCAGTCAGGCTGGTGCAACCGCCGGCGCGGTGCGAGCAGCCCTCTGGATCCTGGTCATCGGCGAGTCGACGCTCCTCGTCGCGGTGCTGTGGGCCCTCTCGCAGCGGCGCCGCCGGTTGGCCATGAGCCAGACGCGCGAGCGGGTGCTCGAGGACAGCGAACGCACCTTCCGACTCCTCTTTGAGGAGAACCCGCTGCCGACCCTCATCTCCGACCCGGAGACCGGGCGCTTCCTCGCCGTCAACAAGGCCGCGCAGGCGCAGTACCAATATTCGGCCGGGCAATTCGCATCGATGACCGAAACGGACGTCATGGCCGGAGAGCGCCGAGCGACTCCTCGAGCGACGATCCAACCGGTGGGATCCGCGCCGGCGCAGCTGACATCGCATCGCGTGCGAAGCGGCGAGCGGTTCGACGCCGAAGTCTCGCAGGCCCAATTGGAATACCGCGGGCGTGTTGCTGTGCTCACGGTCGTTCGCGACGTGACCGCGCAGCGTCAGCTCGAGGCGAAGCTCCGGACCTCGGCGACCCACGACTTCCTCACCGGGCTGCCCAACCGCAGGCTGTTCATCGAGCGCTTTGATCAGGCGCAGGCGGCACGCGGCAGGCATGACGGCGGGCTGGCCATCGTCTGCGTTGACATGGACGGATTCAAAGCCGTCAACGACACCCACGGACACGGCATCGGGGACGATGTCCTTCGGGTCGTCGCTCAGCGCCTCCGGTCGCTCGTACGTGCCCAGGACACCGTCGCGCGTTTCAGCGGCGACCAGTTCGTCCTGCTCATCGACGGCGCGTCGGTCGCGGCGCTCACGGAGCTCGCGAACCGGCTGGTGCGATGGCTCGGTCATCCCTACGACATCATCGACACCAAGCTCGCCGTCTCCGTGACGCTCGGCATCTCGATGATCCAGGACCCGACGACATCCGTCGACGAAGCTCTGCGCACGGCCGACCTGGCGATGTATGCGGCCAAGGAGTCCGGCCGCGCTGCGTATCGCATGTACGACCCCGAGATGCGCAGCGCCATCCTCGAGCGCCTGTTGATGGCTCGGCAACTGCAACAGGCACTCGACCGCGGTGAGTTCAGCCTCTCCTATCAGCCGATCGTCTCCCGCAACGGTGACCGCTGGGAAGTGCATCAACTCGAGGCGCTGATCCGCTGGAATCAACCGGAGCGTGGCTTGGTGTCCCCGGCGGACTTCATCCCTGTCGCCGAGCACACGGGATCGATCGTTGCGATCGGCGCCTGGGTGCTGCGCAGCGCGTGCGAGCAGATTGCAGCGTGGCAGCGAAGCGATCGACGGGTCGGTGTGCATGTGAATGTGTCCGGTCGTCAGCTCAAGGAAGCGGACTTCGTCCCACTCGTGATGCGCGTCGTCGCCGAGACAGGCATCGACCCAAGTGATCTCATCCTCGAGCTCACCGAGACGGCGATGCTCGACGACTTGCGTGCGGCGCAGAAGCCACTCAACGACCTGCGCGCCATGGGGATTCGCATCGCTCTCGACGACTTCGGTACCGGCTACTCGTCGCTCACGTACCTCGGGCAGCTTCCCATCGACATCGTGAAGATCGATCGTTCGTTTGTCGCCAACCTTGACCATCCCGACAAGCTGATGATGCTCGCCACCATCATGCGGTTGATGGAGACCCTGCGCGTGGTGGTCATCGCCGAAGGGGTCGAGACATCCGAGGAGCTCACCCACGTCCTCGAGTTGGGGATCGACGCGGTGCAGGGCTTCTACTTCAGCCGACCCGTTGCGGCCGCCAGCCTTCCCGCGGCCATCCAAGCGTGCGAAGCGTGCGCGGTCCCGAAGGGGATCTCGAGCGGCCGGGCAGTGTCGTTGCGTCACCCCGCCCAGCGAGGCCGGCGCACCGCCTGATCCAGGTCGGGCGCACAGCCGTTTGGCCACTGAAATAGTGACCTCGGCCTCTACACATGGCTGAAAAGCCGACGCACGCTTGGAGTACGCCCGCAGCCTGCGCCTGCTTGCAGCGCCCGGGGATCTGAGAAGCCGGCGAACTGGAGGAACACTCGATGGAACAGCTGGGCGCTGGGACGCTCGCGCGCGACATCCGCGTGCCTCTGGTGTACAGCACCGATGACATCCAGAACATCGCCAGTGAGATCGGACTCACGGTGAGCGATGACGAGTCGGCGGTCATCATGGATCACATCGACCGCGAAGTCGGGCAGATCGCCCGCGCGGCTGCCGCACGGGCGCTGCATGCGCGGATCGTCGATCTACTCGGCGAAGTCTCGAGCCTCCATGGCTCGCCGAGCGCTCGTCGGACGGGCCGGCGACGCACATGGATCAGCGGGTAGCGCCGGATCGCGATCGGTGGTGAGGCACACGCTGTTGCGCTCGCCGCTCCCCCTCGGTTGACCGGCGCCTCGGCGCGGCGAGAGAATCACCGCGTGGCAAAGCACGAGATCGATGAGTATCTGGACGGCCTTGATGAACCCCAGCGGACCACGTTGCGTGAGCTGCGCGACACCATTGCGAGGTTCCTGCCCGAGGCCGAGCAATGTATCTCGTACGGCATGCCGGCGTTCAAAGTTCAGGGCAAGGTCATTGCCGGATTCGCGGCATTCAAGAACCACCTGAGCTATCTGCCGCACAGCGGCTCGGTGCTGTCCGAGCTCCCGGAGGAGCTGTCGACGTTCGCGCAGTCGAAGGGCTCACTGAGGTTTGCCGTCGACGAGCCGCTCCCGCCGGAGCTGGTCAAGAAGCTCATCGCGGTGCGCATGCGCCAGGCGTTCGGCACGCCGGCGTCGGAATCGCATCGAGGCTGAACCCGCCCCGCGAGGCCTGAAGTCCGCGGTCGGGCGAGGATGCTCGGGGCTCGAAGCCTGTTCAGGCTTCGGTGACGTGCGCCTCCGTAGACCCGAGGCCGTCGGTCACGAAACGCGGATCCGCGACGAGTTCGAGGTTCGCTCCCCGCGCCACGATCTCGAGCAACGCGGCGAAGTCCTGATCGCCGAACCCCTGCCCGATGAGGCTCACGACGATCTGATGGGTGAGCGCTGTGAGCGGCAGCGGCACGTTGTGCAGGCGCGCCGCCTCGAGGCCGAGCTCGAAGTCCTTGCGCAGGAGGTGGCTGGTGAACGTCGGCGCGTAATTGAGGTTCACGAATGCCGGCGTCTTGTAGCGGCTGAAAACCGACCCCAGCACGCTGTCGTTGATGAACGCCAGGTAGTCCGCCCGCGAGATTCCGCCACTCTCGGCAAGAACCGTGGTCTCGGCGAGGATCTGGGCAACGACGCCGAGGATGAGGTTGTGACAGATCTTCACGAGGCGTGCCGCCTCGCCCTCGCCGACGTAGGAGACGCTCCGCCCCAGCATCTGCAGATACGGCAGAACCCGCTCATACGCCTCGTGCGGGCCGGATACCGCGACGCTGAGCATCCCGGCACGAGCGGCCTTCGGGTTGCCGCTGACCGGGGCGGCCAGCAGAGTCACGCCTCGCTGGGCGGCTTTCTCGCGGATCTCGCTCGACACCGCCATCGAGACCGTCGATGCGTCGACCACCAGCGCCGGGGCGCACGACTCATTCGCGAGCAGGCCCTTCGGCCCGACCATCACTTCCTCGAAGTCGCTGGACCCCGCGACCATGGTGATCACGATGTCGCGGTCGGCGAGGTCCACGGGGTGCTCGACCACTCGGGCCCCGCGATCGACGAGCGGCTTCGCCTTCGCGCTCGTGCGGTTGTAGACCGTCAGGTCGCAACCGTGGTCCAGCAGGCGGGTGGCGAGAACCTCGCCCATCCGGCCGACACCGATCCAGCCGAGGGTCTGGGCATCTGGCGCCGGATCGGTCATGTCCTCACCCCTCAATGAGTGATTTGAAGGCGTTGGCGTGCGCAAACGTTTGCCTAGCATAGCGGCACCTTTTTTGCGGTGTCAACGCGCAGCTACTCCGCGCTGACGCTCGGGCGAGCGCTGCGCTGCGTCCTCGTCGCTCCTGCGACGGTCGACTCGCGCACGATGAGATCGGGCGTGAAACGGACCCGGCGGCGGGTCGGCTCGTCGCTCTCGATCTGATCGAGCAGCAGCCGGGCGGCGACCGAGCCGAACTCGTGGATCGGTACGTGCATCGTGGTCAATCCGGGGTTGACCCGGCTCGCGAGCGGGATGTCGTTGTAGCCGACGAGGGCGAGATCCTCCGGGATCCGGAAACCCCGCTGGCGCGCGACCTCGGCGGCGCCGATCGCCACCATGTCGGTCACCGCGAACACCGCCGTCGGCGGATCCGCGAGTGAGAGCAGACGTCTGATGCCCGATGCGCCACTCTCCTCGGTGTAGCCGGCCTCGACGATCAGATCCGGGTCGGCGGCAAGGCCGGCGGCGCTGTGGGCGGCGAGATATCCGCGCCGGCGGAGCATGCCCGTGCTGACCGTGGACTTTCCGGCCAGATGCGCGATCCGGGTGTGTCCGAGACCAATGAGGTGCGCCGTGGCGAGCTGGCCACCGAGCAGATCGTCGGACCCGACGAATGGATCCTCGCCCTCGTCGCTGAAGCGGTTGACCAGGACATAGGGACCTTTCTGGCGGCGCAGCTCGCGGACGCTCGGATCCTTGAGGAAGCTGCTCGCGATGATCACTCCGTCGACGCGCCGAGCCTGAAGGCTCTGAAGATGCGACCGCTGGCGCTCGGGCAGACCGTCGGTGTTGCAGAGCAGCACGTTGAACCCACGCGGCGCCGCCGCGTCCTCCACCCCACGGAAGAGCGCCGCGAAGAACGGGTTGGTGACGTCCGGGATCACCACGGCGAGCACGTTGGTCTGGCGCATCTTCAGGCCGCGCGCGATCCCGTTGGGCTGGTAGCCGGTATCGCGCAGCAGGGCCTCGATGCGCGACCGGGTGGCGGTCGCGATGCGCAGGCCCGGGTCGTTGTTGGCCACGCGCGAGATCGTCGAGGGGTGGACGTTGGCGCGCGCCGCCAGCTCCTTGAGCGTCACCGGCATTTCCTTGGCCCTTGACATTGGTTTCGGCTGGGTTCTAGGCTAGCGCAATCGTTTGTTCATCGGCAGACAGCTCGCCATGTCGCGAGCGGGGGACGAGCATGCGGAAGCCAGTGTCGTTGGCCGTGACCGGGATCGTCTCATTGGGTGCGTTGAGTCTCGCCGCCTGCGGCAGCAGCAGCCCGAGCAGCAGCGGCTCTCCGCAGGCAGGCACGCCGATCACCATCGGCGTCTCGGTGTCGCTCACCGGGGACTTCTCCGGCGACGGCAAGGCCCTCGTCCAGGGCTACGACCTCTGGGCGCAGGACGAGAACGCCAAGGGCGGCCTGCTCGGCCACCACGTGACCATGAAGTACGTGGATGACGCGAGCAGCACCACGCAGGTGGTCACCAACTACCAGAACCTGATCACCCAGGACAAGGTCGCGCTCGTCTTCGGTCCGTTCAGCAGCCTGCTCACCATTCCCGCGTCCACGGTCACCGACCGATTCGGTTACGCGTTCCCGGAGCCCGCCGGCGGCGGCCCGAGCGTCTTCAACCGGGGCATCCATTCGCTGTTCTTCGTGCAGCCGGCTCCCGTCGAGGACAACCTCGTGAGTTTCACGCAGTGGGTTCTCTCGCTCCCGGCGGCCCAGCGACCGGCGACTGCCGCATACTCGACCGAGGACGATCCCTTCACGCAGCCGCAGGTCGACAAGGCCCGCGCGCTCCTCGAGGCGGGCGGGGTCAGAACGGTCTCCTACAAGGTGTATCCGGCTGAGACCACCGACTTCACGCCGCTCGCTCAGCAGGTGATCAGCGCGAACGCGGACGTCGTCATTCTGGGAACGCAGGAGCCGGACGCCGTTGCGTTCATCAAGGCGTTCCAGCAGCAGCATTACAACCCCAAGGCGCTGGTCGAGACTGCCGGCCCCGACCAGGGCTCTGACTTTGCCACCAAGGTGGGGACCGCCAATACCGAGGGCGTGATGGTCCCCGCCGGCTGGTGGTCGAGCGCCAAGACGCCCTTCAACGCCACGTTCGTGAGCGAGTTCATCGCCAAGTACGGCGGCACCCCCGGCGACATTCCGAGCGATGCGCCTGAGGCATACAGCGTCGGCGAGGTCGTCGACCAGGCAGCGCAGAAGGCGCACAGCATCGCCAATTCGGCGCTCATCGCCGCACTGCACTCGGGGACCTTCCAGACCGTGCAGGGCCCGATGGCGTTCGATTCCCTCGGCAGGCCGAACGGCGCAAGCTTTCTCGTTCAGTGGCAGAACGGTCTGACAGTCCCGGTCTACCCGCCGTCAGCCGCCGTCGCTCAGCCGGAGTACCCCAAGCCCGCCTTCTCCGGGTGACCGGGGGGCCGTCGTGACCCTGATCCTCGAAGCGGTCGTCTTCGGGATTCTCACCGGCGGCGTGTATGCACTGATGGCCTCGGGGCTGACGTTGATCTTCGGCGTGATGCGGATCATCAACGTCGGCCATGGAGCCCTGGTGATCCTCGGCGCATACCTCAGTTTCGCCCTCCTTCGTTCGGCCAACATCGATCCGTTCGTCAGCCTCGTGATCACGATGCCGGCGATGTTCCTCATCGGTGTCGTGCTCCAGGTCATCTTCATCCGGCCGCTCAAAGACGACCGTGAGGCGCTCTCGGTGTTGGTGACCTACGCGATCGCCCTCGGCATCGAGGGCCTGCTCGGGTATCTGTTCACCAACAACTTCGTGCAGCTGAACGCCTGGTACGAGACGGCGTCCTTCGCCGTCTTCGGCTTTCATATCGCCTACGTCTACCTCTTCGGATTCGGCCTCTGCCTCGCGGTTCTCGGGGCGATCTTCGTCCTGCTCTACCGCACGACCTTCGGATCGGCGGTCCGCGCCACGATGCTGAACCGGACGGCGGCCCAGCTCGTCGGCGTCAACGTCGATCGCGTCTCGGCGATCGCCTTCGGGATCGGCGTGTCAACTGCCGCGGCGGGTGGTGTCATCTTCGGGATGACCAATGCCTTCAACCCGGGCAGCCACTATGACCTGATCTCGCGGCTGCTCACCATCATCGTTCTGGGGGGGCTCGGGAGCCTCCGCGGCGCGGTGATCGCGGCGGTCGCGATGCTGATCATCGAGGATGTGACCGCGGTGGTCATCTCGCCCGTCTGGGCAAGTTTCGCCTTCTTCCTCCTGCTCGTCATCGTCCTGGTGGTGCGCCCGCAGGGGCTCTACGGTATTCGCGTTCGAGAACGCATATGAGCTCGCCGGCCCGGGTCCGCGCCGTCAAGCTGGGGGCACTGCTCGTCGTGGCGGTGGTGGCGCTCCTGGTGCCCGTGTTCGAGACCGATCCCGCCACCGTCAACGTCGCGGTGTTCACCGCCATGTACGTCGGTCTCGCCACCGCGTGGAACATCATGGGCGGCTACACCGGTTACGTCTCGTTGGGACACGCCGCGTTCTTCGGGTTCGGCGCGTACGCCTTCGGTCTCGTGCTCGCGCATCTCGGCATCCAGGCCGGATACGAACCCTTTCTCTTCGTCCCGATCGCCGGAGCGCTCACGGTGGTGCTCGCGCTGCTGATCGGCTGGATCGCGCTGCGCACCCGCGCGGCGACCTTCGTGATCGTGACCATCGCGATGATGTTCATGATCCAGTTGCTCGCCGAGAACCTCGTCGGGCTCACCGGTGGCGGTTCGGGGCTCAGCTTCCCCGTCCCGCCCTGGAGTGGCGACTTCTTCGACACCCCGTTCTACTACGCGATGCTCCTGATGGCGGCGATCTCCCTGGCCATCTCGTGGTGGATCCGGCGCTCGAAGTTCGGCCTCGGTTTGCTGGCGATCCGTGACGATGAGGACAAGGCGCTCGCGGTCGGCGTGCCGGCGCACACGTACAAGCTCACCGCGTTCGTCATCAGCGCCGGCCTCGTGGGCATGATCGGCGCCATCTACGGCTACTACGTCACCTACATCTATCCGCAGTACGCCATCGATCCGCTGGTCGGCATATCGCTCGTCCTGATGGTGTTTCTCGGTGGCCTCGGGACACTCTGGGGCCCGGTGCTCGGTGCGGTGATCCTCGAGCCGGCGCAGCTCTGGCTTGCGTACAACTTCGGCGCGAGCCGCCTGTATCTGGTGTTCTACGCAGCCGTCTTTCTCGTGGTCATCCTTCTGCTCCCACGCGGCATCGTTCCCTCGGTCGGCGACCTCGTGAAGCGCATCACAGCCCGGCGAGCGACCGGTCCCTCCGACACCGCGTCGACGTCCAGCGGCACGCACCCCGTGGCAGGGGTTCAATCACCATGAGCCTGCTCGAAGTGGACGCCCTCTCCAAGCACTTCGGCGGTGTGACGGCGGTCGATGGCTGCTCGCTGTCATTGCAGCTGGGGAGCATCACCGGGCTCATCGGGCCGAACGGATCCGGCAAGACCACCGTCTTCAACCTCATCACCGGATTCATCGCCAGAGACACCGGAGACGTGCGCTTCAAGGGTGAGTCGATCACCGGTCTTGGACCGAACCGGATCTACGGCCTCGGCATCGGCCGCACATTTCAGCTCGCGCGAATCTTCCCGCGGTTGACCGCACTCGAGAACATGCTGGTCCCGGTCCGTCGCTCCGGAGTGCGTGCGCTCTTCTCCCGAGGTCAGTGGCACGACGAGAAGGACCGCGCGATGGAGATGCTCGCGGCCATGGACATCAGTCACGTCGCCGGACTGCTCGGCGGCTCGCTCTCGTATGGTCAGCGCAAGCTGCTCGAACTCGCCGCGGTGATGATGGCCCGACCGCAACTGGTCCTGCTCGACGAGCCGGCCGGCGGTGTCAACCCAGCGCTCGTCGAGCGGATCGGCGAGCACATCCTCGAGCTGAATCGGCAGGGCGTCAGCTTCCTCCTGGTCGAGCACAACATGCCGTTCGTGATGGGCCTGTGCCAGCAGATCGTCGTGTTGCACCGGGGAGCGGTGCTGGCCGAGGGCACGCCTGCCGAGATCCGCGGCAATCCAGCCGTGCTCGACGCGTATCTGGGGTCGTAGATGAGCGCACTGCTCGAGCTTGACGGCGTGACCGCGGGGTATGGGGGTGGTGATGTCCTCCACGAGCTGACCCTCAGCGTCGATGAGGGCGGCATCACATGCGTCGTCGGACCCAACGGCGCCGGCAAGTCGACAATTCTCCGGCTGGTGAGTGGCCTGATCAAGCCACGTCTCGGCGGCGTGCGCTTTCATGGTGAGTCGATCACCGGGCTGACGCCGCGTCAGATCCTGCAACTCGGCATCGTCCAGGTTCCGCAGGAGCGCAGTCTCTTTCCAACCATGACGGTGTGGGAGAACGTGCGCATGGGTGCGTACACGCTGTCCGATCGAGCCCTGATGGAGCGCCGGATGCGCACCGTGTGCGAGACGTTCCCCATCGTGGCCGAGCGCCGGCACGAACGCGTCGCCGCACTCTCCGGCGGTCAGCAGAAGATCGTGGAGTTCGCGCGGGCACTCATGCTCGATCCGAAGCTGCTCGTGCTTGACGAACCGTCCATGGGCCTCGATCCGAAGACTCACACGGTCGTGTTCGACCTGATCCGCGACATGAACAGGGCAGGCAGGACCATCCTGCTTGTGGAACAGAACGCGCGCTCGGGACTCGGCCTTGCCAGCCACGGCGTCGTTCTCGAAAGCGGCCGGGTGCGCCTTGAGGGAACCGGGGCTGGTGTTCTCGGCAACGGCGAGATCGGACGCCTGTTCCTTGGAGCGCCGGTCTGATGGATTCCGAGATGAACCGCGTGCAGATCGCCGCGCATCATTGGCAGCCGCGATTCGTCGCCAACGGAATCGATGTCAACGACTTCGAGAACGTTCTTGCCAGAACCACCGAGTGGGCGGACTGGGGCCTCAACTGGCACGAGATGGGCGGCGTGCACGAGGCGCTGGGACGCGAGGCCGAGCAGCACGGCCGCACCGTGTCTGCCACGGCAGCCTACCAGCGAGCTGCGTGGTGCTACCACCTCGGCAAATTCCTGTGGTTCGAGGACCTCGCTCTCCACGCAACCTTGCGCGACCAAGCGGTCGCGGTCTACCGGCGAGCGCTGCCCCACCTCGACCCGCCCGCGGAACGGCTCGACATCCCATTCGAGGGGCATGTCATCCCCGGTCACCTGCGCCGCCCGAAAGGCGTGACAACGCCACCGCTCGTGCTCATCGTCCCCGGCCTCGACTCCTCGAAGGAGGAGATGTTCAGCATTGAGGATGAGTTCCTGCGCCGCGGGATGGCGACGCTCAGCATCGATGGTCCCGGGCAATCGGAGAACTCCGTCGAGTTCGCCATCCGTCCGAACTGGGAGACGGTGATCACGCCGGTGCTCGATCACCTAGCGAACATCGGGCTCGACGCCACCTTCGGGCTGATCGGATTGATGGGCATCAGCATGGGTGCCATCTACGGACCGCGTGCCGCGGCGCACGAGCCTCGCCTCAGTGCGGTCGTCGGCCTCGCCGGTCCGTACAATCTGGGGGAGTGCTGGGACGCGCTCAACCCACTGACGCGCGGTGGCTACGTCTTCTACACCAAGTCCGCCAACGAGGACGAGGCGAGGGATAAGGCATATGGACTCAACCTCGAGGGCATCCTGGACAAGGTGACGCAGCCGCTGCTCGTGATCCACGGCGCGCGCGACCGCCTCTTCCCGCCCGCACAGGCGGAACGAATCGCACGCGAGGCACCGAACGCCACCCTGCTCATGTACCCGGACGGCAATCACGTCTGCAACAACATCGCCTACAAATACCGACCGGTGATGGCGGATTGGATGAGCGAGCAGCTCGGATAAGGAACCGCACCGTCGAGACCGGGTGCCCCGCAACGCGCCGAAGTTCGACTGGTGCTCAAAGGAGATTGCTGTCATGAGCCGCGATACCGCAAGCGGGGTCCCGCCGAGTCCTGGACGGATGAACGTCGATTTCGAGGAGCGCGTCGACTTCACCCGGTTGCGCGCCTACCGGCTGGCGCGCGCGCGCGCCGCACTCGACGCCTCCGAGCTCGGAGCTGTGCTCTTGTTCGACATCAACAACATCCGCTATGTCTCGGCGACGATGATCGGCGAGTGGGCCCGCGATAAGGTCGCGCGCTACGCACTGCTGACCCGCGCGGGAGAGCCGATCGTCTGGGACTTTGGATCGGCGGCCCGGCATCACCAGCTCTACGCGCCATGGATCCGGCCGGAGAACAGCCGCGCGGGCATGCTGGGCTTGCGCGGTGCGGTTGCGCCCGACGCGGGCCTGATCGCTCGCGCCGTGGCGGAGATCCAGTCGGAGCTCGCCGCCGCAGGGGTGGCGAACATGCCACTCGGTGTCGACATTGCTGAGACGCCGATGCTGCTCGAGCTGCTCAGGGTCGGCATCGACGTTCGCGATGCCCAGCAGGTCATGCTCGATGCACGGCTCATCAAGTCGCCCGACGAGATCGCCCTGCTCTCCACTGCGGCTGCGATGGTCGATGGTGTGTATCAGGACATTGCCGAGGCATTGAAGCCAGGCGTGCGCGAGAACGAGATTGTCGCGCTTGCCAACAAGCGCCTCTACGAGATGGGATCGGACGACGTCGAGGGGATCAACGCGGTCTCGGGGGAGCGTTGCAATCCCCATCCCCACAACTTCTCGGATCGCCTCATCCGGCCCGGTGACCAGGCGTATTTCGACATCATCCAGTCCTTCAACGGATATCGGACGTGCTACTACCGCACCTTCGCGGTCGGGCGTTCGACCCCCGCGCAGCGCGACGCGTACACGCGCGCCCGGGAATGGATCGACGCAGCCATCGAGCTGGTGCAGCCGGGGACCACCACGGATCAGATCGCCCGGCTCTGGCCGGAGGCGCCGGACTTCGGATTTCAGAACGAGATGGCCGCGTTCGGCCTGCAATTCGGACACGGGCTCGGCATGGGGCTGCACGAGCGGCCGATCATCTCCCGACTCAACTCGCTCGAGCATCCGATCGAGCTCCGCGAGGGGATGGTGTTCGCGCTCGAGACATACTGCCCGGCCAGCGACGGCCAGTCGGCGGCGCGGATCGAGGAGGAGGTCGTGGTCACCTCGAGCGGCTGCTCGGTGCTGACCCTCTTCCCGGCAGAGGAGTTGTTTGTCACCAACAAGTACTAGCCGGCATGCACATGCGGTTCGAGAGGAGAGCAGAGCGATGACATCAACGACTGACGATCCTGCGACGGCGGGCCCGCCCGGAATCGATCCGGGAACGCTGCATCGTCCCGACGGCACCGTCGACATCCCGACGCAACTCGCGCTCTACGGTCAGATGGTGCGCATGCGCAAGTTCGAGACGCGTGCCTACGACCTCTTCATGGAGAACCTGGTCAAAGGGACCAGCCACCTGTCACTGGGCCAGGAAGCCATCGCCGCCGCCTTCGGCGAGGCGATGGAGGAGCAGGACTACACGTTCGCAACCTACCGCGGACACGCGCACACCCTCGCGCGCGGCACATCGATGACCGGTGTCATGGGCGAGTTGCTCGGGCGCTCGTGTGGCGTGCTTTCGGGCAAGGGGGGATCGATGCATCTCACCGACGTCAGCCATGGCGTCATGGGGTCGTACGCGATCGTCGGCGCGCACCTCACCATCGCGCTCGGCGCGGCGTGGTCGGCGCAGTACCGTGGCGAGCCACGAGTCGCTGTCGCGTTCTTTGGCGACGGCACCACCAATATCGGTGCTTTTCACGAGTCGCTGAACCTGGCGGCTGTATGGAAGCTGCCGGTGGTCTTCGTGTGCGAGAACAACATGTACATGGAGTACACGC
>OBLU010001836.1_pt1 | contig 19600 bp, 16 predicted proteins | sample 1518681 | NCBI WGS metagenome assembly OBLU01 (sample SAMEA3539304, study PRJEB22396) | soil metagenome | biome: tundra; feature: field; material: soil | place: USA | collected 2010-05 | depth 0.15 m
CACTCAACCAGCCCGGTGAGATCAACCCGCGCCTGTACGGCGACTTCGTCGCGCTGATGGCGAACCTGCTCGAAGCGGCCACCGATTCATGAGCGTCTGTGAGACTACGGGCCGATGCAGGGAGATGATCGCCGGGCCGCGGCTGAAAAGGATCTTGCGCGCGCGGGCGTCCGTGATGGGCGCGTCGAGCTAGTCGAGTATGACCCCGGATGGCCGGCTCTCTACGAGCTCGAGCGCAAACGCCTGGCGCCGCTGCTCGAGGCGCTGGAGATCCATCACATCGGCTCCACCGCCGTCCCTGGGCTCCTCGCCAAGCCGATCATCGACATCGTCGCGCTCGTCCGCGACCTCGATGCGCCGATTGCCGCCCTCATAGACAGCGGATACCAGTACGCACGGGCATTCAATGCGACCCTCACCCACCGGCGCTTTCTGTGCTATCCCACGGCCTCGCATCGCACCCACCATCTCCATCTGGTGGACGACCGCACAGAGCTCGAGCGCCGCCTGCGCTTCCGTGACCGGCTGCGCACAGACCCAGCGCTGGCAGCGGAGTATGTGACGCTGAAGCGCGCGCTCGCCGCACGCTACCCCGAAGATCGCGAGGCCTACACCGAGGCCAAGGCCCCGTTCGTCGAACGTGTAGAGCCACAGTCCGGACCCGACGCCTCCATCCCTGAACCCACATCTGACCTCACGTTCCGTGCCGCCGGCCCTCGCGACGCTGAGCAACTCGGCCGGGCCGTCGCCGAGGGCTTTCAGAGCTATCTGCCGTTCGCGCCCGATGATTGGACGCCACGCCCAGCCTCCGAGGAGACGGAGCTCCTCCGTGCGCTGCTCGACGGCGATGACTTCTGGAGTCTGCTGGCGTGGGCAGAGCGGGCGCCGACGGAGCGGGCCGGGGCAGAGCGGGCGGGGGTGGAGCGCGTCCTCGCCGGGCATATCGCGTTCCTGCCCGCCACTCAGGCCTGGCGGGCAGGGAAGGACCCCACTCTCGCGCACCTACGCCAGCTGTTCTTAGCTCCCGACTACTGGGGCACCGACCTTGCCCACGTGCTGCATACACGGGCGGTTCAGGCCGCCCGTCAACGTGGATTCACGGCGATGCGCCTGTTCACCCCCGCCGGCCAGGCCCGCGCCAGAGGATTCTATGAGCGCGAAGGCTGGATAGTGGAGAGCGAGCCGTTCTGTGACCCGGGCTTTGGCCCCCTGCAGATCATCGAGTACCACCGTTCGCTGCGGTGATGCTAACTCCCCACCGAGCCACTCCCAAGCCACGCAAGTACATCTGAGGCGTTGCGCTGCGGTGGGAAGACGGGATAGAAGACCTTCTCGATGCGCCCGGCACGCGCGATGAAGGTCAGCCGCCGGTACAGCCGCATTCCGGTGGCCTCGAAGGTCGGTAGTCCAAGCGCGGCCGCGAGCTCGAGATCGCTGTCGCTCAATAGGGGATAGGGGATGTGCTCGCGCTGGGCGAACTCGAGCTGGTCGGCCGCTGACTGTGCGCTGACTCCAATCACCGAAGCTCCATGATCAGCGAGGTCGCGAACGTGGTCGCGGAAAGCGCAGCTCTGGGGAGTGCAACCGCGAGCGCCCGGAATCTCGTTCCAGCCCTCCGGCAGTGGCTCGCCAGGGGTCCCGGTACGCGGATAGACATAGACCACGGTCAGTCCGCTGGCAGCCCTCGCCAGGTCGAGTGCTCCGCCGAGGGTGGATGGCAGCGACAGGCTGGGCAGCTCGTTGCCGGGCAGGTGATCGGCGGCACCATCGTCTTCCGGTACAGGCAGATTCTTAGGCGTATTCAGATAGTCGACGTTCATCTCATCGAGTATCTCAAGCGTCGAAAGCGATAGCGTCGTAATGGTCTGCTCACTGATCCGCGGCGAGACCAGCCCAAAGCGATGCCTCCACCAACCCTGCTCGCTGCGCCAAACGTCTCTGAGGGCCGTGACGTGGCCACTGTCGAGGCGATCTCGTGGGCGCTAGTGGCTGACGGCAAGGCCCGGCTTCTGGATGTCCACTCCGATGGAGATCATCATCGCACGGTGTTCACGCTCGCTGGAGCGCCTGGTGAGCTTGCAGGCGCCTTGCTGCGGGGTGGCGCGGAGGCGATCGCGCGGATCGACGTGATGTCGGAGGGCGATGGGAGGCGTGGCGAGCATCCCCATGTCGGATCGCTCGATGTTGCGCCCGTCATCTACATCGAGAAGTCCTCGCGTGGCGCGGCCTGTGCCGAGGCGCTCGTCCTCGCCGACCGGATCGGCCATGAGCTTTCGGTGCCCGTCTTCCTCTATGGCGAACTTGGCGGCGGACGTACCCGCGCTGCGCTGCGCCGCGGCGGGGTTGCTGGACTCGCGGGGCGCATCGCCGCGGGCGAGCTTCGCCCGGACTTCGGCCCATCCCGTCCGCACCCGAGCGCGGGCGTGACGCTGGTCGCGGCGAGGGAGCCACTGGTGGCGTTCAACCTGCAGCTTGCCGCCAGTACGAGGATCGAGGATGCGCGCAAGATCGCGGCCTTGATACGGGAAGGTGGCGCGGAGGGCTTGCCGGGAGTGCGCGCGATCGGGGTGGAGCTGAGTGGAGGAGTGGCGCAGGTGTCGATGAACGTCGAGCGCCCGTTCGATGTTTCCCTGGCCGAGGTGATCGAAGCGGTGAGCAGGCATGCGGAGGTGGCGAGCGCCGAGCTGGTCGGACTCGCGCCGCGCGCGGCGCTGGAGGGCTTTCCCGAGGAGGTGCCACTGCCGGGCTTCGACCCCGCGCGCCACGTGATCGAGAACGCACTAGGCTGCTAGCCATGGCTCAGACGAAGCGCAAGCGACAGACCAAGCATCGTGGGAACGCCGCCGGGGTGGTCGAGTCACGGGGTCGCACCGGGCGTAAGCCGACGACCGCGGAGAAGACCGGCAAAGGCAAGGATGCTGCGCGAGCGAAGGAGCAGCGGTTGGCCAAGGAGGACCGCCCACCGACATGGCTGGGCGCCTTCTACCGATCGATGGTCGCCGCGGTGCTGCTGCTGCTTGTGTGTCTCCTGCTGAAAATCAAATCGACGCAGGTGATCGCGCTGTTCCCATTCGCGCTGCTGCTGTATACGCCGATCAGCTATTACACGGACACATGGATGTTCCGCCGCCGCCAGCGGCGGAAAGCGACGGGCGGCGGTGGAAAGGCGTCCGCGCGATGAGCGGGCTGGACGTGAGGATGTTCACCGTCGGGCCGATCCAGGAGAACGCCTACATCGTGGCGGCCGATGGGGCCGATCGAGCGGTGATGGTCGACCCCGGGGCGGAGGCCGAGCGGCTGCTGGAGGCTACACGGGAGCTGGGCGTGGAGATCGAGGCGATCCTGGTTACGCATTGCCACTTCGATCACATCGGCGCGGTCGCCGAGGTGGCGCGTGCGAGCGGCGCTCCGGTTTACTGCCCAGAGATCGAGCGGGGCGTGCTGGCGGACATCAACAGCTGGACGCCGCCGGGGTTCGGGCCGTTCGAGAGCTATGAGGCCGATCAGACGGTCAAGGGTGGCGAGCGGCTGAGTCTCGCGGGGCTGGACATCGAGGTTGTCTTTACGCCCGGCCACAGCCCGGGGCACGTCACCTATGCGATTGCCGCGGCGGCGCCGGGGAGGAAAGAGCGAGTGCTGCTCTCCGGCGACGTGTTGTTCGGGGGATCGGTCGGTCGCACTGACCTGCCCGGCGGCGATTGGAATGTGCTGGAGCGCTCGATTGGCGGCCTGCTACAGGCGTTTCCCGGGGAGACGATGGTCTATCCGGGGCATATGGGGACGACGACGCTGGGAAGAGAGCGCGACACGAACCCGTTTCTGCAGGAGCTGTGTGTCGCGGTGGGGACGCCGGCGGCGGACGAATCGGCCGGTCTGGCGGCACGCCAAGCACCGGACGTGGCAGCCGGAAGTTGAACCGCGCGGAGATGAGCCGCGGGGAGAAGATCAAAGCGCCGCGGGGCATGTTCGATGTGCTCGGCGAGCAGGCGGGGGCGCGCGCGACGCTCGAGACCCGCGCGCGGGCGATCCTCGAGGGGGCCGGGTATGAGCGAATCGAGACGCCGGCGCTGGAGGCCACCGAGCTGTTCGCGCGCGGGGTGGGGACCTCGACAGACATCGTGCAGAAGGAGATGTTCTCGCTCCAGGACGGCGGTGGGCGTTCGCTGACGCTGCGCCCGGAGGGAACTGCGCCGGTGTGCAGGGCGTACGTGGAGCACGGCATGCACAAGCGCAAGCAGCCGGTGAAGCTGTGGTACCTGTCGAGCTTCTTTCGCCACGAGCGCGCGCAGGCGGGGCGCTACCGGCAGTTCTGGCAGGTGGGGGCGGAGGCCCTCGGTTCCGATGACCCGGCGGTGGACGCCGAGTCGATCGCATTGCTGGCGACGCTGCTGGAGGAGATGGGTGTCCGCGGGGTCAGGCTGCGGCTGTCGAGCCTCGGCAGTAGCGAGAGTCGGGGCGAGTATCGCGAGCGGCTGCAGGCGCACTTGCGCGCACACGAAGCGAGCCTGTCGGAGGAGGTCAGGGGCCGGATCGCGCTCAACCCGCTGCGGGCGTTCGACTCCGATCACGAGGGCACGAAGTGGGTGATGGAAAGCGCGCCGCGTCTGCTCGATCATCTCAGCCGAGAGGACGCCGAGCACTTTGCGCAGGTGCGCGACCTGCTCGATGTGGCGCAGGTTTCATATGTGCTCGACCCGACGCTCGTGCGTGGCTTGGACTATTACACGCGAACGGTGTTCGAGTTCACATCCGATGCGCTCGGGGCCCAGAGCGGCGTGGGCGGTGGGGGACGCTACGACGGCCTCGTGGAGATAATCAAGGGTCCGCCCACCCCTGGCATCGGCTGGGCCGCCGGGGTGGAGCGGATCTTGCTGGCGGGAGATCCACCGCCGGCGGCGGCGAGTCCGGTAGAGCTGTTCGTGGCGCTTGCCGAGGAACCTCGTGAGGAGCACGGTGCGGTGAGCAGACTGGCCGCTTTTGAGATCTTGGCCGAGGCGCGCTCGGCTGGGCTGATGGCTCAGATGGAGCTCGCCGGACGCTCGCTGAAGGGCCAGCTGGGCTACGCGAACGCACTCGGCGCACGCTATGTGGCGATCGTGGGAAGGGACGAGACAGTGCTGAAGGACATGCAGGGCGGCAGTCAGGAGCAGGTCGCGACGGACACGGTCGTACACGCGGTGCTGCGCGGTTTGCGCACGCTCTGAGCACCGCCGGAGGACGCCCGCTCGAAGCGCAAAGGGGTCCAACCGGTTTTGCGCGGTTCAACTCTTGCGTGGAAGTTGCCGAAAGGGAGAGCAATGGCACAGCTTTCCCGTCCCTATCAGATAGCTCTCGCGGCGTTCGCGCTGCTGGCCGTGGTGTGGTTTGTGGCGCTGCGCGGAAACAGCTCTAGCTCTAGCTCTAGCTCTAGCCCGACGCCTGTGGCCAGCACGCCCGCGAGCGCACCGGCGCCAACCGCCGCCTCGGAGGCAAAGGCCGCCGCGGCGCCGACCCGGATCTACCACGGTGCCGCTCCCGGCGTGGAGGGGTTGACGCGCGCGATCAACAAAGCCCATGGCGCGGTCGCCACCTCTCAGCAGGAAGCCCACAGCTTTGAACATGCCTCTGCGGATGGGTCCGGTCAGAGCGCCGCAAGCAACGCCCCGAGCACAACCGCAACCGGCTCCAAGCAGGCCACCGCGCCAGCGAGCGCCGCTGCCACGGCCTCGAAAAGCACCCCCCCCGTCGCGGTCAAGCCGCATAAGGTCACGGGCAGTGGGACGCCCGCCCAGCAAGTGGCGGTGGAAAGCGAGTTGAAGCAGGGCAAGGTCGTGCTGGTGCTGTTCTGGAACCCCAAGGGGACCGACGACGTGGCGGTGCGCAAGGAATTGCAAGCGGTCGAGAAGAAGCTCGGCGGAAAGATTTCGGTGCACGACGCGCTTGCCAATCAAGTCGGCTCGTTCGGCTCGATCACGCGGACGATTCAGGTCTACCAGACACCAACGATCCTGTTCGTGAACGGAAAAGGGCTGACGACGACACTGACGGGTTTCACAGACGCGTTCTCGATCGAACAGACGATCGAGGAAGCACGTAAGGCATAGCCGTAAACTCGAGCGGTGAGCACCGCTGAGAGCCTGGCGAATCATCTCGAACGACCGCTCGGGCGCGGGCATGCTCCAGAGGATGCCTTCACGGGCGCGGCGGGCGGCGCGGCGTGCGGCGATCTGATCCGTGTCTCGATTGCGCTCGAGCCCGATAGCCCTGAGGGACACATCGCTGACGCTGGGTTTGACGCGAGCGGGTGCGGCGCGAGCATCGCGGCCGGCAGCGCGGTGGTGGGTCTGGTGCGCGGCGCTCCATTGCTCGGGGCGGCGAGGATCGGCGTGGAGGAGATCGCGAAGGAGCTGGGCGGGCTGAGCGTCGCAAAGCGCCACGCGGCCGAGCTGGCGGCCGATGCCCTGCACCGGGCGCTCGGGGCCGCAGTACGCGGAGGTGCGGCCTTGGCCTCTGTGCCTGACCGCACGCTGGTGGCGATGAGCGGCGGTGTGGACAGCGCGGTGGCGGCGCTGCTCGTCACGCGGGCGGGGAAGCGGGCTGCCGGGATCACGCTGGAGTTGTGGTCGGATCCGGAGAACGACGGCGAGGCGAGCTGCTGCTCAGCGCAGGCGGTACGCGGAGCGCGCGAGGTGGCGCATGGGCTGGGGATGCCCCACTTCTCGATCGATCTGCGCGCCGAGTTCCGCGCCGGAGTGGTCGATCCGTGGCTGTCGGATCATGCGGCCGGAGAGACGCCGAACCCGTGTGTGCGCTGTAACGGCAACGTGCGCCTGGACGCGATGCTCGAGTTGGCGCGAAGCCTTGGAGCGCAGACGCTCGCGACCGGTCACTACGCGCGAATAGCGGAGGACTCGCTCGCCCCCGGCCCACTCGTCCCCGGCTCGCCCGTCCCGTTGCTGCGAGTGGCGGAAGACCCGGGGAAGGATCAAAGCTACGTGCTGGCGGCACTCGCTCCCGAGTCGCTCGCCCGGCTGCGGTTTCCGCTCGGTGCGATGCACAAGCTCCAGGTGCGTGAGCTTGCCGAGGCAGCGGGTCTGTCAGTCGCACGGCGGCGTGACTCGCAGGATCTTTGCTTCCTGGCGGGGACGCGTCAGGGAGCCTTTCTGGAGCGTCACGGCGAATTGGGAGAGCGTCCGGGGCGAATCGTCGATCGTGAGGGGAACGTGCTCGGCGAGCACGGAGGGGCGCATACGTTCACCGTCGGTCAGCGCCACGGCCTCGGCATCGGTGGCGGCGATCCGCTGTACGTGCTCGAGACCGACACACGCGCGGGGACGGTCACGGTCGGTTCGCGCACGGAGCTGCTGTGCGAAGGCGTGCAGGTGCGCGAGGTGACGCTTCACCGTGACGGCGGCTGCGTGGATGGGGTGAAGGTGCGCTCGCGCGGGCGACGACTGTCCTGCCGGCTGGCCGGCGAGGTAGGAGCGGGACGCCACCGACGCGTGAGCGTAGAGCTGGAGGAGCCGGCGGAGCGCACGGCGCCGGGCCAGTTTGCGTGCCTTTACTCCGGCGATGTGATCGTCGGCCACGGCACCGTCGCGACCTAGCAGCCTAAGATCACCCGCACGATGACCTCGGATGAGATTCGCGAGCGGTACCTGAGCTTCTTCGAGGAGCACGGGCACACGCGCGTTCCCTCTGCGTCGCTCGTGCCCTCCGCCCACGACCCCTCAGCGCTGCTGACGGTCGCGGGAATGCACCCGCTGAAGCCCTACTTCCTGGGTCAGGAGACACCGCCCGCGCAGCGTTTGACGAGCTGCCAGAAGTGTTTTCGCACGGTCGACATCGACAATGTCGGCAACACCACTCGGCACCTGACGTTCTTTGAGATGCTCGGCAACTTCTCGTTCGGGGACTACTTCAAGCGCGAGGCGATCGAGTTCGCTTGGGAGCTATCGCGGGAAGGGTTCGGTCTGCGCGAGCAAGACATTTGGGTGACGGTGTTCGCTGGCGACGAGGCGCTGGATCTGGGACCAGACGAGGAGGCGATCGCCTTCTGGAGAGAGATGGGGGTGCCGCGCGAGCGAATCGTGGAATGCCCGCGTGAGGAGAACTTCTGGCAGGCCGGCCCTACCGGCCCGTGCGGGCCGAGCTCGGAGCTGTATCTGGACCGTGGCCTGGAGTTCGGCGCGGCCGATGACCTGCCGGGCGGCGATAACGAGCGCTTTCTGGAGTTTTGGAACCTGGTCTTCACCCAGTACGACAAATCTGTTAGAGAGGATGGCGGCTCCACCCTTACGCAGCTGCCGACGAACAACATCGATACTGGCTTGGGGCTCAACCGCATGGCGGCGATCCTGCAGGGCAAGGAATCGGTGTTCGGAACCGACCAGTTCCAGCCGCTGATCGATCTGGGCGAGGAGCTGTCGGGCAGGCACTACGGCGAGGAGCACGCCACCGACCGCGCGCTGCGGATCCTCGCCGACCACGGACGGGCGATGACGTTCCTGGTTGCCGACGGCGTGGTGCCGAGCAACGAAGATCGTGGCTTCGTGCTGCGACGAGTGATGCGCCGCGCGATCCTGCAGGGTCGGGCGCTCGAACTGGAGCCGGGCTTCCTCACGCGCTACGGCGAGCGCGTGGCTGAGGTGATGGGCAGCGCCTACCCGGAGCTGCGCGAGCAGGCGGCCGCGATCGAGACGTGGCTGGGCGCGGAGGAGGAGGCCTTCGGGCGCACCCTGGAGCAGGGGCTCGGCAACCTGAACGCGCAGATCGCGCGGGCCAGGGAGGCGGGCAGCGACCGCATCAGCGCCGACGACGCGTTTCAGCTGCACGACACGTTTGGGTTCCCGTTCGACCTCACGAAGGAGCTGCTGGCCGAGGAGGGATTGGATGTCGACGAGGGCGCGTTCGAGGAGCTGATGGACGCGCAGCGCGCCCGTGCCCGCGCGTCTGCTGGAGGGGGTGTGCAGGGGGAGAGCCCGCGCGAGCGTGCCCGCGAGTTCGCCGAGCGGACCGCCGCGAAGAGCAAGTTCACGGGCTATGAGACCGAGGAGCAAAAGACCACGGTCGCCGATCTGCGCGGTATCTCCACAAACGACTCGGAGGAGTCCTCCGCCGGCGACTCGTCCAACGGGGCGCTGAGGGGAGCACGTTATCTGGTCAAGCTCGCCGAGTCACCGTTTTATGCGGCCGGCGGCGGACAGGTGGCGGATGTGGGCACGATCGAGTGCGAGGACGGCGACTGCCGCGCGCGCGTGGAGGACGTGTTTCGCCTGGGTGAGGACCAGGTGCTCGCGGTGGTGCTCGAGCAGGGCGAGCTGAAAGGAGCGGAGCGCGTACTGGCCCGGGTCGACCGCGTGGCCAGGCACGCAACGGAGTCCAACCACACCGCCACGCACCTGCTGCAGGCGGCGCTTCGAGCTCGCCTCGGCGAACACGTGCGGCAGGCGGGCTCCTATGTGGGACCGGACAAGCTGCGCTTCGACTTCAGCCACGGTCAGGGCCTGAGCGAAACGGAGTTAGGAGACGTCGAGGACCAGGTGAACGCGTGGATCGCTCGCAACGATCCAGTGCGCCCAATTACGACCACGCTAAACGAGGCCAAGCGGCTTGGTGCGATGGCGCTGTTCGGCGAGAAGTACGGCGAGGTGGTGCGCATGGTGGAGGTCGGCGAGGGGGAGTATTCGCGCGAGCTGTGCGGTGGTACACATGTGCGCTCCACAGCGGAGATCGGGCTGTTTCACATCCTCAGCGAGACCTCGAGCGCCGCAAACGTGCGGCGGATCGAGGCGGTCACGGGGCCGGTGGCAGTGAAGTTGCTACGCGATCACGATCGTCTGCTGGACGAGATCGCTCAGGCGCTGCGCACCGTCCCCGACCAAGCTCTCGAGACAGTGAGGGCGCGCGAGCGCGGGCGCAAAGAGCTGGAGCAGACGTTGAAGGGAGGGGCGAGCGCGGACGCGAGCGCGGAGATCGACCTGGCGGCACTGATCGCGGGCGCCGAGGAGGTGGCGGGTGTGAGCGTGCTCACGGCGACCGTCGAGGCGTTGGAGGCAAAGGCGCTGCTCGAGCTTGTAGATCGTCTGAAGGGGCAGCTCGACAGGGCAGTAATCGTGCTCGCTAGTGGAGCGCAGGACAGGGTTGCGCTGGTCGTCAGCGTCGCACCGGAGCTCGTCGAACGGGGAGTGAAGGCTGGAGCGATCGTCAAGGTGGCGGCTTCGGTCGTTGGCGGTGGCGGAGGCGGTCGCGACACGTTGGCCCAAGCGGGAGGGCGCGATGTGAGCAAGCTGGAGGATGCGCTTGCCACCGCGCGAGCGGAGATCGCGACCGCACTCGCCGGCTGATGCGCGTATTGGCGCTGGATTACGGCAGCGCGCGCTGCGGTTGCGCTCTGAGCGACCCGACGGGCACGATCGTCACCCCGATCGAGATCGTGCTGAGCCCAGCCACGCGGCGCGGGCTGGCGAAGCTAGAGGGGCTCGTGCGCGAGCACGAGGTCGAGCGGGTGGTGGTTGGACTGCCGCTGTCGCTGCGGGGGGGCGACAGCGAGCAGACGCGCGAGACGCGAGCGTTTGCTCGAGCGTTGTCCTCACGCTTGGGCGAGGGGGTGCCGGTGGAGCTGCACGACGAGCGTTTCACCACACGCATGGCCCAGCGCACGGCGGGCACATCCACCGCTAGCGAGGACTCGCGCGCGGCGGCGCACATGCTGGAGAGCTGGTTGACGGCCCGATCACCTTAGAGCCGTAGGATCTGTTCCTTGGCTCGCGGCAACCAATCAAAGGTCCCGATGCAACGCACGGCCGAGGAGCGTGAGCACGACCGCGAAGAGCGCGCTCGCCGCCGCGCGGGACTAGCCGCTGAGCCCTCGCAGGACGTTCCCCCTGTGGTGCCATCGGTCGAGCCGACGGGGGATCTGCCTGAGAAGCGTCGGGCCGTGCAAACGTCGCCTCCCGCGGTCGAGGAGTCCGTGGAGGATCGGCACGAGCCGATGCCGACGGAAGATCCCTCGGTGCGCGCCGAAACCCCGCCAATCCCAGTTCCCGTGGAGGATTCGCCGCCGATCCCGTTGCCAAGCCAACCCTTGCGGCCCGCTCGTCGAGACGCGCTGCTCGAGCAGCGCCGTCATCGCCTGCGCTCCGGGCGATCTCGTGTCGGTCGCGCCTCCGCCAGTCCGAACACAGTTGGCGGTAGGCGCCGCAGACTGACGCGCGCACGCGTGGGAGCCCTGCTGGCGCTGGCGGGGGCGATCGCCGTCGTGTGGTTTCTGCTGGCGCTGTTCCAGCCGTTTACCGGCGCGGGACACGGACGGGTGATCGTGGTGATCCCGAAGGGCTCGAGTGCGAGCAAGGTCGGCTCGATCCTCGCCCGCGATGGCGTGGTGTCCTCCGGGTTTTTCTTCGATCTGCGCGCGCTCGTGGAGGGCAAGCGGGGCGCACTACATTCTGGTCGCTTCGCGCTGAAACGTGACGAGAGCTACGCGGCGGCGATCGCTGTGCTGAGCAAGCCGCCACCGGTGACGATCGCGGTGAAGGTCGTGATCCCCGAGGGGGAGACCCGTCTGCAGATCGCCGCCCTCGCTGCGGCCGATGGCCTCACCGGCAGTTACTCAGCGGCTTCGAAGCGCTCTTCGCTCTTGGATCCGAGCACTTACGGCGCGCCCCGGGATACGCCGAACTTAGAAGGCTTCCTGTTCCCAGCCACTTACGACATGACGGCGGGCGCTCCTGTGAGCAGGCTGGTGGCCGAGCAGCTCACCGCCTTCCGCGAACGCTTCGGCACCGAGGAGATCCACCGCGCGCACGAGCTGCACATCACGCCCTACCAGCTGTTGACGGTCGCGTCGATGGTCGAGCGCGAGGCGCAGCTGCAGGGCGACAGGCCGAAGATCGCGGCTGTCATCTACAACCGTCTGCGCCTGGGAATGCCGCTCGGGATCGACGCGACGATCTACTACGCCGTGGAGCAGGCGGAGGGGATCGCCACCTACACCGGGGAACTGACCGACGCGCAGCTGCGGATCGACTCGCCCTACAACACGCGCACCCATCGAGGTCTGCCGCCGACGCCGATCTCCAATCCCGGGACGGCCTCGATTCAGGCCGCGGTCCATCCGGCGCATGTGCCCTACCTGTACTACGTGGCTGGGGCTGACGGCTGTGGAGAGCAGGTGTTCTCCACCACCTACGCGCAGTTCGAACGCGATGCGGCGGCCTACGACGCTGCCGTGAAGAAGCACGGCGGCAAGCCACCGGTCTGTAAGCAGAAGTGATGCGCCGGCTGGGGGTACTCGGCTGGCCGGTGGCGCACAGTCGCTCGCCCGCTATGCACAACGCCGCGCTGCAGGCGCTCGGGATGGAGGACTGGCGCTATCAGCCGTTGCCGGTTCCGCGGGAGCTGTTTGTCGAGACCGTCCGCGCTTTGGGAGACGCGGGCTTCGTCGGCGCAAACGTGACGATTCCTCACAAGCAGGCGGCGCTCGTGCTGGCTGACCAGGCAAGCGTTGCAGCCAAGGCAATCGGGGCGGCGAATACGCTGACGTTCGCTCCCGACGGGACGATCTCCGCTGAGAACACCGACGCCCCCGGCCTGATCGCGGCGCTGGACTGCCTCGTTGGTCTGCCCGCCCGCCCGAGCGCGCTCGTGCTGGGTGCTGGGGGTAGCGCACGCGCGGTGGTCTGGGCGCTGCTGCAGGCCGGCGCGCGCGAGGTGTCGGTGTGGAACCGCACTCCCGAGCGGGCGGCGGCGCTGGCGCGGGAGCTCGGCGCGCGCGCGGTGAGTAAGCCGGGTCACGCCGACCTGCTCGTCAACTGCACCTCGGTCGGGCTAGAACGGTCGGCCAGTGAGCCTGAGGGGCTCAACCAACTTGGGTTGACGTTCGATCAGGTCGGTAAGTATTCGTATGTCGTCGACATGGTCTATCGCTCGAGTCCCACTCCGCTGCTCGCCACCGCACGAGAGCACGGTGCGCGCACGCTCGACGGACTGGAGATCCTCGTCGCGCAAGGCGCGCTCAGCTTCGAGCTGTGGACCGGCCGAGCGGCACCGCTGGAGATCATGCGCCGGGCAGCCCGTGATCCCCAGGGCGCCATCTGAGACGACTTCGCATAGCCGCCCAAAGATGGAGATAGGGCCGAGCCGATGAGCGAGGCTCCACAGGAAACTGGCCCAAACCTGCACGCGATCTTCGGGATCGATACCGATCAAGCCCTCGAGGCCGAGCACATCGTGGAGATCGATCGGAATGTCGAGGTAGACCGAGCCTCTGGGGCTGATTTGGCTGTGGAGCTCGATCACGCCGTCGAGACCGAGCGAGTAGAGGAGGTGGGCTCGGACTTGGAGATCGATGTCATCCCGGAGGAGGGGAAGCGGGCCGGCATCACCGGCCCATCCCGCCGGGGATCTTCGCCGCGCTTCCTCACGGATGTGATCGTTGATCTGGGGCTCGTTTCCCGCCGGCAGGTGGAGGAGGCGATCGAGACTTCGCGTGGGACGGGCACGATGCCCGAGCGCGTCCTGCTCGACAGCGGCGCGCTGACACAGGACGGCCTGACGCGCGCGCTCGCGGAGCGCTACGGACTCGACCACCTCGACCTCGGTGTCTTCTCCGTGGACATGAGCGCGGCCAATCTCGTGAGCACTCCTGCCGCCAAGCGCTACCAGGCGGTGCCGGTGGCATTCACCGACAAGCGCACGCTGCTGGTGGCGATGGCGGACCCGTCGAACGTGCTTGCGGTCGACGACATCGCGATCATGACGGGCTATGAGGTGCGTGTCGCGGTCGCCCCTCCGGAGGACATCGCCAACCTGATCTCGCGCCTCGATCGGCTCGAGGATGTGGTCTCTGAGCAGGACAGCCACATCGAAGAGGTGGAGGGGGGCGGCGCCGAGGTCGTGGACCTGCGCGAGACCGCCGATGACGCGCCGGTCGTCAAGCTGGTCAACCAGATCGTGGCGCAGGCCGTCGAGCAGGGCGCCTCAGACGTGTACCTGGCGCCCGACGGGCGCGAGCTGCGCGTGCGCTTCCGAGTCGACGGGGTGCTGCACGATGTCACTACGGTCCCGCGGCGGATGGCGGGAGGAGCTGTCTCGCGCGTGAAGATCATGGCCGAGATGAACATCGCCGAGCGGCGCCTTCCACAGGACGGGCGCGTCGGGTTGACGGTCGACGGTCGCCATATCGACCTGCGCGTGGTGACGCTGCCGAGTGTGCACGGGGAGGCGGTCGTGATGCGCGTCCTCGACAAGGAGTCGGTCGTGACCCGCCTGGACAAGCTCGGCATGTCCGAGCCCGACCGCAACCGCTTCGAGCGCGCCTGCCACGAGACGCATGGCGCGGTGCTGGTGACCGGCCCGACGGGCTCGGGCAAGTCGACGACCTTGTACGCGGCGCTGCAGATGCTGAACACCCCGGAGAAGAACATCATCACCGTCGAGGACCCCGTGGAGTATGAAATGGAGGGCCTCACGCAGCTGCAGGTCGCCACGAAGCACGGCCTGACCTTCGCGGCCGGGCTGCGCTCGATGGTGCGCGCCGATCCCGACGTGATCATGGTGGGGGAGATCCGTGATGGCGAGACCGCGCGGATCGCCATAGAGTCGGCGCTCACCGGCCACCTGGTGCTCTCGACTCTGCACACCAACGACGCGCCCTCGGCGATCACGCGCTTGATCGAGATGGGAATCGAGCCGTTCCTGGTCGCCTCGGCGCTCGACTGTGTGGTCGCCCAGCGACTCGCACGGATGCTCTGCCCAAACTGCAAGCGGCGTACGATCGTCCCGGCGGAGGTGCTCTGCGAGAACGGCTACAAAGCGCTGGTGGACCTCGAGGCGTATGAGCCGGTGGGCTGCCGGCGTTGCGGTGGCAGCGGCTACCGAGGGCGCTTGGGGCTGTACGAGGTGATGAGCGTCTCCTCGGAGATCCGCGCGCTGGCGCTCGAACGCCGTCCGGCGGAGGAGATGCGCGAAGTGGCGGTGCGCCAGGGAATGCGCCGTCTACGCGACGACGGCCTGGAGAAGGTCAAACAGGGTCGCACCTCGATCGCCGAGATCGCTCGCGTGATCGGCAGCAGTTAGGACTCGAATCTTCGTCCAGTTCGCGGGACGCGCACTGCATGGGCTAATGGCCGGGCCCTCATTTGTCGATGGGCCAGCATGGACATCGACTTCGCAGAGATACTGATGGAGGTCGTCAACCGCCGGGCATCTGATCTGCATCTAAGCTCCGGCGCGCATCCGACCGTCCGCGTCAGAGGGCGCTTGGCGCCGCTGGAGGAGTATCCGAAGCTTTCCTCGACCGACACCCGCGAGATCGTCTACTCGATCCTCACCGGCGATCAGCGCCAGCGCTTGGAGACCAACTGGCAGCTGGACTTCGCCTACTCGATCCCCGGCCATGCGCGCTTCCGCGTCAACGCCTACTACCAGCGCGGCGCGATCGGCGCGGCCTTCCGCTTGATCCCATTCGGTCTGACCTCGATCGACGAGCTCGGACTGCCCGCGACCGTACACGAGTTCACGCGCCGCCCGCGTGGCTTCGTGCTCGTCACCGGTCCGACCGGGTCGGGCAAGTCGACCTCGCTGGCGGCGATGATCGATGAGATCAACCGCACGCGCGAGGAGCACATCATGACGATCGAGGACCCGATCGAGTTCCTGCACGCGCACAAGAAGTGCCTGGTCAACCAGCGTGAGCTGGGCTCCGACGCGCAGAGCTTCGCCGACGCGTTGAAGGCGGCCCTGCGTCAGGACCCCGACGTGATCCTGGTGGGGGAGATGCGCGACCTGGAGACGATCTCCACCGCGCTGACCGCCGCTGAGACGGGCCACCTGGTGTTCGCGACGCTGCACACCCAGGACACCGCGCAGACGATCGACCGTGTGATCGACGTGTTTCCCTCACACCAGCAGGGGCAGGTGCGTGTGCAGCTGTCGGTCGCGCTGCAGGGGATCATGACCCAGCAGCTGCTGCCCACAGCCGACGGCTCGGGGCGCGTGGTCGCCACCGAGGTGCTGGTGCCCAACCCGGCGATACGCAACCTGATCCGTGAGGGTAAGACCCACCAAATTTACTCGGTGCTGCAGACGAGCTCGGCGCAGGGCATGCAGACAATGGACTCTTCGCTGGCCACGCTTGTGCGCGAGGGCAAGATCACCCAGAAGCTTGCCGAGGCGAGGTCGGCCACCCCTGACGAGCTCAAGCGTCTGCTCGGCGCGGGATCGCTGGCGGCATAGGGGAGGCCAAGATGAGCACCTATGTCTTCAAGGCGATCGACCTCGCCGGCGTCAAGGCCAAGGGGGAGGTCGATGCCGACTCCAAGCAGGCGGTCTCCGATCAGCTGAAGTCGCGTGGGCTGATCGTCCTCGACATCGCCGACAAGCACGCCTCGCGCGAGATCGAGCTCGGTTTCCTGAAGTCGGTGAAAGCCTCGGAGCTGGCGGTGTTCTCACGCCAGCTCGCCACGATGATCTCCTCGGGCATGAGCATCTTGCGTGCTCTATACGTGCTCGAGGAGCAGACCGAGAGCAAATTCTTGAAGGAAACACTGATCGTGGTCCGCAAGGACGTCGAGGCGGGACTTTCGCTGAGCGACGCGATGATGCGCCATCCAAAGGTGTTCAGCACACTGTTCGTGGCGATGACGCAGGCCGGCGAGGCGGGCGGTGTGCTCGAGGGCTCCCTCATGCGCGTCGCCGACCAGCTGGAGAAGGACGCGTCGCTGCGGCGTCAGATCCGCTCGGCGATGGTGTATCCGATCATGGTGATCGTCTTCGCGGTCGGGATCATGCTCGCGCTGTGCGCTTTCCTGATTCCGGTGTTCGTCGGCGTCTTCAAGGAATTCGGGGGCAGCCTGCCGGCCATCACCCAGGTTTCGGTGTTCGCCTCCAAAGTGGTGACCAACTACTGGTGGGCGATGTTTCTCGTCACCGCTGTGGTGGTGACGGCGTTCATCAAGTGGAAGGCCACGACGTGGGGTCGCAAGCAGTGGGATCACTTTCGCCTGCACATTCCGATGAAGATCGGCACGATCGTGCAGGAGGTGGCGGTCGCGCGCTGGTCGCGCACTCTGGCCTCCCTGACGAGCGCCGGCGTGCCCTTGCTGTATGCGCTGGAGATCACCGGCCGTACCGGCGGCAACGTCGCGATCGAGGAGGCGATGGACGGTGTGATCGCCTCGGTCAAGCGTGGTGGCACGATCGCTGCCCCGCTGGCTCAGGCGCCGATCTTTCCGATGATGGTCACGCACATGGTTGGCGTCGGCGAGGAAACCGGTGCTCTGGACGCGATGCTTGACAAGGTGGCCGAGTTCTACGAGGACCGCGTCGAGGCGTCGGTAAAGGCTCTCACCTCGATCCTGGAGCCGGTCATGATCATCGGGATCGGCAGCATGGTTGGCTTCATCGTGATCTCGATGTATCTGCCGCTGTTCGAAGTTTATAACCACATCGAATAGCTCCGCACCGGATTCGGTGCGGTTAGGAGTCAGAGAGCACGCGGACCTTGCCGCCGCTTACCGAGAGCGACACTCGACCGTCGAGCAGCTCGAGCAGCTCGGCTCCAACCAGCTCGCGTCGCCAGCCACGGAGGGTGCGCACGTCGGCCTCCTCGCCACCTACGCGCTGCGCGGCGACGATCGCCTGCAAGTCGGCACGCGCGGCGAGCAGCTCGTAGGCAAGACCGGCCTCGAGGGCTCGTGCCCTGACGAGCGCCTCCGCAAGGGCGATCAGGGGCGTATCGCCGGGATCCGGCGCCGGCGGGCGGGCGTCCTGTGGCAGCGGTTCGGGTGGGCGCTCGCTCCCGCGGTGCACGGCGTCCAGCAGCTCCCGTGCCCGGCGGTGCAGGCTGGCCGCGCCGACACCACGGATCTGCTCCAGCTGGCTGCTCGTGGATGGCTTGCGCTTGGCGAGCTCGACCAGCGCGGCGTCACTGAGGATGCTTTGCACCGGCCGGTCCGCCATGGAGGCGGTGCGCTCGCGCCACTGCACCAGCTCGCGCGCGATCGTCTGCGATGTGGCGCTCGACCCGCGAATCCGCGGTAGGCGCGCAAACACTGCGTCCAGATCACGCTCGTCGCTCGAGCGCTCGAGGAAGCGGCACTCCTCGCGCGCCCACTCCAGGCGACCGAGCGCGGCCAGGCGCCTTTCCAGCTCCGCCGCCAGCTCGAGCAGGTGCACGACGTCCTCGCGCGCGTACGTCAGCTGCTCGGGTGAGAGCGGGCGCGTGTCCCAGCGCGTGAAGCTCGCGCTCTTGGCCACGCGCACGCCAAGGATCTCGGCGAGCAGCGTGTCATATGAGCATTGGGCCCCCAGTCCCGCGAAGCCGGCCGCGATCTGCGTATCGAATATGTTCTGCACCTCCGTGGCAAAGCGCCGGCGCACGAGCGCGACGTCCTGGCGCCCGGCGTGCACGACGATCTGGACGGTGGGATCGGCGAGGACTGCCGCCAGCGGCGCACCATCGAAGTCCTGCTCGAGCGGGTCGAGTAGCCCGATTTGCTCAGCGTTGGCTCCATCGGGAACCGCAAGCTGAATCAGGCACAGCAGCGTGCGGTAGCGGCCCTCGCCCATGAACTCCGTGTCCAGCGCGATTCGCCCGGCGGTCTTGGCGCCGGACGCGAGCATGTCCAGGGAGGTGTTCGCGATATCGCTCACGCCGTTGCGCCCGGGAGTAGCCACAAGACCTTGTGACGGCTCAACCCGGCCTGCCGGGATACGTCCGTGCCGTGTGCGCGTATCCACTTGGCGGGCGCCGAGCAGGCCGCGTTCGTAGTCGAGCTGTGCCGCCCGCAGTAGGTGTTCAGGAAGGCATAGCGTACGGCCCCTTCGGCGATCAGCCGCTCGAGCTTTGCGACGCTCGTGAACACGCGCGCTTCATAGGTGGTGAGGATCACGATGGGACGGGCGTCCTGCACGATCAGCGACCCGATCTGCGTGGCCGACTCGGCCGCCATCTCATAGCGCGCCCCACCCTGGTGGGCGCGCAGATAGGCGCTCACCTGTCGCTGCTCTTCGCCCGGCAGTCCTCCCACGTAGCCGGCGTCGGTCACGCGATTTTCGATCAGCGTGACGTCGATGCTCAGCGGAATTGCCAGCACCGCCATAAGTGTCATCGCGAGCGTTCCTGCCGAGAGCAGCGCCGAGGAATGCGTCGAAGGGTTCACGCGCAGGCGTGCCAGTCCCGCGAGCGCGAGTGCGCCCAGCGCTCCGGCGAGCGCGATCCACCAGCTTTCAGGCCGGCCATACAGCAGGTGCTCGGCGTACACGACCAGCACCGCCAGGGCTCCCGCGAGTAGGAGCAGACGGGCGCGTCCGGAGGAGGAGGTTGCCCACGCCACGCCGATACCGAGCATCGCGGCCACCGCCGGCATGAATCCCTCCACGTATCGGGGGTGCAGTCGCGCCATCTCGCTGAACAGCGCGATACCGGTGAGCATCCACACAGCCAGCCCGACCGCCGCGGCGCGGCGCATTCGCCGGCGTTGCTGCACTCCCGCGCTGGGGGCCCCGCCGCCGAAGGCGGTGATCAACGCGGGTATGCCGAGCAGTAGCGCGGCGAGCAGCTCGAGCCCCAGCCGCTCGCCTGAAAGCGGCCCGATTCGAGCGAGCAGGCGCGTGGGGG
>OBLU010001838.1_pt1 | contig 19594 bp, 12 predicted proteins | sample 1518681 | NCBI WGS metagenome assembly OBLU01 (sample SAMEA3539304, study PRJEB22396) | soil metagenome | biome: tundra; feature: field; material: soil | place: USA | collected 2010-05 | depth 0.15 m
CGGTTAGAATCTCCCGAATATCCAACGATCGAGCGGCATCACCAAACACGGTGCCGTAAATGCCGTCGCGATCACGGAGCAGATACCGGGGAGCACTGTCCCACGGGAATGCCTCCACAAGTTGATGTGCGGCCCATTCTGACGTGGGATTCGTAGTCAGTGCAAAATGAACTGGACGGCGACGGTCATGCGAGAGAATTACGAAGACAAATAGGAGCCGGAACGTGATAGTTGGAACGACGAAGAAGTCCGCGGATACCATTGCCGTCATATGGTTTTTCAAGAATGTGTGCCACGTCTGAGATGGAGGCCTCCGGTGGCGGACAATATATTTCGCAACAGTCGCTTGGGAGACCTCGACGCCAAGCTTCAAGAGTTCCCCGTCGATGCGGGGTTTCTCGAAACGCTGGGCGTGGAGCCGATGCTGGGCCGGCTCATTTCGGGCGCAGAAGATGTGCAAGGCGGGCCTCGTCTCGCCATGGTCAGCTATTCCTTCTGGCAAAACTACCTTGGGAGGGATCCGCGTGCGGTGGGCCAGACAATTTCACTGGGCGGAAATTCTTATACCGTGATCGGTGTCATGCCCGCAGATTTCGCTCTGCCAGTGGAACATGCCGACGTTTTTGTTCCCCTGTGGGCCAGCGACCCGGGTGCGGCTGTACAGCGCGGAGTGCATTTCATGCATACCTACTGGCGATTACAGACGGGTGTCACGCTCGCGCAGGCACAGGCAGAGATGGCTACAATCGACGGCCAACTCGCGGAGAAGTATCCCGCCGAAGAAAAAGAACGCAAGACACAATTGGTTCCGCTGCATGAATGGCTAGTGGGAGACGTGAGATCGGCGCTACTGGTGCTCTTCGGAGCTGTGGGTCTGGTGCTGCTGATTGCGTGCGCGAATTTCGCGAGTTTGCTGATGGCACGTGCGGTTGCGCGGCACCAGGAATTGGTGATCCGGGCAGCATTGGGCGCGGGACGCGGCCGGCTCATCCGGAAAACTTTGACGGAGAGCGCACTGTTGTCGGTCCTCGGCGGCGGCGCCGGGTTGCTGCTCGCGCACTGGGGCACGCCTGTGTTGCTGGCGCTGAAGCCGGCGAAACTGGCGAGGCTGAGCGGAATTCACATGGATATGCGGGTGCTGCTTTTCGTCCTCATGATCTCGGTGTTGACCGGTATCGTGTTCGGAATGGCGCCAGCGTGGTTGGCCGCCCGAGCGGACATTGCGCAGGTACTGAAAGAGAGCGGAAGGAGCACCACCGCTAACGCCACGGGACATCGCATCCGAAAAATTCTGGTCATCTCGGAGTTGGCGCTCGTCTTGGTGCTGCTGGTGGGAGCGGGATTGTTACTCAAAGGCTTTTCGCGGTTGCGCTCGATGAATCCCGGGTTCAATCCAACGAACGTAATGACCATGTATTTGCAACTGCCCGCGACTCGGTATCGCGAAATCCCCAAACAGACGCAGTTCCGTCGCGAGCTGCTCACCCGTTTGAATTCCTTGCCGGGCCTGCAAGCGGGGATGGTGACCGATATTCCTCTCGGCGGGAACCACGTGAATCATGGTTTCGTCATCGATGGTCGTCCTCCGGTGCCCGTGGGGAGTGAGCCCGATGTGCAAACTCTTTCGGTGATGGGCGACTACTTTCGCGTGATGCAGATTCCTCTGCACGCGGGGCGCGACTTCACTCCGATGGACCGCGAAGGGCAACCTATGGTGGCAATCGTGAATGAGAAAATGGCGGGAGAATCTTTCCCGCACGAGAACCCGATCGGCGCGCGCATCCGCTGGGCGCGCGAGACGGGACCTCCACAATGGATGACCGTGATCGGCGTAGTGGGAGACGTGAAACATTCGGGATTGGATCAGCCGGTGGATCCCGCTGTGTATACACCTTTTTCGCAGTCTCACGAGACTTGGAGAAGCTTTATGACTCTCGCCATCCGAACGCCGGACGCATCCTCCGGGCTTGTCGAAGAAGTGAAGAAGCAGATTTGGAGCGTGGACAGCCAGATTCCGGTGAGCGACGTGCGCAGCTTGGACGAGCTCATGGCTGTCTCGCTTGCGCAGCAGCGCTTCAACATGCTCCTGCTCGGACTCTTCGCCGCACTCGCGTTGATTCTTGCCATGATGGGAATTTATGGCGCGATGGCGTATTCCGTGAGCCAGCGAACGCATGAGATCGGCATACGGATGGCGGTAGGAGCGCAACGATGGGACGTCCTGCGGCTCGTTATGGGCGACGGAGTAAAAATCACGCTCCTCGGCATCGGTTTCGGCATTGCAGGCGCGCTCGCGCTCACTCAGCTCATGGCCAGCCTGCTTTTTCAGGTGAAGCCTACGGACCCCGCGACGTTCGTTGCGGTCGCGATCCTACTCGGCTTGGTCACTCTGCTGGCCTGCTTTATCCCTGCCTACCGCGCCACCCGCGTCGACCCCATCGTCGCGCTGAGACACGAATAGTTCTTCTCTCAAGCGGCGGGTAAGCAAGCTGCTCCTGGATACCGTGCAAATTCGTGGAGCGCGCAGGATGGGAAAAACAACCAATGGATCGAAGGCGTTTCGCAACTAGTCAATAAGTATGGGAACCAGCTAACGCAGGAGTTGTCGGAAGCGTACAAAACCTCATGGCCGACGAATCCTATTCGCGTAGATTTGGTCAGTTATGCAACTTTTGGCGGAGGCTACACGACGATTAATCCTACTCGCATTGCGATAGCGAGCGCTGATTCCAGAAACCAAGGGATAGCTGCGCTCGAGATCCTATTCCATGAGGCATCTCATGGAATCTCGGATGAGGTGAGGCGGGCGACCTCGGAGGAATGTGCCCATCAAAAGGTCCTGTTACCTCGACGCGATCTGTGGCATGCCGTCCTTTTCTACACTACCGGTGAAATATTCCGCCGCCACTTTCCGGAGTATGTCCCTTACGCATATAAGAACGGACTGTGGAAAGAAGGATGGCCAATGTATATTGAGGCACTTGAGCGCGGTTGGAAACCGTACCTCGATGGCAAGATTTCTTTCGAAGCCGCGGTTACAGCCCTTGTTAAGGACGTTGGACAGAGCGAAAAATAACTGCCTCAGACTGAACGGAAAGATTGATCTCTCAATCTAGCGGATCACCAAATCATTGAAAAAAAATAGTCGGAGCGAAAGAATTTGAACCCTCAACCTCTCGGTCTCTGGTCCAAATTCCAAGAGGATGGTGCCCCGCCACGTTCATAGGAAGCATTTGTGACTTGAACCGCTTATAGCGGTCGAATCAAACGAAGAGGATTTTGTGTCTACAATTTTATCTACAGTGATGTGGATGAAAGCCCAGATGCGCTAGATAAGTCATTGAAAATAATGGTCGGGACGAAAGGATTTGAACCTTCGACCTCCTGGTCCCGAACCAGGTGCCAGCACTTGTTGAATTCTGTGGATTCTTGTTGATTCTAAGTGATTCTTGTTGGAGCAGTTGCGGCCTGCCTGTTGAAGTCTGTTGAACTTTGTTGAAGTTGGAGGCTTTTGCAGCTACAAATCTATCTACACTCCGGAAGAAAACAAACTTGCAGCGGTTTTGCATTTTGGCGAATTACAACGTCCAATTTTCAAGTTAACTTGATATTGTCTATCGAGCTGGACGCAGTATTCACTCCATGAATGACCAACCATCACGACAATCCGCTTTGTCGAGTTATTATACGCCTGTAACATTGCCACACCATGATCGAGCAGCAAAGGGGGTTCTCGTGAAACCTGTGACGCAAAGATATCGGTCACATGCTAGGTGGCTTCCGAAAGTTAACTGCCGGAGTTTAACCGCTGTCGGAATTCTTCCCATGTGGCTTTTGTCTCTCGGTGCGCTCCGCGCCTCAGCACAACTTCCCCCCTTGATTCCGCGAGAGGTAGTCTTCGGCAACGCACAGATGCAACTCCCGCGAATTTCCCCTGACGGAACGCGACTGGCCTATCTCGCGCCCGAAAAAGGCGTCCTCAACGTCTGGGTGAAGACAATTGGCAAGCAGGATGACGCGCCTGTGACCCGTGAATCGCATCGTCCAATCGCCTCCTACCGGTGGGCTCCGGATAGCGTGCATATTCTGTATCAGCAGGATAGCGACGGCGACGAAAACTGGCACATCTACTCGGTCGAGCTCAATCCCAAACGCATTCGCGACCTGACGCCCTTCCTCGGAGTCAAAGCGCAGAACTTGCTGACAAGCTCGAAGCGTCCCGAGGAAATTCTCGTGGGCCTAAACTTGCGCGAGCGTGGCGTCTTCGATATGTACCGGATCAATCTCGCCACCGGCGCTGTCGCTCTCGATACTGAAAATCCCGGCGACGTGCTGAGCTGGACGACCGATGCCAATTTTGTAATTCGCGCCGCCACTGCCTTCAATCTCAAAACTGCGGAAACGGTTCTGCGTGTCCGTGACGCACAGAACCAACCGTGGCGCGACTTGGTGGTCTGGCCGTTCGAGCAGATGGGCATGTTTGGGCAAATCAATGGCGGCACCGTGGTCGCGGGCTTCACGTCTAACGGTCAAGAGCTCTACGTCGTCTCAGCGCTGCATTCCGATACGCAGCGCCTCGTAAAGATTGATACGCAGACTGGAAAAGAATTGGAAGTGGTCGCAGAAGACCCCCGGGCAGACGTCGCGGAGGATTTTCTGTCATCGCCTGACCTCCGCCCATTGGTGATGGTGAGCAACCGCAGTAACGCAGTGCAGGCAGTGGCATTTGAGTATCTCCAATATGAATGGAAATTTCTTGACCCCGCGGTCCAAGCTGATTTTACTGATTTGCAAAAAGACCTTAGCGGCTTACTCAACGTGATCAGCCGCGATGATGCGGACTCCAAGTGGGTGGTCGCAGAATATCCTCCGAACGGCTATGAGCGCTATTATTTATACGATCGTGCAACCAAGCACGCTGAATTCCTTTTCACCCCTCGCCCCGAATTGGCGCGATACAAGATGACGCAGTCCACCCCAGTTGTTATTCCTGCGCGCGACGGATTGAAACTGGTCAGCTATCTAACGTTGCCCTTTGGCGTCGCACCTCGCAATCTCCCGCTGATTCTGTATGTCCACGGCGGACCCTGGGCGCGCGACGATTGGGGATTTGATCCGTTCACGCAGTGGCTTGCCAATCGCGGCTATGCCGTATTACAGGTGAACTTTCGCGGCTCTATCGGTTTTGGAAAAGCATTTCTGAACGCGGGCGATCACCAATTAGGACTGGCTATGGAAGACGATCTCATTGACGGAGTGAAATGGGCTATCAGCCAGGGAATCGCTGATCCAAAAAGGATTGCCGTTATGGGTGTGTCGGGTGGGGGATACGCCACCTTGCGTGGCGTCTCGAGATATCCGGATTTGTTTGTGTGCGGTGTGGATCTGGTCGGGCCATCGGACCTGAAGCTTCTGTTCGCGACGATGCCCACACAGTGGGACGCCGTGAAAACGAGATGGGTCCGCAGAGTAGGTGACGTCGAGCACAATGACGAACTGAACCGCGAACTTTCCCCGCTGTACCACGTGGACCAGATCCGCGTGCCCATGCTCATCGGCCAAGGCGCAAATGACCCGCGGGTCAACATCAAGAACTCAGACCTAATCGTCCATGCGCTCAGAGAAAAAAAGATTCCCGTAACCTACGTCGTCTACCCGGATGAAGGGCACGGATTTGCGCGCCCTGAGAATAATCTCGACTTTTTCGGCCGCACTGAGGAATTTCTGGCAAAGTATCTCGGAGGCCGCGCCGAACCTTGGAAGCGAATTCTCGGCTCAACGGCGGACCTTCGCTAGTAGGTATTTTGGTCTGGCGGTTTGATATTATCTGAAATTATGTATCATCTGATCTAGCATCTTCATGCGCGAGTGGCAAGTCTGACGTCGCGTGGCGCGATTACCATGCTGGCAACGAACTCTCATGATCGATCTGGACGACGCGCCAGTTTGATATGCAGGACGCGAACACTGTTACGCTTGTCAGAAGCGACCTCACTCCGAGACACGTTACCAGATTGATGTCTGACACGCTGAGCACATTGCTGCGGCGCCTCGGTTTGCGGCCGCCGCTTCGATCGGCGTGATCGCCGCGCCGATCTAGCACAATACAATGTTGCGAACGACTAGGCTCCTTCTGGTATCGTTTTTTCGCTGTTTTCGTTCCCGCCAGACGCTCCAGCTTGAAAATCTGGTTCTTCGGCAACGACTTGCGGTTCTAAAACGGAAGCGCCCGAGACCTCGCCTGAGCGTGCTCGATAGGCTTTTCTGGGTTCGTGTGCGCAGGTTTTGGTCTGACTGGAAGCAAGCCCTCATCGTCGGTAGCCCGGAGACTGTGGTTCGCTGACACCGCGCTGGATTCACTCTGTATTGGCGTGCGAACTCGAGGGCACAACGTGTGATTGGACGGAAGAGAATCTCCAAAGAAGTCCGCGATCTGATCTTAAGGATGGTGGCCGAGAATGCGACATGGGGTGCGTCTCGTGGCTTCCTCAGGGGGTTATTCGGAAAGATTCTTCGCAGCTCTTGTTCGGCGCTGAACTTTGTCTTGTAACCACTTTCTGCTAAAGAGTATCTGCGGCCTTGTTTCTGGTGCTCGACACGTGGCAGTTCTTAGCGAGGTGCGATGAATTGCTAATGCTTACTAGCCAGCTTCTTACTCATGTCAATTATTAATTCTCTCAACCAGCGGTGAGCTGGGCTCTGGTGTGTGCGCGTGTGCCAAACCAAACTCGTCTGCAAGGGGGAAATGGCAACCGGTAATTTCATTCGGCGTAACCGCAAAGAGCGACTCATCGCGCGCGCGACCGAATCTGGAAGCGATGCGATCAGATCCGTTTCCGCAACCACAAATGGAACGGACAGCCAATGGGGAAGCGAGAGCACTATGTCGCGTTTTTGCCCGCGCTCTGCAAGGACTCGATCAAGAAGCCCCGGGCCAACGCCCGGGTAAAAAGTCACAACGTGCCTCAGCTTGCAGAACTCACTGAGACTGAGCCTTTTCTTGGCAACTGGATGGCCCGCTCGTGCGATGCAAACGAACCGCGCTTCATATAGGGTGTGTGCAAACAAGCTAGATTCCAAAGGCGCCGGGTTCGGAAAGGAACCAACTGCGAAGTCCATTGCTCCGGACTGGAGCTCAGTTTCAGGAACCCGAAATAATGTTTGTAACCGGATGCAACTAACAGAAATTCCCGGGGCCAGTACGCTTAATTTCTTGATCAGAGTTGGAAGCAAGAAGAGTTCGATTTCATCAGTGGTTGCGATCCTAAATCTTATAGTTGAACTAGTCGGCTTGAATTCTCGGCCTTGAACTGCTATCCGGAGATGATGAAGCGCGGCCTCGATGTCCGGCGCTAATTCCAACGCGCGAGGAGTTGGAACCATCCGGTTCTTGGCTCGAAAGAATAGCTCGTCCCCAAGCTGATCCCGTAATCGAGCCAATGCGTTGCTCATGGCAGGCTGACTCAGACCGACTTTTGCGCCGGCCCTGGTGACGCTTCGTTCACTCATCAGCGCGTCAAAGACAAGCAGCAGGTTCATGTCAAATGAGTTCATATTCATGCCGTGAATCTTAGACCATTCTATTAATCCATTTCAAGAATGCGTTTGATATCAATAGAATGCCCCCATCGTCCTCAGCCTGAAAGCAGGGCTGCACGGAGAGGGTATTTGCGCATGAAATCGAAGTTACCGGCGGCGGAGACTCTGAGGAAGACGGTGGTAATGAGCTCCGTCGCCGTCGCGCTGATGTCGTGTCTGGCTGTTTGCGTGTGTGAAGCTCAAACGTGCGACTCACAGCCGGCCGGCATAGTGGCGCAAGTGAAAAAGTATCGGCTCAAGAACGAACAGAAGATTGTCGGCGAGTTGAACGATCTACTCGCAATCCCGAACACTGCAAACGACGAGATAAATATTCAACGTAACGCGGCGAAGCTCGTCGAGTTGCTGGAACGGCGTGGATTTCAAACCCAACTCCTCCCGATCTCCGGCCGGGGACCTGTTGTCTTCGGCCGATTGGACACGCCAGGCGCAACCCGAACAGTGATTTTTTACTGTCACTATGATGGGCAGCCCGTCGAGCCAAATGAATGGACAGGGACGCAGCCGTTCAAACCTGCATTGCGTACGGGATCTATCGAAGCTGGTGGAAAATTGATTGCCTTTCCCGCCGCGGCCACACCATACGAGGATGACTGGCGCATCTATGCACGGTCCGCATCTGATGATAAGTCTCCCATCATCGCGATCCTGGCAGCGCTTGATGCGTTACGTGCGGAAAATATCCCGCTTTCTGTGAATGTAAAACTTGTTCTGGACGGCGAGGAAGAAGCCGGCTCACCACATCTGGAACAAACGCTTATGCAGCACAAGGACTTGCTGACAGGCGATCTTTTGATTTCATGCGACGGGCCTATCCATCAAAGTGGACGTCCATTAATGGATTTTGGCAATCGCGGCGTAGTTTCTGTGAAGGTCACACTCTACGGCCCCGCGCGACCCCTACATAGCGGCCATTACGGGAATTGGGCTCCAAATCCTGCCATGCATCTGGCGCAATTGCTTGCGAGCATGAAGAATGCAAGCGGCAGGGTGTTAATTGACGGCTTCTACGACGACGTAGCGCCGCTCGGTGATTCCGAAAAGCGGGCAATTCGCGAGGCCTCGTTTTACGACGCGGAATTGCTGAAACAATTTGCTATCGCACGGCCTGAAGGCAACGGGGAGAGCTTGCTTGAGCTTCTCTCGCAGCCTTCGCTGAACATAGACGGCTTGATGAGCGGCTGGATCGGTGATCAATCTAAGACCATCGTTCCAGACCGCGCCGTTGCATCCCTGGATATTCGGCTGGTAAAAAATATTGATCCCGAAAAACAATTGGATCGCTTGATCGCACATATTCGCAAGCAGGACTACACAGTGTTTACGCGCGAGCCGACGATTGAAGAGCGCACGAAGATTCCCCAGATCGCTCAAGTAACTCATGAACGAGGCTATCCGGCGGCATCAACTCCAATGGATCTTCCCGTATCAATTGCGCTGGCTCGTGTCGTTGACGAAGCAACCGGGGAGCCGTCCGTAAAACTTCCGCTCCTTGGCGGAAGTATGCCGATGTACATTTTCGAGAGACTGCATTTGCCCGTAATCGGCGTGCCCATCGTAAATTTCGACAACAATCAACACTCTCCCAATGAGAATCTGAGACTCGGCAACCTGTGGCAGGGAATGGAGATTTACGGGGCTATTCTCGCGGATCTCCGATGGTGAACAGCATGAGAACCCTGAACGAGCGTGAAAACAATGAACTCCGGTGACAGGCCGCGACAGCTTGGGGTTTGTTAGTTTTGCGAAGGCTTCGCTTTTCCTGGCGGCCACTTTTGGGACGCAAAAGCTCTTCGGTGCACGGGATGCGTGGCAATCACTTCAAGTGCGGCCGTGGTAATTGCTTCGTAGATAGCTGTCCCTACCAGGAGACTCGACGGAACGCGTGACGATTATGCTGTGGAACTGCTGGACAATGTTTGTAGAATTGCATTATGTTAGCAACCGACTCTCCAGAAAGACTGCACTATCTGCTTGTTCGTGACATCATCGATACGGGGCATGCGCCGACGTTACAGAGGCTAGCGAAGTTAGCCGAACTGACTGAGGAGCGTACCGAAGCGGCCTTGAGGACCCTGGAGCAGATCCATGGGGTCGTTCTCGTACCAAATTCGCTGCGAATTTGGAGCTTACATCCCTTTGCGCTGAATCCGACGATTTTTTGGGTAAGTTCCGCAACTGGCGGCTGGTGGGCCAACTGTGCGTGGTGCTCTCTTGGAATTGGCGCTGCCCTTAAACAGGATGTGACCATCTCTACCTCCGACGGGGGCGAAGGAAATTCCTTGGAATTCACTGTCGAACGCGGGCAATCACGTCGAACGGATCTATTGATGAATTTTCCCTATCCCCCGGAACGGTGGTGGGATAATCCATTTGCTCCTTGCGCCAACATCCTCTTTTTCTCCTCTGAAGCGCACATCGATTCTTGGCGCTCGCGGCACGGACACCCACTGGGGAGCTTTCTTTCTATCGATGTTGCCATCCGGCTTGCGGAACTTTGGTTTGGAGATTACGCGTCTCCGGATTGGGTACGTAAGACGCCTGAGCAGGCCAACGAGATTTTCGGAGATCTGGGCCTTGATGGATGCTTCTGGAAATTGCCTGCGAGCTTCCGCTGACCTAGTGTCAGCACGCAACTCCTAATTCGACAGCAACCCTCTCGCCTCACAGGACTCACTTGAAAGAGTGCCCTACTTGTCCCACGTGTCCCTTGTCCCTACCAATAACTCTGTAAGACGTGGAGAACTCGCTGTGGGCAGCATGGAAAAAACCTGAAGGGCGAGAATTCTTAAACGATCGCTACGAGTGTCGCGGATGAGCGGTTCGTTAGGTCTTAAAGACAGGGCTCCGGCTGGAACTATTATTAATGATGCGGATTTCGTGGGCAGCTCAGGCCGCGCGTCGTTCGTACCGATGATGGAGCCCCCCAACCTCAGGTAACTCCACGACTCTACCCAACTCAGGTGGCTGGATCTTCCGTGAGATTGGAGCGTCCCTGTCGAGCGCCAAATGCGTGCGGCTGTGGTCGTAATAGTCGAAGTAGGATTTCAAGACACGCCGCAAACCAGCCTCATTGAACACGATCACATGATCCAAACACTCTCGTCGAATTGATCCGATGAAGCGCTCTACGTATGAGTTCTGCCAAGGGGATTGTGCGGCGGTGAGAATCTCTCGAATACCAATTGATCGAGCGGCATCACCGAAGAGAGTGCCATACACGCCATCGCGATCTCGTAGCAGATACCGGGGAGCACTGTCCCACGGGAATGCCTCCACAAGTTGATGTGCGGTCCATTCCGACGTGGGATTTGTGGTCAACGCAAAATGGACTGGACGGCGTCGGTCGTGGGAGAGAATTACGAAGACAAATACGAGCCGAAACGTGATGGTTGGAACCACGAAGAAGTCCGCGGAAACCATTGTCGTCATATGGTTTTTCAAGAATGTGCGCCAGGTCTGAGATGGAGGTCTCCGGTGGCGGACGATGTATTTTGCAACGGTTGCTTGAGAGACCTCGATGCCAAGCTTTAGCAGTTCTCCGTGGATGCGTGGGGCACCCCAACGAGGATTCGCCACGCTCATTTTTCGGATGAGATCTCGGATCTCAGTGGAAACATTTGGACGGCCTTGACTATGGCGACTCTTCCAAGCCCAGTAGATACGGAAGCCCTTCCGATGCCAGGCAATCACAGTTTCTGGCTTCACGATGAGTACCGCTGATTGCCACTCACTCCACAGACGGCAGAGCCAAACCCAGAAGATGCGGTCTAACGTTTGCATTCGGATTCGGTGGCCCGTGTTCTGACGTTGCAGCACCAAGAGTTGATGTCTTAAGACACTGTTTTCTGCGTGCAATGCAAGGCGAGTTCGAAAGAGGCGTCTAAGAGCGAATAGAATGGAGCGCAAGACGTTAAGCATGATTCCGGGAGCCTACCCGTGATAGCGTCGCAAGTTCAACTGTTTCAATCAGGACGGAGTTTTTGATAGGGACAGGTCGAGCCGCTTACTGATCGCAACTACTCATGTCATTGAAACCAAGGGCAAACAGAATTTTGTCGAAGGGGATAGACCTATACTGTGTTACTCTAGGCCTAGCAATACATAGCCTAAGAGAATTGCGGTTGGGAGCATTCAATGAACATAACGGATCAGCGGGATCTGTTCCCTGGCGCGCTGGAGATGATGGTGTTGCAAACGCTTCGCAGGCAACCCATGCACGGCTATGCGCTGGTGCGGCACATCAAGCGGATCTCGAACGACCTTTTGCAAATTGAAGAGGGATCGCTTTATCCAGCGCTTCAGCGGCTCCTGAAGGAGGATCTGGTCAAGGCAGAGTGGGGCGTTTCTTCGACGAACCGGCGAGTTCGTATCTACCGGCTTACTCCGAAAGGTGCGAAACATCTTGAGCATGAAGTATCCAGTTTTGAGCGCATGCTCGAAGGGATAACGCACGTGCTCGCGCCTGTGAAACCATGAACTGGCTGCAACAACTTTTGGTGCGGCGCCGGATGGAAAGCAACCTCTCGAAGGAGATTCGGGAGCACCTGGAAGAAAAAACCGACGTGCTTGTAGCGAGCGGCGTGCCGCGCAAAGAAGCCGCCGCTGCGTCGCGGCGTGAATTCGGAAACGTGACCCAGACAGAAGAAGACAGCCGGCAGGTTTGGCGCTGGACATTAGTGGAAGACTACTTCCGCGATTTCTGTTTTGCCCTCCGATCGTTGCGCAAGAATCCTGGCTTCACAGTCGTGGCTGTGATCACCGTCGCCTTGGGCATCGCCGCGACCACCACAATCTTCAGTTGGATCAACGCGACGTTGCTCAACCCAATTCCCGGGGTGTCGCGGCCGAGTCAGATTTTCGCGGTCGCGGTCCGCCGCGCAGGTCCATTTTCATATCCCGACTTCCAGGACCTGCACGACCGCGACAAGAGTTTTGTCGGCATCACCGCATTTGCTCTCACGCCGGCAAGCCTGACTGGGGACAGCAAGCCAGAACGGGTCTGGGCAACCCTGGTGACGGTCAACTACTTCGATGTGCTTGGTGTCAAGCCCGCCCTCGGACGCGGATTCCAATCAGGGGAAGACAAATTGCCGAACGGTGCGCCGGTCGCGGTCATCAGTGACCGTCTCTGGCAGCGCAGGTTTGGATCCGATCCTGCCATCCTCGGCAAAACTCTTCACCTCAACACCCATCCATATCTGATTGTGGGGGTCACCCCGCCCGAATTTCAGGGCAGCACCAGCGGACTTCGCTTTGATCTCTGGCTGCCCGTGACGGCAGCTCAGGACCTCGCGGATGACGGAAAGGAATTGCTCGCTTCGCGCGCTGACGATTGGCTGAATGTTTTGGGCCGCTTGAATCCTGGTTTGACCCGCGAACAGGCGCAAACGGAATCGACAATCCTTCTGCAACAGATTGCGGCACAGTTCCCTGATTCGCACCGCGGAGAGAACCATGTCACTCTCTATCCGCTTTGGCGCGCACCGAATGGGGCGAATGCATTTTTCTCCACCCTCTTGCCGATCTTGATGGCCGTTGCTGGTGTTATGTTGCTGCTCGCGTGTTCCAACGTTGCAAACCTCTTGATCTTGCGTGGTCTTTCGCGTCGGAAGGAGATGTGCATCCGGTTTTCTTTAGGCGCCGGGCGCTTGCGCCTGATCCGGCAACTTTTGATTGAGAATATCGTTTTATCGTTCGCCGCCGGCGGAATCGCGTTGCCCATAACTTTGTGGACCTCCCGTTCCTTTATGGATTTCGCGCCCACGACTAATCTACCCATCTGGATTTCTGTGGGAGTAGATCACCGGGTTATTTTCGCTACTCTCGCAATCACATCTTCCAGCGGGATCCTGTTCGGCATCTTGCCTGCCCTGCGAGCAACTCGTATGAATCCCGCGAGCACGCTCAAGGATGAATCAGGGGCCCTGGCGGGCGGACGGCGCAAGGCGCGGCTTTCGAGCGGACTTGCAATCGCACAGATTGCAATCTCTCTGATGTTGCTTGTGTCTGCCGGTTTGTTTGTCCGAAGCTTCCATGCCATGCAACATTTCGATCCTGGCTTCAATCCGCGAAATGTCCTCCTGGAGTCATACGATCTCTTTCCCAATGGATACAAGCCCGCAGAGGGCATGACATTCGATCGCCAGGTGCTGGAAAATGTTGAGGACGTGCCTGGAGTCGTTTCAGCCGGGCTTGCGGATTGGGTGCCTCTTGGATTCGCCTCGAACACGGATAGATTCATCCCGGAAGGCTATGTGCCCGGCCCCCACGAGACCGTCGCCGCTGGAGTCGCACGCATTAGTCCTGGGTACCTTGCGACGGTGGGAATTCCTCTCCTCAGTGGTCGCGACTTTACGCTCCGTGACTTGGCGGACTCCCAAGCCGTACTGGTCATTAATGAAGCTTTGGCCGAAAGGTATTGGCCAAAGCAGAATCCCATAGGCAAGCGAATGCAGATCGAAGGGAAATGGGCCATCATCATTGGCGTGGCGCGTACCACGTACTACAACGATCTTAACGAGGCACGCCAATCGTTCATCTATCTCTCTCTAAACCAGTTCTATTCCTCTGGCGTAATTCTTCATGTCCGTACGGCAACCGATCCTCTGGCGTCGACTGAAGCCATCACGCACGCGGTTCATAAATTGAATCCTGAGCTGCCCATCTTCGATGTCGCCTTGATGACCTCGAGGATCGGAGTTTCTTCGTTTGTTCAGCGAATGGCGGGAGCTTTTGTTGGCGCCTTTGGTATCATCGCGCTGGTGCTCGCCGCGGCGGGAATTTATGCCGTGATCGCCTACAGCACCAAGCAACGCACACACGAATTGGGAATCAGGATGGCGCTCGGGGCGCAGCGGAAGGATGTGATTCGTCTCATCCTGTGGCAAGGCGCGAAGATAGCGTTTCTCGGCGTGGCCATCGGTCTCACAGCCACATTCGCGTTGGCACGTCTGATGGCCAGCTTGCTCTTCGGTGTTGCGGCAACCGATTTGATGACCTACGTTGGAGGGGCAACCATCTTGGCGATTGTCGCGCTGGCCGCTTCATACATCCCCGCGCTTCGAGCCGCCCGCGTCGATCCGGTCTTAGCTCTGCGTTGTGAGTGAGTCTTGGCACAGCGCGTCGCGCCGGAGCCATGGGTCAGGGACGCGATGGACCAAGCACTGGCTCGGCGACCTGCCGCAGATTCGCGCGCTATCGCGGGTCGGCTGTGAATGGCAATCGCCTTGGTAGGGTCGAGGAATGGCGCCATGCCCGTAGGTCCGGTCTATCGGGTGCCTCATAGATGGCGAACGACAGGATGGAGTTTTGGAGAGGGATAGCTTCAATGAACTACTGAGAGCGAAGCGCCACCATCGGGTCGATTCGCGCCATGCGGGCTGTCGGAACAGAACACGCCGTAACGCCGATCGCCAAAACGCTTAGTGAAACCACGACAAGCATCAGCGGATTGCCGCCACTCACACCGAAAAGCAAACTGCTGATCAATCGTCGCAGAAATAAAGACGCGCCGATGCCGCTAATTAATCCGATGGCGACAGGCGTAAGGCTCGTCTTGATAATCAATCGCCGCAGGTTCGAAGGACTCGCCCCTAGTGCCATCCGAAGTCCCAATTCAAACTTCCGCTGTTCCACCGAATAAGCAACCACGCTGTAGATTCCCAGCGCGGCGAGAAAAAGCGCGCATCCTGCAAACAAATCGGCCAGCAGCATCTGGAACCTGCGCGCGGAAACCGAGTCCGAAACAATTTGCTCCATCGAACGGATGTTTAGAATCGGTACCGACGGATCGACTTTCGTGATTGCATCCCGGACGTCAGCGGCGATCGTTTCCGCGTCGCCGGTTGTTGATCGGATCACCAGAGATGCCGCTTGCGGTGCCTGCAGCCCCCAATACGGGAGGTACACCATAGATATCGGCGGCTGATCCAGGCGCACAGTCCGAATGTCGCCCACAACTCCAATCACTTCGGTCAGCGGCGCGCTGTTCGGCCCGGGGTGGAATTGTTTTCCGATTGGATCTTCGCCGGGCCATACCTGAACCGCAACCGTCCGGGATATTACGGCGACATCTTTTCCTTGATCCCTCAACTCAAATAGGCGGCCTTCAACCAGCGGAATGCCGATAGACTCGAAGTAAGCTGGACTCGTGAACCGGTAATTCGCCATCAATTTTTCATAATCCTGCGCGACGTAACCGGGCACATTCACTACGAGTGTGTTTGCCTGTCCTTCCAGCGGCAATTTGCTGACCCACCCCGAGTTGCGGACCACGGGAAGCTCGCGAAGCGCAGCCTGCACTCGCTCGTAAAACTGCAAACGATTTCCCGACTGGGAATACTCTTGTGGCGGAAGAGTGACGTCGACGGTAAGCACCCGGTCCACGTCAAATCCCTTGTCCACACGAAGAACACGGACAAGACTTTCCGTGAGCGCAGCTGCAAAAACCAACAACACCACCGTCAGCGCTACTTCACCGCCGACCAGCACATGACGCAGCCACAAAACCGATCGATCGCTCGTAGCTCTGGTGCCGCCGGAACTAAGCGCTCTTTGCGGATCTACACGCGAGCAGCGCCATGCGGGCAATGCGCCGACTAAAACTCCGCTGAACAATGACAGGCCGAACGCAAACAAGAATACACGCCAATCGAGATGTACTTCGCCAAGACGAGGCAGATCGATTGGCGCTACGCTCACAAGCCAGCGCAGAGCGACCGCCGCGAACCCGATACCAGCGATTCCGCCGCTAATAGACAACGGTAAGGTTTCCGCAACCATCGCCCATATCAATCGGCCTCTCGTAGCGCCCAGTGCGCTGCGCACCGCCATTTCGTGCATCCGGCCGGAAGCGCGAGCCAGCAGAAGGCTGGCCAGGTTCACGCATACAATCAGCAGTACCGCCGTAACAGATGCAAGCAACAACATTAAACCGCGGCGCGATGATCCCAACACTTGTGATTCAAGCGGAATAAGTTCCGGCTCTAGTTCGATCTTACGGCCCATGCTAGCGCCCGCTTGGCGTGCGATATTCGCGAACACCACATTCAAATCCGCTCGCGCTTGAGCGGCGCTGACGTTTGGCTTCACGCGGGCAATCGTCGCAAATCGAAAACCTCCGAGCAGCGATCCTTGGCTGGCGTCCGTTCCGAGCGGTTTGAAGAATCCTATTTTGGCGCCGAATTGAATCCTAGGACCAAGCTCAGCACCCGTGGGAAAACGAAATGATTTAGGCAGCACTCCGATAATCTGGTATGACGCGCCGTTCAGAGAAATAGACCTGCCGATAATCGTGTGGTCCGCGTGCATTTCATCGCGCCAGAAAGAGTCCGTAAGTATCACCACTTGATCGTGGCCGGGTGAATCCTCGTTCGCCAGGAAATTCCTGCCAAGTTGCGGACGCACGCCTAGGACGTCAAAAATATTTGCGGACGCATGCGCTCCGTCAATCTGCCGGGCTTCGCCGGACAAAGTCCAGTCAAACGAGAGCGGCTCCACAACTGCCATTTGTTCAAATGAAGTGGCCTGGTGCTGCCAGATATCGAAGTTGCGCAAGTTCGCCGGCCACGAACCGTTCCCCCGGCCCATCATCGGTACGACCTCGCGAATCAGATACAAATTGCCTGGCTCGCGATAGGGCAATGGCCGCAACAGCACGCCGTTCACCATCGAAAAAATAGTAGTATTCGCGCCAATCCCGGTTGCCAACGCCAGAATCGCCACGAAACTGAATATGGGCTGTTTAGCAATCAACCGAAAACCTAAACGCAGATCCTTCCAAAATGTTTGCACAGACGGCTCCATTTCCTGTGGCGTCCGAGACGTCCCGGACGTGATTGCGTCCAGGCGTCTCAACGCTCAACGTGCTCGCGAGAATAAAAAGCGCTCGCGGTGTTCAGTTTTAATTGCTAGTGCGCCTTGGCGATTGCCGTCGAATCTCCGGTTCCGTGATCCTTGATTTGAAATGCCAAGAACTTGTGGATCCCGCTGAGCGCCTCTTTGTTCTCACTGGTTATTCTTAATCGCGCTCCCTGCGAAGTTGGCTCAAGGTTATAATGGATTTCGGCTTTCAGGCGCGTCATCACGTCCGCCCCCGGAGGATTTTTGGCGTGGACCAGCATTGGAATCTCGAAATTTCCATCTTCGAACATCGTTGCGATATGCATGAAGTGCGCGCGAATTTGATCGCGCGTTTCCGTATCTTTCGGGTCGTTCGCGTTCACTTCGATCGCGCCACCGTCCGTGTAAAGACTGAAATGGTGCGTCGCTTTTTCGTGTGAAAAGCCCATCGCTTTATCGCCGCGTTCGTTTACGCCGTGCGACGCAGCGGGAGGGTTCGCTTGTTGAATTCCCAGTGACGTTCCAACTGATGCTCCAGCAAGAAGTATGGTTATCGCCAGTAAAGTTTTCATGATCTTCGGTGACCTCGCTTGAGTGAGATTTTTCCAGAGGTCATGGGAACCGCGGCTTCGGGCAATGATTCCAGCAAACGTGCGCGCTCGTTGGATGGTGTCCGCGTCAACCGGTTATCCCAATCGACGAGCACCTTCTTCAACTGCGCGCGCAGTAAGTTGAGCTCGGCAAGTCTCAGCTCAATATCTGCTAACTTGGCCTTACCCAGTTCTCTCGCTTCGCGGCAAGGAACTCCTCCGCGTTCGCGAATTTTGAAAATACGCGCCAGCTCCGCCAGAGAAAATCCAAACGATAAAGCTTGCCGGATCAATCGCACGCGGTCCAGCGCGCTCGCGGGATAGGCGCGATAGTTCCCTGCCGTTCGCTCGGGAGCGGGTAATACACCGACGCGTTCGTAATGCCGAAGCGCGTCCGTGCTGACGCCTGCCAAACGCGCCAGCTCAGCCGATTTCATGGTGCGCCCGATTTCTGCCGTGGTTCCCATAACCACTCTCATCCTCACCCCTGGAACCAGCTCCAGTGTCAAGCGATAATTCAGGCAATTCTATACTTATCTTTCCATCACTCTTTCCCAAGGAAGTCTCTTAGAGTGGATAGTTTTGGGCCAGGTTGTCCCTCGCCACAATCCAAAACGGCTGTCCCTACCAATAAATCCGTAAGACGTGAAAATCTGCGTTCGACCAGCTTGGAAAAGACGTCAGGACGCGACAATTCTCGAGATTCTCCTACGAGTTGCAGGAATGATCAGCACGTTTCGGTCTTACAAACGAGGGTCACCGGCTTGGCGTATTAAAAATGATACGGATTTCAGGGACAGCTCAGGCCGCGCGTCGTTCGTAGCGATGATGGAGACCTCCAACTTGAGGTAACTCCACCACCGCGTCCATGTCTGGCGATTGGACACTTCGTGGAATTGGAGCGTCCTTGTCCAGAGACAGGTGAGTCCGGCTCCGTTCGTAATAGTCAAAGTACTCCTTCAGGACCCGGCGCAAACCAGTTTCATTGAATACGATCACATGATCCAAACACTCTCGCCGAATTGATCCGATCAATCGTTCCACGTAAGGGTTCTGCCAAGGGGATTGTGCGGCGGTTAGAATCTCCCGAATATCCAACGATCGAGCGGCATCACCGAAGACAGTGCCATAAATGCCGTCGCGATCACGGAGCAGATAGCGGGCAGCGCTGTCCCACGGGAATGCTTCCACAAGTTGATGCGCCGCCCATTCTGCCGTGGGATTTATGGTCACTGCAAAATGAAGCGGACGGCGACGGTCATGGGAGAGGATTACGAAGACAAACAGCAATCGAAACGTGATAGTTGGAACGACGAAGAAGTCCGCAGAAACCATGTTCGCCATATGGTTTTTCAAGAAGGTGCGCCAAGTCTGAGATGGAGGTCTCCGGCGGCGGACAATATATTTTGCAACGGTTGCTTGAGGGACCTCGATGCCAAGCTTTAGCAGTTCTCCGTGGATGCGCGGCGCACCCCAACGAGGATTCGCCACGCTCATTTTTCGGATGAGATCTCGGATCTCAGTGGAAACATTTGGGCGGCCTTGGCGATGACGACTCTTCC
>OBLU010001839.1_pt1 | contig 19586 bp, 14 predicted proteins | sample 1518681 | NCBI WGS metagenome assembly OBLU01 (sample SAMEA3539304, study PRJEB22396) | soil metagenome | biome: tundra; feature: field; material: soil | place: USA | collected 2010-05 | depth 0.15 m
AGCGCCGCCTTGGGGACGTTCTTGTGCAGCGGAGAAAAGCTGTATCCACGGACTGCTCCTTCCGCATAGGGCCAGACAGGCACCGGATCTCCGTCTGGCGCAATGTGCTTCTTGAGCGGAAAAGCGGCATAGCCAGTGGGAACACCCCGCGTCAGAGATCCCTTCTCGGCCGGAAAGACGTAGCGGATACCATGCATAAGAAACTCGAGTAGCCCAGTGCGATTCAGCCTCTCCTCGTGCGCCGCCCCCTGCACCAGATGCGAGATGCGAGCGCGTTTAATTGAGGCGTATACCTCGGACGGATAAAGATGCAGTTCGTTGGCAAGGCGCAGGTAAGTGGGCCGTCCCTTTTCCAGGGAGAGCTTGAGCAGTACAACGATGTCCTGCGGTCTTAGCATGGCTACAGTCTAGTCCAATGCCGTTCAATATTCAAATAAAATGAATATTGAATGAAGGCGAGATCACCGGACGATTCTGCAAAGACCGAAATGGCCTTCAGAAGTGCAATGTACATTGATAGTCGCGGGTACAGCAGCGGTACACCCGTCAGCTTTGCCCAATCACGAAAAATTGCGTTAAATTACGGTCGCTCAGTTACTTGCGACTTTATTAGATTACGGTAGATGTCTCTTTATTATCAATAGCTTATAGCGTTGTTGCCTGACTCATAATCCCTTGGTTGGGGGCTCGAATCCCTCCGGGCCCACCAAAGTCGCACCCATTAAATTGAATAATTTAAACGACACATAGGGTTCAGATGGGCCGTTCCCCTGCTCTTCTGCATTGCCTTCCCCACAAAATCGGTTTACGGAACGGGTGCCCGGACCAGCGGGGCCCCGCCGGTCCGTGCCATGGCAGGGGAATCCTGGAACGAGGTTGGGCAAACCGAACCGCCGTTGGAAAAGGAGCCTGTTGAATTGAGACAGGCAGGCTTGCGTCCAGACCTCTGATGTACAAGTCAGTTGATGCGCTTTCCATTCTAGGGCACGAAGAAGCGAAGAGGTCCCAAATGCTTCGCGATTCTTGGAGCCGATCTGTGGCCTGCCTCCTGGTGCGGCGCGTATCGATTGCGTCCAATGTTCGCTTCAGGAATAGAATTGCCTTGCTTGCGGAATGGATGCATGGAGGTTGGCGATGTTGAAGAGGAGAACGACTACGGATACAGATGAGAAAGCTCGCTGGCTATCCGGTCACTTTCTCTAGTTAGCCGATATCTTCCCTCCCAATTCATCTGTGTTTATGTTGAGCCTGATCCAGGGCGGCCTTCAGGCATATTCAGAGACGAAGACGAGTTTTACGAATTCTGCGATGCCTTCGCTCCATGAGGTAGCATCGACTTGAATCCGCTCATTTCAACTTGTGGCATCTCCGGAAGTGATTTTATTCTTCTCCGTCCAGCCAGGTCTCTATGGCTCATTGGAGACCGAACCAAAGCGCCGATTCACGATAAAGAACCTAACGGAGCGCAAAGGACGTCATGAGGAATCTTCGATTTGCAGTAAGAGTTCTCGCGCTGGGTCTGGCGCTTGGATGCCTTTGTACCGTGTGCTCGGGAGCGCAGGAGCCCAAGGTCACTGGCAATGCTCGTGTTGACCATCTGCTTGGTCAAATGACTCTGGAAGAAAAGATCGCGATGGTTCACGGCACCGGTGAAGACGCCGCGACCTACCAGGGCGAGGCAGGCTACATGCCGGGCATTAAGCGCCTTGGCATTCCTCCAATGCGTTTTGCCGATGGTCCGCCGGGGATATTGACACGCGTGCCCTCCATTGCCCCCACTTCCACCATGGGGGTTGCGGCCACATTCAGCAGGGAGGATGCAAGACTGACCGGCCAGGTCATTGGCCGGGAGGCGCGCTCGCACGGCATCAGTGTTGCGCTCCAACCATTCATCAATATTGACCGGGATTTGAACTATGGGCGAGGCTACAACACTTTTGGCGAGGATCCGTTCCTGACCGGCGAAATGGGCGCGACTGAGGTGCGCGGGATTCAAGACGAAGGCGTCATGTCGCAAGCCAAACACTACATCGGCTATGACACCGACGCAACCAACGTCTTTGTTGATCCTCAGACCCTGCACGAGGTGTACCTGGCGCCCTTTGCGGCTGTTGTCAACGCCGGTGTTTCGTCAATCATGTGTTCCTACAACAGGATCAATGGTCCCTACTCCTGTGGCAATCCGGAAACGCTGAAGAAGGTATTGAAGGGGGAGCTGGGCTTCGAAGGCTTTGTAACTTCCGACTGGGGCGCGACCCATGCGACGGACTTTATCAACAACGGGCTCGATGTGGAGATGTCCGGTCCGCTGCCGGTTTCGTTCACCGGGCCCTCGTATTTTGTGAATGGCCCGCGGAGGGAGACCACTGAGACAGGAAAGCCAGAAGGACCGGCTCTGAGCGATGCGGGACTTCCAGAAGAGCCGAAGCAAAAAGGTTGGGAGGGCTCCGATGAGCCCTGGCCGGCGACCGACCTGAAGAAGCTGGTTGTCTCAGGCGTGGTTTCAGAGGATACGATCACTCGCGCAGGGGGTCGAGTGCTGCTGCAAATGGATAAATTTGGCTATCTGGATGGCAAGATCAAGCTGCAAGTGACTGCCTCTGACAACTCCGAGGACGTGAAGATCGTTGAGAAAACGGCCATCGATGCTGCTGTGCTTTTGAAGAACGATGGCGGAGCGCTGCCTCTGAAGGTTGCGGATTTGCAGGGACTTGCCGTCATCGGCCCGGGCGCGGGCCAGACGGTTGCGGTGGGGCTTACGGGCGAAAAGGCTGTGGGGCTGCCGGAACTGGAAGTGGGACCACTGGCGGCGTTGAAGCAGCTGGCGGGAGGGAACGCGCATGTGACCTATGCGGTTGCCAATGATATGGAAGGAACGGTGATTCCGGCGCAGTATCTCTCGCACTTTGGCGAGCCAGGGCTGGAGCGCCGCACGTGGAACGGAGACGCAGTATCAATCGACCCCGCAGTCAACTTTACTCGCGCGGCAGGCACGGCGTTGTCGGCCAACCAGAGCATCGTGTGGACTGGCAGGCTGACTGTGCCCGAGAGTGGCAAGTACCGCATCCATCTGCAGCTTCTGGGCTGCTTCGGGAAGCTGAAGATCGACGACCAAGTGGTGGACAAGAACTGGTTCAACTTCATACACGGAGAAGTCATTCAGGCCGGAGAGGCTAACATCTTTCCCACGACGGATGGGCTCGACAATCTTCGCGCGGCAATGGAGCTGAGCGCCGGGCCGCATCGGATTTCTCTCGAAGTAGCTCCGGATAGTTCGAACAACCCGACGCAGGTGAGGGTGAGCTGGGTGACTCCGAGCCAGCAGGCAGAGAACTATCGCGTGGCGATCCAGGCGGCTAAGCAGGCCAAAACGGCGGTTGTTTTTGCATGGAGCAGGACGCGGCCGGTCTTCGGGCTGCCGGGCGATCAGGACAAGCTGATCCGCGATGTGGCGGCAGTAAACCCAAACACAATTGTTGTGCTCAATGTGAGCCAGGCAGTCGCGATGCCATGGCTGGGACAGGTGAAGGCCGTGCTCGATATGTGCTGGACGGGCGACAGAGGAGGCCCGGCCACGGCCAAGGTTTTGCTGGGACTGACCAACACTGGTGGACGGCTGCCGTTTACGTGGCCCAAGCGACTGGAGGATACGCCAGCAAACGATCCGGCGTTTCCTGAGCGATCTTATAAAGGCCTCAATGGCAGGACGACCTTCAGCGAAGGGATTCTGGTGGGATACCGATGGTTCGACCGGCAAAAGATCGATCCGCTGTTTCCTTTTGGGTTCGGGCTGTCGTACACGACCTTTGCCTACTCCGGACTTGCCACCAATCCAGCAGCCGATGGTGGAGTGGATGTGAGGGTGACAATTCAGAACACAGGATCGTTGGCAGGCGCCGAAGTGGCGCAGGTCTATTTGGAAAAGCCAGCGCATGCGCCTGCGGGGGTGCAATTTGCAGATAACATCCTGGCGGGATTCGAGCGGGTTCTAATGGAGCCGGGCGAAGCAAAGCAGGTTTTGATTCATGTGCCCCAGCGGCAACTGCAGTACTGGTCGACGGCGCAGGGCGAATGGCTGACTGTTGCGGGCGTTCGTACGCTGTGGGTGGGTGGCTCCTCGCGCGACCGCAGGCTGGAAGGGCATTTCAATTTGAAAGCTGGTGCCACGACGGCGCGGCCAGCGACGCATTCATTGCAAAACTCGAAAGTCGAAGACGGAGAAGCACACTGATGCAATCGCGAAGGAAGTTTCTTGGAATTCTTCCTGTTGGTCTTTTGGGCGCCAGTTGCGTGGCGTCTCTCGAAGCTCAGGACAACCAAGCTCCGACGCTCTCCCTCTCGCCTGTTCGGCCTGCGCACCGCCCGCTGGATGAGGTCACGGTCGATGGCACCGGCAAGGGCCGACTTATCGTTCTTGATGGGGACGGGGCGCCGTATTTTGATCGGGACGTGACGCTGCCTGCGACTTTCCGCCCAGCCGGAGCGCTTGGCGAGCATACTGTGTTGCTTCTGGATGCGGATCGTAATCTGGCCGGAAACGCCGGTTTGCTTGTGGATGTGCAAACCGAGATTCGCGAGTCGACCGGCGAGTTTCAGCATCTGCTGGACACTCTGTACTGGACCATGGCTTCAGACGGGCCAATTGGCGCGCGTCGCCACGATGGCCGCGTATATACCTTCTGGGTGGACTGGCTGCTGGACAATACGAACACTCTGAAAGGCATGCGCTATTTCTGGCCTGAAGTTAAGCAGAGTTTTGAGATCTTCTCTGATACTCAACGCGAAGACGGAATGATTTGGGAGAATCACATCGACCGAACGCCGCCGGAGAGCGACTGGGACAGACGTTTCAAATACGGCGATTTTTCGCGATCCGCGGACGGAGGATTCCTTGGATTGCGACGTGCTCCGGTCGAAAACCACGTGGAGATGTACTTTCTTGAAGCGTTGCATCTGGTTTGGAAGACCACAGGCGACGATGCGTGGATGCGGAAGCACCTGGATCGCGCGCTGCACGCGGTGCGATACAGCACCAGCGATCCCTACCGTTGGTCGAAGAAGTTTGGCCTCCTCAAACGAGGGCTCACCATCGATACCTGGGACTTTCTGTGCGATAGTGAGGCCGCGCTGGTCGGCGGCGATATCATGGTCATCGATTTGGAGAAGACTCACTTCGGAATCTTCTTCGGCGACAACACCGGGATGATCGCCGGCTGCCGCTACCTTGCCGAGATGCTCGATCGGGCAGAGCGTGGCCAGGATGCCCAAGAGATGCGCAAGCTCGCCGGAGATCTTGAAGAACGGCTGAATCGCATCTCATGGAATGGACGCTTTTACACGCATTGGGTGCCGGAAGATCCGGAGTTCCACCCCGATCTTGGCGTGGATATGAGCAGCCAGGTTTCGCTGTCCAACGCATACTCATTGAACCGAGGTATTTTACAGCAACAGGCCCGTGGAATCATCGCGAGTTATGAGGCGATTCGCAAGGAGATGTCCGCCACATCGCCGGGCGAGTTCTATTCGATCTACCCTCCGTTCCTGAAGGGCTTCGGCGGTGAGCAGGGTATATGGGACTACGTGAACGGCGGAGTACTGGCATGCACGGCGGGCGAATTGGCGCGTGGTTGCTTTCAGCATGGGTCCGAACAATATGGCGTAGACATTCTGCGCCGCGTGCACGAGATTGCCAAGCGGCATCGCGACTTTCTGCCGGGCATTCTGCGCGGCAAGCAAATTGACCGTCCGCCTACAGAGTTTGTTCCGCTTGATTTGCGTGCTCAGGCAAACTGCGACACCGGCAAAGGAGCCGAAGGTGTGGCGGGTTGGGTCGACGAAGCGAACAATTATCTCATCGACTTTCCGACAGGAGCGCAGACTTTTCGCGGCGTGCCTTTTAACATTCCATCGGCCGAAGACAACGGCCACCGCGTGTGCATTGGAGTTTCTTCGTTGCCGAAATACGCGGCAAAGACGCAGATCGCCGTCCACAAAATCTGCAAGACTTTTTACCTGTTGCATGCGTGCTCAGGGTCTGGCGCAACTCTCGGAAAGCTGACAATTCATTACGAGGACGGAAGCAAGCAGGTTGAATACATTGAACGCGGCGTCAACGTCGGTTCGTTCTGGGCACCTGAAGACGGTGAGTTCAACAACCGCTACGGCGCCTACGCTCAGGAGCGGATGCAGGTCGCGTGGCGAGGCAAGAGCGGTCTGATCGACAACGTGGGTGTCTGGATTGCAAGCTTCGCGCCCGACAGGAGCGACACTCCGATTGCTTCGCTGGAACTGGAAAGCATGGAGACCAGTTCCAAGTGGTTTGTGATTGGCATTACGCTCTCGAACATGCCACCGTTCCTGCCTCGATGGAGCGATGTCTCCGGAGGGATGCCGAACAACTGGGGAGCGGGATGCGTGACGGCTGCGCTGCTTGAAGGGCTAGCAGGTATTGAAGACACGGGTGCTGGATTTCGCGGGGCACGGGTCTCGCCGAGATGGCTGTCTGCAGGCATCCACGAAGTGCAAGTCAGTGTGCGCTATCCGGCATCGCGCGGCTACGTTCACTATCACTATCGGCAAGAGGGCAGCGGGATCACTCTGGACTACACGAGTTGTGCCGACAAGGCGACGCTGCGCGTGCTTCTGCCGGCGGGCGTCCGCGTGAAGACTGGGTTGCTCAACGGAAAGGCCGTTGATCTCCGCATGGAGACGGTCGAGCAGACTGTGTACGCGGTTGCTCACGTGGAAGGGCGCGGTGCCCATCGGCTGGAAGTGGAGATGGAGTAAGAGCGGACAAGCTGAGTCCACTTCTCAAGCCGCTGGCGGCTACATCTTTTGAAGGTTTGCGAATTTTTCCATCAGCTTTTTCATGCCGTGCCGGACAAACAGGACGGTGAGTTTGGCGTCTTCGCCATCGCCCTCGCGCATGAGGATGGTGCCTTCGCCATATTTGCTATGGCGGACGCGCTGGCCCTTTTTCAAATTGGCTGCGCCGGTGGGCTCGGGAATCTCCATTGATGGCCGCGCAAACGCGCCGGCCTTGATTGCGCTGGCCTTTGCGCCGAAGAAACGGGCGATGTTGTCGATGGAGTCAGGGGGCGCGCCGGTTGTCTCCGCACCCGTACCTTTTGAGGCTGAATCCTTATTGGAAGAAGCGCTCTTGACGCTGTGGGTCATCCACGAGGCAAATGGCTTGGAGGAAGAACTCGTGCCGCCTGATTCGCCTGCCGCGGCGGGGCGGTGTGCTTCCTGGCTTTCGTCTTCGTAGTTGTAGTGTTTGTCGGCAAATTCGCCAGGCTGGCCCGGGCGGCGGCCTGCGCCGAATCTGGCGGCGCCGCCGTAGGTGTTGGGATAGCCAGGAGTGGACCATGCAGGAGAGCGGCCACCGAGGCTTTCGACGAGTTGGTTAGGAATCTCATCAAGAAACCGGGAGGGGATGCTCATCTCCGGGGCATCGTTGCCGTAGCGTCTCCTGTAGTGCGCACGGGTGAGGATGAGGGAGTTCATGGCGCGCGTCATGCCGACGTAGCAGAGACGGCGCTCCTCTTCGAGTTCCTCGGGATTGTTCAGAGTGCGCGAGTGAGGAAAGAGGCCCTCCTCAAGGCCCGCGAGGAAGACGAGGGGAAACTCGAGGCCCTTGGCGGCATGAAGGGTCATGAGCGTGACCCGGGCTTCAGGGTCAAACTGATCGGTGTCAGAGGCGAGGGCGGCGTGGTCGAGGAATTCGGCCAGGGTTTCGCCGCGGGCTTCGGCGTCGCGGGCAGCGTTTGCCAGCTCCTTGAGATTTTCAATGCGGCTGAAGGCCTCAGGGGAGCCTTCGGTTTCAAGCGCCTTGATGTAGCCGGTGCGGTCGATGAGGAAGCGGATCAACTCGGGGAGGGTTGCGGCGTCACCGGGAGCACGAAAAGTAGCGATCTCCTTTGACTCTTCATCTGGCTTTTTCTCCTCCATTGGCTCCAGGTCCTGACTGTCCTGCTTTTTTGGCATGGTGAGAAAAGGGCGTTTGGGCTGGGCGGCGAAGGGTGAAAAGCTGCCGGCGTCGAGGATCTGTAATTGGGGGTGATCGCTGCTGCCGCCGAAATCGAATCCGGTTGCTGACTCCGCGCTCGCCGAGTCTGCTGTGGCTGCTCCGAACTCGAACCCGGTGTCGGCATCCAGGGATTCCGCGCTGGCAGCTACGTCGGCCGATAGCTTGCCCGCGAAGTCAGGATCCATCATTGCCTGGGCGTCGAGGATGAGCTGGCGGAAGGACTCGATGGCCGTGAGCGCGCGGTTGGGAATGAGGCGGTTGGTCAGAGCAGCGCCGATGGCGTCCCAGGTGGAAGCGCCGGTTTCAAGCGCAAGTCGCTCCAGTGTTTCAAGAGTCGTTTTGCCGATGCCGCGGACCGGGGTATTGATTACGCGTTGCAGGGCCAGGGAGTCGTGAGGGTTGCGGACAAGGCGGAGGTAGCTGAGCAGATCCTTGATTTCGGCGCGCTCGTAAAAGCTGAAGCCGCCAACCATGGTGTAACGGATGTTGTAGCGGCGCAGAGCCTCCTCGACCAGGCGAGACTGGGAATTCGTTCGATAGAGAACGGCGCAGTGCCCTTCGCTCGGATGCTCTGAGGCTTCGGCCTCGCGCAGGAACTTCTGTATTCGGTCGGCAATGAAGAGGGCTTCGTTTTCGCCGTCAGGGGCTTCGTAATAGCCGATGAGGCTTCCGCCCTGGCGATCGGTCCACAGCTTCTTGCCTTTGCGGCGGAGATTGTTGGCAACCACGGCGCCGGCGGCTTCAAGAATGATCTGGGTCGAGCGGTAGTTCTGTTCAAGCCGCACGATGCGGGCCCTCGGGAAATCCTTCTCAAACTCAAGAATGTTGCGGATGTCGGCGCCACGCCATGAGTAGATGCTCTGGTCCTCGTCGCCGACCGCGCAGACATTTTTGGCCTCGCCGGCGAGAAGCTTCATGAGCTCATACTGGGGGCGATTGGTGTCCTGGTACTCGTCGACGAGGAGATAACGGTAGCGGCGCTGATAGCGCTGTCTCGCCTCACTGGAAACTTTGAGGAGGCGGACGGCCTCAAGCAGCAAGTCATCAAAGTCGAGAGCATTGTTCTTGCGTAGCTCGGCACGGTAGCCCTGGTAGATGTGGGCAATGCGCTCGCTGTTTGGATCTTTCGACGCCAGGTAATACTCTTGCGGGTCGACCATGTGGTTCTTGGCCCAGCTGATGCGGCCAAGGACAGTGCGTGGCGTGAGCTGCTTGGTGTCCAAGCCCATGCGGCGCATGATCTGCTTGACGATGGCCTGCTGATCGTTCTCGTCGTAGATGGCAAAGGAGCGGGTGAGGCCTTCTCCACCGACTTTCAGGTCCTCGATGTCGCGCCTCAGCAGGCGGACGCAAAGGGAGTGGAAGGTGGCAATTAAAGGCTTCGCCAGGGAAGAGTGGCCGAGCAGGCGGTCGACGCGTTCGCCCATCTCGCTGGCTGCCTTGTTGGTGAAGGTGACGGCGAGAATCGAGTCGGGAGCGACGCCCTTCTCGCGGATGAGCCAGGCGATACGGCTGGTGATGACGCGAGTTTTGCCGGAGCCGGCTCCGGCGAGGATAAGCAGGGGTCCTTCAGGCGCCTCGACGGCGGCGCGCTGTTCGGGATTCAGGTTGTCGGTGAGCAACTGCAAGATGCGCGTCCAGGCGGGAAGGGTCCTGTGTCTAGTGTACCGTTGCCGGGAGGATGAGTTGTGGAGGGCGGCTTCCAAGGCACTGGCTCGTTGGCGCCGGTCAGGAAGGTGGGCAATCGCAGGAACCGAAGTTAGAGCATTTTCACAGTCTCACAGTTTCACAGAAAATTAGGGGAGATAGGGGAGGTAGGGGGGTAGGGGGTATTTATTTTCTGGTTACTGGGTACGGACCCGGCAGGTGCCTGGCGCACGTGGTTCTGTTGCTCATGGGTTGGCGGTACTTCCTCTCTCATTCAATTGTGCGCCAACGGCAGGTAATTCTATACAAATTGGAGTCGGAAATTTTTGGCGGGGGTTTGTGCTCTCCTACCTGTGAATCAAAAGACGATTCATGGATGGGGCGCGCGGGTGGGCGTTATGCTGAAAACATCATGACATCGCAGATGGATCCTGCTCGCCGCGTGGCCGTTTACTGCGGGTCGGCCGATGGGAACGATCCAGCGTTTCGCGCTGAAGCAACCGCGCTTGGCGTGGCTCTTGCAACGGCGGGGCTGGGACTGGTGTACGGCGGAGCTGTCGTCGGGTTGATGGGCGCGGTGGCGGATGCGGCGCTGGCGGGAGGCGCAGAGGTAATTGGCGTGCTGCCGGAAGTGCTGGCAGGGAATGAAATTGCGCACCCTCGTTTGACCCGGTTGGAGCTGGTCGATACCATGCACCAGCGGAAGGCGCGGATGGTGGAGCTGGCCGATGCGATTCTTGTGCTTCCGGGCGGCTACGGGACGCTGGAAGAAGTGCTGGAGGCGGTGACCTGGGCGCAATTGAGTCTGCACGCCAAGCCCTGCATCCTGATCAACACCGCGGGGTACTGGGATGGGCTGCTGGCGTTTCTCGACACGGCGGTCGAGGCGGGATTCCTGAAGCCGAAGAATCGGGAATTGATGCGGGTAGCGGCAGATGCGGAAGAGGCTGTGGGGATGCTGGTCGCTGCCCCGAGATGACTTCCGCATTACTCCACAGTTAGATTCTGCAGAAAGAAATCGAAATCTTTCATTGCGGGCTCCTCAATCGAGGCCGCAGTGTCCAACATGACCGGGTAGTAGAGCTTACCTGGAATGCGCTGCTGAATTTGGCTGGGACGGAAGAACTGCGGGCCTTTTCCAGCTTCCGGCTTGGGAATCTCAAGCGCCGCCTCGAAGATCAGCCCCGGATATTCCGGCTCGTTACGCCAAACACAACAATCCGTCCGCCCCCTTTCCATCCCGTCCATACATTCCTGGCTGCAATCCCTTCATCGCGATACATGTGTCGGCAGGGCATCGGGACGCAGCGAAGGGTTCAAAGGTCCCATTCGTCAGGAACTTCTTTGAAAACTCTTGCAGTGTTTCGTTTCCCTCGGGCTGCTTTAGAAGGAGTAAAACGCTGGGGCGCAGGTTGCGAGTTGCGGCTTTATAGGGGCCGGTGCTGAAATAGGCAACGCAGGATCCCTTGGTGACCGCGAGCTGATTAACTGCCCAATCGCCATGCGCGAGGAAACGCAAACCGCATGTAGTACTCGTGAACTCTGGGTTCTCGCCCGCGTTGGCAACTCTCCACACTTCCTTTGGTTCATAATCCTTCTTCGGGTCAAAGGGATCGAATCGCTTTCGGGCACCATTAGTCAGGAAAGTGCGCATCTCCGAAGCGGGCGCATGCAGCTTTTCAAGATAATGGGCAGCGCGGAGGATGTGAGCAGGCATGCTTGTAACCGAAACGCATTCCATGTAGTCGTCCCAAAATGCCGCTGGCAGTTGATCCCAGGCGTGGCTGCCTTCAATGGCCAGAAACTCATCGGCCCCGGATTTTGGCTGGGTAGTTTGACAGAGTAGCGAGGCGCGAAACCAGGGAGCGCGGACATCGGTCGGAACCAGTTTCTGGGCTTGGCCCAGTACGCCTATCGCTGTATCGTAGCTGCCGGACAGGTCGAGGTTGTAAGCGTAGTGCGCGACGATTCCTGTTAGCAGCAGGAGCTCGGCGTTGTCTGGATTGTTCTTTAGCGCCAGCGTAAGGAAGCCGAGGTCTTTGCCAAGACGCGTGGCTGCGTCCTCCTTGGCGATGGGGTATTTCCAATTGTTTGTCCAGGAACGACAGTAGGGCTCAAGCTGCGTGGCATCGTCGAGGGCGGCCAGGACGGCCGTCTCCTGTGGAAGAGCACTGGCATGAATGGCGGCGATATCGGCAACGGTGCGCGGAGTAAGAAAAGAAACAAGAAATGCAAGGAGAATGGCAGCATTCCTGCGCATGTGAACCCCACGTTTTGGAACGTGAGAACCAGTGTAGTCAACTTTCTTGGTTTGCGCAGTGTCAGTCACCCCAAGTCTCGATTCGAATGCCTGGGAGATGCCACGCCGCCTTGAAAAACTTCTCGACCTTTGCCGCTTGCGCTTGGCGGCGTGGCATAAATCGTATTGCTGCTGCAAGTCGAGCCACATGCCCGGCTCCGTCCCGAAGGCATCGGCCAGCCGGAGCGCCATCACCGCTGTAAACGACGCACATCCGTTGAGCAGGCGCGACAGCGTTGGCCGGGCCACGCGCAGCTTCTTGGCCGCCACAGCCAACCTGCACTCCGCCGAGATATTCGCGGAGAATCTCGCCAGGATGAGCGGGGTTGTACATCGTCATCGCCATATTTATATCTCCTCAGCGGTCAATCGACGCGGGGAGGATACTCCGAAGAAAACCGCGGGGGACACGTTGAACCGCTGGCTGAGCCTCGCGATGTGGTCGCGGTTCAGTTGCCGCTTGCCGGAGAGGACCAGCGAGATAGTGCTTTCGCTGCCAAGCTCCGTTGCAATGTCACGCTCCGAGAGTGAGTTCTGTTCGAGCAGAAACCGCAGCACATCGGCAGGCTCAGCTTCCGGGATCGGGTAGCGTTCAGACTCATAGCGCTCGACAAGCAGAGTTATCAACTCGATGGCCGCTTCCTCGTCCACGGCGGGGTCGGGCATTGCCGTCAGATGAAAGAGCGCCTCGGTGTATTCCGCCAGCTCCGCGTTCGAGTGGATCAACCGGGGCGCTCCCCGCCGAATCATCTCCACCGGATTGGCAAGCGCTGTGCTCATGGTTTCACTCCCTTATCCCAGTTCGCCCGATTGTCGTACTGCCAGTGCGTCAGGAAGGACCGGATGTAGATGTGGCCCTCGGTAGTACGGCCATCCCTTCCGCGCGCATAGTGGATGATTGTGACCAACCTATAGCGGTTCTGGCGGATATTGAAGATCACATATCCATCCACATCATCCGCATCCTTGAAGAGCGGCCGCACTTCCATGAAGTTCCGCCATCGTACCTCATTGGCGATCCGGTACCAGGCCCGGATCTCTCGCGCAGCGTCCGGGTATTGCTCTTCGGCCTCGCTCAGGTGCTTGCGTGCGACAACGTGCATGGACGCCTTCTAATAGCCGTTCTACAAGGTTTCCGCCATAACGATCCTGCCATCTCGGGATACTTTTCAAAATGCAAAGTTGTCAAGAGAAGGTTTTCATTTTGCGAAGTATTGTCCGATAGGTCAATACGATTCTCTATGCGACATAAATTAGTTGGGCGCGCCGGTGGTTTCTTCGGCGGCGAATGTGCATTCGCGGCACTGACAAACGCGGCGGAGATATTCCCAGGAGTAGATGCCGGATTTGTGGCCGTCGGCCCAGCTGAACTGGAGGGCGTAGCGGCCTACGGCTTGTGCGCTGGTTGGCTTGGGAAGCGGGGTGTACATAGGCAGGACGGCTGCCGGCGCGGGCTTGGGCTGGCCGGGTTTGCGGCCTTGCTGGGTGCGCTCGTCGTTGCAAGTGGCACAGGGGCAGGCCTCGCGGAGCCAGGCAAAGCTCCAGGCGCTGCGGTGGCCGTCGACCCAGTCGATTTCAAGGCCCTTGCCCTCGGAAAGCAGTACACGGACCTTCTCGGGGGTCACGGCGATGCGGGGAAGTGGTTGGGCCGATTCGATTTCGCGCGCGGCGTGGTCCTTGTCGACAATGCGAATGCCTTCGTGACTCATGGTTCTATTTTACAGGGGTAACGGATCGCCCTGCGGAACCGTGTACGGAGCCCCAGTTGGGCTCTCAACCGTATTCCCAATCCTTTCTATACCTTCCGTTTAGCAACCCAAGCCAGTGGGCCGACAAGCTGCACTAAACGTTGAGTACAGTCACCCATTTGGGTGGTTGCCGACGGGGGTCGATCGCATTAGGTTCCATCCTGGGCACCTTCTTTTTCATAGCCGTACCTGAGCCAATCCCCAGGGCACGACCGATTTGCTTATAGGCGTTCATTCTCTTTCGCCCGATTATCCCTCTTCATTTGCATGCGTTCGCTAGACGCCACTGCAAATGATGAGTTATTCAAAAGGGGGATTTCCATGGTAGGAGCGGCCTACCCGCTTATTGGTCATTACGACTACCGGCTCGTGGCATTGTCAGTCTTCATCGCCATTCTTGCGTCCTATGCCGCGCTCGATCTGGCTGGACGAGTGACATCTGCTCACGGCTGGGCAAGGCTCTCCTGGCTCAGCGGTGGCGCCCTGGTCATGGGCATGGGCATTTGGTCCATGCACTACGTCGGCATGGAGGCGTTTCGGCTGCCGGTGCCGGTTTTCTACGACTGGCCCACCATGGCGGGGTCCTTTGTAGCGGCGGTGGCTTCTTCTGCCGTTGCCCTCTTCGTAGTCAGCCGCGAGACCATGAAGGCGATCACGATCCTTATCGGCAGCGTGATCATGGGATGCGGCATCGCCGCCATGCATTTCATCGGCATGGAAGCAATGCGATTGCCTGCAATGTGTCAGTATTCGCCGACGCTCGTTACCCTGTCAGTGGTGCTGGCGGTAGTCATTTCCGGCGTTGCTCTGTTCCTGACTTTTCAATTCCGCGGCGAGACCGCTCTTTGGGATTGGCGGAAGGGCGCCAGCGCAGTGATTATGGGAGCCGCCATCCCAATCATGCATTACACAGGCATGGCTGCGGCGAGCTTCATCCCAATGCCTCTCAATTCTGCAGATCTGCAGAATGCCATCAATATCCCGCCGATTGGCATCGCAGCAATCACCTTGATCACGCTGATGCTCCTGACGAATGCGATTTTGCTATCGCGGGCAGACCGGCGTTATTGGGCGGAACGGCAACTGCTCGACGCGTTCATGGAGAACATTCCGGGAAGTGTCTACTTCAAGGATCTCAAGAGCCGATTCGTGCGTATCAGCCTGAAGATGGCAAAGCAGATTGGGCTGACCGAGGCATCGCAAGCTTCGGGTAAGACTGATTCTGACTTCTTCAGTTCTCAGCTTGCCGAAGTCTCTTTTGCCGACGAACAGGAGATCATCCGCAGTGGCCGGCCCTTGCTCGAGAAGGAAGAGGAGGAAACCTGGGAAGACGGTCATCGCACGTGGGTCATTACCAACAAGGTTCCGCTCAGAAACCGGCGGGGCAAGATGATTGGAACAATGGGAGTTTCCCATGAGATTACCGAACGGAGATCGGCAGAGGAGGAACTGGCTCGCAGTGCAGAGGAACTGAAGCGTACCAATGCGGCGCTGGAGCAGTTCGCGAAGGCAGCTGAAGCGGCGAGTCTGGCGAAAGGCGAGTTCCTGGCCAACATGAGTCACGAAATCCGGACGCCTCTGAATGGCGTGATCGGCATGACCGAACTGGCTCTGGAAACGGAATTGACGCGGGAACAGAGTGAGTATCTTGAAACGGTTCGCTTCTCCGCGGAATCGCTGTTGAGTATTATCAACGACATTTTGGACTTCTCAAAAATCGAAGCGGGCAAGGTGGAACTTGAGGTCGTAGACTTCGATTTGCGCGAGTGCCTGGAGAATACGCTCAAGACGCTCGCGCTGCGCGCGGATGAGAAGGGGCTTGAGCTCTTGTGCGACGTGCGGCCGGATGTCCCCGAACTCTTCCGTGGGGACCCAAATCGGCTCCGTCAGATCATTGTCAATCTTGTCGGCAACGCGATCAAATTCACGCGCGAAGGAGAGGTTGCGCTGCGGGTGGACACGAGTGAACCGCACGATGGCCACTACCCGCTGCATTTCATCGTGTCAGACACCGGCGTCGGGATTCCACGCGAGAAGCTGGAGACCGTCTTCGAGTCGTTTTCTCAGGCCGATACATCCACTACCCGCGAATACGGTGGGACGGGCCTCGGACTGACGATCTCTCGGCGCCTTGTGGAGGTGATGGGCGGCAGGATCTGGGCGGAGAGTGAGTTCGGCAAGGGATCGGCGTTCCACGTAACCATCGACCTCGAGCGCGGACAGGAGGTTGCTGTCGCGGGTCTTGCCGGGCCTGCGCAGCCGGGCGTATTGAAAGGAACCAACGTTCTGGTTGTGGACGACAACCGTACCAATCGGCGCATCCTGGAGGGTCTGCTGACAAGTTGGGGCATGGATGCGACGCTTGCATCTGACGGTGATATGGCTTTGGAAGCTTTGCAAATGGCGCGCGACAGCGGCCATGCATTCCAACTCATCCTGGCCGATATGCATATGCCCAAGATGGATGGGTTTACGCTCATCGAGCGGGTTGGGAAAGAGATGAACACGAGAACGCCGGCGATCATGATGCTCACCTCCGGCGGACATCGGAACGATGCGGCGCGCTGCGAGCAGTTGGGAGTGGGGGCTTATCTGCTGAAGCCGATTCGGCGGGTGGAGCTCCGCGAAGCCATTCAGCGTGTAATGGGCGCGGTCACCGATCACCGGCAGGAAGCCTTGATTACTGAACGCACGCTCAAGGACAGCCGCGCCGTCAACCTTGCACTGAATGTCTTGCTGGCCGAGGACAACGAAGTCAATCAAAAGCTTGCCACACGCCTGTTGCAGAAGCGTGGGCACCGGGTGGTCGTAGCTGTAAATGGGCAACAGGCTTTGAATGCGCTCAGCCAATCACGCTTCGACCTGGTTCTGATGGATGTGCAGATGCCCGAAATGGACGGAATTCAGGCAACATCGGCATTGCGAGCCAGTGAAGCGGGAACAGACCGGCACCAACCGGTGATCGCCTTGACGGCTTTGGTGATGCAGGGCGACCGGGAGCGCTGTCTCGCGGCCGGGATGGATGGATATCTCAGCAAGCCCATCCGTCCGCGCGCGCTGGATGATGTTCTGGATATGTACCTTGCGCAAAAGAGGCAGAGCGAAACTGTCTCTGAAAAAGCGCCAACAACATCGGCTGAGCCGTCTCCTGCGTCAGTACACGATCCGGTTGACGATCGCGAGTTGCTAGAACGGGTCGGGGATGATCGCGAATTCCTCACTGAGCTGGTGAGTCTTTTTCGTGAGGACGGACCCAAGCAGTTGGCAAGAATCAGGAAGGCGTTGGAGCAGAAGGACGCGGGTGAGGTTCTGCGCTGCGCTCACTCGCTGCGAGGGACCCTCGCCAACCTTGGTGAAAGATCGGCGGCAGACCTGGCGGCGGAGATCGAGCTAGCGGGCAAATCGGAGGACCTGCCCGGAGCGGGCGCAGCTCTGCAGAGTCTCGAGCTGGAATTGGCGCGGGTGCTCAGTGCCCTCGGCACACTCTGCGAAGGGGTGATTCCGTGAGGATTCTGATTGCCGACGATGATGAGATATCCCGCAGGATGATGGGGATGATGCTCAAGAAGATGGGATATGAAGTGGACGCCGCGGAGAACGGACGCGGAGCCCTGGACAAACTGCTGGATCCAGATGGCCCGAGGATGGCGCTCCTGGATTGGATGATGCCGGAGATGGATGGGGCCGAGGTATGCCGGAAATTGCGTGCCGCAAGCGAACAGCAGTATGTTTACGTAATTCTGCTCACCTCAAAGGACACGAGAGAAGCGCTGGTTGAGGGGTTGGATGCGGGCGCCGACGAGTACCTTACAAAGCCGTGCAATTCCGACGAGCTCAAAGCAGGGCTACGGACCCGGCAACGGATTCTCCAGTTGGAAGACAAGCTGGTGACGGCGCGGGACGAAATGCGCTTCAAGGCGACACACGACGCACTGACCTCCCTTTGGAATCGCGGAAGAATCCTTGAAGCTCTGGACGAAGCTCTGCCGCCGGTTGATTCGATGGCAGTTCTGATGTGCGATATCGACCATTTCAAAGCAATCAATGATAAGTATGGGCATCTTGTCGGCGATGCGGTCTTGCGGGAAATGGCTGCACGGCTTCGCGGCGGGGTGCGGTCCAATGATTTAATCGGCAGATTTGGCGGGGAAGAGTTCCTGATCGTGCTCAATGGCTGTGATGCGAATCGGTTGCCGGAGCGGGCGGAACAATTGCGCAAAGCCGTTTCGGAATGCGGCTTCCTTGCCGACGCAGGAAAGATTTCCTTTACTGTGAGCATTGGCGCTGTCGCCGTGGACCGAGAAGATGCCGCCACACCTTCTGAAACGATTCTGAACCTTGCCGACGCCGCGCTTTACCAGGCCAAGAGAGAAGGAAGAAACAGGGTGGTCATCGCGCAGCGGCTCGTTCGCAGCATGATCTGCTGAGGGCTTGCAAGTGGCCATTCGAATGCAAGATGGCAACGGGCTTGACCCTGTGCCCGAGGACTGGCCCCCACTATTGCCAGAAAGCTGACCCGCGGGCCACCGCCTGACTTACTTCACCCGCTTTGCGGTGAGCTCCTCTGTTGCGAAATCTCCCACCTTGCGGGTCAACTTGAGCTCATCGCCGGAGATCTTGCCGCTGTAAGTAATCACGAGCTGGTTGCCGTTAAATTCAAGGTTTTCAGTAAATGAAACGTCGTCACCTTTGATCGTCCCATTGGTTATCTCAGTGGATCCACGATCGTTCTTTGCTGTTCCGGTTAGCTTTTCGCCATCGGCTTTCAATGTGTACGTGTAATGCTGTTCGCCAATCTGCGTGTCGAAGGTTGCTGTCCATTGGCCATTGATGTCTGAAGCAAATGCCGACAACGCCATTGCTGCCGCCAAAACCGCCGAAACAAATACGCTGCGAAGCTTCATGAATTCGGTCTCCTTTGATCGCGCTGCCAGAACACTTCGTGACCGAGGCCTGATGAGTGAGAAGTCATTTGGCAACCGGGCGACCCGCCTGCATCTGGTACGCCGGAACCATACGGAAAGTTGCATCTAGGTGTCAAGAGAATCGAGGCACGAATTCCGATTGGATGCCACAAAAGTGCCAGTCCCAAATCGGCGAAATGGGGCCTTCCAGCTCGGATTAGCAACAATAACCGGAAGCGCGTTTGCCAATCCGTGCTACACTCTATCCAATCGTAGAATTCGATCTGAAGTTCTTGCCTGTTCCGGTTACCGCCTACTCGCAAACTTCCACATTGCGTTCGCGGTAAATCAGTATCGAAGGAGTTACACACAATGGAACAGGGAACAGTCAAGTGGTTTAATGACGCCAAGGGTTTTGGATTTCTTAGCCGCGAAAACGGCGAGGACGTCTTCGTTCATCACACCGCCATCCAGTCGAACGGCTTCCGTTCGCTTCAAGAAGGCCAGCGGGTCCAGTTCAACGTGACCAAGGGCCCCAAGGGTTGGCAGGCTGAGAACGTTCAGGTTGTCTAAGGCATAACGCCAGGCAATCTGTCTGGGATCAACAAGAAGAGGGACGGCATCGCTGCCGTCCCTCTTCTTGCGTTTAGCGGGTTCTCTCGACCTGACGGACGAGGCTAGGCTGCCGGCTTGAGGCTCTTGACGCTGACTTGGGGGATTGCGGGGTGAAGTGTCGCAAGGAGGGTTTCGTGGGTGCCGAGGTATTGCAGCACATCGTTAATTGAATCTTCAAAGCGGCCGCCGGTCTTGTGCGTGGCTTTCACGCCTTTGGATACAAGCTGGCAGACTTCAAAACGGTTCATTCCCTGCGCAAGGGCGCGGTGAATTTTGTCGGAACGCATGACGAACTCCGGTCAACAAGGTGGTTGTTGCGTGCGGTGCGAAGCTCGTCAGAAGCG
>OBLU010001840.1_pt1 | contig 19579 bp, 15 predicted proteins | sample 1518681 | NCBI WGS metagenome assembly OBLU01 (sample SAMEA3539304, study PRJEB22396) | soil metagenome | biome: tundra; feature: field; material: soil | place: USA | collected 2010-05 | depth 0.15 m
GCGATTGACCAGCGCAAGCATCGTCACGGACGCGGCGGCCTGCCGCTCAGCTTCCTCGATGCGCGCAAATTCGCCGTAAACTTCCGCGCGCACCGGTTCATTTTGCGAGGGCAGTTCCTGTCCGCCGCCGGTGCGCATGGCGTGCAGAATGTGGTGGGCATTCATCGAATCGAGCGGACGCGCGGGCGCGTAGGCGGGTTCGGCGCCGGCGGTTTCAGTGACGAGCCGCGCCGCGAGGAGCGTTTGCAAAACTTGTTGCGCGAGCCGGCTTGGAATGCCCAGTTCAGTGGAAATTTCCTGGACCGTCACCGGCGGCAGACAGCGTTGAAAGCGCTGGCCGATGCACGTCATCAGCCGTAGCGCGATGAATTCACGTCCGCGCTGGTTCACGTTTTCGGCGAGTTTGTCCTGCAGATACGCCCGGCGGTTCTGGAACGCATAGGCGACCTGCGCGCCGAACAGCAGGATTGCCCACGAAAAATAAAGCCCGATCATGAACACCGGCACGAGGCCGAGGCTGCCGTAAATTTTGCTGTTGGTGACGACGCGGGAAACATAGAGGGAACCAAAGACGTTGTTCAAGTGCCACAGCGAACCGCCCACCATGCCGCCGACCAGCGCCGCGCTGAAGCGGACTTTCGTGTTCGGCACCAGCAGATAAATCAGCGCGAACGTCAGCCACAGGACCACGAACAGCAGGAATTGAAAGATGAAACCGCTGATGAACGGCGTTTGCTCGATGAAATATTTCACGCTCTGGAACCGCCCGCCGCCCACCAGCCCGACCGCGGTGACCAGCAGCAACGGGCCGAGCATGATGGTCGTGCAGTAAAGCTCGACCTGGCGCAGCCAGTTGCGTCCCCGCGTCACGCCCCAGATGTCGTTGAACGTCTCCTCGATGCGGCCCAGCAGGGAGATGGCCACGATGATCAGGAGAATCACGCCGGTGGTGCCGAGCGTGCCGCTACGCGTGTTTTGCACGAATTCATGGATGCGCCGGGCCGCCTCCTTTTGCGCGCCGACAACGCGTGCGTCTGTGAACCCCGCCAAAGTGTTTGTTTCGCCGGCTGAACCGGCAATCATGTTTGTTCCCGCGGCTTCGGAATTCGTCGGCGTCAAGACGACCGACAGGCCCGGGCTGAGATTGAGCGAAACCGCCGGGCCGTTGGTGTCGAGCGTTGCGGGCGGAATGACGTTGGACACGAACCGGTCAATCGCCTGGTAAATTTTTTCCTCCCCTTCGCTTTTGAGCAGGCTGCTGGTGACGCTGATGGCCACCGCGAGCAACGGGATGAGCGCCAGCAGCGTGGTGTAGGACAGCGCGGAGGCGCGGACGAAGCAGCGGTTGCGCACGAAACTTCTGATGACGAGTGCGCAAAAGTGCGCGAACCGTTCGAGCCGGCTGAGTCCGACTTCCCCGCCGGTGTAAACGCCGGTCAAAATTTTAATGAGACGTGAGAATGGCTTTATTGCCATGCGTTGCGCCACGCTAACAAACCCATTCGCCAAGTCAATCGGCGCGCGAATCCGCCTTCATAAAAATTCCGGCGCGATAAATCCGCTTTATTGCCGCGGCAAAATCCGCACAATGTCCGCGCATGCATCCGTAGCTCAATTGGATAGAGCTTCTGACTTCGGATCAGAAGGTTGCAGGTTCGAGTCCTGCCGGACGCACCATATTTTATTGGGGTTTGATGCTTCTCCGCATTCTGTAAAGCTGCCGAGTAGTATCAAAAGTAGTAACAGGGGCGTTTTAATCGCTCTGCTTTGCCACGGCTGCAAATGTTGCCCACGCCATGCGCCGAGACGCCTTATCAATCCCCCAAACCGACACCCGGCCAGTCAAATGCGCATCCTGTGTAAGCCAGCGACGCAAGGCGGGCATCGTGGCGAGTGTCGGGACTGTTGCGGTCTGGCCGGTCAACCGCACTTCCGGCTTGGCGGTCGCCAGCGGTTGCCGAGTCTTGCCGACACTGGCCGCGCTTGGCGTCGGATGCCGCGAGCGTGTCCGGCGAGGCTGTCCGGCAACAATGGAAAAAGAATCGGTTACATGGTGTAACCGTTTCTCCCACACTTGTCCGGCAAATGAGGACGCTTTTATTTTTTGGCCGACCGTCTAGGCAGGATGGCGGAGTAGGGTGCAAAATCGCGTCTGCCGTCTGCGGAATCTGTGCGGGCACTAGCTAGGAAACGAGCAAAACTGGCTTTTTATATGGGTGACGAGTGTTCTCTCGCCTTCTGCACGGTTAAAGACACTACGCGCGCGAAGGGGGGTGTTTGGCCTAGGTAAATTGAGAAAAATTTCACCCCCATGTCAACACCCCACCCGACTCTCAAAAGCCCGTCTTAACCAATCGTAGCAATGCTTTTATCACCTTTTCACCCTCAAAATAGCAAAATCAGTCTTTTAACCAGTCCCAAGCCAAAGGCCACTTTCGGAACCGAAACCACCTTGGAAATTCACTTGTCCAACCTTTCGATTTGACAGAAAGTGAGTGTGAGAGCAGGTTTCTCGCGTGCCCAACAGTTTTGACTGCTACTCGCGCGCGAATAATGATGATGCGTTCGACAAAATCAAGGAATTGCTCAATGTTTACCCTGCTGGACTACTCGCCACACTCCTCGGCATCAAGCGTTACGCGATTCACCGCCGCGAACAGCCGATCCCGGTCGTCCGGCTGGCCTTCATTCTTTGGCGTTTGACGTTCCACCCAGGCCAAGTGAGCGTGTTTGAGATGCTGACGGTCGGCAAATACGCGCGCGGGAACCCACAAGAGCACCAGCCGACGGAGGATGACTGGGTGATCTGATGCCACGCCGGCGCTACCGGCTCCGCTCCGACTTGGCCAGACGGCATGGGGATGTTGGGGGAGGCGGCGGGGGTGAACAGAAACGACGTAGATGCCGGTGGTCTATAAATCGAAGTTTCAGGGAGACTTTCTGTGAATAGAACGAGCAATTTTCGCGAGCCGTTCTGTCCGCTCCGCCTGCCGCTTGCACGCCGCCAAACTCCAGACCGAAGCGAATCTTGGCCGTGCCATGCCCGGCACAACTCCGCGCCTGCCCCGCTTCCGCCGCTGACCTGTCGCCCCGCGAGATGAATCTATGCGTTGCCAAAATAGCGGCATAAAATGGAACAGGCGTTGCGAACCGGGCGAGATTCTGCAAGTCGCACTTCAGCACGGCTTGCCGTGAGTTTGAAATAAGGACTCCCTAATTTTCGCGGCGACCCGTCCTCGCCGGGTGTCGGGGTAGGGGGAATTTACGCCAGCCATTCGGGTATGGAGTCCCGCTTTTAACGAAAGGCGTTTTTGTTACCTGATTCGCAAGCACAGCGCACACGGCAGAACACCGGCACAGGCCGCGAATCTCACAGATCGCCAGTGGACAATTGAGGAAATGATCGCCGAATGCCATTGACCACCTTTGGAAAGTTTTTGTTATGCTAAAACATGTTGATTTTATTGGCTTTTCAAGTCTTGCTAAATTTCTTTGACATGGCATATTTCCTGTGCATGACCTTTCGGTTCAACACGAGAAAAGCGACTGAAGCGGCTTCCTTGTTCATCAAAAGGGAGGGCGGCAGGTTGAACGTGATGAAGCTGGTGAAGTTGATTTATCTCCTTGATCGGCTTTCCATTGCCAAGCGAGGAATTCCAGTTGTCGGCGGGGTGTATTATTCCATGCGAAACGGCCCGGTCACAGGTGAACTGTTGGATATTGTCAATGCTGGCAAGCTCGCCAACGATGCAGATTCCTCTTGGGAAGAATTCATTTCAGACAGAGACCGTCACGATGTCGCCTTATTGGGGGATGTTCCGCCCATTAAATCAATTTCTGAATCAGAGATTCAACTGATTGACGAAATTTACGCCGCACATGGCGCAAAAGACCAATGGGCAATTCGTGATTGGTGTCACAAAAATTGCGGTGAATGGACTCCATTGGAAAATGGCCGAGAAAACATTCAGGTGGAAGAAATTGCATCCAATGTTGGCAAGTCTAGCTCTGAAGTGCAGCGCATATCCGATGAGGCAAGAGAATCGAATTTGTTGACCGCCGCGTTCGTTGCTTCGGCTGCGGTATATGCCTGAACTTGGAACGACATATCGCAGCAATCTTCCCCCGCGCCATATTTGGGTGGTCATTTCCGACCCAAGTCAGAATGAGCAGGCATTCGTGTTCGTAAATCTTACCTCGTTGAACGAAAATTGCGTGGATGATGTGTGTATTCTTGAACCTGAAGAATATCCCCCTTTCCTGACCCAAAAGACAACCGTTGCTTATTCTCGTCACAAAATTGGAACCGTTTCTGGAATGAACATGTTAGAGGAGACTGGCAATTTTTTTGAAATGCCGCCAATTCCAACCCCAACGTTGCAGAAAATAATCAACGGAGCGCACGACACCCTGGAACTTTCAAAGACGGCGAAAGATATGCTTCCTTCACGCATTTAATGCGTTTCGGACTGCCAGCAACAATCTGATGCACCATCACCGACGGACTGGTTAAAATTCATCAAACGCCGTCACAAAAGCTGCCGTCCACCCAAAACCAGCAAGTCGGAAAATTGCGTCGCCTGAAGGTTGTTGTATTCGGTTTGCAACACCTTCAAATAAGCCCACTGCTTGCCGGTCAAGCGCGTCGTGTTCTCGCACCACAATTTTGCCGCCCGGTCTTTGTTGGCCACGTTCACGTCTTCCAGTCCCTTTGTCTCGACGATGTGATGCGTTCCGTCACTTGTCAGCACCACGAAATCCGGCTCGTAATGGCGGAAGTTGCCCGCGTTGTCGGTGTATTCAATGGCAAAGCCGAATTGCTCCGGCAGTTTCGCAAAGCGTGCCACGTCGTCCGCCTTTTCCAAAAACTGCGCGAATTCTTTTTCAAATTCATTGTCGCACGGCACAAGATTGAAAACACACTTACTGGCCCTCATTGTCGGACGCGACCAGGGGAACGGCGGGGTTTCGGATAACCCCCGCCCGGCGTGTAGCAGTTGCGGTTCAAGTTCCGACAGCACCAGCTTGCGCAATGCCTCGACAAAAGTTTTGATCGTGACGTATTGCGCAACGTTGCTGCTGATCGCCTTCAACATCGCCGGGTCGTCCAAATTGACCGGCTCGCCAAACGCCTTCTTTGCCAAAAACTCACGCACCTTTGGCGCGAGCGCGGAAAATTGCGACGGCAGTTTCACGTCTTGCGCGATGCGCCGGGCGTAATACCCGATCACTTCTTCCGCCGTCTGCGGTTCGGGGATTTTGTATTGCCGTTCAATCAACTTTTGCAGCGTGATAATGTCGTAACCTTCGTAACGGAACGTCTTCGCAACCGCGTCGCCTTCTTTGCGCGGCAACACCGGGCACTTGAATTTGTTCACGTCCATTTCCGCGATTTCCTCCGCGAGCGATTTCTTGCGCGTCAGGACCGGGCTTAAAACCGGAATGGGAATGTCTTTGTCCTTCTTCTTTTCGTCCGGCGCGATGGTGACGATCACCACCTTTTCCTTGCCGATTTCAAAAGTCTCCAACTGCAATTCTTCGTCGCGTTCCAACTGCTCCACAAACTCAATGAACGTATTATTGCCAATCACGTCCACGTGCTCGATGTAACCTGAGCCAGTGCCGCGAAACATCAAACGCAAGCCGCGCCCGACGGTTTGCTCCGGCAGGATGTTCGCCTTTGAAGTGTAAGGCCGCAGCCCGACGATGACCGTGACGCCTTGCACGTCCCAGCCTTCGCGCAACATCAGCACGCTGACAATGCAATTGACCGGACTGGTTTCGTGATCCACCTCACGCGAAACTGTGCGCGCCTTGTCCAAGTCTTTCTTTGAAACCTCGCCGGACTTGTCCGTGTGAATCACCAACAGCCTGTCGCCGCCAAATTCCGACGGATATTTCTTTTGCAGCCAGTCGCCCACGTCGTCCGCTTCTTCCGTGTCGTTCATCATTACGAACAACACCGGCTTTTTCTTGTGAGGCTTTAGCTGCTCGCGGTATTCCTTCCACCGCTCGACACCCGCCGCCAGGTATGCCTGATAGCGCGTGCTGGCTATTTCGGACTTCGGCTCATGGAAACCCTTCGCAATACCCTTCAATGGCCGTTTCACCACGTTGTCCAGAATCGCCTGCTTCAGCGGATAATCAAAAACCGTCCACGAAAACAACTGCCCTTTGCTGTGGCGCGGCGTGGCGGTGAAATCAAACTGCGCAGCCAAGCCTTTGAGAACATCCTTGTTCAACTGGCGGATAATTTTATTCCATTCGCTTTCCTCGTCGTGCGTGTGGTGCGCCTCGTCGTTCAGCACGGCCACCGTGCCGCCCCGCGCAATGATTCGCTTGTCAATATCCTCCACCGCCAATTTCTCGGCAGGCGGTTTTGAGCCAAGCACCGCCGCCAGCGCATCCGGTTCATCCGAGCTGTTTTCCTGCCGTTCATAAAATTGCTGAATGTTGCTCAAGTATAATGCGCCCAACGAACCCGCCCGTTCGCCTTCGCCGCGCATGTAACATTGGAAATCCCAATAGATGCGAAGCTCGTTTGGAATGACGGGATCGGTGTTGAAAATCTGCCCGCCTTCAAAATCCGTCCGCAGCCGTTCAAACACAATCACGTTTGGCGCGATGAGCAAAAACGTCTTGGCAAAATCATCCCGCGCTTCGGCCATCGCGTTGAAAAACTGCCACGCAATTACCAGCGACATGACTTTCGTTTTGCCGCTGCCAGTGGCCATCTTCACGCAGTAACGGGCAAAGTCATCATATTGCAGCAGGCGCAAATCGCGCCGTGTGGCGAACGTCTCCACCAGATTTTTGTGCCGCCGGATGTTCGCCACTTCGTATAAATAAATCAGCGTCTCGACCGCTTCACGCTGGAAATAGTGATATTCAAATTTGCAGCCATTCGGCAGCCGGTGATCGTTGTAAAACCAGTGATTCAACAAAAGCCGCGTCGTATCCGTCGCGCCCTTGTATCCGCCGTCGCGCCACGCCTTCACCTTGTCGCGGATGCCCGGCACGCACGGCGCGGTGGAAACCCGTGCTTCCAGCAAGCCGAGTTGGTCAACGTCGTTTTTCTTTTTGCGTGGCATGGGATAGTCGCGTCAGTCTGGCAAATTCCTCGCCAACTTTTCTATTTCGGATGCAATGGTTCGGACATCCTGATAGTTGCCCGAAAAGTTATACATCACTTTATCAAACGCATCTGACTGTTGACCGTTTTGGTCTAAATCATCTCTCATTATTGAAGCCCTAAGCCCAAATCGTTGCAGATATTTTTGGACATTGTCAGACTGAACGTTTGGCGGGTCTGTATCTTTCCAATCCTTCGTAAAACCGTGGATTTGTTGTGCCAAAATGAGTGACTTCATTTTAATCGGCGGCGCGTCTTGCGCGCGGTAGATTCTTAAACCTTCATATTGTTTCGACAGTTTTTCGTTTTCTCTATTGGCTTTGTCCCGCTCCTCTGAAATTGTTCTTATTGTTTCAGCCTTTTGTTCCAATTCTGCATTCTTGCCTCGGATTTCGGCTGAGTATAGGTGATCCACAAACCAATATATTCCGCCGCCGAAAAGCACGGTTAAAGCCAATGCGCATAGCGTGAAGGAAACGCGGGCTGCTTTCACGTTTGGCCACTCGTTGATAAAAATGTTCAGAGGCCAAGGATGATCCACCGGACTTGGTTTCTGCGCGGGCTGTCCCGATTGCTGTCCTGATTCTGACATGATTTTGCGTTATTTCACTTTTACCTTCACCGTTTTCGTCGTGTCGTTGCCGAGAATATCAATCACCTTTACGACTACCGTATATTCACCCGGAGCGTCGTAAGTGTGCTTCGTCTCCAAATCCAGTTTCGGCTCTTTTCGCGTGCGGTAGGTCTGCCACTCGTTGTGGAACGTGTCGCCCTTATTGTCCCAATCCACCGCCCAATAATCAATCCACTGACTCCAATGCTTCACCGTGCGCCGCACGTCTTCCGGCACGTCATCCGGCGGAATTACAAAATCCTTCAGCTTCAAAGCCACCTCGCGCTTGTCCGCCTTCGCTTCCACGGACAACGCGGCCAGTTCAAAGAAATGAATGTCGCCTTGCTCCACCGCCCGCTTGTCCATCGCGTCATGCGGGATGCGCAGAAACCGCAGTTGAATGTTTGCCGCCGCCGCCTGCTGCTTGGCGACTTCGTTCATCTCGAAGGCAAAATCCCAGCCCAGCAAGTCCACGCCGTTCGTTTTGGGCGCGTCCTTGCCCGTGCCGACGGCGCGCTTGAACTCCGCCGCGATTTGCGCCACGTCGCCCACGCTCACCGGCGCGTCCACCGCGCCGACGTGAACCATGCGCCCGCCTTTCACGCCATGCAGCCACGAATAACCATTCAACGGCTTGGCTTGGTAAAGTCCCAAAATGAAATGCACATAATCACGCTGCCGCGCTTCCGCTTTCGCTTTGCCTTTGGATTCTGACTCCTGATTTCTAAATTGTTCCTGCTGCCACAACTGCCGCTCGTATTTGCCGAGATTCTGGACGATGAACGGACGCACGCCGGAAATGCCCAGCAAACGCTTGCGCGCCGTGTGAATGGCGAACCGGCCAAGATCGCCAGTAATCCAACGGCGTTTCAATTTCTCGGCAACTACCGCCGTCGTGCCGCTGCCGCCGAAAATGTCCAACACCAAGTCACCTTCATCCGATGAGGCTTTTATGAAACGGTCAAGCAGTGCCTCCGGCTTTTGTGTAGCATAGTCAACTTTTTCAGTGGCCGCTTGATTGACATAGTCGAGCACGAACCAGTCTCTTGGCAAAGTGCCGTCGGTTATGTATTGGCGATAAATCAAGTCTGGGAATTGGCGCTCATCTTCCGGCTTCAAATCAGTTTGTTGCTTGTATGGGCTGCCCTTTATGTTTCTGCCCCGCAATCGGTATCTGCCCTTCTCATCTTCATATTTGTATTTTTTTATCGTTACGTCTGAAAGCGGCTCCAGAACTCTATTAGCGTGGAAAACTGGATGCTCGCCTTTGCAATACAGCAAAATATCATCGTGCTTTCGATTCCAATAAGACTCATTGTGTTCGTATCCCCTGTAGCACCATGCAATATCATTACGAAAACCGTCTTGGCCAAAAACTTCATCAAGAATCACTTTTGCATAGTGGGCAACATGCCAGTCAAGATGAACATAAATGCTGCCGTTTTCGTGCAGAAGCTCGTGCGACAGCACGGCGGTTTCGTAGAACCATTGCAGGTAGGAATCCAGCCCGCGTCCCCAAGTATCACGGTAGGCTTTGTGTTCAATGATGCTCGGCTCTTTGGTGAACGTGGCCGCGTCGTCTTCCTCCTCGTCGGGATGATTCGGCACGGTGGCGGTGAAGGAAAAATCCGCGCCGGTGTCGAACGGCGGGTCGTAGTAAATGAGGTTGACCTTGCCCGCGAACTCGGCCAGCAGCGACGGCAGCACATATTTCTTGTCGCCCCAAATCAGCCGGTTGCGCCATTCGGTTTGCCGGTGCTGCCCGAACAGTTCCAGCGTGTGCCGCCGATCCGCCGCCGATTCATTGACCGTCTCAACCGTTTGAAACGGCAACGCCACGCGCAACGGTGCGACGCGGTTGCCCGCGCTGTCATATTTGCCTTCCCAAACCAGTTCCGTCCGGGTGACGGCGAGCGGGTGCTGAGTCTTGGCCGCCGTCGCGTTGGTTTCTGCCATGCGTGGAGCGTAGCAACACGCGGGGCGCGGGGCAAGGGCGTCAGCAAAGTTTGCGGGTGTTTATTTCCCCTCGCGCTAATTTTTTGAACGGCGGCAGCGGACGGCTGGCGTGAAGGATGCCTGCAAGTTGGCGCGGGGCGTGCCGCACTGCCTTTCAGTGCGCCGACCAAGCGCGAGGGTCGGGATAGCACGTACCGTGACAACGCCGCAGCCGGTGGCAACACAAGACGCTGTTATCCGACAAGAATTGTGATGGAAGCGCGGGACACCTTATTCTGAAGGCATCAGTCGTTTCCAAGAACAGCGCAAGGCAAGCTGGATTCGGATTGTGGTGGTCAAAAGGATATTTAGCTGACCGGCTTCGACCTTTTGCAAATTTCGCGTGCTGATGCTGGCCAGTTCCGCCAGCTTATCTTGCGTCAAGTCTTTGGCACAACGCTCGCGGCGCACGTTCGCGCCAAACGTTTTCAATCTCGCATGTTCTTTCTTGTTAAGTGGCACGACACATTACATCGTGCAAGAGGCGTTTTAGTGAACGTCGCAACAGATCGTGAAAGGGCTTGCATTGTTTGCTGACGATGATAAAAACGTTGTGATGCGTGAAAAAAAACTTCAGGCACTTTTATTTGCGCTTTGCCAACAACGTTCAATGTCTATGAAAACTCGAATCCAAAACCTTCTCATCTCGCTCACAATCCTTGCCATCGCTCACCAAGCCATCGCTCAAGGCACGGCGTTCACCTATCAAGGCCGGTTAAATGTCGGCACGAATCAGGCCAACGGCAGCTACGATCTGACATTTGCTTTGTTCAGTGCGAGCAGTGGCGCGGGTCAAGTTGGCAACACGGTGACAAATTTGGCGACGGCGGTGACAAATGGGCTGTTCACCGTGCCACTGGATTTTGGCGCGAATTTTCCCGGCACAAGTCGCTGGCTGGAAATTTCTGTTCGCACGAATGGAGCCAGCGCGTTTGTTACTTTGAACCCGCGTCAGCTTTTGACGCCGACGCCTTATGCAATTTTTGCTCAAACAGCGGCCAGCCTCAATAATGGATTTGGGAATCTTCCATCCGGCGGGCAATCTGCAATTGGTGGCGGTGCGTGGAACTACGCAAGCGGAAGTTACGCGACAATTGCAGGAGGCAACTCAAACACGAACACCGGATATAGCAGCACAATTGGCGGGGGTATAAACAACACCGTTACCGTTGGTAGCTACGCGACAATCAGCGGGGGTGAAGGCAACACTGTGAATAATGCAAGTGATGCAGTCATTGGCGGGGGAAGGGCCAACCGCGTGGGTCAGGCTTTCTCGACAGTGAGCGGAGGCATCTTTAACGACGCGGAAGACTTCTTCTCTTTTATCGGGGGAGGTTCAAATAACGTCGTGCAATGGGGAGGAAAATTTTCAGTAATTGCCGGAGGCACTCTTAACAACACGGCGGGCAGCTATTCGTTCATAGGTGGTGGTGACAACAACACGGCTGGAAATTATGCAACTGTGGGCGGTGGCTCCTTTGATAACGCGAACGGACAAAATGCAACTGTCAGCGGCGGCACTCTCAATAACGCTCTCGGCGATTACTCTGTAATCGGTGGCGGCTTTCAAAATACTGCTGGCAGTCCTCAATCCTTTATTGGCGGTGGATATTTGAATAGTGCGTCAGGAACGAATTCGGTCGTTGCTGGCGGTTACTTGAATCGTGCCTATGGGAACTACGATTTTGTGGGCGGAGGAAAGATCAACGTAGCGAATGGTGTTTTCTCAACCGTAGCAGGTGGAGCAAGCAATATTGCGAGCAATGATGTTTCCACGGTCAGCGGAGGTATGGGAAATATCGCTACAGGCTCTTACTCTACGATAGCAGGTGGCGTTGACAACACGAACACCGGTTCTTTTGGGAGCATTGGAGGCGGTGGTTACAACACCGTCAACGGCGGTGATGGAACAATTGCTGGTGGTTTTGATAACACCGCTGGCGGGTCTGCAACAGTGGGAGGAGGGCAAAACAATTCGGCTGTAGGCAGTTATTCGACAATTTCGGGAGGACAACTAAATATAGCGAGCGGGTATATGTCAACCGTTCCGGGAGGAATACTAAATAGTGCTTCCGGGTCTTACTGTTTTGCAGCAGGCTATCAGGCCCAGGCGATACACCAAGGGGCGTTTGTATGGGCAGATACTTCGGGAGGGAGTCTTTCTTCCACAGCGGCGAACCAATTCACTGCCCGCGCTTCTGGTGGAGTGCGCTTCTTCTCAAATTCTGGAGCCACGGCAGGCGTCTCGTTAGCGCCCGGCGGCACGTCGTGGGCAACAATCTCTGACCGGAACGCGAAGAAAAACTTTACGCCGGTGAGCGCGGAGAAAATTTTAGGAAAACTGGCAGCCATGCCGATAGAACAGTGGAATTACAAATGGGAGCCTGACAATGCCACGCCGAACATTGGCCCAATGGCACAAGATTTCGTCAAAGCATTTTATCCCGGTCGTGACGATAAAAGCATCACCACGCTGGAATTTGACGGCGTGGAATTGGCAGCCATTCAGGGCTTGAACCAGAAGCTGAACGACAAGGACGCAGAGATTCAGGAATTGAAACAGAGCGTGGCCGAGTTGAAAAAACTGGTGCAGTCGCTCGCCGAAAAGAAATGAGTCGGCCATGAACAAATCGTTTCTCCTTTTCAGTTTGCTGGTTCCGTCGCTTGGTTTTGCGCAGCAATACTCCGTGGACTGGTATAAAATCGCCGGAGGCGGTGGGACGTGCACCGGCGGCATCTACCAAGTCAGCGGCACCATCGGCCAGCCGGACGCCAGCGGCGCAATGACCGGCGGGAATTATTCTTTGACCGGCGGTTTCTGGAGCCTCATCGCCGTCGTGCAAATGGCTGGCTCACCAGCGTTGTCTATCAGACAGTCCGCTGGCAATGCCATCGTTGTCGCTTGGCCGTATCCATCCATGGGGTTCGGGCTTCAGCAAAATGCGAATTTAGGAACGACGAACTGGGTGAACGCAATAAATGTCCCGGTTCACGTCGGCGACGAATGGCAAGTCACGGTTTCGCCGCCAGCCAGCAATCGGTTTTATCGCTTGGTGGAGCCATAGGCGGATTGTGAACAAGCCGAGGCCAACGTTGCAGACATTGAAAAACAGGACAATGAGAGTAACGTAGGAAAGGAACAATCAAATGAACAACCAACAGATCAACGCGGCGAGGGTGATCAAGCCGGAAACGGCGAAGAAGTTGGAATCGCAACTGAGCCAGCGGGGGGTGTCGGTGGTGAACGGTTGGGTGGGGAGCAATCCCAAACAGGTGAAGGCTTGGGAGCGCGAAGGGAAATTGCTGGCTCTGGCGAAGGAAGCGGATCAGGACGCGGCGGAAGCGATTCAGCAGGCGGATCGGGACAAGGCGGCATGGCCGGGGATGCCAGCACTAGCCTCTCACGAAATTTACGAGATTTACGGAAGCCCGCTGCTTCAAAAGTTGTAGTTAGGGAGGTTGCGCGCTCCACTTCATTTGAGCAAAGCCTCTGAACAACTCGAAGCGCGATGGAAAAAACGCGCCTTTGCGGAGTTCAAGCGTGCGTGGTGGTGGTTTGATCCAGCGAACCAGCAGCACATCCACGAATTCTCTGCCGCGTGGGAAATCCTTCGCCGAACCGACGCTTATCGCCTGCTTTACGACCGGATGCGTGCCGTAAGCGGAACGATTGACAAAAATTCACCTGTTGGCGTCCCGCAAAGTGGAGCGGCAATGATTTCTTTTCGGAATATGCTTCCACAATCCCCGCCAGCGCCGAGCGAACTCCGTGAGATGGTTGAGCGGTGGCAAAACATGATCGCTAACGGCTGGACGCCAGAAAAAAACTACTTTGAAGCGAGTAAACATTCACGGACTGCATGCGTCCTAATCAATGGCCAGACCATTCGCATTCCCCCGACCTACGGTTTCAATAATCGTGGTATCCCTGTGATCTTGCCGCGCCAAGTCGCGTCCAAAGGGCACACGACACTTTTCGTTGAATTGTGTGACATCGCTTTAATTCCCGGCCAAGTGCCCGAAGTTGTTCATCGTGGGGGTTCGACTTCGCCAACTGAAATGTTGGCGCATATGCACGAACTGGGCAAACCAATCGCTCGCAGGATAAGCGGTAGGTTCATCGCCATTGAGTTTCCACTGCATCACCCGACGCAGGCTCTCAAGGCACTCCTTAAATTAGGATTGGATTCCATCGAACAAAGCAAAGCTTGGCAAAAGCCACCAAATCGCCCCGATGAATACTCTCGTGGCCCTCATTTGGTTGTTGGCACTTTGACTCCGCTGCAAGTGATCGCATTTTTCCGAGCCGATCAGCCTCGCAATGTCATTGGGCGGGGCTTCGGCACGCTTATCCGCCCCGAAAGAATCAAAAAAAAACTGCCAAAGATTCGTAAGGAATGGATCGAGTGGGATTCTGCCGAGCGAGCCAAGTATGCCCCCGGCTCGTCACAGGAAAAAATGGTGGAGAAAGCCCGCGCCGCTTGGGAAGAAGAGGCACACTTGGGTCGGTTGGCTCATCAAAGCACTTCCCGTCCTATCAGACCCAAAGAGGAGTTGGACAATCTGGCTTGTGCAAACTGTAAACCGTTTTATCATCGAAACCGCGCACAGCTTCCGGCTGCACTTCCTGAGCGTTTGCGAAAGGACAGTGATTTCAATAAGAGGATTGAGTATGGCCGCCAGCTTATCAGCAGCGTAGATGACCTGTTCCTGGCATTGTTGAATTGTTCTCCGAAGCCCTCTGCCTGAATCGTCTCGGCGCGATTCAGATACATCCTTCCACAAATTCCAATGGGGTTTCGCGTGGCGTAGTGTGGCGACGTTAGCGGGCTTTAATGCCTGTTGAACATCGTCAAACTATGAAAAAAAACAGGACAGACAAGACCACGGCTCCGGTTCGGCCCGGCGACTACACCGGCGCGATGCCAGAGTTTGGGCGCGTTACCGACGTGCAGCGTCGCTTCGGTTTGAAGCGCGGAAGTTGTTACAACCTACTTGCGACGGGGAAAATTAAAGGCGTGCTGCTCCGCATCAAAGGGAAGAAATCTGGGGTTCGACTATTCGACTTGGCGAGCGTCCGCGATTTCATCCACGCACAAATGGATTCTGCGGAAAGAAAATCGTGAACACCGCGCTCCAAAGTTTCTGCGGTGCGCTGCGTGTTGCCGGACTCGTTTATGATGGCGGGATTATCGGCGATGGGGAATTGCACCGCTTCAAGGCCGCTGGCGACCGCAAGGAAGATTCCTGGTATGTCTTGCACGTCGGCACGCCTGCCGCCGGTGCTTTCGGCTGTTGGAAGCGTGGCTTCAAAGAAACTTGGTGCGAGAAACGCCGCGAGAGTTTTACGGACGCTGAATGGCGGACAATCCGCGAAAAGTGGAAACGTGCAGAAGCGGAACGTGCGCGAGCCGAAACGGAGCGTCACACAAAAGCGCGGAAAGTTGCCGCGTGGATTCTTGAACGCGCCAAGCCGGTGACGACGCACACTTATCTCACGGCCAAAGGCGTGCAACCGCATGGCGAATTGCGCCAGTATCGCGGCGCGTTGGTATTGCCGCTGCGCGATGCGAAGGGCGAACTTGATTCGCTGCAATTCATCGGCGCGGACGGCACGAAACGATTTTTGAGCGGCGGGCGAATTGTCGGTTGTTTCTTCACGGTAGCCGACAAGCCTGAAATCCCACTGGCGATTTGCGAAGGCTACGCGACCGGCGCGAGCATTTTTGAGGCGAGCGGCTTCGCGGTTGTGTGTGCGATGAACTGCGGAAATCTTTTGGCCGCTTCCAAAGCATTGCGTGAAAAATTCCCGTCACGCGAAATCATCATCGCCGCCGACGATGACAAACTCACAGACGGCAATCCGGGACTGACGAAAGCAACAGAAGCCGCGAAAACCATTCATGCAAAACTCGCCGTGCCGCAATTCAAGGATATTTCCACAAAGCCAACGGACTTTAACGACCTTCACCAACTACAAGGAGCAAACACCGTGAAAACTCAAATTGATTCAGCTCTTCCGCCTATTGACATTGATTGGCCAGAACCGAAACCGCTGCCCGCAGACTTGCCCGCCGTGCCGCCGTTCAATTTCGCCTGTCTGCCGGACACGTTTCGCATTTGGATTGAGGACATCACCGAACGGATGCAATGCCCGCCGGACTTTCCCGCCGTTGGAGCGATGATTGCGCTTGGTTCGCTGGTTGGACGCAAAATAGGCATCAGACCCAAACGGTATGATGATTGGTTGGTGATTCCAAACCTGTGGGGTTGTGTTGTCGGGCGTCCGGGTTTGATGAAAACACCCGCGTTGGAGCAACCGCTGTTGCCATTACGCCGTCTCGTGAACAAAGCGTTGGAGAGTTACACGGCAAAAATACGGGAACACGAGGTCAACTCTATGCTCAAGTCGCAAGGGGAAAAACTCGCGGAGAAGAAAATCGCCGGGCATTTGAAAAAGGGTGATCAACAAGCCGCTCGTGCTGAAGCCGAGGCCATCGTGAACAAGGAAAACGATGAACCTGTCTGCCGGCGATACGAAACGAACGATCCAACGATAGAAAAACTCGGCGTGCTGTTGGCCGAGAATCCAATGGGCTTGCTTTTGTTCCGTGACGAACTCATTGGTTTTCTTCGTGGACTCGATAAGGAGGGGCACGAAAGCGACCGGGCAATCTATCTGGAAATGTGGAACGGGACAGGGAGCTTCACTTCCGACCGTATCCAACGCGGCACCGTCAGGACGCCTGCCATTCTCTCCATCCTTGGCGGGATTCAGCCGGATTTGCTCATGGCCTATATTCGTGAAGCGGTGCGCGGAGGTCAGGGAGCAGATGGGTTGCTTCAACGAATGCAACTGTTCGTCTGGCCGGACATTTCGAGAGAATGGCATCATGTTGACCGCTGGCCGAACACGGAAGCCAAAGATAAGGCATTCGACGTGTTCAAATATCTCGACAGTTTGACTGCGGAAGCCGTCGGCGCGGACACGTCGAGTGGCATCCCTTTTTTGCGTTTCACCCATGACGCTCAAGAGCAATTTGACCTTTGGCGCGCAAAGTTGGAAAAAACGCTTCGCAGTGACATCGAACATCCGGCATTTGAGGCGCATTTGTCGAAATATCGGAAACTCGTTCCTGCTCTCGCCCTGCTCATTCACTTGGCAAACCGCAAAACCGGCGCGGTCTCTTTAGCCGCACTGGACAAGGCATTTCTATGGGAGACGTATCTTGAAGCCCATGCCCGGCGCATCTACTCCGCTGTGTTGCGCCCCGACACGGCAGCGGCCCGCGAGATGGCAAAACACTTGCAACGTAGAGAACTGCCGGAGCGGTTTTCGCTGCGCGAAACGTATCGGAAGGGCTGGGCTGGATTGAGTTGCAAAGAGGACGCGGAAGCCGCGACCGAAATTCTCTGTGATCTGGGTTGGATTCGCGCGGTTGCTGATGCTGGCCGAAGCACCGGCAGACCCGCCAGCCCGACGTTTGAGACCAATCCGAAAATTCCAAACTCTCCCCGGAGCGAACTGACAGAACTGCCAAAACCCACTTCTGGCAGTTGTGTCAGTGAGGCTCACCCGGTAGTTGAAAAATTTACGGCGCAGACTGAGGCAGCATCCGAGCCGGACAAACTTGCCGAAGTCGCTCTTGAATTATGACCGCGACTGAACTTTACCAAGAAGCTGTCTGGCGTGGCCTGCGACTTGAACCTCGCGGGAACAAACTCGCCGTTATTCCCGGCGACCGCGTGCCGCCCGACTTCGCCGACGCGCTCCGCCAGCACAAACGGGAAATTTTGTCTCTCCTTGAAGGGCAAGCCGCCGGACTTGCTCCTGATTGCGCTCCGTGGCTTTACGTCGCCAAGCAAATCTTGGCTGGTGAGTTTGAAAAAGTGGACAGTTCCACCGTTGCGAGTCTCACTATTGGACTGCGAAGCATCTTGCATCCCTTGTGCCAGCGCGCTTTGGAACATTTGCACGTTACCAGCCGCACCTGATTTTTTTATGACCACTCCAATTTCACAGCCTCGTTTTTTGAAGTTGAAGGAAGTTCAAGACTTGCTGGGCGTGTCGCGCACTACGCTTTGGCGCTGGCAGGCCGAGCACGGCTTAAAAGTTGTCCGCGTCGGCGATGTTGTGCGGGTGCGCGAGAGTGACTTGCAGGTGTTCTTGAAACGGCATGAGACGGCGAGCGTTTCCGGCCTGCCAGAAGAAATTGAAAATGGCGCTTGACACCGCAAGCCGCTTGTGATATTGAAAAGGTGAAATGAGCGAAGCAGAAATCAAACGTTACTTGGCCAGCATTGGCGGGAAGGGCGGCAGGGCTGGAACCGGCGCAAGCAAACTCCGGGGCGGGACGGATTATTACAAGCGCATTTCAAAACTGGCAGCGAAAGCGCGCAAGACGAACAAATCCACAAGCAAAGAGAGGACAAAATGAACATGAACACAGACCAAACCACCATTGAGAAAACCAGCTTTGAACGCTTGGGCGAGTGCCTTTACCGAAAAGGCGGAACAATTTACGCACGGCTGAGAGTCAACGGCAAATTGACTTGGCGTTCAACTGGCACAAGTGAACCGCGCGATGCCCGTGCTTGGTTGAAAAAGTGGCAGCACGACGGATGGTTGTTGAAAAACGGCATTGAACCTAAAGGCGTCGTTTTGCAGCGGCAACGCACGACGGTTCAAGAAATCGTTGACGCCTACCTGAAAGCCGGTTGTCCGACTCGTAAGATGCGTTCCAAGTCGCCTTGCACGGTTAAGAACGAAAAGTATTTTCTCCATCCCGCCCTTGCCTATTTCGGGCAGATGCCCGCCGCTGCCCTCACACTTGGGGATTGTGACAAGTATCTGGACTGGCGTACGAGCGGCGGTTACGTGGCGAAGTTCACCGTTCGGGGCAAACCGCAAACGATGCAGACTCGCGGCGGCAAGCGGGCGGTGGATTTGGAGCTTGTCGTTTTGGGCAACGCGCTGAGTTTGGCCGTCCGCCGGGGCGTCCTGAGTTCAAACCCGCTGGCTGGCCGGGGGCGTTACACTTGCGCTTCGGAAGTGAGGCATTGCCGCGAAGTAGCGCCTTCGCCGGACGGATTGGCCAGAATTGAACGCTGGTTGCGAGGCAGGAATGAACATGGGGTTGCCGATGTCGTTTGTTTTCTGGCTTATAGCGGGCTGCGAATTGGTGAGGCGCTGCCGATGGAATGGGAGATGGTAAGTTTCGGGGAAAAGATTCTGCATGTGACCCGCGAAAAGAAAGGAATTATGCCTTGGGTGCCAATTTTGAGCGAAATGGAGGCATTGCTGCGCGACATGAGGAAACGGGCAACAAGTTATCTGCTGTTTCCTTCGCGGTTTGACCCGAAGAAGCCTGCCGATTATTCCGCCATCCGCCGCCGTCTCTGCGCTGCGTGCCAAAAGTTAGAGATTGGCCATGTAACGCCTCACGGCTTACGCTCCTACTTCGTGACGCGGGCGCGAGAAAGTGGATTGAGTGACGCGGAAATCGCAATGCTGATTGGCGACAAAACCGGCCCGGCGATTATCGCTCACACTTACGGCGACGTGCGGCCCGATCACTTACTGAAACAGGCGCAACGAATACGGCTCACCGCAACGCAGCCAAGCCAAGAGAGTAGTATCAAAAGTAGTAACACGTCGCCCGATGTTGCTGCTGGTTTCACCTTGCCTCAGTGGGACACGCGCAGTGCAGAAACGGCTGAATTCAAAGGAGTTTGATGCACTTTCTCGCACTCCACAGAAACACGGAGAAACAGTCCTTTGATTACTTCGGATCAGAAGGTTGCAGGTTCGAGTCCTGCCGGACGCACCACAAAATCGT
>OBLU010001841.1_pt1 | contig 19570 bp, 17 predicted proteins | sample 1518681 | NCBI WGS metagenome assembly OBLU01 (sample SAMEA3539304, study PRJEB22396) | soil metagenome | biome: tundra; feature: field; material: soil | place: USA | collected 2010-05 | depth 0.15 m
CAGTTCTCTGAGAAGTAATGTGACAAGAACGAAGTACGCGCATTCCGAGCCTTAATCGGCCGTAGAATGCGCGTCGAAGGACCCGGTGTTTCAGTTTCTAACTCGTATCAGTTCGCTCAAGCCGCCACTGGCTGTGCGCAATGAGAGCAACGCTTCGCGGCCGCTGGAATCTCGCTCAGGCACTCCGGGCAGGTCTTCATCGCCGGTGGAGGTGGCGGAACGGGCCCGTGGCTCTTGATGCGGTTCATCAATGTGTTCATCGGCAACACGATTGCAAAATAGACAACACTCGCGACAATCAGAAATGAAACTAAGGCGTTGAGGAAATTACCGATCTTGACCTGGCCATGGTTGATTTCAAGCACCAGGTAGCTGAAATTTGGTTTGCCCACTGTGGCGGCAATGAGCGGGTTGAGTACGTCGCTAACAAGCGATGTGACGATACTGTTGAACGTCGCACCCAAAATTACGGCGATAGCCAGATCGACGACATTACCGCGCAAAATGAAGTCTCGAAAGCCTTTGAGCACTGGTCCACCTTGTTACTTCTTGCATGCAGCCTATCAGCCCATGCGGGTTTTTCCCAACCCTTTTGAAAACAGTGTGTTCAAGGAAATAGGAAAAGGACCGTGGCCATCGCCAGAATCATGAGATCGGTGTACAGAAGGATCAGAACCCCCGCGTGATAAAACGTCCATCTGCGATCGAGGCAACGCGCCGTCTCGCCCATGCCCCAGAAGGCCAGCAGCGCAGGAACGGCTTGCCAATGCGACGAATGCAGCGCGTTGATGTCAGGAAAGCCGCCTAAGCGCAGGCTGACGACGAATGCGCCCAAGGCAAGCACGACACCGCGTGCCAGGGACTTCTGTCGCAATCGAAAAATGGAAGTGCGGGGTAGCACTACTTTTCACTCTATCGCAGCACCCCGCTTCGACGTGTGCGCTTGAGGGCTGCAACCATCGCACTGCATTGACCGGCATCCAATCTCAACGGAGGGTACATAATGCAGGCTGTCGACAGAGTTTCCACAGTGACCATCGCGGTCACCGACCAGGACGAAGCGTTCCAATGGTTTACCGGAATGCTGGGATTTGAAAAGAAGATGGACGTTCGCTCTCCTGAATTCCGCTGGCTGACCGTAGCGCCGCCTCAGCAGGTCGATGTGGAGTTCCTGCTCGCTTCCTGGTTCCCTGATCGCGTCGGCAAAAATGCGACCTGGGTTCTGTCCACGCGCGATTGTCAGGGGGGCTACGATCAGCTTAGAGAGAAAGGCGTCCAGTTCAGCGAAGCGCCGACAGTCCATCCCTGGGGAATTCAAGCAGTTTTCTCTGACCCCTATGGCAACAAATACGCTCTCGTGCAGGAATCAGCACAGGCTGTCACGGATGAAGCGACCTCGGCAGCCCTCGGCATACCAGCAACATCGCCTGAACCTGAGGCTGCCGAAGTCCCCGGTGCGGAACGCGCCTGAAGAATCTGCCATCGCGCCCAATTCAACAGACGCTTCGGCGCCTTCTAACGGCGGATGTTCTTAAAGACAATGCCGGGAGTCATCCCGGCATTGCAGACTATACGAAGATTTGGATCTATCCCGTAAGCGACCAACCTGGCAGGCCGCCCTAGCTCACCAGTTCCATCTCTTTGAGCGATTCTGAATACGGTGCCTTCAAGACGCCACGCTCGGTGATGATTGCGGTCACATATTTCGCTGGGGTCACGTCGAACGCTGGATTGCAAATGCCAACTCCATGCGGAGTGAGCTGCTTGCCTCCATGGTGCGTGACCTCGGAAGCGGCACGCTCTTCAATCGGAATCGCATCGCCTGTCGCGGTAGCCGTATCGATCGTGGACCACGGTGCCGCCACATAGAACGGAATGCCGTGCTCCCTCGCCAGAATTGCCACATTGTACGTGCCGATCTTATTGGCGAAATCGCCGTTGGCCGCAATGCGATCTGCACCGACCACCACAGCTTGGATGCGTCCTGCGCGCATCAAACTCGCCGCCATGTTGTCGCAAATCACCGTGGTCGGAATACCGTCCGCCATCAGTTCCCAAGCCGTCAATCGAGCACCTTGCAAAAAGGGCCTCGTCTCGTCAGCGAACACGTGAATCTGCTTACCCTGCTCCACAGCGGCCCGGATAACTCCCAAGGCCGTACCGTAGCCGCAGGTCGCCAGCGCGCCCGCATTGCAGTGCGTCAGCACTCCGCCTTCGTCGGGCAGCAGCGCTCCACCAAACGCGCCCATTGTCTTGCAAGCAGCAATGTCTTCTTCATACATCGCATGGGCTTCGGCGAGAATTCTCCCTTTGATCGCAGCCATCGTCGCGCCTGATCGGCGGAGTTCCTCGAACAGCCGTTTCATGCGATCGATAGCCCAGAAGAGATTCACCGCCGTTGGCCGTGTTCCCGCCAACCGCGCGCAGATCTTTTCGAACTCCGGCGCAAACTCGTCGACCGTGGTCGCACCGGTTTGCTGGGCACCGAGGGCGATGCCGTAGGCCGCTGAAACACCGATCGCGGGCGCGCCGCGAACCACCATGGTGACGATCACGTCCGCAACCTGTTCGTAGCTGGTGGCGACTACATAGCTCTCCTCGAGGGGGAGCCGCGTCTGGTCGATAAAGCGGACACCCTCAGGAGTCCACGTAAGCGTAGGAATCATGCTCCTCTATTCTACCGGGTAGTCGCTCCGAAATTTCCTTCGGCACAGCCCTGAAAAGGTTTTCATCTTTCGCTGGACTTGTCCCCCTCCCCATGCTTAGAGTTGTTTCCGTACTGCTTTCTGCTCTTACCCGTCTTACTAAGGTCCCCATGCTTCAAAGGAGCCAGATCCGTTGAAACTTACGTCTGTCGATTGGGTCATCATGACGCTGTACTTCGTGTTTGTGCTGGGCATCGGTTTTGCTCTCAAGCGCTACATGAAGACAAGCAAAGACTTTTTCCAGGCCGGCCGCGCACTGCCCGCCTGGATCTGTGGCCTGGCTTTCATCAGCGCCAACCTCGGCGCCCAGGAAGTCATCGGAATGGGCGCCTCCGGCGCTAAGTACGGCCTCGAAACTGCCCACTTCTACGGCATTGGCGCCATCCCAGCCATGATCTTCGTAGGCATCTTCATGATGCCGTTCTACTACGGCTCCAAGGCACGATCGGTACCTGAGTTTCTGCGCATGCGCTTCGACGAGAAGACCCGCGCCCTCAACGCCTGTTCCTTCGCCGTGATGACTGTCTTCAGCTCCGGAATTTCCATGTATGCGATGGCGCGGCTCATCCAGGCGCTGCACGTGTTCGACTCTCTGTTTCGCTCGCTAGGCAGACCGCCTGAGGAGATCTTCACCTTTTCGATCGTGCTCTCGGCCATTATCGTGCTCGGTTACATCTTCCTCGGCGGACTCACCAGCGCCATCTACAACGAGGTCTTGCAGTTTTTCCTCATCATTGCGGGCTTTCTGCCCCTCGTTCTGCTGGGACTGAAGAACATCGGCGGCTGGTCCGGACTCAAAGCTTCCCTGCCCGCTGCTTACATGCATGAGTGGAAAGGCGTGATGCACGCCAACACCAACCCCATGGGCATCGAAATCATCGGCATCGGCATGGGCCTCGGTTTCGTGCTCGGCGCCGGCTACTGGTGCACTGACTTCCTCGTCATCCAGACTGCCATGGCGTCCAAGGATATGGAGTCTGCCCGGCGTGTTCCCCTCATCGCTGCGGTGCCCAAAATGCTCTTCCCTTTCCTGGTCATTCTTCCTGGATTGCTGGCGATTGGCCTGCCCACACCGCACACCACCACCACCGTCATTCGTGGCGCGGACGGGTCCATCACTCACAACATCCAGGTGGTCTCCCCTCAGATAGAACAGGGCCGGGGCCTCGTTCCTGCGAAAATCAATCCAGTCACCGGCAAAGCCATGCTTACCGCCAGCGGAGCACCATTGCTGGACTACGACATGGCCACTCCCAACATGCTGCTTCACTTTTTCCCCACCGGCATTCTTGGACTCGGCCTCACCGCGCTGCTGGCGAGTTTCATGAGCGGCATGGCAGGTAACGTCACGGCCTTCAACACCGTCTTCACCTACGATCTGTACCAGTCCTACATTCACAAAGGCGCGAGTGACCGCCATTACCTTGCCGTGGGCCGCTGGGCCACCGTCGGCGGCGTCATGCTCTCAATCGCGACGGCGTATGCGGCCATCAACTTCAACAACATTATGGACACGCTGCAGTTGGTGTTCTCTTTCGTAAATGCGCCGCTGTTTGCCACCTTCCTGCTTGGCATGTTCTCCAAGCGCACCACGGGCCACGGCGCCTTCGCCGGCCTCATCGCAGGCACTGGCGCGGCCATGCTGCATCACGGCCTGACGCTGCCCATTGAAGCTCATCCCGGCATTCATGGCGGCTGGATCACCGTGCTGCATCACTATCCCAGCGACATGGCTCAGAATTTCTGGGGCGCCATCTTCGCCTTCAGCGCCAACTTCATCGTCGCGGTTCTGGTTAGCCTGATGACCAAGCCCCGGCCAGAGTCGGAACTGGTAGGGCTCGTTCACTCACTCACGCCCAAGCCGCCGCATGCACACCTCGAGTGGTGGAAACGCCCCGAAGCGCTGGCCGTTGCCATCCTCGTGGTTGCTGTTGCCTTGAACATTTTCTTTGCTTGATGGAGAAGAGGACCGATGAATCTCGATCTAAGAATTCCGATGGGTCTGATGTTCACGCTCGTGGGTGTAATTCTCACCGCGTTCGGTATCAAGACCAATGGCGATGAAGCACTCTATGCACGCAGCCTCGGGATCAACGCGAATCTATGGTGGGGGATAGTGTTGTTGATATTCGGCCTTACCATGTTCCTTCTCGGCCGCCGCAGCCAGAAGCGTCTCGCTCAGCTCCCCCCGCCGCACCCCTCAGAGGCCACGGAGATCAGGCGGGGAGGGCACTAATTTTGTGAGCGCTCTCGTACTTCGCGTCTTTGTGGCCGCCCATCCTTTCACCGTGAATCGTGGAAGGATCAAAGTTTAGCTCCGCAATTGATCCAGCGCGTCGGTCCCGAGAACGCCGTAAATATCATCGAGTGCTACCCATCCCAATGGCTGACCGAACACCTGCACATAGTGGAGATTGATAACTGTCGATCCCACCTGAAGCGGAATCGTTTCCGCCTGGTAAGCCGGTTGCGGTGGAATATTTTGTGCACCTGGAATCGTGAATAGCTGCATCTTCTGGCCCGCAAAATCGCAACTGTGCTCTTCCAGGTAGCGCGAGGTTAGATAAGTTTGCTGGCCGCCTGCATCCACGGCAAACATGCGCTCATTGCCGCTCGCACCCAGTGCCACAATCACCTGATCGCCATCGAGGAAGAACCGCGCTCCGTCTGTCGCTGGAGATTTGTTCGCTTCCGGCGTGATCTGCTTATCGGGACGAACTTCAATCGTCGAATCCGCCGTTATCGTCAAGCTCCCTAACGCCATCAGTGCGGGATAGCCCAGCACTCCCTGCACTTGGTAATGCGAATTCTTGAATTGATAATCAGCATCTTCGAAAACAAATGCTGTCATGTTACGCAGCGTAAGTCGTCCGCCGATCGTGAACCGCGGAATCACCGCGACACGCACTTGCATGGGTTTTCCCGTGAGCGTGTGAATCGTCACCGCATCTTCTGAAACTTTGAGGCCTGCTTCCCTCGCTAATGTGCGCGAAATCAAATTGAACGGCGACGTGGGATCGAGCATCCAGCTATGCGGCCGCGCGTCAACGAACACGGGCAGATCGGTGAGTCCGAGAGGATTCTTGCTCACTTGCAACACGAACGGGTCGCTCGCATCCACAGTCATCGGTGGATTCGCAACGGCCAGAGGCAAAAGCTTGAGCGGCAGTTCAATCTCGTCTTGCTCGTCCGCGCTCAACTTGCCCTGCATGCGCGTCGCAAACGTCTGGTACGCCTTGGCTGCTTTATCCCAATCGCCCAGGCGCAAATAGTCTTCTGCCAGCGCTTTGCGCAGTAACTTTTCATGCACCGCGTCACCGCTCGTCACAAGTTGGTCCGCAAGAGGCTCCAGCAAATGAATCGACTGTTTGAGATTGTTATTCCGATTGGCCAGGATCCCGCGATACAACTGCGCTTGTTCCGGCGTGAGCTTGTCTAACTCCTGCTCCATGCGGAAATACTGGTGGTCCATGAGCAGGCCTTGAGCACGCGCGTCCTCATCGTTTCCGACACTTGTGCCGGTATGTACCTGCGCTCCGGCACCCGGTTGCTGGCGGGAAATCGGGTCTGTCGGAATCTGCTGCGCGCTCAGCGAAGCGGCAGTCGCGATGCCCGCCGCGCTCAACATAAAGCGCAATAATTTTGCGCGCGCTCCGCTGTAAACTTCGCCCATTCTTTGTACGAAGGTAACAGATTCGACTAGTAACGCTCAGGCAATTTACTTCGCCGATAGCTCAGCCGCGCGACGCTATATTGCGCTCCACCAAACAGGATCAGCCCCGAAACATAGGACCAGAACAGCAAGCCGACCGACACATAAAACGGTCCATATAGCGCTTTCAAATCGAGCATCGGCAGCAGCACAACGAAGAGGTTCTTCGCTATCAACCAAAGGAGTCCGGTCACAATCGCCGTCCGCAATACCGGCAGCGGTGGAACCTTGCAATTGGGCAAAACCCAGTAGATCGAAAATAAGAAAAGGATGCATGCAACCCCAGTTGAGAATGCCAACCAGATGTAACTTATTTCCCTGAACAGGAAGTTATCTGTGTGATAGAAGAACATGAACGTCAGTAACTGTCGCTGCCATGCACTCAGCAAGACACTCATCATGCCCAATGCCACCATGAGGATGGCAAGACCGAAAGCCACAGCCTGATTCTTTAAGTAGTTCCGACTTTTCGTCACTCCCCATGCCTGGTTGAGAGCGACCTCAAGCGGCAGAAAAATTCCTGTACACGAAATCAGAATCATCACCAGCGACAGCGCCTGCACGCCATGATGGGGAGCCGCCGCGGCAAGATGACTCGCCACCCAATCCTGATTGGATGGCAAAAAATAGTGCACCATTTCGGTCACGACGTTCGCCATGTTATCGGAGTGAAACACAGACAACGCGAGGGTATAGAGCAATACGATAAAGGGAATGAACGACAGGACCGCGTTGGCGGCGACACTGAACGCATAGGTGTGCACTTCGCTGTCGAGAAGGTACTTGACCAATGCCTTTCCATCGCGGCGCAAACGATACCACTTAGTCAGCTTCGCATTTGGCGTGGGGTCACACGGCGCATCGGAAACAGTAATCGATCCGGTTACCTCAATATCGGTTTCGGTCGATGTACCGGAATTTGAGACGACGCTCACATCTACTCCGTTGCGCCACTCGTGAGAAATTTCCTAAGATACCGCATGCGGCGCTTGATTGCGGCGATAAAGTGTTTTCTTTAAGCATAGACCCTGCGCACATTTTGTGCTCCGATTCCGTGCGACAGCATGCACGCCGGTAATTTTCCGCTTGCATCTGAACCGAATTCCTGCCATAACTGGAGCACAGTGCGCCTCTAGCGTACTTCCCCAAAACATTTTGGAAGGCTGTCTCTGCGTGTTTCACACCTTCGGTCGTTCTGTCTCTCCAACCTCCCAGCTAAAAGCTGGCAGATATGGGATGGGCTACGAAGAGCGACAATCAATCCCCCAGACATCGCACAACCCACTAACCATTTGGCAAAAGAGCTGTGCTCATGACATCTGCATGAAAGAACAAGGTGTAGTGAAGTGGTTCAATGGAGCTAAAGGATATGGATTCATCCAGCGCGCGACTGGCGAAGACGTGTTCGTTCATTTCTCCGCCATTCAAGAAAATGGCTATAAGACTCTGAACGAAGGAGAGTCAGTCGAATTCGAGTGCCAGCAAGGTCCAAAGGGATTGAATGCGGCCAACGTCTTACGCGTTTCTTAGCTCGAGTCTCACAGTTCACGCTTTGTACTTTGCGATCTCACAATCGGGATCGATGATTTGCGATTGATAGTTGAATTTCAGGCATGTCATCGATGCCAATCGATGAAAACCATTGCGGTCGGTGCTGATCGTATTCAGCCTTCAAGTTTTTCTTGCGCCCAGCGCGCAGCCGATCGTAGACCTTCGTCGGCTGCAGCCGCCCATTCACGCAAGCGGGCCGCGAACTGGCGCTGCCCGCTATTGCCCATCGCAACGGCGATATTTCGGCGTAACCCTTCAAACCGCGCGCGCCGCACCGGCGAGCCATTGAACATCCTTTCGAAATCGCGCTCATCGAGAGCTGCCAGAGCCTCGAGTGCAGGATTGATCAAGTCCTCGCGCGGCGAGAGCTCCGCATCCTCGATCACGACCGCCTTGCGATTCCAGGGGCAAACGTCCTGGCAAATGTCGCAGCCAAAGATCTGCCGGCCCATTCCTTCCATCAGTTCCGGAGCGATGGGTCCACGATGTTCAATCGTCAAATAGGAAATACAACGCGTCGCATCCATCTGGTACGGCACAAACAGCGCGTCGGTCGGGCACGCATCGATACACCGGCGACAGGTTCCGCAACGGTCCGGCACCAATGCAGAAACTCTTTCCGATTCGATTTCGAGCGACAGCAAAAGAACCCCGAGAAACACATACGATCCAAACTTCGGATGAATCAAGCAGGTGTTCTTCGCCGTCCAACCAAGCCCGGCGGCCTGTGCCATTGCCTTCTCCATCACCGGCCCCGTATCGACGTAAGCCCGCGCTTCAAATTCTCCATACTCTTCGTGCAGGAGTGATTCAAGTTTCTTAAGCCGCTTCAATAACACTTTGTGGTAATCGCTGGGACGCCGCACACCCTCTGCATCTACGCGGCTTGACCACGCATAGCGCGCAATCCAGCCCAGATCCGGAGCAGCTTTATCGGTCGATCGAGGCCTCGCATTGTGATAACTCGCCATGCACACAATCGCACTGCGCGCCCACGGAAACGGAATGCCTGAACGCGCACGCACTAGCTGACCGTGCTCGTTTGTGCGTGCCAGGTAATTCATCGTGCCTGCATGACCAGCATTCACCCACTGCGCAAATCGATCCGCGTCGCGAGCCTCATTTGGATGGGGTAACCCAACAATTCCGGCCTCGATAAATCCTGCTTCGCACGCCAAGGATTGGGCAGCTTCTCGCGTTAACCGAGGTAAACGTTCTCCGGTCCCTGATTGTGAAGATTTGTGATTCATGGAACCGCGGGCCCTCCCCTGTGCGTATCAGGGATCAGCATGTTCGAAAGTGAACGCCTGAGTCGAAAACGAACATGCAGCATCAAATTGGAGACTGTGCCACTGCACATATCCCCTGTGATTTGAGCATATTCCCGGTCGCTGGGTTTGGCCTCTCGAATGCACGTTATTCACCGGCGAGCCCCGTTCCCGATCATTCGGGTTTGATCAGGGCCACCGATAAAGATTTCAGGCACGATGGAGGTTTGTTATGAAAACTACTTTATGTGAGACGAACGAGACCGTAATCGCTCCTCCCAACGGGATGACTGAGTTGGTTCGTGGCACCGATCAGCGTTTGGTTGAGTGTGTGTCGTTTCTGCTGCACGAGCGGAACGTCGCGCTCGATCTGACGGGTGTGGATCGCATCGACGCTGCTGGCGTAGCTGCGCTGATCTCTCTCTACGGTGTTGCACACGGCGCTGGACACAATTTTTCAGTGCGCAATGTATCCCACCATGTTGGTGAAATCCTCAGGCTCGTCGGTCTGGACCGCATCCTTGTGTCTCACGATGCGGTTCGATCTTCGCAGTCTGGTGCATGTTACGAGCGGCCTGCCGCGTAAATCCTGGCAGGCCGTCCCAATTTCCGGGTCAAACACACGCCCGCGTCTCAGATTGCGAAAATTCCCACCTATGAATACAAAGAGACTCCGTTAGCAAGCGAATGGTCTGTGACGATCAACACAGGCAACCCTAAGTTGCCGGCGCTATTTCTACTTGCGGATAACGTAGTGCCGCGATTCGCACCTATGAAAGGATGACTCGCACGCACTCAGCTCGTAAATTGTTGTGCCCCCGCTGAAAGCTGAGCCAACGTCTGCCACCCTCCCATCTGTCCGCTTTCGCGGAATCCCGCGATTTCCAGGGACGCTCGTCGTCACTGGTACGGGAAATCTTACATACGGAGGCTTTATCCCATGACGCAGGGCGTGGTGGATCAGCAGCTTGCCGGCGAAGCAAGCTCAACGTCAACAACGACAACCAAGTATGTCTATTTCTTCGGCGGCGGCACTGCTGACGGCAACGGCCGCATGAAAGATACTCTCGGCGGCAAGGGTGCCGGACTGGCTGAAATGACCAATGCTGGCCTGCCCGTACCTCCAGGCTTCACCATTCAAACCGAATCGTGCCGTGAATATATGCGGGGCACAGTCAATCCCGAGATGGATGCCGAAATGCACGCCGCACTTGAGCGGCTGGAGCGGCTCCAGGGACAAAAACTAGGCGCCGGTGAAAATCCGTTGCTCGTCTCGGTCCGCTCGGGCGCAAAGTTCTCCATGCCTGGCATGATGGACACCATCCTGAACCTCGGCCTCAACGATCTAGCGGTCGAAGCTCTGGCCAAGCGCAGCAACAATCCTCGTTTCGCTTATGACTCTTACCGCCGTCTCATCCAGATGTTTGGCGATGTAGTCCTCGACGTCGAGAAGAAAAAGTTCGAACACATCTTCGATGGCGTCAAGGAGCGTGAAGGCGTCAAGTTCGATTACGAGCTTCAACCTCAGGCGCTAAAAGACGTTATCGCGGAATACAAAAGGCTCATCCGCAAAGAGACCCACAAAGATTTCCCGCAGAATCCTCTCGACCAACTGGTCCAAGCCCGCGATGCCGTGTTTAGGAGCTGGCAGAATGAGCGCGCCAAGACCTATCGCCGCATCAATCACATCGACGACTGGCTGGGCACAGCTGTCAACGTTCAGGCTATGGTCTTCGGCAACCTCGGTGAAGATTCCGGCACGGGTGTCGGCTTCACGCGTAATCCAGCCACCGGCGAGCGTATTTTCTTCGGTGAATACCTGATGAACGCACAAGGCGAAGATGTGGTTTCAGGCGTTCGTACGCCGCTCCCCATCAGCGAGCTTGAACGAGTCATGCCCAAGGTCTATGACAACCTCCGCGCCATCACGTGGAAGATGGAAAAACACTATCGCGATATGCAGGATTTTGAGTTCACCATCCAAGATGGCAAGCTCTATATGCTGCAGACCCGCAACGGCAAACGCACCGGTCTTGCCGCCGTACGCATCGCCATCGACATGGTGCGCGAAGGACTCATCACGCAGGAAGAAGCGATCTTCCGCGTCGAGCCCAACCAACTGTATGACTTCCTCGTTCCGCGCCTCGATGAAAAAGGCGCTAAGATTGAAGTTCTCGCCACCGGCCTCCCGGCTTCACCGGGCGCAGCCGTCGGCCAGATCGTCTTCACCGCCGAGGAAGCCGTCAAGCAGCACGCCAATGGGCACTATCCGTCCATCATCTTGGTGCGCGGTGAGACCACACCCGAGGACATCGGCGGCATGGAAGTTGCCTCCGGCATTCTCACCTCGCGCGGCGGCATGACCTCTCACGCAGCCGTGGTGACTCGTGGCATGGGTAAATGCTGCGTAGCGGGCGCCGGCGATTGTACCGTCGACGAAAACCGCAAGGAACTTCGCATCAAAGGCAAGACGTTCCGCCAGGGCGATTGGATTTCGCTCGACGGTACGACTGGCCGCGTGATCGATGGCAAGCTCAAGACCATTCCCGCTCAGCCTGACGATGTGGATCTGGTCAAATTCATGAGCTGGGTTGATCCGGTTCGCCGGCTCAAGATCCGCGCCAATGCCGACGTTCCCCGTGACGCCAAGCAGGCTCGCCTGTTCGGCGCTGAAGGCATCGGACTGTGCCGCACCGAGCACATGTTCTTTGCCGAAGGCCGAATTGAACACGTCCGCGCCATGATCCTTGCAGAGACCGAAGCCGAGCGCCGCGACGCGCTCAAGAAGCTTCTGCCGATGCAGCGTGCCGATTTTGTGGGCTTGTTCAAAGCCATGGAATCGCTACCCGTCACCATTCGCCTGCTCGATCCTCCGCTGCATGAATTCCTGCCGCAGCGCGAAGATCTACTGGTCGAAATCACACACCTAGAAGACACCAAGCCGCGCTCACCCAAGCTGAAGGACCTCCGCATTCTGCTTGCGCGCGTTCAGGAACTGCACGAAGTCAACCCCATGCTCGGTCTGCGTGGATGCCGTCTCGGTATTGCCTTCCCGGAAATCACCGAGATGCAGGCACGCGCCATATTTGAAGCTGCGGTCAACGTCAAGAATCATGGCGGAGAACCGCACCTCGAGATCATGGTTCCGCTCATCGGGTCGATCGAGGAAATGCGCCACCAGTCCGCCATCATCCGGCGCATCGCCAATCAGGTCTTCAAGGAGAAGGGCTCAACGGTCGACTACATGGTTGGCACCATGATCGAGTTGCCCCGCGCTGCCCTCACCGCCGATCAGATCGCTGAAGAAGCTGAGTTCTTCAGCTTCGGCACCAACGATCTCACGCAGACCACCTTCGGGATCTCGCGTGACGACATCAACCACTTCCTGCCCGCCTACATCAAGGCAGGCATCTTCAAGCAGGATCCATTCGCCACACTGGATCAATGTGGAGTCGGATTGCTGGTGAAGATGGCAACGGCCAAGGGACGCAATACCCGGCCTACTCTCAAGGTAGGAATTTGCGGCGAGCATGGCGGTGATCCGGAATCCGTCAAGTTCTGCCACAAGATCGGGCTCAACTATGTATCCTGCTCGCCCTTCCGGTTGTTGACCGCAAGGCTGGCAGCTGCACAGGCGGCACTCCAGGAACAACAGACGGGGCCAGACCTGCATAACGGCACCTGCTGATCAAACAACCGGTGACACAGCATGGGCGCGGCTCACAAGGCCGCGCCCATGCTGCTTCCGAACTCAACATCGCTGGAGATACTTCCATCGACACTTAGAACCAACGAGCGCATTCCTTCAGATGGTCAGCCGAAAGAGTGTCGACCTCCTATTCGATGAGTCACTTCGCGAGAGAATAAATCACGTTGACCGTGGTCTTGACCTCGACAGGTTTACCGTTCACAAGAAACGGCTTGTATGTCCATTGCCGTACCGCATCGAGCGAAGACTTCTGAAGTTCGTCAGGTCCGGAGACAACCTGCAGATTTTCGATCTCCCCGCCTTTGCCGATGATTGCGGACAATACAACCTTGCCTTGAATCCTGGCCTTCTTGGCTTCGACCGGATATTCCGGCGGAACCTTGTGCAGGATGTTCCCCGCCATGATGTCAGACTTGACATTCACCGGCCCTGTTCTTTTCGAATCGCTATTCTCCGTCGCGGTTGAAGCCGCATCCACGTGCAGGCTCAACGCCAGCGCCGATCCACACGTGCCGATACCCAGCGCGGCGCATGCCACCATCAGTACGAATCGCCGCACACCGCGAATCTCATTCTGTTTCCCTGTTAACCTCATAAGTCTCCTCTCAAATGCGTTGGCATCGAAGATTCCGATGGCGTGTGGAGTTCTGATCGGCACACCCTTCACGAGCAGGGACGCCAACCGCAACAGCGAGCGTGCATATTCGTCTCGTCCGGCAGTTTTCGCTGCTATCTGGTCGCAGACCATCTCACGACTCTCCATGATCTGTTCCCGCGTTAGCCAGAACAAGGGGTGGTAGCTCACCGGCAGTGCGAGCAATTCGTACACCAGGTTCTTTAGAAAATCGTTGCGGTGCATGTGGGCGAACTCATGTTCGATCACGGTGCGCAGGTCCGCATCTGTCAGCCGTGTCATCATTTCCGCAGGCAGCAATACTAGCTTGTGTTTCAGCCCCATCGTCACCGGTCCAAAAATTCGCGGTGAAGTTGCCAGCCCCACACCGCAGATCCCGCTCATCCTCGCGCACTGCGCCCAATGCTGAGCCGCATCGCCCGTTAGAACCAGTTCCTGTGCTTCCCTTCGCAGCTCGGAGAGTGTTCTCCATCTCCACGAAAATCTCGCCGCGAAATAAAGCGTCACAGCGACGTACACGAGCTCAATTGCCGCCAGCAGTGTCCCCGGAAGCATCACTGTGCCAAACGGTGCTGCCCGTACCCATCCGCACGGTAACGCTCGCTTCAGCTGTTCGCTGCGCCCCTCCGCTCCACATCAAAAGCGGTCGCAGCCAATCCCAGGGCATCGTCGAGAATGCGGGAAGCAGCGTCTGTAACAGCAGCACCGTCACCCACACACGATGCTGAGCCGCTGCACCGGTTCGCTTGAGGGCTCGCGCTGCGATCCAACCAGCCGCAAAAAGCAGGGGAATCTGCCAAAGTTAATTCACGAGATACGCCAGCATCCATGGGCCAAAACTCTTCATGACTCGCGCGCCTCCTCTTTGAATCGTTCCGTCAGTTCTTCCAGTTTTTTGGCATCGATCTGGCCGTCCTTAAGCAGGCTCATAACCAGTTCCTCGCTCGAACCGCCAAACATGCGATCGATCAGGTCGCGTAGTCCCTGGCGCAGCGCCTTCGCTTCACTCACTCTGGCCGCGTAGACGTAGGCGCGCCCCTGCAACTCGCGCCGCAATTTTCCTTTACGTTCGAGAATGTTCAGCATCGTCTGAACCGTGGTGTACGCCAGAGGAGGCTCCATCTCTGCCTGCACGGCGCTCACCGTGCTGCTGCCGCAGCGCCAGATCACTTGCATGATCTTCAGTTCAAGCTTCGTCAACCCGTCTTTGTTGGATTTCTTGACCACCGCGACTCCTAAATTATTAGGATATTAGCCATGGTCTCGCATTTCTGTCAACTAAGAATTTAGGACCTAGCTCCGATCAATGCTCTCGGTCTCATCCAGCGTTGATGAACTTGTCCTCGATGGGCTGCCCTGCGTGTCGGACGATCAGCGCTTGCGCCGCGCGAGATTTAGCTACCCCGGCTCACTACCCCTGGGAAACAAGCGCATCACAGAGAAACAGAGTGAGCGGCAAATAAATATTTCGAGGCCATCCGTCGGTTCTTCCTAGGCCGCCTCTGCTTGTCGAATAAGACACAAATTGTTACAGGAGGCATGTCACCCCTCGCCGAATTCATCGGGCTAAGTCTCGTTATTGCAGCGCAACACCGTTCAAAGACTGGCCCTCCGAGGTTTTCTTTCCCGTCTTCTCCCACGCCGAATTGCTCACGATTCTCACCCATATGGTCAACAAGCTGAGGCGGTGGACGTTAAGAGCCCATCTTTGTCTGCTATCAGACAAAGCAACGGCCAGCGCGCTAAGCTCATCCCATTCATACGGATGGACGGATCGGCTGCGGCCGGCCGAGGCGCGATTTCTGCCCTTGCCTGCTGTTATCCCCAATGTTCAAGGAGTGGAGACCGCGATGAATTTTAATTACTATGACCCCGCAGTGATCACTGCCGCCAGCGTAGTGGCGTTCCTCATTGTGCTCGGTATCGTGCTTGCTGTGGTCAAGCATCGGAACCGCAAGAGGACCGAAGAGCTTCGTGCCCGCTTCGGCCCCGAGTACGACGCCGCCGTGCGCGAATATGGTTCTCGCCGCAAGGCTGAAGCCAAGCTCACCGAGCGACTTCATCGCGTGGGCCAGATGAAAGTCCGCTCGCTCACCGCGATCGAGCGCACGCGCTACTTAGCCGAATGGGAATCGGTGCAGGCACGCTTCATTGACCACCCGCGCGGAGCAGTCACCGAAGCTGATGAGATGATCAATTCCCTGCTTCACACTGCCGGCTATCCAACTGGCACCTTCGATCAGCGCGCCGCCGACATTTCAGTAAATCATTCCAAACTCGTCGATCCCTACCGCCGCGCCAATGCCATCGTTGTGCGCGCTGGAAAGAACGAAGCCACGACTGAAGAATTGAGAAGCGCCATGATCCTCTACCGCGCTCTCTTTGAAGAATTGCTGCAAGCCGCAGCCCCGGTACCGAATCGAGCCGCCGCTGCGGCCTAATCTGCACGCACGGTGCCCGGCACCCGTTTTTCGTCGACATGTTGGGCGTTTTCGTCTAAATTCCTCTTAGCTGGGCCTGAATCAACCGGGTTGGTTCAGGCCCAGAATGCTGGTTGCCTGCCTTTCTGCATCTCATCAAGAGTGCGTATCATGCGCATTCTTTCCGCTGTTACGACCACTTCTGTATTAACCTCATCTTTGATCGCGCGAGGCTTCCTTAACCCATGTTGATTCGTTTGGGATACGACATCCAATTCGATATTCCCTTCTCTGTTCCCATCGTTGCGCTGCTCCACGTCCACCCCTCTCGCGAACAAGACCTTCTTGAACCCGACGAATTGGTGACTGAACCTCAACTGGATGTGCGCACCTATATCGACAGCTTTGGAAACAAGTGCGCCCGGTTCGTCGCTCCTCCCGGGCGTCTCCGGCTCAGTATGGCCACAACGATTCGCGACTCCGGAGAGAAAGATCCTGTTCATCTGGCTGCCCCCGAGAATGCGGTCGGTGAGCTGCCCAATGAAGTGCTGACTTACCTGCTTAGCAGCCGATATTGCGAGGTCGACCGACTATCTAACATTGCAGTTGAACTCTTTGGCAACGTGGCCCCAGGGTGGAATCGCGTACAGGCAATCTGCGATTGGGTCCACAACAAAGTCGCGTTCGATTATCAGCAGACGCGCCCAACCAAGACGGCTCTCGATGTGTTTACCGAGCGAGCCGGCGTCTGTCGGGATTTCCAGCACTTGGCCATCACCTTTTGCCGCGCCCTCAACATCCCGGCACGTTATGCCACGGGCTACCTGGGTGACATTGGAGTACCCGAACGCCTGCCCATGGATTTCAGCGCCTGGTTCGAGGCCTACCTTGATGATCGCTGGTGGTCCTTCGATGCGCGCAATAATCAGCCCCGCATCGGGCGCGTCCTCATGGCCACGGGTCGCGACGCCTCAGATGTAGCCATCACCACGTCTTTCGGGCAGGCGATCCTGCGCTACTTTTACGTTGTTACAGATGAAATCAAGACGGAGCCGGCGCTTGAGGCGCAAATCTAGAACTGCTGGCATACGCCACACCACGGCCTGTTTCCAGAGTTTTTCGGTTTTAGGGCTAAGTGTGACGGAGATTTGCAGTCGTCCCCCTTGAGTCGTAAAGGGTTCAGGTGGGGCGATCAAGTCCTCCTAATATTTGAATTGAAATCCCTGTTCGTTATGCCGTCTATTTGGAGTTATCGCCGCCAGGGGCGAAGTAGCCTTCGCGCGTAGCAACGTTGAGATCGTCTTTGCTGGCCTTGAGCGCGATCTTGTGGAACCCACCGTCGTTGTCGACTTTATCCGGCGTATAGGTCAGCAGGTATTGACCTCGTAGTTCCTCGGAGATTAGGTTGTAAATCTCCTCCAGGTTTTCCTTCTTCTTGGCTTCGAAGGCGTGTCCGCCGGTCCTTGTAGCAATTTGTTCCATAATCTTCTTGCCATCGACCGAAGACTCGCTCGAGCCTCCGCCACGCCGGCCACCGCCGCCCGGGTAACCGCCTCCCCCTGGATACCCACCGCCCCCGCCAGGAAATCCGCCGCCGCGACGGCCGCCCTGCGGAAAAGTGTTGCCGCTATTCTCCTGCTGGCCCTTGAAATAGATCGTATAAACAGCCACATTGGCACGATCCGCCGCGTCGACCGCGTCGTTCAGGCGGTCCTTACTGCCCCGGTCGACGCCATCGGAGAAGACCACCAGCGCCTTGCGCCCGTCTTTGGGTTTCATCAGCTCGTCGCAAGCAAGAAAGATCGCATCGTAAAGCTGCGTGCCGCCCCGCCCAGCCCGGGGACGATCCCGGTCGTCGCCAGTGGTCTCAGGACCCTGGTCGTTCTGAGCTTGCCGCGAAGGTCCCATTTCGTCCAACTCGCGATGCAGCTTTTCACGTGAATTTGTGAAGTCTTCAAGGAGTTCAACTTCGCGGTCAAAGTGAATCAGGAATGCCTGATCCTTGCCTTCAGCAGGCTGCGCCGGCAGCATCAGGTCAACGAACTTCCCGGCGGCTTTGCGCTCTTCTTCCATCGCCCCGCTCATACTGCGGCTGGTATCGGCCAGAAGGCCGATGCGAAAAGGCATATTAGATTCGCGCGAAAAGCTTTTGATGGTCTGCGGTCGACCGTCCTCGGTAAGCGTGAAATCGGTCTTCTGCAGACTCGTCACCAAAGCTCCGTGCTTATCACGTACCGTCACCGGCAACACCACTTCACGGACCTGCATTTTGAGCGTGGCCGCCGGGGTTTCAGAAGATTGCTGGGCGCCCGAAGCGAGGGCAAGGCAGCAGGCAGCAAGGGTCGATACCGCTGACGAAAAGATGGTCTTGGGTCGCATACAGATTAAGAATTTCACACTTCTCTCTGTTTAGACGAGCGAGGCGCGGATCGGTTGAGCTGCGATTGATACTGAAACCCAAACTTCAAAAATTGCGTTCGCCAAAGGATTCCATGCTCTACCGTGCGATCGGTTGGGCGTGGCTGTGGATTGACCCAACAAGTAACGCGCCGAAAACCGTTTTACGCCGACCACAAAGTCCGCGGGAAACCGAAGCGGCTATCGAGCGTAGGTCAGAATCGCTCCCGCGACAGATTCCAACGGAAGAATTTTGTCTACCCCGTTCAGTTTGATGGCCTCTTTCGGCATGCCGAAGACAACCGAAGTAGCCCCATCCTGGGCAATGGTCAGGGCCCCGGCCTGCTTCATCTCCAGCATGCCCCGTGCCCCGTCGTCTCCCATCCCGGTCAGAAGAATGCCCACCGCATTTTGTCCCGCATAGCGGGCTGCTGAACGAAATAACACATCAACCGAGGGACGGTGCCGGCATACCAAGGGCCCGTCTTTGACTTCTACGTAGTAACGCGCGCCGCTGCGCTTCAGCAACAAATGGTGGTTGCCGGGAGCAATGAGAGCTCGCCCGCGCAACACTGTGTCGTCTGACTGGGCTTCCTTCACTGTAATCGCACAAAGGCCGTTGAGCCGATCAGCGAAGGCCCGGGTAAACAACTCCGGCATGTGCTGAACAATTACGATGCCGGCAACGTCGGCCGGCAACACTTCCAGCAGTGTCTTGAGGGCCTCTGTTCCTCCTGTCGAAGCGCCAACGACTACTACCTTCTCCGTGGTTTCACTCATGGCACGCGTGCCGGGCGCCAGTATCGCGTCGGCTGTGAGTTTCGGCTGAACCAGTTGAACCGGACTGCGCTTGCCTAGCCTCGCGGAAGCCGCTGCCTTCACAGCCTGACAAATCACGATGCGGGACTCTTCAAGAAATTACTTGGTTCCCAGGCGAGGTTTGGCGATGATGTCGACCGCTCCGTATTCCAGGGCTTTGAATGTACTCTGCGCTCCCTCGATGGCGAGGCTGGAACAGATGACCACGGGAATCGGATGCTGGCTCATGATCTTCTTGAGGAAAGTGAGGCCGTCCATACGTGGCATTTCAATGTCTAGGAGTGTGTCGGGAATAGATTCCCTTGTACGACAAAAGCGTTTCGATGAATGGGCATCGGTTTTAAGATGTTGTTCA
>OBLU010001842.1_pt1 | contig 19564 bp, 17 predicted proteins | sample 1518681 | NCBI WGS metagenome assembly OBLU01 (sample SAMEA3539304, study PRJEB22396) | soil metagenome | biome: tundra; feature: field; material: soil | place: USA | collected 2010-05 | depth 0.15 m
GCATCCAGGTGTGGTCGGCGACAGCCCCCGCTGGCGAGACGTCCCCGACCACCCGGCGGTCGGACGCACCCCTACCAAGCGACTCGTCACTATGGCCGACGTGGCCGACGCCACCGAATTCCTGCTCCGCAACCCCGGAGTCAACGGCCACGACCTAGCCCTCGACGCCGGGATGATCATCACCTGACGAGAGTCAACGGCTTGGTGGCGCCGTCGGCGATTTAGAGAAGCGCCAGCGCGTGCTATGGATTGCATCCTGAGGTGCAATCTAGGTACAATGAGCGCATGTCTACTTCGACTGTCGGGTTCGCGGTGGCGGATGAGGACCAGGAGCGGCTGGCTCGCCTGGTGGAGCATTTCGGGCACGGGAACCGGTCGGCGTACCTGCGGGCGACGCTGCCGGTGATGGAGTCACTGGCCAGGGCGGAGCGGCTGCGGGAGCTCCAGGCCCGTAACGCCGAGCGGGCCGCAGCGTCGGGTCAGGATTATGAGTCGCTGCTGGCGGATATTCGCCGGGCCTACAAGGGCGGGACGCCGGGACAGTGAGCGTGCCCGGGCCGGCGGCGGTGCCGGTCGTGTTCGACGTGAACGTCCTTGTCCTGGCGGTGGCTGTGGGGGAGTCCCCGTTCCGGAGCTGGCCGTCACCTCCGCCGACTTCAGGGAACCCGAGTGCGGACTGCCTGGGCGTGGTCAATGATGCTGCGGAGTTCGCGCTGTGGCTCTCGCCGCACATCCTGGCCAACACCGGCCGGGTGCTCGCCACGGTGCTGAAGACCCCGGATGACGAGGTCGATGACTATCTGCGGGCGCTGGCCGAGATGGCCGACGCGTCTGGCGGCGGCATTACCGACCCGCCGCAGACCGTCGGGGACTGTCCGGACTGGGAGGACAACCGGATCCTTGACCTGGCGGCGGCGGTGGGCGCGTTCCTGATCGTCTCCGCCGATGCGGACCTCACGAGCATGTCGCCCTGGCGGGGCCGTCCGATCATCGAGCCGCCGCAGTTCGCCTCGATGGTCGACGCCTCGCGCCGGGCACGCAGACGGCGTCGCTGAGGAGTGCAACCTGCTTACGGTCACTGCCGGACAGGGTTGAACAGGGCCAGACTTTACTCATAACCCAGAGGTCGCAGGTTCAAATCCTGCCCCCGCTATCAACCAAGTAAGTGCAGGTCAGAGGCCTGACCGCTGGAAGGCGGTCAGGCCTTTTGATCTTCATGGCAGCGTGGTGGCAGCGGGACCGGGCCGCACTGGCCGGACGCGGACGGGGGAGACCGGCAGCGATCGGCATTGTGGTGCGGCGTGTCCCGTCCCGATGGCTATGAGATTGCTGGACGGTTTGCTCTGGCCGGTGGGCGCTGGTCGTGAGCCGGAGGACGAGTCGGTAGATCAGGTACCCGGCGGCGACTGCTGGGGCGGCGAGTATGCACATCGTGCCCGCGGCTGTTCCTTCATGGACCGTCTCGCCGATGGCGCCGGGTTCTGGATCATGGACCGGGCCCTCGTCAGGGGTTGAGGGGCGCCCGTCGGAGGGATGGGTCGGATAGCGCCACCTCGGTATGCGGCAAGCTGTCTGCGGCAGCAGTACGCTCCGTGCCAGCCGGGCCAGGCCGGGAGCTACCCGCGTGAGCCCGCGCGCCCGGCTGATGCTGCAGGGGCGAGCAGGGCGCCCACCGCTACTGCTGGCGTGGCCGACCCGGTGATGCCAGCGGCGATCAGCCCGATCCCGGCAACCCCGAGCAGGGTCGCTACGCCCGCCATCACCCACCCGGGCGCCCGCGGGCAGCCTTCTCGGTGAGGCCGGGCCTAGGCGTGAGCGCGGGCCGGTCACCTGACTCGCTGATGGCCACTCGCCGGCCTCCTCATCTGCTGACTTGACTTCGTACTATCATAGTGATATCAATTTTAGTGAGCCGGGCCCCGTTCCGGCGCGAGGAGATCCTGGCCGGGTGTTCGCTGGCCATGCATGACCGGTGGGAGGTGTCGGGCTGTGGACTCGTTCACGGGGAAGCTTGCGGTGGTGACCGGAGGCGGTTCCGGCATGGGCCGCGAGCTTGTCCGCCAGCTGGCGGCGCAGGGATGCTCGGTCGCGGCATGCGACCTGAACGCGGACGCCGTCGCGGTGACCGCGGCCATGGCGTGGGCGGCCGCCCCGCCCGGCGTCCGGGTCACCGGCCATGCCTGTGACGTCTCCGATGAGGCGCAGGTCCTGCGGTTCCGCGATGAGCTGCTCGACGGGCACGCCAGCGATCACGTCGACCTGGTCTTCAGCAACGCGGGTATCGGTGGCGGCGAAAGCTTCATCAGCGGCCGCAGGGAGGTGTGGGAGCGCACGTTCGCCGTTGACTGGTGGGGCGTGTATTACTGCGCCCGCGCGTTCCTGCCGCTGCTCATCGCGAGCGGCGGCGGCGTCCTGGTCAACACCAGCAGCGTGAACGGCTTCTGGGCGTCGCTGGGCCCGGGCGTGCCGAACACCGCCTACAGCACGGCCAAGTTCGCGGTGAGGGGCTTCTCGGAGGCGCTCATCGAGGACCTGCGCGCCCACGCGCCCCATGTCCGGGTCGCCGTCGTGATGCCCGGGCACGTGGGCACCGACATCATCGCGAACAGCCTCCGCGCCCGCGGCCTGCCCGAGCCCGAGCGCATGAGCGACGCCCAGCTGGAGGAGCTGATCCCCCGCGACACGCAGGCCGAGCTGATCCGCGCCGGCGTGCTGGCCGAGGGCGCGTCAGCCGATGAGCTGCGCCAGCTGCTCGAGCGGGCGAATGCCGACTTCCGGGACAAGGCGCCGGTCAGCGCCGCCGAGGCGGCGACCATCATCCTCGACGGGGTGCGATCCGGATCCTGGCGGATCCTCATCGGCGAGGACGCCAAGATGATCGACGCGGCGGTGCGCGCGAAGCCCGAAGCCGCCTACGACTACGCCGAGCTGTTCAGCGCGCTGGCAGAAGATCCGGCGGCAGGAACACCTGAGCGGTAGCAGCCCGCGGCTGCCCGCGCGGGACGCCACCCGCGCGAGCTTCATCCCAGCCGGCCAGACGGAGGCGAACGTCCTCGACACCGCTTGTCGAGTCCCACCTGACGCCTGACCGTGCGGCTAGTCCCGGCTGATGCTTTACAGATCCCACGGGAAATATGGCGTCCCGGGCCTTGCGGGGCCGGCGGGCCTTGATGCCGCGGACGGCCTGGGTGGTGGTCCGCCGGATGGTACGTGTCTCGTCGCCTCCCAGGCTGATGGTCATTGGTGGCGGTTCGCATTGCCGAGTCGGTGCGGTGGTGCAGCGCTGTGTGACACGCTGGCGCTCGGCTTTGCCCGGGGCGGCTACGAGCGCCGGGTGTCGGGGGGCTTGCCCTTGCCTCCGAGCTTGCAGATGATGAGCAGCCGCTGCGTGCTCGCTACCGGGACGCGGGCCGCGGCGATCACGTAGTTACCGTCGATGGTGACCGGGGCGGTTGGCCGGCGGGCATCGGCGTTCTCAGCAAGATCACGTCGGCGGCCGGGTTGAACGCGTACAGGCAGCCTTCGAACGTGGTGGTGAAGAGGACGTTGTTGGCGACCGGCGCGGCGCCGTACGGCGACGACGACAGCTTGTCGTCCCACTCGGTCTTTCCGCCGTCGTACGGGCTTGACTTCTTGAAAAGTGATATCATAATGATAGGATGATGATAGACAGACGATCAGGCGGCCGCTGGGCCGGCGGCCTCGCTGTCGAGGAGGCGGGCATGGGCGAGCCAGGTATCGCGGTGCTGGGGCTGCGCAAGAGTTTCGGTGCGAAGGAGGCGGTAGCCGGGATCGATCTGGAGATCGCCGCCGGTTGCCTCGCCGGGCTTGTCGGGCCGAACGGGGCGGGGAAGACCACGTCCCTGTCGATGATGACCGGCCTGCTGCGGCCGGACGCCGGCCGGGTTGTGATCAACGGGCTGGACGTGTGGGCTGACCCGCCCGCCGCCAAGGCGGTCATCGGGGTGGTGCCGGCCGAGGCCAGGCTGTTCGAGCGGCTGAGTGGCGCGGAAATAATGGAATACGCCGGGCGGCTGCGCGGCCTGCCGGCCGGCGAGGCGCGCTCGCGGGCCTCGCAGCTGCTGGACGTGCTCGACCTGACTGCGGATGCGAAGCGGCTGGTCGCCGACTACTCAACCGGCATGCGCAAGAAGGCCGCGCTCGGCTGCGCGCTGATCCACAACCCTTCGGTGCTGTTCCTGGACGAGCCGCTCGAAGGCGTTGACCCGGTCTCCGCTGACGTGATCCGCCGGCTGCTGACGCGCTTCGTCGGCTCCGGCTCGACCGTGCTGTTCTCCAGCCACGTCATGGAGCTGGTCGAGCAGGTCTGCGACCACGTGTCGATCATCGACAAGGGCAAGATCGTGGCTACCGGCACCACCGAGCAGGTGCGCGGCGGCAAGACCCTGCAGCAGGCATTCATCGACCTGGTCGGCCCGCGGTCCAGCGACGAGGAGGGACTGTCATGGCTTGGCTCCTCGTCCAGCTGAAGCTGCGCCTGCTGCGCAACGCGCTGCGCTCGTCCACGGCTGCCAAGGTCTCCTTCGTCGTCAGCACGACCCTTGCCTGCGTGCTCGCGGTCGGCGCCTTCGTGGTCCTGGCCCTGCTGCGCGGCCAGAGCACGTCGGTGGATCTGACCACGGTCATCTTCACCGTGTTCGCGTTCGGCTGGCTGATCCTGCCGATCTTTGCATTCGGCCTGGACAGCACTCTCGACCCCGCCACGCTGGCCCTCTACCCGCTGCGCACCCGCCCGCTCGCTGTGGGACTGCTGGCCGCCTCGGCCACCGGCGCCTGGCCGCTGGCCAACCTGCTCGGCCTGCTCGGGGTGACCGTCGGGCTGGCCCGCAGCGCGCTCAGCTTGCTCGTCGCGCTGCTCGCGGTGCTGCTGCAGGTGCTGTTCTGCATCACGCTGGCCCGGTTCGTGACCACCGGCATGGCCGGGCTGCTGCGCTCACGCCGCGGCAAGGACCTCGCCGCCTTCCTGGTCATCCCGATTTTCGCCTTGTACGAGTTCTTCACCCAGGTGGTACCGAAGGCGGCCGCCGAGGGCAAGATCACCACAGCGAGCTTCACCGGCGTCGACGCGTGGCTGCGCTGGACGCCGCCGGGCCTGGCCGCGCACGCGATCCAGGACGCCTCTAGCGGGCGCCCCGGCACCGCCCTGCTCCGGCTGGCGCTGCTGGCGGCCATCATCGTCGTGCTGGGCTGGCTGTGGATACGGTCGCTCGGCCGCGCCCTGGTCACCGCTGACACGTCCACCCAGTCATCGCGGGTCCGCGGCGGGGCGCTGCCGCTGGCCCGGTACGGCCTGCGCGGCGCCGTGGCCGCGCGGTTCTGGATCTATCAGCGCCGCGAGCCCGCGTCGCTCATCTTCTGGTGCCTCACTGCGGTGATCATGGTCGCCGTATCGATCAGTTCCATCCTGGGCCCGGGCGGGCATCCCGGCCTGCTGCTGATGAGCGCGGTCTTCGGTGCCGCCTTCGTCGGGATTTTCCACGCCAACTCGGTTGGCCTGACCGGGCCGCCGTTCGTCTTCGAGGCTCTGGCGCTAACCGGCCGCCACGGGATGCGTTCCTACTTCTCCGGCCAGAACATCGCGCTCGGCGTGATCGCGGTACCGCTGCTCACCGCGGTCTCCTTCGGCCTCGCGGCCGTGGCCGGGCGGCTGGAGTACGGCTTCCTTGGCATGGCGGTGGACCTGGCCGGGCTCGGCGCGGCCCTGGCCCTGAGCAACATCCTCACTGTCGTGCTTCCCTATCCGATGGACAAGCGAGCCGGAAGTCCCATGCGCCAGGCCTCCCAGGGATACGGGTCCTACGGGCTCGGCGGCGTCCTCGCCACCCTGGCCTGCGTCGCGGTGGCGGCGATCCCGGTGATCGTCGCCGTGGCCCTCACGAACTCTGATCCATCGGTGGCCCGGATGCCGGTGCTCGTGCCGTGCGCCGCCGCGTATGGCGTCGCGCTGGCCTGGATCGGCGTGCGGATCGCGGCCAGCGCGGCCGAGCGAAAGCTGCCGGAGCTCTGCCAGATCGCCGTCCGCAGCAAGCTGTAGCCCGACCCGGAGCCCGACCCGATCTCGGTAGCTGGCGGGCCGGTGCCTCGGGTAGAACCACGAGGCCACCCGGATCGCATGGCGCACGCGAAAGTCCGGATAGGGCTGTTTCTCGCGCACGAAACGCCATGCGGCGCAGCACCGCGTCATTCTCCGCCGGAACCTCCCCGAACACCCGGATGACCCCGGTGGTAGGGAACTCCTGCCCGGTGACGATGCGCACCAGCGTGGTCTTGCCCGCGCCGTTGCGGCCCAGCACCCCCGGTCACGGTGCCCGGCTCGACCGTGAGTGAGACGTCGTCGAGCGCGACCTGGCCGCAAGCGCCGTCGCGGAGATCGCCGGGATCACGGCGTCCTGCCTCCCTAATGCCAGCCGCGTTCCCGGATCAGGGAGACCAGCGCGTCGGTGTCGATGCCCAGACCGCTGGCCTCGGCCAGTATCGGGTCGATGTAGTGCTCGGCGGACAGCTCGCGGCGGGCGGCGCGCAGCTGCTCCCGCGCACCGGAGGAGACGAACATCCCGATGACAAGCATCCGGCGGTCAGCCACGAGCCGACGGTGTCAGGGAGCTTGCCGTTGGCTCCGAGTCTGCAGGCGATGATGAGCGGTCGCTGCGTCTTGGATAGTGCGACGCCTGCTCCGGCGATGACGTAGTCGCCGTCGATGGTGACGGGCGCGTTTGTCTGGGCTGACAGCGGCGTTTTCAGCAGGATCGCGCCGGTGGCGGCGTTGAACGCGTACAGGTCACCGTTGTAGGTCGTGGTGAAGACGACGTTGTTGGTGACTGCGGCGGCGCCGTAGGGCGAGGAGGGGAGCTTGTCGTCCCATTCGATCTTTCCGGTGTTCTGGCCGACCGCGACCATCTCGCCTGTTGCCTGGGAGATGGCGGCTTCAAATGCTGAGGAGCTCTCCGCTACGCCTTTCTCGGACATCGGCACCGCGAGGTTGTTGACGGCGGCGAACGTCGTTGAGCCGTTGGTCGCCAGCTGGGACTCGATGCCGCCGAACAGGCCGGGCTCGAGGTTGAACACGGCCGGCAGCGGGCTGGGCGAGGTGGGCGTGGCGTATTCGGTGAGCAGCCCGTCGTTGTGATGCCCGCTGTGCACGCCTACCGGGAGCTTCCACAGCAGCTTGCCGGTCTGCGCGCTGAGCTCGATCAGGATGCCGGCCTTGCCGCCGTCGATCACCACCGGCTGCCCGTTCGCTGTCGTGAGCACCGGCGAGTCTTGCAGGTCCCAGTCGTAGAGGTCGTGCGGGGTGAGCTGGTAGTACCACAGCAGCTTGCCGCGGGGGCTCAGCTTGACGACCGAGTCGGTATAGAGGTTCGGGCCCGGCCGGCTGGTCCCCAGGGATAGCCGCAAGGCCACCCGGTCTGGCCTATCGGGCCGGGGTTCGCCCACTCCGATGTAGATGTTGCCCTGGCTGTCGAAGGACGGTGGATCCCACTGGCCGCCGCCCGAGTTGATGGCCGGATTCCCCCACAGGTTCTGCACCTCGTCCCAGCTCCACTGCGGCGCGCCGGTCCTGGCGTTCAGCGCCCACAGGGTCCCCTTGGCGCCGCCGAGGTACTCGCCTTTGTTCGGGTTGACCGGGACGGCGGAGACGTACACGGTTCCGTTGACCACGTTGACGCCGTCCGGGCCGCCGTTCAGCGAATTGTAGGTATGCGTCCACAGGACCTTGCCGGTGGCGAGCCTGATCGCCATCACGTTCGACTGAAGATCCTGGGTGTACACCACGCCATTCACCACGACCGGCGTGGTCGCGTAGTTATCAGTGATCGTGGACGAGGCGTTCGCCTCGATCGGCACGCACCACGCCACTCCCAGCTTCGAGGCATTCGAGCTGCTGATCGCACTCGCGACGTCCCTGGTGTTCGCCAGGTTGCCGCCCGGCGGCGTCCAGCCCGCCGCGACCACCGGATTAGGCGAGCTGCTTGCCGGACTCGCCTTACCCGCGACGGCCCGATTAGATGAGCAGCCCGCCGTACTTGAGTTGTTGCTTCCGCAGCCGCCGGCGGCCAGGCTCAAGTCGACCAGCAGGGTCACGCTGGCAACGGTGGGCCGCTTAACTAAACACCTCATCTGAGTCATCTCCTACGTCGCCGGAAGCCGGCCGGGGCGTGGTTGCCCGGTCGCGCAAGCTGCCGCTGGCCGGGCTCGTGCGGGCGGTACGGGCTGGACTTCTTGCTGAAGATGAGCACGACCACCGTGTGCCGAGCGTCCGCACGTTCGCGGTCTTCCCGGCACCGCCCGGGCCGAGGAAACCGGACACCTCGCCGCGGGTGACGCTGAACGACACATCCGCGACGGCGGCGGTCCGCCGAAGTCCTTGGTCAGATGGCTGACTTCGATCGCCGTAGTCCCGGCGCAGGCCTGCCGCCCGGCCCCGTGACCGCTGCCGCCGGCCATGCCGGTCACCTCGCATGGTTCCGTCGCTGCCCGCAACCCCGCCTGTCCCGGGCCGGCTCGCGGTGCCTGGCCATGCGCGTCGCGGCGCGGCTCTTGCTAAGGGAAATAGATATCAGTATGCTAGGCATGTGTTATCAGGCCCGTCAAGCGGAGGAGGCGCCAGATGATTACCCAGGATGCAACGGCCGCAGGCCCGGAAATAGTTACCCAGGATGCAGCGGCCGCAGGCCCGGAACTGTCTAGCCGACAGGTGACCGAGCGCGTGGCCCGGTTCTTGCCCGGCCTGCGCATGCTGGTGCTGGCCATCGTCCTGGTGTTGGCCGGGGTGGCGCTGCTCGTGCTGACCGGTCACCAGAGCGGCGGGGTCGCTAAGGCGCTGATAGTGCTCGGCATTCTAGTCCTTATCGCCAGCGCGCTCGTACTGCGAGGGCTCACCGCCGTCGTGCCCGGCCAGGCACGTGTCGTGCAGCTGTTCGGCAGGTACCGCGGCACCATCCGCGACTCCGGCCTGCAGTGGGTGAACCCGTTCACCAACCGCATCGTGGTCTCCACCCGGATCCGCAACCAGGAGTCAGCGCAGGCTAAGGTCAACGACGCCGACGGGAACCCGATCGAGATCGCCGCCGTGGTCGTCTGGCAGGTCCAGGACACCGCCAGCGCCATCTACTCCGTCGACGACTTCACCCAGTTCGTCACCATCCAGACCGAGACCGCCGTCCGGCACATCGCCTCCAGCTACCCCTACGACAACCGCGGCAGCGGCAAACTGTCACTACGCGACAACGCCGAAGAGATCACCCAGAAACTCTCCGCCGAGATCACCGCACGAGTCGCGCCGGCCGGCGTGGCGATCATCGAATCACGCCTCACCCGGTTGTCCTATGCCCCGGAGATCGCCCAGGCCATGCTGCGCCAGCAGCAGGCAAGCGCGGTCGTGGGCGCGCGGGCGCGCATCGTTGAGGGTGCCGTGGGCATGGTCCGCCTGGCCCTGGAGCGGCTGAAGGAGGAGGGCGTCGTCGAGCTGGACGAGGAGCGCAAGGCCACGATGGTCTCCAACCTGCTCGTGGTCTTGTGCAGCGAGCAGGCCACCCAGCCGGTCGTCAACACCGGCTCCCTCTACCAGTGACGGCAGGCACGGAACCGCGGTGACCGAGCGCAAGGGCGTCCTGCTGCGGCTCGACCCCGCCGTCCACGACGCGCTGGCCCGGTGGGCTAACGACGAGCTGCGCAGCACCAACGCCCAGATCGAATTCCTGCTCCGCCGCGCGCTCGCCGACGCCGGCCGGCTACCCCGCCACGCCGGACCGATGCGCCCCCGCGGCCGGCCACCCGCCGGCAACCCGGCCGAGACCAGCCCGCTTGCACAGCGGTAACCGGTCCAGCTAACGCCGCCACAAAGGGCTAGAGCAGGCAGCCCCGGCCATCACCGCCCGGCTCGCCAGCACGCACCCGCCGGATCGGGGCCGCCGACCCGGCGGCGTTGAACACAGGAACCACCACAGGACAGGAACCCGCCGGGGCCCGCACCGCCTCCAGGGCATGTCCGGGGCTGGCATGTGATCACCCGACCAAACCCAGCACCGGAGTGCTCTGTACCGGCTCGCCAGAACTCCCCGATATGAGCGCGGCAGCCGTCGGTCGATCGCGGCCTCCGAAAAATACAGATCCGCGGGAGTGTGCGCCATGGCGACGTCTCAGAAGAGCCACGCTGCGTGACTCCTGACTGAAGCTGGCGATGCCGCGGGCCGCGGGGGCGCAGCCACCGTTCCGCCAGGGCATCGCCTGCCCCGGTGAGCCCGCCGGTTTGCCGGATATGGCCCTGGGCAGATGACACCAGATCGTATAATACGAAATCATGAAGTCCGAATCCGTGTTACCTGAATGGTCGGCCCTGCTCGCGCTGCAGCGGTCCACCCACGCCACCTTGCAGGTGCTCGCCACTGAGCTCGCCGACCTGGACCTGACCGCCTCCGAGATCAATGCGCTGGCCAACCTCGCCGACGGCCGCAGCCGGACCGTATCCGAGCTGGGCGCGGCCGCGGGCGCCCGCCCCACCACGCTGACCAGCGTGCTGGACCGCCTGGAACGACGCGGCCACATCAGCCGCGGCAGCCTTCCGGGAGACCGCCGGGCGGTGCTCATCGAGCTCACCCCCTCCGGACGCGTGACCGCGGCCACGATCCGCCAAGCCGTCACCGATCTGGAACGGCGTGCGCTCGCGGGCCTGTCCGCCGACGCCATCGCTGGCCTGCGCGCCGCCCTGCAGGCCCTGGCGGAGGTGTCCTCATGACCCCGCGCCAGCACGGGACGCACCCCGGCGGCGGCTCGCCCTTCGACGAGCTGATGGCCGAGGTGATGGCGACCGCCGAACGGTTCGGCCACCGGGAGCATGTCCACCTGACCTGGCTGGCCGTACGACGGCTCGGAGTGCCCGCGGCAGTCGGCCTGGTCAGCGACGGCATCCAGCGCACCGCCTGCTATGCCGGGGCGCCCCAGAAATACCACTCAACCGTCAGCCGGGCCTGGGTGGAACTGGTCGGGTACCACGCGGCCGAACGCCGCGACGACGACTTCGCCGCGTTCGCCGACCACCACCCAGCCCTGCTCGGCAAGCGCCTGCTGACCCGGTTCTACCATCCGGCGACGCTGGCCAGCCCACGGGCCAGGACCGGCTGGGTCGAGCCCGACCTCGCCCCGTTCCCCTGGCAGGACGCCAGCCGGCGGCAGCCCCGGAAGAAATAGGGGCGCGCAGCGCCGCCAAGGGCCGACCGCAACCTCCGGGCCGCACAATGCACAGATCTGGACGGCCGCCGTCTTGCTGGGATCCTATGCTGGCCGGTGGGTGCTCGCTAATGTCCGGAGCTGCGCTATCGTGTGCTGCGGTCTACGCGGCTGGTGGCGGGAGTATATAGCCTGGTGGCATGGCTGCTGAGGATCCGTGCCTGCCGGGCAGGCGTGCCAGGGACGGCAGTACCTGGCGCATCGGGACTGACGCCGAGGTCGCGTGGATCGCCAACGGCACATCCACGGGCCGGACCATCACCGCTGCCATCCCGCCGGTCTTCGACGCCTACGCCACGGTCGTGTTGCCGGACAGCTATGAAGAGCAGGAAAAGCATGACAGGGCTGTGTCAGCGCTGCTGACCGAACAGTCGGCAGGCCAGCCGTGGTGGCTCGGGTATCTCGACACCGGCGCAGATGACATTGTCTTCCCCGATGCGCCGATGGTGACGTTGTATTCTGGATGGCATTACGTGCTGGTGGAGGCGGGACCGAAGCAGGCCGCCACCTGGCGCCATAACGCCCCTGGGTCGTTCTGGCCCGGCGTCTTGCCCAACTTGATGTTCCCTGCCGATCGCTCGTGGCTGGTTTCTGCGCTGTGGGACGACGACTGGAGCTGCATCGGCGGATCCGACGGGCTCGTGGGCAGATTCCTGCGCCACCCTGATCTCCAGGCGAGGCCAGTGGCCCACGGCCAAGACGCCACACCACCAGGTCACCAGGCGCTCTGACGGTGCGCTTTGACGCGGCCGGAATGAGCCGTCGCGCGATCCGCCTACCAGCCGTATGCCCGCGGAGGATCAGAGCGCCCTGATCTGCCCGCCTGAGCTGATGATCGCCGAGGAGCCACGGGCCGCCCATAGGCGGTTCCCGCGCGGTTGCCCCACCGGCCTCCAGCACACCCAGTGACTAGCAGCGGGCGAGCATGCGCGTCATGGCCGTAGCCGGGGTGGTTCTTGCCATCGCCCCAGTCACGGTGCCCGTTGGTGATTTCGCCCCAGTGCACTTCCGGGGTGTTGGCGGCTAGCCTGAATGCGTGGGTGAGGACCCGGCCGGTGATTTTCCGGTGCCGTTGACGCCCCTGATCGGCCGGGAGCGCGAGCTGGCCGGGGCGCGGGTGTTGCTGGCCGGGGGACGTCTGCTGACATTGGTCGGCGCCGGCGGATCCGGCAAGACACGGCTGGCCCTTGAGGTGGTTCGTGGTGAGCCGGGCGCGGTGTTCGTTGACTTGGCGCCGGTGCGCGAGCCCGGCCAGTTCTTGCCAGCGGTTGCCCGGGCGCTCGGATTGCGCGAAGCGGGCGCGCAGCCACTTCCGGTCACCTTGGATCGGTATCTGCGCCAATGGGGTGCGCTGCTGGTCCTGGACAACTTCGAGCATCTGCTTGAAGCAGCCGACGAACTGGCCGGCCTACTGCAGCGCTGTCCTGAGATGCGCGTCCTGGTGACCAGCCGGGCGCCGCTGCAGGTGCCTGGGGAGCAGCTGCTGCACGTCCAGCCGCTACCCGTGCCCGACCTGCGGGCACTACCCGCCCCAACCGAGTTGGCGGCCATCTCCAGCGTGGCGCTGTTCGCCGCCCGGGTGCGCGCCGCACAACCTGATTTCGCAGTGGATGCGGGCAATGCGCGCACCATAGCCGAGGTTTGCCTGGCCCTCGACGGGCTGCCGCTCGCCCTGGAGTTGGCGGCCGCGCAGGTACGCCGCTACGGGCTGGCGGAGGTGCTGGCGCGTTCCCGGGGCCGGTTCACGCTGTGGCAGTCGCCGCGGCGAGGCGTCCCGGACCGGCATCGGACCCTTGCCGGGGCCATCCAGTGGAGTGTCGCGCTGCTCGACGCGCCGGCCGCCGCGTTGTTCCGCAGGTTGTCGGTCTTCGCCGGCGGGTGGACCGCATCCGCTGCCGCCGAAGTATGCGGTGAGCCGGCACTGGACGTACCTGCGCTGCTAGCCACACTGGTCGACCAGTCTCTGGTGGTGGCTGCCGAGACCCGATCCGGTCTGCGGTACCTCATGCTGGAAACGCTGCGCGAGTTCGCCGCCGCGCAGCTGGACCTGCACCACGAGCGTGAGCGGTTCCGTCTCCGGCACCTGTCGTGGTGCTGCGGGATCGGGGCGATGGTGGCCCGCTTGGGCAACCCGGACGATGAGCGGCTGACCGCGCTGGACTTGGCCGAGGCAGAGTTCGACAATCTGGCCGCCGCGCTTGAAGGATGCGGTCCGGCGCACGTCACGGACGCACTGCAGCTGGCGGGCGACCTCTATCACCTGTGGGACTCCCGCGGTCACCTCGGGGAGGGGCGCCGGCATCTGGAACGGCTCCTTGCCCACCCGCAGGCGACGGTCGACCTGGCGGTCCGAGCCAAGGCGCTCGACGCGCTGGGCCTGCTGCGACTCTGGCAAGATGATCACGCCGCGGCCCGCGCCCTGCTCGGCGAGTCCGCCCGGCTCGCCCAGCGGATCGGTGATCTTGACCGCTGGGCATGGACGACGTCCAGCCTGGTCATCTCCCGGGCCATGGGCGGGGATCTCGACGGCACCGAGTCCCTCGCGCTGCGTGCCGTCGAGGTCGCGCGGGCGCACGGAACTCGCGCGAGCCTGGCCCGGGCGCTGTGCGGCCTGGCGCTGCTTCGCTCCACGCAGGGCCGCCGAGCCGAGGCCAGCCAGTTGATGGAGCAGTGCCTCCGGCTCCTGGATTACATGACGTGGGCCCGCGGCAAATTCAGCTACTTCCTGGGCTGGTTCGCCTTCCTCGACGGCAACCTGGACCGAGCGGCTGAGCTGCTCACGACCAGCCTCAGTGCCTTCGAGCTCATGGGCGAGCGCCGGTCGCTGCCCGACACCCTCGACGCGCAGGGCTGCCTCGCCCAAGCCCGCGGCCAACCTGCGGAGGCGCTGCGCCGGTTCACCGAGGCACAGACCCTGCGCGCTGCGGCCGGATCCCGCCGCAACAGCTATCTGGCGCAGCGCTGCACGCTCGCCGAGGCGAAAGCCCGGGCCGTGCAGGCCGACGTCGACCCGCCACCCGGCATCACCGCACGCGAGTTCCAGGTCGCACACCTGGTCGCCGACGGACTGACGAACCGGCAGATCGGGCGGCGGCTCGCGATCAGCGAGCGCACCGCCGAACGGCACGTGGCAAACCTGCGCCGCAAGCTCGGCGTCGGCACTCGCGCCCAGGTGGCGGCGTGGGTATCGGCGCTACCCACGCTCAGCTAGGCGACCGGCGGCCATTACGCATAGCGCCGTGCGCGCCCCCGGTGGTGCACTCGATGGCGTCGGACCACAACCGCAACCCGAGGAGCCACCGATGAACGACCCCAAGACCGTCAACGACGCCTGGCGCGACGCGCTGAACCGCGGCGACCCCGACGCCGTCGCCGCCTGCTTCGCCCGGGACGGCGTGCTGGTCGACCATGGAACCGGACTACGCGCCACCGGCCGCGCCGACAACCGCGAGACCGCCGCCGCCTTCTTCAAGGCCTTCAGCGATCTGCACATCGAGCAGACCAGCCACTTGACCGTCGGCTCCGAGTTCGCCGCGGAATGGACCATGCGCGGCGTGCATACCGGTGACCTGCCGGGCATGCCCGCCACCGGCCGCAGTTTCTCGGTCGCCGGAGCCAAGTTCACCCAGGTCCGCAACGGCGAGATCGTCTCCGCCGCCCTGTACTGGAATATGGCCGACCTGCTCTCGCAGGTGGGCTTGCTCCCACCCCCGCAAACCCGAGCAGCCACCTGACGCGCTGCCCTCGGCGGCTGGTCAACCTGCCAGCGTCCAAGGGCGCTGGCTTGGGGTGATCGACACTTCCCGACAATCAGCTCGCTCACAGATGCCCCCGCCTGGGGGCCGAAGCCCACCTCGGGTTCTCACTGATATTCCAGGTGAGGCGCCGCTGGAGGAGGCGCTGGAGCTGGATCTTCACCGCTTCCGGGCGGCTGGCCCGCAGCGGCCGGCGCCTCCGGCTCTGCCTTCCACAGCACTGGCCATGGTCACGAAGGATCACCACCGCGATCACCCGCATCCAGGCCTCGCGCCTGGCTGACTAGCCCGGACCATCCCTACGACCAGGAAGGAAACACCGGGGGTAAGAACGTGGGGAACATCGGAACGACGACTGGCGCTAACCCGGCTCACCCCTAACCCGTTACCGCCAACGAGCCTTCCATTGTTCCCCACGGTCCCTTACCGGACGAAACTCGGAAACATGAGTTACCGCCATTGGCCCGGAACTCGGCGATGACCTGCTGGTTCCGGCCGCTCCGGTCCCGCTTAGGCATGAGTCACCCCATTTCCCTATCGGCTGGCATCGTGCGCCAGCGTCGGACAGCATATGAGCGGTGAGGCCGTTCGCCGGGAAGACCTCCATCGGAACTGGGTCACCGGTGCCGCCACGTGCAGCGGGGAAAGCGGGCTTGCGCGAACGCCCATCGAGACAGCCGCTAGCCGCACGGCGCCCAGAACATGCTGTTCTGATGCCGATTCACCGACCGCGGCGATCATCGGCAGGGCGTGCATAACGGCGGCGATGTGCGCTTCGGCTTCCCATCCATAGTGAACACGCTGAGTCCTACCGTCTGCTGTACACATCACCCCCGGCAGCGCCTGCCGACTCGGAGCGGTGGACAGTTAGCGTTGGCAGCCCTGGTGAACGGAAGCCGGACGTCCAGTTCTGAGCAGCTATCGATCCCTTGCGGCATCGCGCGGCCGGGGCGCAGACTGGTGCCAGTCATTCTCCGCCATCGGGCCGGCCGTGAGCCTGCGGCAGCACGTGCACCACCTGGCTGATGGGGGCAGTAGCCCCGGTCCGGTCATTGCCGAGCGCGCAGGCTTAAAGGGAGAATAGTTATGACCGATCGCAACGAAGCCCTGGTCCGCCAGGCGTACGAAGCCTATGGCCGTGGCGATGTGGCGCGGATGCTGGAGCTCGTTGATCCGGAACTGGAATGGACCTACCTCGATCCTGGCTTCGCGGACCCGGAACCCCGGACATGCCACGGCCGGGACCAGCTGCAGCTGGCATTGGAGCGTCAGGCGGAGCAGGGCCTGGCGTCACAGGTCGAGGAAATCGTGGCCAGCGGGGACAAGGTGATGGTCGTTATCCGCACACCCGGCATCGACAGTGTGCGTATCCGCCGGGCTGAGGACCGGAATTACCTTGTCCTGACGCTTGACCAGGAGCGGATCATCAGAATGCGGGCCTGCCGGGACCGGGATGAGGCACGCAGCTTCGCGGGCATTACCTGACCAGCACTCGACGGGTTCTGTGCCCTGTCCCAGTGTGCCAGCCCTCTGTTCTGGAGGCCTCGCCTGGACAGACGCTGCGCGATATGCGCGGCTCCCAACGTAGGGGCGACAGCGGGCCGAGCCACCCAAGCGGTTGAAGCCCATCTGGGAGAAGCCCTGGTGGGGAAGGGGTTTTGCCGCGTAGACATATCGCTACTGAGCAGTACGCACGAGACGCGAACCCTAAAAGCAGCAGTGAGAAGGATAGACGCAGGTCAAGTGGGTGGCATCACTTCGGGTGCGTCGTGGACACCGCTTTAGATAACGTGTCTCCGCCGCAGCTAAAAGGCCCTTGCAGTTACGTCGTAGACACCCGAAAACCGGCTTGAGTAAAGACGGCTCCGCGGGCTTGGCCTTGCGGACGCCGAGCCCCTTCGGTGACCAGCGTGACCTCGGATTGCGGGCACAGGCGACCTGGCGGCTGCCATGGCCCTGCTGGCGGGCGGCGCCGGGCGGGCATGTCCAGCGCCGTCCCGTCACCGCGCCTGAGGTGATCGCGTTTCGCGCCGGTTATTTCGGTGGCAGGCGGCGGGCGTATGCGACGCCACGTGACACCCAGCGGCGCAGGTCTTCGTCTTCGGCGCACATGCTGGCGTCTACCACGATCCAGCCCTTCATCGGCCGGCCGGTCATGTCAAACGGGCGTGTGCCAGGCTCGGCCAGCAGCATGTCCTGCTGTCCGGGATCGGTGCGGACAAGCAGGTCATCCCCGTAGACCCCCGCGGCCATGTTCCCGCCGAGCAGGACGGCCAAGCCGCCGAACATCTTTTTCTCGGCCAGTCCGTCCTCTTCGCCGAGGATGTCCAGCAGCCGGATTGCCAGTCCTTCGTCGTACGCCACACGGGCATAGTCGCACAGGCACGGGACTGGCGGCCGCCGCGTGACGGTGGCGCGGGCGCGGCCGCGGGCTTCGAGGTCGCGGGCGAAGTACTCGATGTCGGAGCGGCGGACACTGAACAGGCGCAGGTGATGCTGATGGCACCAGCTCGCGAACTGGCGCAGGTCCAGTCCGTACGCCTCACGGGTCAGGCCGCTGTAGCCCGCGAGGAATCCTGCTAACGCGAGCCGCTCGGTATTGCTGAACACAGGCGCGGCGGGCATGAGCGCAGCGGACGGGGTCGTAATGGTCATCGGGCACCTCCGGGGGCGGGCTGAGGCCCGGAGGCGGGGGCCGGCCAGGCCCCAGCAACGATTCAGAATCCCACGGTAAGACGACCGCGACCCGTTACGCCAGATCACAACCCTGACGGCAGCACGAACCCGCGTATCCTCCGGCTGCACGCCCGAGCGCCGGCTCTGCGCGCCTTGCCGCCCGAGGTGGGCGATTGAGCATGCAGCACATATCAGCCAGATCGGGGCCGGCGGACGGGGCTATGGGGTCCCGTGTTTGCGGCGATTGCCCTGGCTTTGCTGCTCGTTTTGCGAGCGCTTCGGCGGCAGCCTGGCCGCTGGTTTGGCCGGGCACCGGTCCCCCTGTGGCCTGGAACTTTCGGGCCGGGCCTGCTCAAGCAGGTTGAGCATGTTCGCCCAGGTCGGGTGGCGGCCGGCCGCCTGTGTCTCCCGGCTGGGCGTTATCTCGGGCTGCTGCCGTGTGTGTAGTTCTCGATTCTGCCCGGGCGGGTTGGTGCCGGTGTGGCGCTACTGACCGGGGCTATCTGCGAGAAAGGGCGGTCAGGCGGAGCGGCGGTGCAGCAGCCAGATCGTGGCGCCGAGCGCGACCGCCGTGAGCAGCACGAACAGGCCGGCCTCGATGAACTGGAAGTGCCAGAACCGGTCAGCCGGCTGGTACAGGTAGGTGCTAACGAACTGGTTTCCTGACTGGCCGGCGGGCTGGCCCGGCACCCAGTCCCCGATGTGGCCGGTTACCGGTGGCACGAGGCCTATGCCGGTGCCGCCGGAGCACCCGTTCGCGCAGTTCTGCCGGAACGTTAGGGGTGCCTGGAAGTGGGGGCGGAGCAAGTACTCGACTCCGAGCCGGATGGTCAGCCACGGGATGAACGCGGCGACCATGGCCGGGATGCTGCGGCGCACCAGCAGCCCGGCCAGGACGGCGAACGCGAACGCGGCCAGGATGTAGGCGGTCAGGACCGGGCCCTCGAAGTCGTATATGTTGTTGATGAAATGGCCGGTGAGCCGGTCCATCGGCGCCCGGTACCAGGTGATCACGGCGGTCATGGCCGCGCCCAGGAGCACGAGCCCGCCGGTGACCAGGGCCAGCTTGGCGGCCAGCCACCGGGTCCGCGGGACCGTCTGGCTCCAGGCCAGCCGCCAGGTGCCGTATTCGAGTTCCCGGGCGATCAGCGGCGCGCCGATGAGGACCCCGAGCAGCCCGGGGGCTATCAGGAGCACGGCCCAGAACGCGATGTTGACCGCGGAGCCGAACTCGTTCGTGAAGGCGGTGATCGCGTCCGGGCAGCTGGTCCCTTGGCTGCGGGCCAGGCAGGCGGCGAGGCCGTCGTGGCTGAACGCCGTGCGCATCGAAGTGCTGACCAGGATCGCGTATACGGCGAGGGCGGCGAGCAGGCCCAGGCAGGCGATGGCCTGGCTGCGGTGCTGGCGCCAGGTGACCCAGATCATCTCGTTACCTCCTTCGCGGCCGGCCCGGGCCGCGCCGCGGCCGGGACGGTGTCGTCTGCGGCCGCCGTCTCCGGACGGCGCTGCAGGTAGCCCATGACGAGCTGTTCGAAGCCCACCGGGTCGGCCTGGCACCCGGGGCGCTGCTGCGCTGCCAGCCGGGCCGGGTCGGCGCGGACCAGCACGGTGGAGTGCCGGTCGCTGTCGGTGCGGTGGACGGGAAGCCCGGGAAGCTCCGCGTCCGGGGTCGCGCGGGGCACGGTGAGCAGCCGGTGCGCGGCGAGCAGGTCATCGGCCGGCCCCGCTACCTGCACATGTCCGCCGGTGAGCACGATCAGCCAGTCGCACAGCCGCTCCAGCTCGGAGACCACGTGCGAGGCGATGATGACAGTCAGGCCGGTGCCGGCGACCGAGGCCATCACCTCCCGCATGAACTCCAGCCGGGCGACCGGGTCGAGGCTGGA
>OBLU010001843.1_pt1 | contig 19564 bp, 16 predicted proteins | sample 1518681 | NCBI WGS metagenome assembly OBLU01 (sample SAMEA3539304, study PRJEB22396) | soil metagenome | biome: tundra; feature: field; material: soil | place: USA | collected 2010-05 | depth 0.15 m
GGTCGTGAAGTATCCCTCGACGTCGACCACGACATTCACGCTGCCGATGCTGTTGTAGATGTTGATCCACCCCTGTCCGGCGTTGGCCCCAAGCGTCACCGTGACCAGGTTGGCGATGACGGTGCTGGGGCCGAAGTTCAGGTTGGACGCCGTCGGTCTTGGGGTGTTGAACGGATACACCGTGAGCAGGCTCGAGGCACTTCCGTTCACCTCTGTCACGTTGAGCACTGCGGCGGTCGCAGACGCCGGGATGGGCAAGGCACCCACGCCCGTCACCTGCAAGGCTCGGACCAGTCCCTGTCCGATCGGCCCTCCGGTGTTCCGCGTGTCGAGGATGCGGAACGGGGTGACGGGCGCGTAGTTCGCGAGGCCGATGTACGTATAGGCCGACGCTGGCGTCTCTGCGCTTGGATTGATCGTGTCCGTTGCCTGGACCTGCACGGTTCCGCCTGCAGGTGTCGCGCTGGGCGGCGTTACGAACGTGAACGAAGTCGCGGTGAGACCGGTGATCGCAATCGAGGCTGTATTGAACGTGGCCGTCGTATCAAGACCGAAATCGGTGCCGTAGGCCGTGACCGTCGCTCCACCCGCGACCTGTCCGGAAGCGGTGTACAACGAGGTGATGACCGGCGGGGCGAGCGTCAGCGACGCGACATCACTGCCCCAACAGAGGTTGGCCGAAGTGCACACCGGCGGAGTCGCACCGTCCTCGGCCTCGCTCACGACCCACACGTCCTGTGGATTCGACGGGTCCTGAGCCGCGCCTGAGTAATCGCCCCAGCGGCACGCATTGGTCGTGTCGATGATCTGGCACGCTCCACTCGGCGGGGTGTAGAAGGTTGTGCTCGCGTGAACCAGCTGGAATGCGCTGAGAGACGACCCACCGGCTGGAATCGTGGCGCTGAGTATTGTCGGGAACATAGCGCTCGACGACTCGTCGAATACGGTAAATAAGTCTCCAGCGGAGTCAAGGCTCACGGCCGGGTAGTAGAGGTATTTGCCGGGCACGCCGACGTTGTTGATCTGCGTGATCGTCGGGTTGACGACTCCAGTGCTGCTTGCGGTGACCCCGACGTAGTCCAGACAGGACCTCGGTGCGTCGCCTGGTGGGGTGCAGGTCGTGCCACCCGCCGTCCAAATGACCCCGTTCTCCCAGACGGCATTGAGAAAGCGATCGTCGTCGGTGTTGATCGTCGTCGTGGCGGGGGGGGGCTGTTGGGCGGGAGGCAGGCCGAACGGAGCGGTGCTCTCCACCGCCGTCGGAGTCATCGCGTCAAATGTCTGAGCGACGGTCACATTGCCGGCCTCAGGAGTCCCCGTGAACGCATCGACCTCGATGGCGGGGAAGGGCGCACATAGTCCTCCACAGTCCGAGTCGTTAGCGACGACATACTGCGTCGTGGTGGAACCGAACGATTGCACCGGCTGTGGCGAGAATGGGCCGCCGTTGAAGGGCGCATTTGCCCGCGTTCCCGAGTTGTGTTCCAGATCCGTCTTCTGGAGGATGTCGACGTCGCTTCCGATGAAGACGCCACTGCAGTTGTAGTCGTTGAACGAGACTGCGACCGTATTGGTCGAGATACCCAGACCTGGCTGATCACCGAGGATGGTTCCGGTCGTCACAAACGGCAGCTCGTAGACGATCCAACTGGTGAACGGGAGGGGATTCGATGATGCAGACACGGCGATCAGCACCGGCGCCGCGATGCCGGGGCAGGCAAACGACACGGGGACTTCCGTGATGGTGAGCCACCAACGCTGAGAGCCCGCGTCATAGACAACACGTGGGTCGCTGCTGTAGTACCCGCCGAAGACGCTCAGGAAGGTGTTCAGGTCGTTTGATCCGAGAAGAGCGCCCGTCCGGCTGAAGACGTCGATGGTCGAGTTGACAGTTTCGACAATGTCAGTGGGACCGGCAGCGATATCCGTGTCGGGAGGAGCTAGAGCTTGGTCGCTTCCGTGCTGGGTCATATCAGACGCCTGCGATGCTCCGCCGAACGCCGCAACCTGATCCGTTTGAGTCGACACGGTCGGTGGAGTTGAGCGCGTCACCGCCGTGGCGCCACCGCCGGCAGATGGAGCAACCCTCCCCATCGCGTGACGAGTCAAAGGCCGAGCACTGGCGCGTTTGAGAGTGTGCGATCTCGACGTCGCGCGCGCCTGCGGCGTCTCCGACAGGAAGGGGTTGATGTGCGTGGACACCGATGCGTGCTGCGTGACCGGTGCTGGACTGGCGGCGGCAACCTTAACGGGTCCAACCAACGGGAGGGCCGCAATGATGACCGCACAGAAAATCCAACTGCTCAGGCGATGTCCAACCTTCAAGTGCCGTGCCTCCGCGTGGTTGCGCTTTCCGCTCCGCGCAGGAGTGTACGACGGATCTGGAAATGTGACGGGCGCGGGACGTGCGCCTCAGCTAATCGAGACGCAGGCTCAGCGGCGTGGGCCAGAGGACGTTGACATTCAGGTAAGGATCATCGATCTCGCCGACATTCCCCCAGCGCGCTGCGAATATCCGTGCATCATCGCCGCCACCCTCCACCTCGACGACCCGGGCGGCATCACCCCAGGTCATCTCCGCAAGAGGAGTGCAGAGCACGCGATGACCGAGCTCACGTATGCGCATGCAATAGTCCACGTCCCAAAGGGCACGTGCAAACCGCGCGTCGAGTCCGTCTGCCTGTTCGAAAACGTCTCGTCTCGTCATCAGGCACGCGCCCGACACAGCACCCATCTCCTTGATGACGTGCAGATGCTGATTGACATTGCTCGCGAGGTCCAAACGGCCGCACACCATGCCCTCGTGCGCCACCGATCCGTCCGGGTAGCGCAGGCGGATGCCAACCGCGCCGATGCCCGCGCGCTGGCTCGCTTCGAGCATGATTTCGAGCCAGTCGCGGGTGATGACTCGGGTCGAGGCGTCGAGCAGCACGATGTGGTCGCCGCTCAGCGCACCTACGGCGCTGTTGATCGCCGCGGGCGTATTGGCCGCGACGATGACGGACCTCACCCGCCGGTGTGGATACGTGGAGAGTCGCTCGATCCCGTCGATACAATCAATGGCACCAACGTCCGTCCGTGCGACCACGACCACGTCGACCGACGGTGTCCCGACCGGGGCGTAGCGCGGGATGTAGAGACCGGGGCTCGGACCGAGGTCGACACGCGCCTCGATGCCGCGTCGCTGCAATGCATCCGCAACCGCTCGACGTCCCGCGTCCTGCGCGAGTGGCTTGTAGCCGGCCGACACTGCGGTGGAGCCGGGAACCATTCGCCAGGCGTAGAGCACGTCGGGCACGTGTCCGACCTGCCGCGCAGTCTCGGTGACGCGGAGCATCAGATCGTGGTCCTGGCTCCCGTCGAACCCTTCGCGGAATCCGCCCACCGTGGCGACCAGCGTCCTGCGCACCATCGTGAAGTGGTTGATGTAGTTCTCGGCGAGCAGGCGATCTGGTGAGAAGTCCGGCTTGAACGTTGGCGCACCAAAGTTCCCATCGGGCAGCAGCTTGTCCTCATCGGAGTAGACAACGTCGGCGTCGGAGTGCTCGCGGACGTACGCCGCCATCGCATACAGCGCGTGCGGGCGCAGCACATCATCGTGATCGATGAAGCCGACGAATTCGCCGGTTGCCGCGTCCAGCGCGGAATTGGACGCCGCCGCGATCCCACCCTTTCGATCGCGATACACGACGAGGACGCGTGGGTCATCGGCGGCAGCGTCGAGCACAGTGCGAACGTGCGGAAGTGTCGAAGCATCGTCGGCGATGCAGAGCTGGAGGTGCGGATAGGCCTGCTGCAGAACCGAGTCGACCGCGGCTTCGAGCCACGCCCCCTCGGGATTGTGCACCGGCATGATGAGACTGATGACCGGGCCGCCGGTATCCGCCTCGGAGAGGCGGCGCATGGTCGCGAACTGTGCCGCTCCCGGGGTATGCAACACGAGCCAGCGCCGGTACTGGCTCCGGCGGGCGGCAGCCGTGTCTGCCACGCCGATCGCCCGCCTCAGGTCGCGGTCACGTCGGACCAGCCCTGCCAGCGCGGATGGCCCGTGGTCGACGAGTGTCAGCGTCCTGGATGCGGCCCTGTGCAGTGTCTCCTGTCGGCGCGACTCCGGGGGGACCACTCGGCGCACCTTGCGGACGACCGCGACAGCGATCCTGGCGGATGCGCTGCCGGTGGCCTCGGCAAGCTCGGCCCGGATTGCCTGGAGCTCGGCCTCGAGCTCGGTGATATGGCGCCGCGCCGCGCCCAACTCTTCGCTGAGCCGGTCAATCTCATCGCGGGGGGCTGTCATGGGACAGATCCCGGCGCAATCGCCGTCGCCATACTCCGAGGCATCGAACGCAGATGGTAGGCGGGGCGCGCGCAATTCGCCGTCACTTAGTATGCTCGAACTCGAGCGGGACGACAGCCACGTGCGATTCGTATTGGAGATTCCGACATGACCGTCGACGAGCGAGGAGGCGGACGTCGCGGCACGGCCTCTACGATCCTGTGGTGAGAGACGTGCACCTTCCTTCGATATGAGTCGGCAGACACTGCCGGCGGGAAGACCTCGCCGCGTGCTCTCCAAAGCCAAGAGGTCGGCTCTCGCTTTGTCTCGGCTTCCCGCCGACGCGATGGTGGCCGGGTTCCTGCGCCGGGTGTCATCCCCATGACCGTCGCCGCCCACGACAGCCGCCGTCTCGAGCCAATTGCCCGTCCTCGAAGTATCTTCCAGCGGAACCTCAACCTCGTCCGGGAGCTGTCGATCACCGCGTTCAAGCTCAAGTACACGGGTTCGGCGCTGGGGTACGTGTGGTCGCTGGTCAAGCCGCTGATGCTCTTCGTGATCATGTACCTGGTCTTCAGCCAGTTACTCGGGACCGGTTCGGGTTCGATCGACTTTCCGGTTCAGCTGCTCGTCGCCATCGTGGCGTGGACGTTCTTCACCGAGGCGACTGCGACCGCGATGAATGCTGTCGCAGGCAACGGCGAGCTCATCCGCAAGGCGTACTTTCCGCGCTGGATCCTGGTGGTCGCCTCCACCACCAGTGCGCTCCTGACATTCGCCATCAACACGGTGCTGGTGATTGTCATCACCTTTGCCCTTGGCCACCTGCACCTGGACTGGAGAAGCCTCCTCGCCCCGTTGTACTTCCTCGAGCTCATCGCGCTCGTCCTCGGTCTCTCACTGCTGTTGTCGTCGCTCTTCGTGTTCTTCAGAGATCTGGGGCACATCTGGGAGATCCTCTCGCTGGTCCTCTTCTATGGCTCCGCAGTCGTCTTCCCATTCACGAAGATATCGAACAAATCGAAGCGCCTTGCCGACCTCGCCGGCTTGAATCCTGTAGCGCAGATCATCACCGACCTTCGACACTCGCTGGTCAACGCGTCGCTGCCCTCGATGCACTCCATCATCGGGCCGCTGGTGATCATCCCGATAGGGATCAGCTTCGCCACCCTGATCATCGGCTACCTTGTCTTCACCAAACTCACCCCGCGGTTCGCGGAGTCGCTGTGAAGCCGGTCGTCGAAGTCTCCCATCTCCGCAAGCGATTCCGTCTCCCGCTTGACAAAAGCACCACGCTGAAATACCGCGTCACCCACTGGCGTAGCTCATCGCGTTACCGCGACCTGATCGCACTGCGTGACATCTCCTTCGAGGTCTCTCCGGGACAGTTCCTGGGCGTGACGGGACCCAACGGATGTGGCAAAAGCACGCTGCTCAAGGTCCTGTGCAAGATTTACGAAGCCGACTCGGGATACGCGCGAGTCAACGGTGAGTTCTCCGCGTTCCTGGAGCTTGGTGTCGGGTTCAATCCGGAGCTCACCGCTCGCGAGAACGTCTTCCTCGGCGGCGCAGTGCTCGGCCTGACCCGCGCGCAGCTGCGCGACAAGATCGATGAGGTATTCGCATTCGCCGAACTCGAGGACTTCGCGGAGCAGAAGCTGAAGAATTTCTCTTCCGGGATGCAGGTCCGCCTCGCCTTCAGCGTCGCCATCCTCGCCGAGACCGACCTGCTGGTCATGGATGAGGTCCTGGCGGTCGGTGACGCGAGCTTCCAGGAGAAATGCTTCGACACCTTCAACCGATACAAACGCGAGGGGAAGACCATCGTGCTCGTCAGCCACGATCTCGGTTCGCTCGAGGAGTATTGCGACAGAGTGATCCTTCTCAATCATGGAGAGGTCATCGCGGACGGACCCGCGGTCGAGGTCACATCCGCGTATCACCGGATGATTGCCGAGCACGCGCTGGCAGCCGAGGTCGACAAGCCGGCAGAAATGATTCCCAGGGATCCAGGCCAGTTGGGAGCGCGCGCGATCGAGCTCGCCTCGACGAGCCTGATCGACGGCGACGGCAAGCGCAGCAATCGCTTTGACACCGACAGCCACATGACTCTCGAGATGGCGATACTCGTGCATCGCGACGTCGGCGAATTCGTCTGCGGGATCGCCATTCGGCGCGCGGATGGCCTGCTGATCGCAGGCACCAACACATTCATGGACCAGGTCAAGCTCTCCAGCAACGCACCCGGACGGATGATCTCCGTGCGTTACGCGATCGACTCGCTGCCGCTTCTGGCGGGAGGTTACGTCGTCCAGGTCGCCCTGGTGGACGTCAGCGGCTCGCATTTCTATGATCAAGGCGACCCGGCGGCGAGCTTTCACGTCAACACCATGGGAAGCCACGTCGGCATGCTCGAGATGCACGGCCGCTGGCAGGTCGGGCAGGAAGAGGACGTGCCGTCGAGGGGTTCCGTCCGTCAGACCACCGGGTGATTCTTGCGATCAGATCGGGGCGCCGGTCACGAAGAACAGCAGGTGCGCAGGGACAACCCCCATCACGACACTGATGATCAGTACGTAGAGCATCGCCGTCGCCGGTTGATTGGCGCGGATCCGCGCGAAATGCCGCGTCAGCAGGGCGACGCCGGTGGTGAAGACGATTCCGGATCCGACCACCAGCAACCAGAAGGGCACGGCGTCACCCGACCAGAGCAGTTCGCCTCGGACCGTCGATCCCGAGGTCAGGATGACGAGCACGATCACCACGGCCTGCAGCGCGACGGCGATGAACACGATGTCGATTGCGCGACGCAACGGACGGAAGGAGAGGTTGGGGGCCACCAGGTACCAGTGGCCGAGGAGCATCCCGGCGAGTGCGCTGCCGGACACCAGCGCGGCCGGGACGAATGCGACGACCGCGGCACTGAATCCGCCCAGCGAGGGACCGAAAGCAGCCGCCGCTTTGGCGATCGCGACTGCCCCAAAGCCGATCGTGACGACGCCCACGACCCGGCGCGCGACATCGGTCATCACTGAACAGAAGAACGCATACGCGATCAGGGCGACCGTGAACGCGATCGACCAGTGGAACAGCGACGCCTGCGCGCCGGACGGCAGCGGTGCCCCGAGCAGGGAGGTTCCGGAGGGCAGCAGCGCCTCGATGAGCAGGTCGAGGGCCATGAGCCCGGCGCAGATCAGCGACGTGGTGCCGACGAAACCTCGCCCGACCTTGCCGAGCACGTCAACCGTGTAGGCCGCAACGGTGGTGCCCGCCGCGACCTCGAGCAGGACCACCACGGTGGCAATCGGGGCAAGCGCCGGGAGCGAGGTGGGGTCGGGCACCACCCGATCCTACGGCCGGGGTGGGGCGAGACCGGGGCGCTGGCCCGTCAGGGATCCGCCGTGTGCTTGCTGAACCGATCGAGCGTTTGGAGTGCAGTCTTGAGGAGGCGCCGCCTCGACGTCCCGGCGGGCGCGGCCTTCACGACTGCGCTGTGCACCTTCAATGCCAGCCGTACCGACCTGCGCTCACTCCAGGCCATCCGGCCCTCGAGCACGTCAATTCGACCCTGCATTTCCGTGAGCTCGCGCATCTGGTCGACCACCACGCCATTGCGCTCCTGGAGCTCGTGAAGCATCCTCGAATAGGCGCGATCGTACGCGGCAACCACGCGATGGATCGGGGCGTCGGAGCGACGGTAGAGCGCCGCCCAGGGCGCGATGTACGTGGCGTCGTACTCGACGTCGCGGATGAAGCCCTGGCGCGCGAACCGCTCCGTCCAGTACTCCTGTGGGTGGATGTTCGTGTGCGTGGGGTCGCGGTAGTGCATCGGGGTCGAGGTGAGGATGACCTGGTCCGTCGAGGAGCACAGATTCGCGATGGCGCGATCGGCGTCCCGAGGCGGCATGTGTTCGACAACCTCGAAGCAGGTGATGAGGTCGTAGCGCCTGCCGAGCGGATCGGTGATCGACCCGACCGTCAGAAACGGCCGGATGTCTTCGCGCGAGTGGCTGATCGCGAACTCGCTGAAGTCGACACCGTCAGCCTCGACACCCCTGTCGCGAAGTCCTTCGACGAGCAACCCGATCGCGCAGCCGGCGTCGAGCGTCGTCTTCGGGTTGAAGTCCTCGATCAAGCGGCCCGCGATGTGCTGGAAGAAGTCGAGCCATGGTGCGCTTCGCTCGTAGCTGACCCCGTCCGCGGCGTAGTGACCGTAGTAAGCAGCGCCGTAGTCGGTGGCGACAGTACCCTCGTGGGCAATCGTTGCCTCGCTCCCACCCGGCGTCGATTCGTCTTCGAAGGTATCCGATGCGCTCCTCACCCCAGCGCATGCTAGCACCGCTCGAACAGGTGGATATCCCTCGGGTGACGGTTTCGCACATCGGGTTCCAAGTCGATTTGGCTCTGCTAGGTTGGGTCACGGATGGTCAGCGCACCTTCGACTCGGGCGATGCCCGTACCGACCCGCGCGGCCGCAGGTGTGAGCAGTGCCTGATCAGCGTTCGCTCCTCCGTGGCCGTCTCGCCGTCGCCATCGACGGCGTTGTCGACGTCGCGGCGCGTCTGGGCCCACCGATCACTCACGCGACGGCCCCGCCGCCACCACCGCCGCCGCCGGAGGCGGTCGGACGTCCCTGGACGCTCGCCGCGGCGATGGAGCCGGTTCCTTCTCCAGCCGTCGAGCGCCTGGCGCCGCGCAGAGCGACCCTCCCGCTGCGACCGCCGGAGCCCCTGCCCCCCCTGGAATACCATCGCTCGAGAACCCCGCTGGTGGTCATCGGATCGACCCTCGTCGGGTTGGTCCTGATCGCCGTCATCGCGATCCGCCTGCTCCAGGGCGGGCCGGCGCCCAATGCTCCGCCACGTTCTACCGGCGAGTTCGCGCTCACCGGTGTCCGTCCGGTGGCCTCAGCACCCGGGGTCGGTGGCGCCGTGCCGGTGACCCAGGTGTCCTTCCCGAGTAAGACCACTGTGGTCGACATCGAGGTGAACTCGGGCGGCGCGGCAGGCCAGACCCCGGTCCAGGTCGTGGTGACGGCCGGTCAGCCGGCACAGACCATCATCCAGAACGACTACGTGCTGAGCCCATCAGGAGACACGGTCATCCCGCTCGCCTCGCCGGGCGGCACCTTCGCGCCCGGCGACTACTCGGTGACGATCACCGACAAGGGCGAACTCCTGGGGTCCACGTCGTTCTCCGTCCGCTAGTCCGCGTACCGCGAGATCAGTAGCGGGTTCCCTCGGCCGCAGGCAGGGCGTCGAGCTCGGCCACGTCCGCTACGCCCAGCTCGATGTCGGCCGCTGCGGCGTTGTCCATCAGGTACCTCGGGGTCTTGGTACCAGGGATCGGCACCACGTGCGGGCCCTGAGCGAGCACCCACGCCAGTGCAACCTGGGCGGGGGTGGCCCCGAGCCGATCGGCGATCTCGCGCACGCGACCGACGATCACGAGGTTGGCGCGGAGCGCGTCCTGCTGGAAGCGGGGCAGGCCACGGCGGAAATCGTCCGTGGGCAGGTCGTCGAAGGACGAGAACCGCCCTGCGAGGAAGCCCCGGCCGAGCGGGGAGAACGGGATCAGGGCGATCCCCTGCTCCTTGCAGTACGGCAGCGCCTAGGCCAGCACGTCGCGGGTCCACAGCGACAGCTCGGACTGCACCGAGGTCACGGGGTGTACCGCCTGCGCGCGCCTGATCTCGGCAACCGTCACCTCGGAGAGGCCGATGTGGCGCGCCTTGCCGGCCGCAACCGCCTCCGCCATGGCCCCCCAGGTCTCCTCGACCGGCACCTCCGGGTCCACCCGGTGCAACTGGTAAAGGTCAACGTGATCGGTGCTCAGGCGTCGAAGGCTGTCGTCGATCGACTGGCGCACATGCTCGGGGCGGCCGTTGCGACCGGCACCTGGAGAGGCAGGACCGAATGCGGCAGGCGAGTTGGAGGCGCCCATGACCAGGCCGACCTTGGTGGCAAGCACCGCGCGCTCACGCTGGCCGTCCGCCAGCGCTCGCCCGACCAACTCCTCGTTGGTGAAGGGTCCATACGCGTCGGCGGTATCGATCAGTGTCATCCCCAGGTCGAGCGCCTCGTGGATCACCGCGATCGACGTGGCGTCGTCGCGGGGTGTCTCCATGTCGTAGCTCGCCGTCATCCCCATGCAGCCGAGACCGATCACGCCAACCTGTGGGCCCGCAATTCCAAGTGTGGTCGTTCGCATCATGTGCAATTCGTCTCGCGCCCGGCGTCAGCGGGTACCGATCAGCGCTCCACCGGAAGGCCGGCCTCGTCCCAGGCCTCGATCCCACCGGTGACGTTGTATGAGTTCGGCCGCCCGAAGGTGCGCAGGTAGTCGACCGCGCGCGCGCTCCGACCGCCCATCCGGCAGTGCACGTAGACGTCGCGGTCAGCCGGCACCTCGGCAAGGCGGGCGGGCAATTCGCCGAGCGGGATCAGCACCGAGCCGGGAATGCGCGCCTCGGCGTACTCCGACCGCTCGCGCACGTCGACGAGCACCGCGCCGTTGGCGAGGGCTTCATTGACGGCTTTGGGGGCGACCTCGGAGTTCTCGGGCATTCGCGGCAGTATAGAGGCGGCGGTGTCGCCCTCCATGGCGCGTCCAAGCGCGCGTGAGCCTGCTAGGCTCCTGACCGTGAGCACGGTTGCCGCACCGGCGGTGGTGGACTCTCCCTGGCTGAACGCACAGCGCCAGTTCGACAACGCCGCCGAGATCCTCAATCTCTCACCGGGGTTGCGCGCCGTGCTGCGCGAGGTGCGACGGGAGCTGGTCGTCCGCTTCCCCGTGAAGATGGACGACGGCAGCGTGCGCATGTTCGAGGGCTATCGGGTTCAGCACAACGTGACGCGCGGACCGGCCAAGGGGGGCCTCCGGTTCCATCCGGCGACGGACATCGACGAGGTCAAGGCGCTCGCGATGTGGATGACCTGGAAGTGCGCGCTCGCCAACCTGCCCTACGGTGGCGCCAAGGGCGGTGTCGCGGTCGACCCGACCACGCTGAGCCACCGCGAGCTGGAGCGACTGACCAGGAGGTTCGCGGCTGAGATCAGCGTGCTGGTCGGCCCGGAGTCGGACATCCCGGCGCCGGATGTCAACACAACCGCCGAGATCATGGCGTGGATCATGGACACGCTCTCGATGCAGGCCGGCTACTCGGTCCCGGCATCCGTGACCGGCAAACCGCTTGAGATCGGCGGCTCTGAGGGTCGCCCGAGCGCGACTGGCCGGGGCGTGAACATCATCGCCATCGAGGCCTGCCGGCGCCTCGGCATGGAGCCCTCCCAGACGACGGTCGCGGTCCAGGGCTTCGGGAACGTCGGCAGCTGGGCGGCGCAGCTGATGCACGAATCCGGGTTCACGGTCTGCGCCGTCTCGGACGTCACCGGGGGCGTCTCTTCGCCGGGTGGGCTCGACATTCCCGCGCTGCTCGCGTACCGGCAGCAACACGGCGGCGTCCAGGGATTTCCCGGAGCCGAACCGGTCACCAACACCGAGCTGTTGGAGCTCGAGGTCGACCTGCTCGTCCCCGCGGCCATGGAGAACCAGATCACCGCACGGAACGCCGGAAGGATCCAGGCACGGCTCATCGTCGAGGGCGCCAACGGGCCGACCACGCCAGACGCCGACAGCATCCTCGAGCGCCGCGGCATCACCGTGGTCCCCGACATCCTCGCCAACTCCGGCGGTGTGACCGTGTCGTACTTCGAATGGGTTCAGGATCTGCAATCGCTCTTCTGGGAAGAGGACGAGATCAACGTCCGGCTCAAGAAGATCCTTCAAAAGGCGTTCACCCAGATGTGCGATCAGGCCGACCGCCACCACGTGTCGCTCCGACTCGGCGCCTATCTCGTCGCGGTCAAGCGCGTCGCCGACGCCACGGCTGTGCGAGGCATCTACCCGTAGCGGCGTTCCCGCCCCCAGCCTGGTCATGAAGCTCGTCGATCGGCTGCGCGCGCTGCCGTTGCCGGTGGGGACGATCCCCGTCGCGGTCGGGCTCGGGCTGGCCGGGCTGATGCAGTACGGGTTCCTGGTCGTCGCTGCGCGCGCTCTCGGCACGGCTCGCTTCGCGCCGCTCTCCGTGTTCTGGGCGCTGCTCTTCGTGTGCGGTCCGGGCTTCTTCCTTCCCCTGGAGCAGGAGACGGGCCGGGCCATCGCGGCACGACGTGTGCGCGGCGAGGGTGGGCGTCCTGTCTTCGAGCGCGCGGCACTGCTCGGGAGTGTCCTGGCAGTGGTGCTGATCGTGGTCACGCTGATCGCCGCCAGTCCCATCGACCAGCACGTGTTCAAGGGCGATCCGGCGCTCCTCGCCGGGCTCGTCGGCGGGTTCGCCGCCTATCTCTGCGAATTCCTCGCCCGCGGGGCGCTTGCCGGCAACGCCCGCTTCGGCGCCTACGGCATCCTGCTCGGGGGTGAGGGTGCGCTCCGGGTTGTCTTCGCCGTCTTCCTGGCGGTGATCGGGGTCAAGACGGCCGGTCCGTATGGGATCACGCTCATCGTCGCGTCGTTCGCGGCGATCGCGCTCGCAACCGTTGGACGGCGCGGGCTGCTACGGCCGGGTCCCCCGGCTCCGTGGGGCGAGATCACCCACGCGCTTGGCTTCCTGCTCATCGCCTCGGTGTTCACGCAGCTGCTGCTCAGCGTCGGAGCGGTGGCCGTTCAACTGCTCGCAACCCCGGCGGAGCAGACGGCTGCGGGACGGTTCCAGCTGAGCCGCATCGTCGCCTACGTTCCGATCTTCCTGTTCCAGGCGGTCCAGTCAGCGCTCCTGCCCAAGCTCTCGACGCTGGCAACGGGCGGACGCCATCAGGAGTTCCAGGCGCTCCTGACCCGGCTCCTGCTCCTCATGGCCGGCCTGGGAGCCATCGCCATCGCGGGCTTCACACTGCTGGGGCCGACCGTGACCAGGATCCTGTTCGGTCACGGATTCGAACTCAGCAACCTCGACTTCGCGCTGCTGTCGGCAAGCGCGATCGGCTTCATCTTCACGCAGATCTTCGGGTACGTCCTGATCTCGCTCTCCGGATACAGCCGTGTCGCGCTCGGGTGGACGTCAGGGGCCGTCGTGTTCTTCGTGGTGACCGCCATCGGCTCGTCGCTCTTCCTGCGGGTCGAACTCGGACTCCTCTGCGGCGCCATCGCCTCGACCGCGGTGATGGCGGCCCTGCTGCTCCCCCTGTTGCGGGAGCGCGGCACTCTCGAAACGGAGCTGCAAATTTCCGATCTGGGGGGCCCTCCCGGCTGAGACTGCGCCAATGGGTGCACGTGCCCGCATCGCGCTGATCGGCGCTGGAGCGATGGGGGCCAACCACGCGCGTGTCATCGCGGAGTCCGAAGGCGCAGACCTCGCGGTCATCATCGACACCGATCCCGAGCGGGTGCGACCGCTCGCCGAACGGCTGGGCTGCGCCTTTGCCGAGGATCTCGATGCGGCCGCCGGGTGCGATGCGGTCGTGATCGCCACCCCGACGGCGTTTCATGCGGAGGCAGCACGGGGGTTGCTCGAGCTCGGTAAGCCGCTGCTGGTTGAAAAGCCGGTGACACCCGACCTCGAGACCAGCCGCGCGCTGGTCGCCTGCGCCGAGCGGCGCGGTGTGCCTCTGATGTGCGGCTTCGTGGAGCGGTTCAACCCCGTCGTGGCCACGATGCGGAGCCTGCTCGACGAGGAGCCGGTCCACATCGTCGGCCTCCGCCACTCTCCGGAGACGCCCCGGAGCACCCTGAGCGTCGTCTTCGATCTGCTCATTCACGAGATCGACCTCGCCCTGTGCTACATGGGATCGGCGCGGCCAACACGCGTGTGCGGCGCCACCAGCACGGCCGGCCACACCCCAGTCGTCGAGGTCGCGGACTGCCTGCTCCAGTTCCCCGGAGGCGCGATCGCGACACTCTCGGCCAGCCGGGCGAGCCAGCGAAAGGTCCGCTCGCAGCTGGTCGCCACCTCGACTGCGCTGTACGACGTCGACCTGCTCCGCCAGGACCTGACCGTCTACCGCCATCGCGCTCACGCGCAGGGGGTGGGAGCCGGTCAGGCTGCCGGGTATCGCGCCGAGACGGTGATTGACATCCCCTTCGTCCGCCACACCGGTGAGCCGCTGGCGCTGCAGTTCGCGCATTTCCTCGACCTCGTGTCCGGTCGTACGGACGCCTGCACCGAACGCAACTCGATTCTCCCGGCTCACGAGGTCGCGGCCGCCATCGAGGCATGCGCATGAGCGAACCGAGCGTCAGCTACGTGATCCCGGTCCACAACCAGATCGCCGATCTTCGGAGGACGGTGCGACTGCTGGTTGCGCGTCTCGGCCATCTGCCCGGCTCGGAGATCATCCTCGTCGAGAATGGGTCGACCGACGGATCAGGCCCCCTCTGCCTCTCGCTGGCTGCGGCCATGGGCAGTGAGGACGTTGCAGTTCGGGTGACCACCTCGGCGAAGGGCCTCGGGTTCGCCTGGCGCCGGGGCATGGCGCTTGCCCGGGGCGACACGTTCGTCCTCACCGCGGCCGACCTGCCCTTCGGATTCACCGACCTCGACGGGTATCTGGGTCTCAGCCCGCGACCGCAACTGGTGATGGGCTCCAAGACCCACCGCGAGTCGCAGATCGAGACGCCGATGGTCCGGCGCGCGATGTCGGCTGGATTCGGGATCCTCCGCGCCCGCCTCATCGGGTTGGACCTCGACACCCAGGGGTCTGTGCTCATCCAGCGATCGCTGGCCCAGCTCCTGCTGCCGCGCCTGCGCGCCGGCGACTACCTGATCGGAGCCGAGATCAACATGTGGGCGGTCCACGAGGGCGTGACACCTCTCGAGATCCCGGTCGTGTACACGGCATCGGGCCGGTCCACCGTCTCCCCGCTTCGCGACTCCGTGTCGATGGCGGCGGGCCTGCTGGCGCTGCGCCGTCGCCTTGCCGACGAACAGCGGCCATCGGCGCGCACGAGTGCGAGCGAGGCGACTCCGTCGTGACCCTCAGCGACACTTCGACAGCTCCTCGCATCCGGATCTCCGCACCGCTGCTCGGCCCCGAGGTCGAGGCACTGGTTCTCTCGGTGCTGCGCAGCGGTCACCTTGCGCAGGGACCGATGGTCGAGCGCTTCGAAGCGTTGTGCACGGCGATGGCGGGCACCGCGCACGCGGTCGCGGTGGCCAACGGCACCGTTGCGCTCGACGCGGCGCTCGCCGTGCTCGAGATCGGCCCGGGTCAGGAGGTGATCACGTCCCCGTTCACCTTTGCGGCCACCATCAATGCGATCCTGCGCAGTGGGGCGTCGGTCCGTTTCGCGGACATCCGCGACGACTTCACCATCGATCCCACGTCGGTCGCCGCACTCATCGGGCCGTCGACAGCGGCGATCGTGCCAGTTCATCTCTACGGGCTCCCCTGTGACATGCGCCCGCTCATGTCCCTTGCCGCGACGCACGGGCTCTCTGTGGTCGAGGATGCCGCCCAGGCGCATGCCGCCGAGGTGGACGGCCGCCGCACGGGGAGCTTCGGGCTCGGCTGTTTCTCCTTCTACGCAACCAAGAACATCACCAGCGGTGAGGGCGGGTGCGTCACCACCGACGACTCGATGCTCGCCGAGCGGCTCCGCGTCATGCGCAACCAGGGGATGCGCACCCGCTACGATTATGCCATGATCGGCCAGAACTGGCGGATGACCGATGTGGCCGCGGCGATCGCCATTCCCCAGATGGAGCGACTCGACGAGATCAGCAGAGCGCGCCGGGACAATGCAGCGGTGCTGACGTCATTGCTTGCGAGCAATCCGGCAGTCACAACTCCCCTCGTGCCCGCCGGTCGACGCCACGTCTGGCATCAGTACACGGTGCTCCTCGAGCCCGGAGTCGATCGTGACCGCGTCGCCGCGTCGATGTCGTCCGACGGGGTCGACGCAGGCGTGTACTACCCCGGACTCGTCTGGGACCACGACGCCTATCGCAACCACCCGCGCGTGCACCGCGACGACACGCCCGTCGCGCTCGAATGCACGTCACGCTGTCTTTCGCTGCCCATCCACCCGGGCCTGACCACGCGCGACCTCGAGCGAGTGGCCCAGAGCCTCGACCGCGCGCTGCTCGCGCCCTGAGAGAGGCCCAGGCCTCAGCGGGCTGCTGTCGACTCGATTGCCGAGAGGAGCTCCTCTCCCTGATCGGACGGGCCCACGAGCGCCATACGCACGTCGCCGATGCCCCCGGCGATCTCCTCGGCGATGGTCTGCACCTCTTCGGCGGTGACCTTGAGGATGGCATCGGCTCGCTCGTCCGGTGTCTCGAGCCTTAACCCGGCACGCCAGCGACTGCCGTAGAAGCGGGCACTCGCGATCGACGTCTCGGTCGAACGCAGCAGCCGTCCGATCATCGCCGATTTCGCGGCGGCGAGCTCATCGGCGGCGACACGCTTGGACGCCATCTTGCGGAACTCCTTGAACGCGAGGCTCGTGGCCTTGCGCGCGTCCTTGGGGCGTGTGGCCGTGGCGATCGCGAAGAGTCCCGTGTCGTCGAAGCCGGCGTGGTGCGCGTAGATGCTGTAGCAGAGGCCGTTGCGCTCACGAACGGTCTGGAAGAGGCGCGACGACATACCGCCCCCGAGCACGTGAGTCATCACCGAGAGCTGGGTGCGTCGCGGATCGGTCGCCGGGATCCCGGGCACCGCGAACACCATGTGCACCTGCGGCTCCTCCTGGGCAGTGACCGGGCGGACGTTGGCGGTGTAGCGATCACCGAGGCCCCACTTGGCCTTCTTGCGGGGGCGTGGCTTCCCACGCGGGATGTCCGCGAGCAGCTCGAGCGCCTGGTCCTGGCTCAGCGTCGCGCCGCCCGCGATGACCAGGCACATCGATGCGGGCGCGTAGAACGCGCGGTGGTAGTCGGTGAGCTGCTCGCGCGTCGCTTTCTCGATCACCGCCGGGAATCCCGCCGCCGACCAGGACATCGGCTGGTCGCCGCCGAACGCGACCGTCCCGAGACGGTCCCAGATCCAGCCGTCGGGATCGGCGAGCCGCATGGACAGTTCCTGGAGCACGACGTTGCGTTCGCGCTCCACCTCCTCCGCCGCGAAGAGCGGCCGGCTCAGCATGTCGCAGATGACATCAGCAAGCTCGAGCATTGCCGTCGCCGGACCTTCCGCGAAGTACGCGACCTCCTCGGTGTCCGTGTATGCGTTGGTGTTGGCGCCGAGGCGATCGATCTCGCGCGAGATGATCTTGGTCGTGGGGCGTCGCTCGGTGCCCTTGAAGAACATGTGCTCGAGGTAGTGGGCGAGCCCCGAGGTTTCGGCGGACTCGTCCCGCGAGCCGGCACGCACGATCAGGAAGACTCCGGAGTTCCGGCTCGCCGACGGCGCGTTGAGCAGGCTGACCCCGCTGTCGAGCACCGTCAGCTCGGGGCGGTACGGAAGGTTCAGCGCCACCGTCAGGTGGTCCCCGATTCCCAGGATGCGAGGTACTTCTGCTGCTCGTCGGTGAGCGTGTCGATGCTCACCCCCATCGCCTGCAACTTGAGTCGCGCCACCTCGCGGTCGATGTCCTGGGGAACGTCGTGGACGGCGATCTCCAGGTCCTTGTGATGTTTGGCGATGTGCTCCGCGCACAGCGCCTGGTTGGCGAAGCTCATGTCCATGACGGCCGCGGGGTGACCCTCGGCTGCGGCGAGGTTGAGCAGGCGGCCCTCGGCGAGCACGTGCACCGTGCGTCCGTCGCGAAGTCTGTGGGATTGCACAAAGGTGCGCGGCGCGGTGACCTCGACCGACATGTCGTCGATCGCGGCGAGATTGATCTCGTCGTTGAAGTGGCCACTGTTGGCGATGATCGCTCCGTCCTTGAAACGCTCGATCGCGCCTCGGTCGATCACGTTGATGTCGCCGGTCACGGTGATGACGATGTCGGCTTCCGGTGCTGCCTCGGCGAGGGGCATCACGCGGTAGCCGTCCATCACGGCCTCGAGAGCCCTCGTCGGGTCGACCTCGGTGACGATCACGTGCGCACCGAGCCCGGTCGCGCGGCTGGCGAGACCACGACCGCACCACCCGTAGCCGCAGACAACCATCGTCTTGCCGGCGAGCAGCACGTTGGTGGCCCTGATCAAACCGTCGATGGTGCTCTGCCCGGTGCCGTACCGGTTGTCGAAGAGATGCTTGGTGAGCGCCTCGTTGACGGCGATGATCGGAAAGCGGAGCGCGCCGTCACGAGCCATCGCGCGAAGCCTGACGACTCCGGTGGTGGTCTCCTCGGTCCCGGCGATCACGTGCTCGAGCAGCTCGCGCCGCCCCTTGTGCAGCTCCGCGACCAGGTCTGCGCCGTCGTCCATCGTGACCTGCGGTTGTGCATCGAGCACCGACTGGATGTGGGCGTAGTACCGGGCGGAGTCCTCGCCTTTCACCGCGAAGGTGGGGATCCCGTGCTGGCGCGCGAGCGCTGCGGCAACCGCGTCCTGCGTCGACAGGGGGTTGCTCGCGCAGAGGCTGACATGGGCACCGCCGGCCTTCAGGGTGATGGCGAGGTTGGCGGTCTCGCTGGTCACGTGCAGGCATGCGCCGATACGCAGACCCTCGAGCGGGCGCTCGCGGGCGAATCGCTCGCGGATGATGCGAAGGACCGGCATCTCCCGTGCCGCCCAATCGATGAGGCGCTGTCCTTCGCCGGCCAGGCTCGGGTCGGCAACGTCAGACTCGGCCACTTTCAACACGTTGGTCACGCGATTCCTCCATCTGTCTTCATAGGCAACAGCGCCGTGTACGGGCGCCCGCCGAGCGCGGCCGATCCCCCGAGCGCGCTCAACTCGATCAAAAAGGCAAAGCCCACGATATCGCCACCCAGCCGGTCTACCAGGGCGGCGGCCGCACCGGCGGTGCCCCCGGTCGCAAGCAGGTCGTCGACGATCAGCACGCGCTCGCCGGGCTTGATCGCGTCCGCATGCATCTCGACCACCGCCTCGCCGTACTCGAGCGAGTACGCCTGGGAGATTCGAGTGGACGGCAGCCTTCCTTCCTTGCGGACCAACGCGAACCCGGCTCCAAGACGGTCTGCCACAGCGCCCCCGAGGATGAACCCGCGCGATTCGATCCCCGCGACCAGGTCGACACCCTCATCGCGGTAGGGCTGCGCAAGTGCTGACACGGCAGCGGTGAATGCAGCGCGATCGCCCAACAACAACGTGATGTCCTTGAAGACAATCCCGGGCCGGGGGAAGTCCGGCACATCGCGGATCAGGGAGCGCAGCCGTTCCATCACGTCCAGCTCTTGAATCGTCACCAGAGCCAGTCTATCCGACAGACTCTGTGACCGTGCCCT
>OBLU010001844.1_pt1 | contig 19563 bp, 19 predicted proteins | sample 1518681 | NCBI WGS metagenome assembly OBLU01 (sample SAMEA3539304, study PRJEB22396) | soil metagenome | biome: tundra; feature: field; material: soil | place: USA | collected 2010-05 | depth 0.15 m
GTTCCAGACTGCTCCAGAGCTAGTCCCAAGTGCGCATGAGGATCGAAACCTCGAGGAGCCGCTTCACTGTGCCTTCCGCCCAAGCAGCGTCGCCCGGCGGAGGAAGAACATCGGACGAAGCCTCCGCCGCCAGAGCCAGGGACCCGACGCGAGGAACAGCAGGGTCACCGCGCCGATGCCCATGAGCGCGCCATAGTGCGAGTACGGGACGTACTGAAAGATCACGGAGTGCCGCCCGGGGCCGACCGTGACTGCAACGAACCCGGGGACCACCATGTACGCCACCGCCGCTCGTCCGTCGACCATCACCTGCCAGAGCGGGTCATATGTGACCTTCAACACGACGGCGGCGGTCCGGCTCGCAGTGACGTTGCCGGCGAAGTACCCGTCCTGGGCTGCAACGAGCACGTCGGTGCTGGCACCGGCGGGTGACGTGGGTGCGTCGCCGATGGGGAGTGTCGGCGCCGCTGCTGCGCCGCCGTCGAACGCCACTGTCGGCAGTTGGCCCTGCTGGAACGCCGCCGAGCGAAGGAACGGCTGCGTCTGAGCCGCCATGTCGCTGCGGTCGGCCTCGATGACCCCGGACGTGTCGACGACCTGGAGATAGCCGCTCGTCGCGACCTGGAACAGCCGGTGCCGTCCGCTGTTGGCGATCAGCGTTGCGGGCACCGGAACGGTCATGCCCGAGGGGATCAGGAGGTAACGGATGTTGTACAGCTGGTACTGCGCCGGATCGCTCTGATTGAAAAAGGCTTCGTTGTCGGCCAGCAGTGACGGCGTGCGCAGGGTGAAGCCGAACTCGTCGACGTCGTTGTCCGCCAGGTACGCGTACACGGGAACCTGCCCGATGTCGTACTGCTGACCCCAGTTCCCTGGGAGGCCCGCGTACGTCCGACCCCCGCCCCGAGCCTTGATGTCGTTGATGAGCACATCGAGCGAGGCGCCGTCGGTCTGATCGCTGGTCACCTGCAGCGCGATGCTCGTCGAGTCAGTGGCGGCGTAGGCAGCGCGGTTCAACCAGCTGGGGAGCGTGATCACCACGGCTGCCGCCATCAGCCCCGCGACGATGGGGATGAGTGTGATCCGGGGCCTCCGGGTCCGAATGACGTGGATCACGGCCTCCCCGGCCCACGCGAGCCCCACACCTGCCAGCACGTCGCCCGCAAGCTGGATGCCCATCATGTACCGCGACAGATAGAGATCTGCGTTTCCCGGCAGAAGATTCAGGATGAAGCCGAATGGCTGACGACCCGAGAACAGGACGATGCTCATGGCCATCAGTCCGAGCAGCGCACGCGCGCGAGCGTCCCGGCGGAAGCGGCAGACGCACACGACTGTACCCACCGCGACAAGCAGGCTCACGATCGGAAACCTGCCGTAGTCGAAGAGCTGACCGGTGAAGAGCCAGCCGAGTGCCTGCGGCGCTCCGTAGGAATTGAGCCAGAACGTGCCCTGGTTGAAGATGCTCAGGTTGAAATACGCACCGTCGGTGATCAGCGGCACGACCACCCAGGAAGCAACCAGGGCGGCCCCCGCGAAGACCAGGGCTGCACGCCCGATGCGTGGCAGGAGGCCTCGCCAGACCACGATCACGAAGACACCGACTGACAGCAGCGCGAAGTACCCGGTGAGAAAGTGCATGGCGATCGTGAGCCCGACCACCAGCGCGGCGAGCGCATATCTCCCTCGCCCGGTGCCCTCGACGGCACGCCAGCTGAGTCCCCACGCGACGGGGAGCAGGAACATCCCCCATTCCTGCGACCAGAGCCCGTTGCCAAGCCACGTGTAACTGAAGGACTCATACCCGTACCCGGTGATGCTCACCAGGAGTGGCGAGACGAATGCGGCGCAGCCGGCCGCCCACGGCGACCAGCCGAGTAGCCGGCTTCCCGCATACACGCTCACAGGAAAGAGCGCGAAAAGCAGGTACCCGGCCCACCTGGTGGTGGCGTCGGAGCCGAACACCAGCGAGGCATACGCTGTGATCAGGTGCGGGAGGCTCTGGTAGTGCGAGAACTGCGCATCTCCGAGACTCAGGTACGGAAACCAACCGTCGAGTGGCAGTGCATTGCCCTCGTGGATCTGTTGCACAGCCCAGCGCACCATCTCGAAGTGCATCGCCTCGTCATTGAGCGGCTGGACGACGGTCAGCTCGCCGGACATCGTGACGAGGCCGAAGACACACGCAGCTGCGACGAAAAGCCAGGGGGGCGAACGCCACCACCACCGCTGCTGCGGAGCATCAGTTGCGCCGGTTGCTGCAGCGGGCCGTCCATGTCGCACGCGCGGTTGCGGCGGCGCGATCACCTGGATGCCGTCACCGCACTATGGCTTGGGTGCGGATGCCGTCATGGCCGGCGTCGGAGCGGGGACGTGAGACGCCAGCGACGCGTCGAGTGCGACGGCCTTCGCCCAGTCTGATCTGGCGTCGGGCAGTTTGTCCTGACCCTGCAGGATGAAGCCGAGGTTGAGCCACGCCGCCGCAAAGTTCGGCTGAAGCGCCAGTACGCGCAGATACAGCTTCTCGGCGCCGGCGGAATCCGTGGTCACTGTGTCGACGGCGAGATTGAACAACGCATCGGCGAAGGTGGGATCGATGACCAGTGTTGCCGTGTACTCCGTCACCGCTTGAGCCTTGCTGCCCTGACGGTCGTAGACGGTGCCCAGGTCGTAGTGGGCAACAGCATTCTTCGGATCCAGCTTGATCGCCTGCTGATACGTGGTCTCCGCCGTTGTCTCGTCGCCTGCGAGCTGCGCCTTCAGGCCTTGTGACACGAGGCTCGCCGCCGTCGGCGGCGCTCCGCACGCTGCGATGCCGACCGCGAGCATCGACAGCGCCAGTGCGCCGCGGGTGATGGCGGCGGTCATCCGATGCAAAGGACCACGGCTTGAACTGCTCTCCGTGTCGAAAAACCGATGTGGGCCCAACGGTTGGTCCGCCCCGCACACGGTGCGAGACGGACCAGGGCCGTTGCGTCAATCCGATATAACGGTCAGGTGTGTCAGAAGCTAGTTACCGATGCAAATGAACTTCACCGCATCAAGAGCTCCCGCGTTCGACGGCGTGAACGATGTTCCCGACGCATACGTGAAGATCACCGCGGCGGGCGAAGCGGTGTCAGACCCGTAGCAAACGTAGCTGGCCGCGCTGGTGAACATGGCACCGCCACTAAGCGTGACCGCTGTGCCGATAACACCCGTTCCACTGACCTCGTGGACACCGGTTGTGGCGACGCCCGTGATGGTGCTACTAGCGATACTGCCCGTGGCACCTGAAGCACCCGAAGCTCCAGAAGCACCCGATGGTCCGGTTGGCCCCGTCGGACCCGTTGGACCAGTACTTCCCGTAGCTCCGGACGGGCCCGTGGGACCCGTTGGTCCGCCGGAGGGTCCGGTCGGGCCCGTCGGCCCGGTCGCCCCGGTCGGTCCTGTCGGTCCACCCGGAATCACCGCGGCGTAGTACCCGAAGTAGTCCAGGATGATATCCGCGCTTCCGGCTGCGTTGAGGATGTCGAGGACACCCCCTGCGCTCAAGCCCACGACGACAGCCGTCGCGGTCGTCTGTCCGGCAAGCACGTTGAGATTCGAAGTGCCGGGCTGCGTCTGACCATCCGGCCACAACCTGAGAAACGTCGTCGTGGTCGCATTGGTGACGGTGAGGTTGAGCACGACAGCGGTTGCGCCGCTCGGGATGCTCGCTCCCGTCACCTGCCATACATCCGTTTCGTGGCCCGGGGACAGATGCATCGATAGGGTCTTCCGGCTGTCCAGCGCACGCGCCGGTGTGATCGGCGTGAACGCGCTCTGCACAGCTGCACCCGCATGCGCGACCCACGACTGGGATACGGCCAGCGCCAATGGGACGGTCAGTGTCATACCGACAATCCACCATCGATGGCGTGGCACCATGTGTTGATTCCGGCTCTCGCCCATTTGATCGCCTCCACGCGTACCGCCTTCCCTCATGCGGGATGCTGCACGCTTCGATGGTGAAAGTCAAATCCGATCTCGATGTGGCGCGCAATTTGATTCATGCGTAGACTGACGGTCGATGATGAAGCTGCTAAAGGGAATTCTCTATGTGCGCCAGCGAACATTCGCAACCTGCGCACGATCTCGTCGCTTGCGAAGAATCATCGCTCCCACTGCGACGGTGCTTGCTCTGACCGGATGCGCATCGACGGTTGCGCCGAGAGCAACACCCGGCCTCGTGACGATCCAGACCGCCGTCACATGTCCTGCGCCACCCAGTCACACAGCCGTTGCAAATCCCGTTCGGCATTTCTCCGGTGCGCCGCGGCTGACCCTCGAGCACAACGTCGGTTACTGCGCGTATATAGAGACGGCCGCTGGGGTGATTTCGGTTCGACTCCGTCCCGAGTACGCGCCACACGCGGTGAGTGACTTCATCTATCTCGCGCTGCACGGCTTTTACGACGGGCTCGCCTTTTACCAGCTCTGCCCGGCAACCATCGGCGCCGCATGTCCGGGATCAGCACCGATCGCACTGAGCGGAGACCCCACCGCGACCGGCGCAGGAGGCCCGGGCTACACTGTGGCGTCAGATCCCGTGGTTGGCGACTACCTGTTCGGCGCGGTCGCGATGTACGCGAGCGCGCCCGCGCGGATCGGCAGTCAATTCTTCATCAGCAAGGGTGACAGCAGTGCCCTCGCGCGCACGTACGACATCTTCGGCCAGGTGACCGACGGCATTCCAGCGATGGCATCACTGCAGAAGGGCAGCACGATCGTGTGGATCGCAATCGAGGTCACGGCCCCGGAGCCCTGACATGCCCGTCGCCGGCGGAACCGTGCTCAGTGCCGAAGCCGGAGTGAAATGACGCCCACCATCCCGAGGGAGGCGAGCGCACATACCGCCACACCGAGCGGCAACTGCTGCGCTCCGGCGATCCCGATCAAACCGCCGAGTGCGGCGGGCAGGAGCGCACTGCCGATCACTGCGCCGAGGAGCGCGTAGGTCACCAGTGTGGTCGCGTTGGGGATGACTCTTGTCATCCACGACACCACCACCGGGAAGATCGGTGCTGCACACAGTCCGACGAGTGCGAACATCACCGGCGGGTACACGTGTGCGCGAATCCCGATCAGCAGCACGACGCTGACAATCAATGCGGGCACCAGGATCCGCTGCGGAGCCCAGCGCACGGAGAGGGGTGCCGTGAGCACACGCCCCAGGGTGAACGCTCCCCAGTACACCGAGGTCGCTCCAGCGGCGAACTGTGCCGAAGCGCCGAGGCTCAGGAGATCGGTTGCCTCCCAGGTGCCGATGCCCGCTTCGAGCCCCTCATACACCAGCAGCATCAGCGCGAACGTGAGGACGAGGCTCAGCGTGCGGGCGTTGAGGGCGGGGGGCGCCAGTTCCGGCTCGACCGCCTCATCCACAGCTCGGCGCAGGAAGACGAGGCACGCAATCACGCCGACGCCGGCGACGGAAAACACGATCGAATACCCGCGGGTGAGAGCCACCAGCGCCGGCCCGATGAACGTGCCCACGCCGTACGCGGTGTTGACCAGACCGAGCATCGCCGGGCTCCTGCGCCCAAACCTCGTCGCGAAATACAGGTTGATCAGCACCACGAGGCCGCCGGCCCCGATACCGAGCACGAATACCGCAAGCAGAAGGAGCGGCCACGTCGGCGCGGCTGCCGCCGCCAGCAGACCGACAGCGAACAGCGAGGTCCCGACCGCGAGGCGATCGCCAAGGGTCCATCGGGCATGGGTCAACCCCAGCGCCATGAGCCCGATCACCTCGCCGAGAAAGTTCGCGCTGACGATCAGGCCCGCGATGCTCACGGTCAACGTGAACCGTTCGCTGATATGCGGAATCGACGGTCCATAGGACGCGATCACGACTCCGAGCAGCAGGAAGACGGCGAAGCCCGCCACGGTCACCGCCCTCGCGGGAGCGTCGTGCTCAGTCATCCGCCTGCACAATACGGGCGGCGGCCGGGCGCGCGGCGGAGATGCGGATACTCAGCCGTAGCTTACGAGGGGGTCGGGGTCGCCGCTCCCGTCGGTCGGGGTGGCGGCGGATTCAGCAGCGCCTGTTCATCAGCCAGCGCGATGGCGATCTCCCCCGCTGCTGTGGGATGCAAGGGGGCGGCGTCACCCGGGCCCTGAACGAAGGATTGCGAAGTGCAGAGCTCGTGGCCCGCGAAGTTCGGCGCCACGGGATCGAACCCGAAGCTCGCCGCACCGTCTGCAAGTACGGTGTTGAACGTGATCAACCGGCTCAGCAGCACCGCCGATTTGGCGCTGGTGATCGCCGGCTGGCCCGGGCAAACCGGCTGCACAGGAAGCGGGTCGTAGTACTCGTTGACGATCACTCGCGGCAACTCAGGCAGCGCGGCGAGTCGCTGGAGGAGGTCGTAGTAGTCGATGGTGAAGCTGTCGAGTGCCTGGGAGAACCACGCCGCGGAAGCGCTGTCATCGCACTGCGGCGCGATCAAGCAGAGTTCCATCAACTGTGTCCAATGCATCTCGTTGGCGCCGATGCTGACGATCACGGTCTTGATGCCGTGCATGGTCGCCAGACGCGCGAGCTGGGAGGGCACCAGCGCGCCGTTGATCACCTCCGGCCCGAACAAGCCGTCTTCGATCGACGCGTTCGTGCACGCGAGGTTGGCGACGGTGCTGTCGTTCACGGCAGCGATATCCGCGGCATAGCTGTCCTGGCTTCGCCGGCACGCGGTGTCCTCAGCGGTCGGATTCGCAAGTGGAGGGTTACCCGCCCCCGCGGCGGTGGAGTCACCGATGACCACCGTGCTCGCGCTCACGTCGGGCGACTTGCGACGGGTCACGTCGACGGCGAGCGGCGCGCGCCCGACGAGTTGGTCGAGCGATCTCACCTGGGCCAGGTCCTGCAAACCCCGCGCCGCGCTGCCGATCGCGACGGCGTCGATGCCGCCCGCAAGGATGCCGGCGACAGCCATGCCGGCGACGACGACCTGCCATCGGCGCCGCAGGAGTGCGAGGCCGAGCGCGGCAAGCAGGAGCGCCACCAGCACTGCGATGACTAGTTCGCGAACGAAGTATTCGCTCCAACCGTTGCGCAGGTCCTGGCCGAGATGCTCCGGCTGCTTCAGTGCAAGCAGCAGCTCGTCATAGTGCGTGACCTCGGCCCACATCAGGCGCGGGCGGATCGGTCCGGCGAACTGCTGCGTCGTGGGAATCGACTGCCCAAAGAGTTCGAGCGTTCCCGGACCGGACGTCGACGCTGACGGTCCCGCGCTGAGGCCGAGCGACTGCCCTGCCGCATCGATGTTCTGCGCCGGCGCGGTCAGGAGCGAGATCTCGATGCTCGCGAGCGGAATCAAGACCGCGAGGCACATCGCCACCGCCAGGATGCCGGCAGTTCTTGAGAACCGGTTGTGAGGCACTCATCCAGGCTACCCGGCGGTCCCTCACGCCGCGTTCCCCGATGGGACATCGTGACCGGCACGGCCGGAGAGGTCGGGTGGCGCATCCGGGCGCCCCGATCGGCGCAGGTATATGGCGATCGCAACCGACGTCAGCGCAGCCCACGCGCACCACAGCGATGTGAAGCCTGTGAACGTAATCCACCCGAGAGCAATGACAGCACTCAGGTTGGCGAGGCCAAGCAGGACCAGCCAGCGGTTGCTTGCCACGAGACACGCGCCGCAGGTTGCGACCACATAGAGAACGACGAGGATGTCGGCGTAGCTGATATCCGCGGTGTAGGAGATGTGTGACCCGTCAATCGAGGCACCCACCGGACCGCGGACAACCGCTACGAGAAGGACGACCGAGGTCAGGGCGCCGACCACGAGAAACACCTTCATCCACTGGCGACGCTCAATCCTGGTCTCGACGCCGAGCATCGCGAAGGGCACCCAGAACGGCAGCCGGAAGGCGACGGCCAGGAAGATGTAGATGGCGGCATGCTCGACGGGCCACGAAACCTGTCCATGCAGCCCCCACCAGACGAAGGACTCATCAATCTCGTGGACCGCAAACAGGGCCGGCGTCACGGCGAGAGCGATCTGGTGAGGTTTCCGGACGTGCCGAAGCGCATCGATGCCGACCGCGCCCACAACGATTCCTGTCACCAGATCGGCCTCGGCGGAGAAGCACATGAGATACGGGGCAGACTATGCGTCCTGATCCGGCATCGCGCTCCGCGGGCACAACGTCCCCGACGAGACGTGACTTCCAGCCCTCTCCCCTGGCGGCAGGGACCGGTCAAGATATGGGCTATGGCTGGGCCTCCTGGCGTATCCCTCGCACTCGACAGCGACGGTCTGGCGGCCGTGATCGCCGCCGTCCGCCAGCTGGGCTACACGGTCATCGCACCAACGGTGCGCGATGGCGCGATCGCGTACGAGCCGGTCACGAGCGCGACGCAGCTTCCCCGCGGTGTCGGCGACGAACAGGCGCCGGCCCGCTACCGCTTGCGCGATCGCGACGACGACGCGCTCTTCGGCTTCGCCGCCGCGCCCTCGTCGTGGAAGCGATATCTCTATCCCCCTGCCACGACACTCTGGCGTGCGCGACGAGACGAGCATGGAACACTGGCCTTCGATGAGTCATCGGCGCCCGCGCCTCGATACGCGTTCCTCGGTGTCCGTGCCTGCGAGCTTGCGGCGATCCTGGTGCACGACCGCGTCTTTGCCGGTGCGGCGCACCCGGATCCCACGTATGCAGCCCGGCGCCGCGAGCTGTTCATCATCGCCGTGCACTGCGGGTCGCCATCCGGTGTCTGCTTCTGCACATCCATGAACACCGGCCCGCGGGCTCGCGAGGGATTCGATCTCGGCATCACCGAACTGCTGGATGCGGCGGCGCCGCGGTATGTGATCGAAGCAGGCTCGCCGGCCGGCCAGGAAGTGCTGGACTCGCTCTCCGCCGCACCCGCGTCGAGGCAGGATCTCGAGGCCGCGCAGGCGGTCACGGATGTCGCAGTCGAGCGCATGGGCCGGCACATGGACACAAGCGGTCTGCCCGACATGCTGCAGCGCAACCTCGAGCATCCTCGATGGGACGATGTCGCGGCGCGCTGCCTCAGCTGCGGCAACTGCACGATGGCATGTCCCACCTGTTTCTGCAGTGACGACGTCGAGTCGCAGGCGCCGGATGGCGAAACCAGCTCGCGCGTCAGGGAGTGGGCGTCCTGCTTCTCGCACGACTTCTCGTACATCCACGGCGGCACAGTGCGCCAGACAACTCGCAGCCGCTACCGCCAGTGGATGACTCACAAGCTCGGCACCTGGTGGGACCAGTTCGGCACGTCCGGCTGCGTCGGGTGCGGGCGCTGCATCACATGGTGCCCGGTCGGCATCGATATCACCGAGGAAGCGGCTGCGATCAGGGCCGGCGACGGCCTGCCGGGTGCGTCAGCGTGAACTCGATCGCCGATGAGCTGACCTCGCATCGTTTCTTCGCGGGAATGAACGACGCGCACCTCGAAGTCATGACCGGGTGCGCTCGCAACGTGGTGATCCAGAAAGGCGCTTCGATCATCCGCGAAGGAGCTCATGCCGACGCCTTCTGGGCCCTGCGCGCCGGCCGGGTGGCGCTCGGCGTCACCGCCCCCGGTCGGGGCATGATGACCATCGACACGCTCCACGCCGGTGATGTCCTCGGGTGGGCGTGGCTCTTTTCGCCCTACCGCTGGCATTTCGACGCCGACGCGCTCGACGATGTCCATGCGGTTGTCTTCGATGCCGTCTGCCTGCGAGGCAAGTGTGCGGCAAACCCCGCGCTTGGCTTCGACCTCGCGCAGCGTGTGGCTGCCATCCTCGGCGATCGCCTCAACGCCGCGCGCATGCGGATTCTGGATCTCTATGGCTCTTCCCACCCAGGCTGATTCCCGTCCGCGGGCCGGCATGACTCCGGTGAGCCATCGCGTCGTCGGGCGACGTGAGGAGACGGCAGACGTGGTGACGCTCCACCTCGAGGCCACCGATGGCTCGCGGCTTCGGTACGCCGCGGGGCAGTTCAACATGCTCTACGTATATGCGGTCGGCGAGGTCGCGATCTCGATCAGCACGAATCCCATGGACAATGGACCGATCGCACACACGGTTCGCAACGTCGGCACGGTATCCCGCGCCCTCTGCGGGCTGCAGCTCGGCGACACGCTTGGACTGCGCGGGCCATTCGGGTCTGACTGGGGGCTGGAGAGCGCGGCCGGTGGCGACCTCGTGATCGTTGCCGGCGGCATCGGCCTGGCGCCATTGCGTTCGGTCATCACCCAGGTCATCTCGCAGCGCGACCGCTTCGGTACCGTCGAGGTCGTGATCGGCACGCGCACCCCGGATGAGCTGGCATTCAGGGAGGAGGTCGAGACCTGGCGGGCGCGGGACGACCTGTCGGTCCATGTGACCGTCGATCGAGCCACTCCCGGCTGGCGTGGCACGGTCGGCGTGGTCACCACCGTCCTGCCTCGCATCCAATGCAACCCGGGTGCGATCGCGCTGGTCTGCGGCCCCGAGGTGATGATGCGGTTCACCGCGCTCGCCCTGATGGAGCGTGGCATGCCCGCCTCCCGGATCCGCGTCTCCATGGAGCGGAACATGCAATGCGCCATTGCGCAGTGCGGCCACTGCCAGATCGGCTCGGTCTTCGTCTGCGCCGACGGCCCGGTGCTCACCTGGGAACGCGTCGAGCCACTGCTCGCGGTGCGCCAGCTGTGAGCGGCGCCGTGCAACCCAAGCTGGCGGTGTGGAAGTTCTCGTCGTGTGACGGCTGCCAGCTCACCCTGCTGGACTGCGAGGACGAGCTCCTCGAGGTGGCGGGGCAGGTCGAGATCGCCTACTTCCTCGAGGCGTCGCGCGCTGTGGTGGCGGGGCCATACGACCTCTCGATCGTTGAGGGGTCGATCACGACGGCGGACGATATCGAGCGCATCCGCGAGGTTCGCCGCATGTCGAGCCACGTTGTGTCGATCGGGGCGTGCGCCACTGCCGGTGGCATCCAGGCCTTGCGAAACTTCGCGGATGTTCGTGAGTTCACGTCGGTCGTGTACGCGCATCCTGAGTACATCTACACGTTGGACCGGTCGACGCCGCCCTCAGCGCACATCGAGGTCGACTTCGAGCTGCACGGCTGCCCCATCGACAAGCGTCAGCTGCTCGAGGTGATCACCGCGTTCCTGCACGGGCGGCGACCGCAGATCGCCTCGCATTCCGTGTGCGTCGAGTGCAAGCGACGTGGCACCGTCTGCGTCATGGTGTCCAAGGGCATCCCCTGCCTGGGACCCGTGACCCACGCCGGCTGCGGTGCGATCTGCCCGGCCTACGACCGCGGGTGTTACGGCTGCTTCGGCCCCGCGGACACAACCAACATCCCGGCATTCGTGGGCGCACTGGGGGCCGCCGGCATGTCGGATCATGAGCTCGTCCGGGTATTTCGCACGTTCAATGCGGATGCACCCGCGTTTCGCGAAGCGAGCCTGGCGGCCGAAGCCTCGGAGGAACCCCGATGACCCACAGCACGACAGGATCGCGGACGCTCTCGGTGGCGTCGCTGGCACGGGTCGAAGGCGAGGGCAGCATGCACGTGGTGGTGCGCGATGGCGAGGTGCAGGACGTCGAGTTGCGGATCTTCGAGCCCCCGCGATTCTTTGAAGCATTCCTCCGCGGTCGGTCGTACACCGAGGTGCCGGACATCACCGCCCGCATCTGCGGCATCTGTCCCGTCGCTTACCAGATGAGTGCCTGTCAGGCGATCGAGGACGCCTGCGGGGTGACCATCGACGCGCAGGTTCGTGCGCTCCGCCGCCTCCTGTACTGCGGCGAATGGATCGAAAGCCACGCCCTGCACATCTACCTGCTCCATGCGCCCGACTTCCTTGGCTACGAGAGTTCGATCGAGCTGGCGCGGGATCACCGCGACATCGTCGAGCGCGGCCTTCAGCTCAAGAAGGTGGGCAACGACATCCTCAACGTGCTCGGCGGCCGCGCAATTCACCCCGTGAATGTGCGCGTCGGCGGCTTCTACAAGGCGCCGTCGCGCGCTGACCTGGCGCCACTTGCGGAGCGCCTCCGTTGGGCGCGCGACGCCGCCATCAGCACCGCCCGGTGGGTGGCGACGTTCGACTTCCCCGACCTCACGCTGGATGGTGACCTGGTGGCGTTGCACAGCGACCACGAGTACGCCATCAACGAGGGCCGCATCGCCTCGACCTCCGGGCTCGACATCGGCGCGAGCGAGTTCTCCGAGCATTTCGGCGAGGAGCACGTGGCCCACTCCACGGCCCTTCACGGACGCGCTAGGGCAGGCGCATTCACGGTCGGGCCGCTGGCGCGGTACAACCTCAACTTCGCCCAGCTCCCACCGCTGGTCAAGCAGGTCGCCGCCGACATCGGTTTTGGCCAGACATGTCGCAATCCTTTCCAGAGCATCGTCGTCCGCGCCCTCGAGGTCGTCTTCGCCTGCGACGAGGCCCTGCGGATCATCGACGCATACGAGCCACCGGACAAGCCCGCCTCCGACATGCCGGCACGCGGCGGCACAGGCCACGGGTGCACCGAGGCCCCACGCGGCCTCCTCTATCACCGCTACACGATCGACGCCGAAGGGATCATCAGCGATGCGGTGATCGTGCCCCCAACTGCGCAGAACCAGCCGTCAATCGAAAACGGCCTTCATCAGTTCGTGCAGGACCGCCTGCACCTGGACGACCCCGAGCTGACCAGGCAGTGTGAGCAGGCGATCAGAAACTACGACCCCTGCATCTCCTGTGCCACCCACTTCCTCGACCTCACCGTGGACCGCGGATGACCCCTCCGAGCATCGTCATCGGTATCGGCAATCGCTTCCGGCGGGACGACGCCTCCGCCCTGCGCGTCATCGAGAGGTTGAGCGGTCGGGTCCCGGCGTCCACGACGCTTCTCGAGAGTGACGGTGAGCCTGCTCGGCTCATCGACTCGTGGGCGGACGCGCCGATCGCTGTCGTGGTCGAGACGGTTCGCCAGAATCGACCCCCCGGGTCGGTCACCGGCATCGACTGGGATGAGCATGCCGCTCCGCCCGGCGACAGGGAGCACGGCTCACACAGCCTCGGCATCCTCGAGGCCATCGCACTCGGTCGCGCCGTCGGTCGCATGCCTCGGAAGCTGCGCCTGGTCGGTATCGAACCGGAGGATCTCGGCTGGGGTGAGGGGTTGACCGACGCTGTCGCGCGCAACGTCGATGCCGCCGCGGATCTTGTCGTCGGCTATCTGAAGGATTCAGCCGCGGACCCGTGACGTTCGCCGCGGCACACTTGAGGCGGGAAACTCAGGCTGGCGGTGACGGCATCTGACCAGTGGCTGCGCCGGCCTTGCGCAGATCCTGGTAGAGGCTCTCGAGCCGATCGACGTTGGTGCGGAGGCTGTAGAGGTCGAGTGCTCGAGCGCGCGCGCGCTGGGCCAGGCTGCGACGCAGGGAGGCGTCATCGTGAAGTCGTCGTAAGGCATCCCCCAGAGCGGGCTCGAGCGGCGAGACGGGGATGACCAGGCCGGCATCGCCGACGGCAGCTCCGTCCTCGCCTGCGTCGGTGGCGATCACCGCACGACCGACGCTCATTCCCTCCAGCAGTGCGAGCGAGAGGCCCTCTGCGGTTGACGGGAGGACGAACACGTCGGCGGCGCGCAGCAGGTCAACTCGATCGTCGATGTCCGAGATGACACCCATCAGGCGTACCTGCGGATGGTCCGCGGCAAGGCGCTGCAGTTGACGTCGTTGCGTGCCGCCGCCCGCAATGAGCAGCAGGTGGTCGTCATCCCAGCCCTGCCCCAGGAACGACCGCACCAGATGAGGCACTCGCTTCTCCGGGTCGAGCCGGCCCATGTACGCGACGACGAACCGGCCCTTCATCGACGAGCGCACCTGGGATCGGCCCGGTTTGAAGCGATCGGTGTCCACAGCATTCGGGATCACAACGATGCGGGCCGGATCACATCCCGATTCGATGAGCAGGGTGCGTTGCCCTTCACTCAACGCGACGATTGCGTCGAAATGGGCCAGGCGCCACGCCTGGAAGCGGTAGACCTCCCTGAGGAGTCGTCCGCGAGCCGAATGCGAGGCCCCATAAGGGAGATGCACCGTCGCCACCGCCGGGATGCGGCGGTGCTGGGCGAGGCTGGCCACGGCGCCGTCGAGCAGCGAGAAGCTCACGGAGACATGCACGACGTCGGGCTCGAATCGCGACAGTTCGGCGGCGATGCGCTCCAGCGAGCCCGGGAGAGACACCGTTACGGTCTTCAGGTGCACCGCGCGCAACTCCACATCCTGCCGAAGAACAGCTCCGGCGGGGCCCTCGCGGTGCGCGAAGAACAGCACTTCGATGCCTCGGGCGCGCATCGCATCCACAGTCTGCCGGCTGTACGCCGCCAAGCCGTTGCCGTGAGGTCCCAAGAAATGCCCGAACCAAGCAACACGCAGCGGTGAGGCGTCAGGCTGGAGCAGATCTGGCAATGCCACCGATCGCAGCCTAAAGCCCCGGGGGTCGCCTCTGCCAGAACCCGCGATCCGTGCGAGCTGGATGGACTAGAGTTCCCGATGCGATGAGCGTGTCGGCCGTCCTCAACGCCGTGCTCGTTCTGGCGCTGGTGGGCTGGGTCCTCTACTGCCAGACCATAGCCCGCCCGGTTGTCGCGCGCAGGCTGGTGATCCTGCCCGGGATCCTGGTGGTGATCGGCGTCGCGGCAGTCTCCCATGTGGACAACGGCAACCTCAGCGCCACCGCCATGCTGGCGCTGGGCGTCACCCTGCTCGCGCAGAACGGCGTCGTCGCCCTACATGGCTCACGACTCGGGATCCCGTTCGCTTCCGACTACGCCTCACGCCGCCGGTCCGGCCGAATCCGTTCCAACATCAACGGATAGGACGGCGCAGCCCGGCGTTTCCCGCGGACCGAAGACCCGCGAGTTGGTGACGAAGTGAGCGTTCGGTCCCGCCGCCAGCGAGAAGCCTTCGGGAAGGCCGTCGCCCACATCGAGGATCAGTTGTGTGTGGTTCCACGCGTCGAACTGACGATGATCGATGTAGAACGGACAGCCGGCGACGTCACCGAGCAGGACGTCGTGGTCACTCACCACGAACTCACCGAGGTCGAAACATATCGGGAGGCTGCCATCACAGCAGCCTCCCGACTGAAAGAACATCAGCGCGCCTCGCTCTGCGACGAGGCGACCGATCGCCTCGAGAGCCGCGGGGGTGGCGATCACACGCGCAGTCGGCACGGCTGCGGAGGTGTGATCGCTCACCGTCTTCTCGCCTCTAGAAGAAGCCCAGTGGCTTCGGGCTGTAGCTGACGAGAAGGTTCTTCGTCTGCGAGTAGTGCTCCAGCATCATCTGGTGATTCTCGCGTCCGACGCCCGAGATCTTGTATCCACCAAACGCGGCCCCGGCCGGGTAGAGGTGGTAGCAGTTGGTCCAGACCCTGCCTGCCTTGATGGCGCGACCCATCCTGTACGCGCGGTTGCCGTCGCGCGTCCAGACTCCGGCTCCGAGGCCGTACAACGTGTCGTTGGCGATCTCGATTGCCTCGGCCTCGTCCTTGAAGGTGGTCACGGCCAGAACGGGCCCGAAGATCTCCTCCTGGAAGACGCGCATCTTGTTGTTGCCCTTCAGGACCGTGGGCTCGTAGTAGTAGCCACCCGCGACCTCGTCACTGACCACCGGGCGCTTGCCGCCGATCAGGCACTCGGCGCCTTCGTCGCGCCCGATCTTCACGTAGGACTCGATCTTCGCGAGCTGTTGTGCGGAGTTCTGCGCGCCGACCATCGTCGCCACGTCGAGCGGGTTGCCCTGCTTGATGGCGCGGATGCGGTCCAGGCAGCGCTCCATGAACTTCTCGTAGATCGATTCCTGGATGAGTGCGCGAGACGGGCAGGTGCAGACCTCGCCCTTGTTGAAGGCGTAGAGCACCAGGCCCTCGATCGCCTTGTCGAGGAAGTCGTCGTCGGCCGCCATCACGTCCTCGAAGAAGATGTTCGGCGACTTGCCGCCCAGCTCGACGGTCGACGGGATGAGGTTCTGCGCGGCGTACTGCATGATGAGCCGGCCGGTGACCGTCTCACCGGTGAAGCCGATCTTGGCGATGCGCGGGCTCGATGCCAGCGCCTTGCCGATCTCCCCGCCTGGTCCGGTGACGATGTTGATCACGCCTGGCGGCACGATGTTCTCGATCACCTCGGCGAACTTGAGGATCGACCACGGCGTCGGCGACGCGGGCTTGAGCACGGTGCAGTTGCCTGCAGCCAGAGCGGGCGCGATCTTCCACGCGGCCATGAGGAGCGGGAAGTTGAACGGGATGATCTGTCCGACCACACCGAGTGGCTCGTGATAGTGATACGCGACCGTGTCCTTGTCAATTTCCGTGGTGCGGCCTTCGAGCGAGCGGGTCGCGCCGGCGAAATACCGGAAATGGTCGACCGCCAGGGGAAGGTCCGCCGCGAGGGTCTCGCGTACGGGCTTGCCGTTCTCCCAGCTCTCCGCAACTGCCAGCATTTCCAGGTTGGCCTCAATGGCGTCGGCGACGCGGTTGAGGACCGCAGCGCGGTCGGCGAGCGACGTTGCGCCCCAGGCGTCCTTTGCGGCATGCGCCGCGTCCAGTGCGAGTTCGACGTCCTCTGGGGTGGACTTTGCGACCTCGCAGAAAACCTTGCCATTGACGGGGCTGATGTTGGGCATGTAGTTGCCGGACACCGGTGGCACCCAGCGGCCGCCGATGAAGTTGTCGTAGCGCGGCTTGAGCGGGACGACGCTGCCAGGCTCACCGGGCGGCGTGTACACCTTGCTCGTTGTTGTGGGTTGCGGTGCAACCCGAACCGGCTCAAGAGTGAGGGTCATAGCCTTACCTCCGGCTGACAGTGATGCGTATGGCCTCACAGTAGAGAGGCCCACCGGCCGCCAACAGGGTCGATGGTCACCACGTGGGCGGGTATATCGGGCCCTTCGGCACTACCAACCGCACAAGCGGGCGCAATAGCGTGGGTTGCATGTCAACCCGTAGCGAGGGCACGATCATGAACAACGATCTGACCAATGGACACGCAAGAGGGTTCGTCCAGCGAATAGCGCTTGTCGCGATGGTGGTGATCGGCGCCTTCCTGGTCGTTCTGCCGCTGGCGACGAACCTGCCTGCCAAGTCGAGCGCAACCGGCGACATGATGGCGGCATTTCGCCCCTCGATGACCAGCACCTCGCTTGCACAGTCGGCAACCGACCAGCGGACCATGTCCGCGATGGGACAGCAGGTGACGACGGCGATGCTGCCTGCGCTGGCGGCGCAGCTGCACATGACTCCCGCGCAGCTGACCGCATACATGGCTGCCAATGACCCGGCCGTCGCGAATGGCCTGGCGCAGTTCGGCACCATCATGCCGTTCTTCAGCAACCTGGAGGCGACCATGCAGGCGCAACAGTCGAATTTCCAGCAGGCTGATCAGATCCCCACCGGGTTCCTCGCGCCGACAACGATGACGTGGCTGTTCATCGTGCCGGGCGGCGTGCTCCTCGTATTCGGCCTGTTCGGCCTGGTGCGCCCCCGGGTGGCGCGCCGGATGGTTGCAGCATCGGGCGCAGTCGGTGTGGTCCTTGTGATCGGCCTCCTGTCCGTGTCCATGTTCGCTAAGGCCACGGCCGCTGATCAGCTGACCGGCGCATTCGCACCAGTCTTCAGTGCTCAGAACGTCCAGCAGGCGCGGACTGACACCAACACGGTGGCGGCCATGGCGACGCAGTTCGCCCAGCAGGCGATGCCGAGCTTCGCGACCGCGCTCCACATGACGCCGGCGCAGATGAACGAACTCGTGGCCACGCGGTTCCCGGCCGTCGCGACCGGCGCGGCACAGCTGCCGCAGATCGTGCAGCGGATGGAAGCCGCGACCTCGCTGATCGAAGGCAATGTCCAGAACTACACGCAGAGTGCATCGATTCCGTGGTCGCCCGGCTCGATGGTCTTGATGTTCTGGTTCATGATGGTGTCCGCCGTCCTCGCCATTGCCGTTGCGGCCGGCGCGTTGACATTGACGGTAAGGCGGCACGCGATCGCTCGCGTGGGTGCACCTCGCGCGGCCTCGGGCGCCTTCCGGAGCTGATCCCGTTCCGTCGCCAGATCCGGGGTTGGCGGTACTCCGCCGGCCCCGGATCATTCCGCGCCCAAGGCTTGGCGCGGCCCAGCCAGACCGGACACCTCGGTCGGCTCAGGCAGAGTTGATCAGGCGACTCGCGCCCATCCACGCCTCCGTGGGCCAGGCTCCGTTTCGGGCACGATCAGCAGCCTTCCAGCCGGCGGGATGATACACCGCCAGCAACCCGACGAGATAGAAATGCAGGACCCGATTCTGAAACGTCGACTCCAGCTGCAGCACCTCGAAGCCAAGCCGTGCGAGCGCGGGAGCGATGAGAGAGACGGCGTGCACCGCGACGACAGAGCCCAATCTGCCGCTGTCGACCAAACGCGCGAGGATCTGGAGATCGCCGCGCGCGCCCCTCACGACTTGAAACGGATTCCACCCGACGTTTTCAACGTTCGGAGCGACGATGTCGTTGGCGAGATGGAGTTCCACGATGCGATCTAGCCACGCCCGGTTGACAGGAACGCGGTTCGGAGCCGGGTCGGATTGGAGCGAGATCAGGCGGGACGGATGCTGCGATATGTGGGCTCCCACATCGCCCCCCGGACCAACGACATCACCCCGGCCGCGTCCATGTCGTCCAGTTCGGCCACATTTGCGGCCCGAGCCACCGCCGCCGCCACGTGCAGGGACACTTCCCGCACCTTGTCGACCGGAGGCATGATCGGAGCCCCTGGCATCGACGCGTCCACGAAGCGGGCAATCGTGTCAGCCGCCGCCAGCAGCATCTCGTCACTGACAGTGCTCGCTCGGGCCACGATGGTGCCGAGTCCGAGACCCGGAAAAAGGAGTGCGTTGTTCGCCTGACCGATCGTGTATGTCGTTCCGCCATGCGTGACCGGAGGAAACGGGCTTCCCGTGGCGACCAGGGCACGACCGTCGGTCCACGTGATCAGGTCGGATGGCATCGCCTCGGAGAGCGACGTCGGATTTGAGAGGGCGAAGATGATCGGGCGCTCCACATGAGCCGCCATCTCGCGAACCACTTCCTCGGTGAACGAGCCGGGTTGCGCGGCGCACCCGATGAGCAGCGTCGGTCGCACCTGCCGTGCCACCTCGAGCAGGTCGATGCTGTCGCCCCGCCGATGCCACGCAGCAACCTCCGCTGCAGGGCGGGCATATGCGCGCTGAAAATCACGCATTCCAGACCCCATGCCTTCCACGAGCAGTCCATGGCTGCCGAGGCACCAGAGCCGTCGGATTGCGTCGTCGGGGGCCATGCCCTCGCGGACCATCGCCCGGCAGATGAAATCTGCGATACCGATCCCTGCCGTGCCGGCACCGAACACCACGACTCGCTGTTCGGCAAGGGAGGTTCCCGCGGCCCGCGTCGCCGCCAGCACCCCGCCGAGCACCACCGCACCGGTTCCCTGCATGTCGTCGTTGAACGTGCAGACGCGATCCCGATAGCGTTCGAGGATCCGCCGGGCTGTGCTGGCGCCGAAGTCCTCCC
>OBLU010001845.1_pt1 | contig 19554 bp, 15 predicted proteins | sample 1518681 | NCBI WGS metagenome assembly OBLU01 (sample SAMEA3539304, study PRJEB22396) | soil metagenome | biome: tundra; feature: field; material: soil | place: USA | collected 2010-05 | depth 0.15 m
GCAAGATACACGAATTGTTTCTGCGGAACAGGTACTACTCAGAAATCCTAACGTATCTTTTGAAACCCCAGGAGCAAGCTAACGAGTGCCTACCCGTTTACGCAGCTGCAGAGGGCAGCCATGCCTTCTCATTTTACCCATTTGAGCGCGCATGCAAGCTAATGGATGACTGCGGGCATTCAGGGATCAATGACGAAGTGGTACCCGAAAGTACAATTGAAAAGATCGAGCGCCTGCTATTGCCGTTGAAGATCAGTGCTAGTGAAGCGATGAGGCTCAGCCAAAGAGGAGAGATGGTCGGTCACCTTGCTTACCTCATTAGGGGTATTCCGATCGATTAAGGGCGATCTAACCAGAGGATTCAACGTACCTCTGTTTGGGACAACGAGAGGATAGCCAATGCTTACCGCAGGCAATCAATTCCAGGCATACGCTATATTCATGAAACTTGCCGATCTCCGGCGAGATACACCGGCAGATGTATGCAAAGGCATGTTTGACGAACTTGATCGAGCTGCTGGAGAAGTTACGAGATCAGAGGGAGATGAACTACTCCCAAGCCCATACGGCGTCATCCTGGTAAAGCGAAGGATCGTAGAGGCATTCTCTGCCGTGGAATTACTAATTGCTTCTCTCGGGAAAGTAGGAATCCGTATTTCGGTTGGGATGGACTACGGCCCGTTTGATCCGGTCTTCAATGTGACAAAGTGGAATGCTGCTGCTCCAGCTATTAATCTTGCTGCGCGTTTGGCTAACTTGCAGGAGTCACCACAGCATGTGATTGTTTCTCAAAAGGTACAAGAAGACGCGCTTCTAGCCACAGCGCGATTTGGGAATACATTTTCGGACAAGCGAAGTGGCATGGTCAAACGCACCCCCGTTGAGTACTACCTGGCTAAAGCAGACGAATATGTGCAAACGTTAGGCATCCCACCCACCTTTGTGGTGGGCAGTCCTGAGTGCGAATCCGCAGATGTTGTGGCCTTCGATATCGAAGGGTTTTCCGAACAGGCTCCTGAGGTTCAGACGCAATGGGCGCGACTTCTAAATGATTGTGTTCATCGGACCTTAAGAGGATTTGACAGCAGACTCTGGGCTTACGGACCTGCCGGCGATGGGGGCTTCTTTGCATTTATCCCAGACCCCGAGAGATCGAGTCGAGCAGCATGGCCGTTTGCATGTGAACTGCAGAACCAATTCCGATTTGATGGTCTGCGAGTGCGAATCGGCGTAAATAACGGTCCAGTTTTGAGGCGGGGGGATCAGTCGGCCGTTGGTGGTGCAATCTTGGTTGCAGATTGGCTTTCCGGCATTGCGGCTTCTGGAGGCGTTGCCACGTCTGAGCATTTTTGGAAAAGTCTTCATGCCGATCAGAGGGTAGATTGGGCCGCTGACGCCCAAACGGCGGATGGTATTGGCGTTGTTAGTCTCTCGCGAAGAATCTCCCCTGAAGCTGTGGAATCGATTACAAGATTAATCGCGTATGTGGAGGAATCAAGGTATCTCTCAGTTCTGGGCCTCTACGAGGCCGCACAGAAGGAGAAGGACGGTCTTGATATTCTGGACATGTTTAAGAATGCTTTGACAAGTTGGAGCGAGGAAATCGGCATCATCGAACAACAGTATGCGGATCTTGTTCAGACATCGTTGATCAAAGACCTCCGGAACCGTATGCGTTCTCTTGCAGAACTGGTCAAAGAAGGGCATTGATCGTATGTCGACACCGCAAGACAAGTTCTTTAATCGAAAGGAGATTTGCAATGATGGAAGAAAGATCAGGATCCTTCGTCCCGTCCCGGCTCGTGGTTGAAAAGCTCTCCGAATATGCAAATCTGCTTGCAAAATACGGACCGCGTTCCCCGCAAGCCGCAGAGTTTTATGAGAAAAACGCACATCTTTCGATGTTTCCTGAAAATGCGCAGGACCTACAGCAGCTAGAACAGGAGGATTGGGACTTGCGTGCCTGAACCCCCAGTTGGAATATGCCCAAGAGCGGACCCAGTGACTCTCAAAACACCTTCGGCTGAAGTGCCGAGATTTGAGTCAGCCGACATATAGGCGGAGAGGGGCTAAGCCGAGCAGGGCGACTCTCTTCGCGACGGCAGGTCGATCCCTCAGCCATTGTCGGACGATCTACGTTGCCGGATTCTGCAAGGCCGCCAACTGTCGAACCTTTGGTGGAAGGACATGGGTTCCTATACTAGAGAGAAATGAAGCCCGATACCAGCACTCCCAATCCGGTTCATCTGGCGATCGTGAGTCCGTGCTCGTCCTGTCAGAACCAACTGACTGTTAGTCAGAACGGGATGCCGGCCTGCCCACGGCGCGTCGCTCAACAGAACATTCAGTACATGCAGAGCGCCGGCATCGACACGACCGGCGTCCAGCATCTGGCGCTGTACGGCACGGAAGGCGCCGCGCAGGCGGGCAACGGTTCCTATCTTAACCCCGTCTATTCAGACAACTTGCACGCCATTCTCATCTGGATTGCCCTTCTCGAGGACAACGGCGGCGTGTTGGACAGCCAGGGGAATCAGCTCTGTCCGAACCTCCTCGACCCCAGCTTCAACACATCCTACATCCAGTGCCATTCGCTCCCTGTTACGACCCGTGACAACGAAGCGGTCTATTTCCAGAAGGGGGCGTTCGCTGCGAACGACCAACTGGAAGTGACCCTTTCGGCGCGGCAACAGATGACGACGGACGGCAGCGCGCTGCCGGTCTTGATTGATGGCTTTGCCCAGAAGGTCAACTTCATCTTCAACCACCCGAGGACGCCCCTGAATAAGGATCTCTGTCCCGCAGGAACGTAATGTCCAGCCAGCCTCTCGTCTACGATCTGGAAAACCAGGATGGCACCTACGATCTCCAGCCGAAGTCGCTTTATGCCGGGGACTCGTATCAGGGCCAGCCGTCCGTCGCCGTTACCGAGGATGAGATCATCCTGGCCGGCGACTCGAACAACGTCATCCGGGTTGATCCGGACTTCGGTGTTCTGCTTTCCGGGAATCTGAGCCTGTCGGCGATGCCTCAACAGGTCTCCTTCGGGGGAGGCTACTACCGTCTCAACCCACTGCTTCTGACGTGCCTCCCCTCCACCACCCCCACTCCCATTCCCACGCTGGTCAAGGACACGCCCAATCTCCTGACCGGCAGCGACACGCTGGCTTCCTGCATGTCCTTTCTGACCAGCAATTCGGATGCTGCCTAATGGCCGTTGACTTTCGATGGATGTCTCGGGGCGGCGTGCTGCTCGACAGCACCGGCGATGTGTCGTTCACACAGTCGCCCTGGGAATGCCTGCGCAGCATGGCGAACTCGCGCCTCAAGGCGGCCTTCGACGGCTGGAAGAGCTACCAGATCGGGGCGGACCTGGAGAACGTGATCGGATCGACAGTCGCGGCCGAGTTGGAAACCACGATTCAACGCCAAGTGGAGTCGTCCATGAGCCAGGATTTCCTGCCCATGGGTTCCTTTACGGTCAGCACATTGAAGGTGGGCAACCAAGCCTACCAGGTCTTCGTTTTCATCCAGAACCAGTTGGTGGCAAGCACCACGGTAAGCACTCCGGCGAGCACATAAACCGATGATCCAGACACCCAGTACCGCATCAACCTACCAGGCCAACATTCTGGCGTCTCTCCAGTTGACCGGCATCACCAACACGTCTCCGGGCGCCAAGGCGCGCGCCTTCACCGATGCCGTGGGCGACCAGATTGGCCAGTCGGAAGCCAACAGCTTCACATCGATCGCGCAGACGTTGCTGCCCTATGCCACCGGATCGAATCTGGATTTCATTGGCCAGATGTTCGGCATCCCCAGGTTGCAGGCATCCGATGTGAGCAGCTCGGCTCTGGACAACAACTTCGAGTTCTACGTTGCGCGCGGGACTTTCGGAACGATCAACAACGGCCAGGACATCACGATTCCTGCCGGCACTCAGATCTACACGGCACAGGGCCTCAGTGGGCAGGTAGTTTTGACCGCCAACCCGGTGACCTGCAAGGCTTCCCAGTCGAGCGCCCCGTTTGCAGTAACGAACCTCCAGGCGGCTTCCGCCGGCAACGCCGCGGCCGGCGTGTTCACGAACAGCAACTTCACCAACTATGCCGATTCCGCATACGGCTCACTCCTGGTGACCAACAACTATGGATTGATTGGGGGCCGCGATGCAGAATCCGACGACGACTATCGCTATCGCATCAACCTCTGGATCCAATCCAAAGGCGGCGCCGCCGAAGCGGACCTTCGTCTCGCGGTTCTTGTACTCCCTGGAATCCAGGATCTTGATTTTGTACGACAGGCTGGCACCTTCCTCTGCTACGTCTACGGCATCTCGCCGGTAGTTCCGCCGTCGCTCATCAATCTGGTTCAGGGCACGCTCGACAACCTCACTTCTTATCCGCTCTCGGGTACTGCGACTTCGCCAGCTTTGGTAGGCATCTCCTTCTCGACGACACTTACATTTGTCAGCAGTGCGAACTCGTCCGATCAGCAGAACGCGATCGCCAACGCAATGTCCGCTGCGCAGAGCTACATCAACAACCTGGCCATGGGCCAGGAGTTTGTCATCAATCAGCTGGCGGATCAGATTCAGAACGCCGACCCGAACATCCTGGACATCGGGTCTCCGGACCAGCCCATCAACGAGATCTTCATTTGGCGCAGCCGCGATGATGGCACGCGCTACTCACGCTACCTGGTGGCGGATTACACCCCGGCAACAGGCGAACGCATCGTGGTTGAAACTTCCATCTCGAATCCGATCGTTCTGACTTCCGCGTCGTAATCAGGAACCCTATGCCGGCCACACTTGTCTCGATCGCAGTTTCCGGACCACAGACGGCCCTGTCGATTTCAAGTCAGGAGCAGTTGACGGCCACCGCTACCTATAGCGATGGGTCGACGCTCAATGTGACGGCGCTTTGCACCTGGTCAACGAACACTGCATGCCTGTCGGTCACCAGCGGCGGCACGGTCATCGCAGTCCGAGCGCCCAATCCTCAGACCAACGGAGCGCGTCCGCAGTTCACCACGACGGTATCTGCCACACTGAACGGGATCACAGGCACGATGGCGCTCTCGATCGTGGTGAGTACAACCGCGGCGGCTACACCTGTGCTGCCTTCTTACCGATCCCATCGGACTCAGGTTCTGCTGAACTACTTCGACATCACTGACCAGCGCGTCCGCGAAGAGCCCTACACAATCGATGCGCAACTCTTGAACACGGCGGCCATCGCTCTTGACGACAGCCAGCAGCGCATTGCACGGGAGATCGCTTCGCGCACTCTGGCAACGTGTCCGACAGGAATCGACAACCGCGGTGTCTACTACATGGTGAAGCTGCCGAGTGACTTTCCCTTGGCGCCAGGGCAGACCCTCTTGAACCAGGTGATTGGAACCATCACCTCCGGTTCGACCTCGCAGAACATCGCCATTCAACCGTACGACGATAGGTTGCCGGTTCCCACCGGTTACATCGCAGATTCTTCGCAGGCGCAGGTTCCCATGACCTGTCCGGTCCTCTTCGACGTGACCGGCAGCGGCGACTCTGCGGTGAGCATCTGGAATCCCCAGAGTCTGGGTCCGTTTTCCTTGCCCATTCCGAACATCCTGACCTTCTGGGTCGAAGGCGTCCAAGGCAGCCAGATGTCGCTCAGCATCTTTGTGCAGGGCGAGGAATATCCTTTGCCCGTCTGGGCCGACCAGCAGGAAGGCGCCAGCGAGACGATTACCGCGTCGAACGAGGGCGTCTTCACCGGTATCAAAACCTGGCAGAACATCTCCAGCATCATCGTCCGCGGGCTTCCCGCCGGCGTCAGACTGCGCTGCTGGCAGATGCCGTTCAACCTTCCGGCAGTCCCAGACAGCACGCGGCCGTACACGCATCCCATCTTCCGGGACACGTTGTTCGACAGGTACTGGCTCATCTCGACAGGCGAGAACCTGCTCAAAGAGCTGTACATGATGGACAACTTCAGCACCCTCGAATACATCCAGTCCTACGCCATGACCACGCCTCTGGGCGCGATCGCTGTGGAACCGAACACCTGGGGCATTCTGGGAGCGGCAGGAACGAACCTCATTTACTGGGATAGGCGCGAGCCGCTTCCTGGCCAGCTCTCCGCGCCGGCGATGACGACCGAACCTCTGTATGGACTCAACGTCAAGTACGACATCTCCAAGCCAGGAGCGACTCGGTACGCGATCCTGCTGCCGGTGCCTTACGGCTCCGCATCAACGGCTTCCAACTGGCGCTACCTCGTCATGACTCCTGACGGCAACTTTCAAGTCCTGCTTCCGGATGGAACGCTCGTTGCGTATTCGGGAAGCGCAGGATGGCAATCCGGGACACTTTCCGCCCCTGCACCAGTTTCTCTGGCTCTGACCATGATCGGGACTTATGTCCTGATGCTGGAGTGCATGGGAAACGGCCAGACAGCTACTGCCGATGAAGTTCCCTATCCGAACCTTGCAACTCCAGTCATCAACACCTACGACCTTTCCAACATCGTGCCTGGGATTCACGGCATAGCCTACGACGTGATGGGAAGGCTCTGGTTGTGGACTGGCAGCAATGCAGTCGCAGTCAAGCCGAGATACGACGGATACATTCTCGATCCGAACAGTCTGGCCATCTATCTGACCGACACCTACGACAGCGTTTCGTTTGAGTAACCAATGAACACTTCCACGCAGATTCAGCGCGTAAACAGCTTGACCTATGCAGATGTGGCAGGCCTGAATGTCGGCCTCACTCGTATGCAGGGCGAGGACTCCGTTGCTTTCCTCGAACGCTGCTATCTGGCCACGACATGCCGCCAGGACAGCACCTATGAAGGCGAGCAGGACCAGGTTTGCTTGCAGCTTGGTTTGACGCAGTGGGCAGGGATCGCCGTCAGCTCCACGTCTCTCAGCATGACCATTACGGTGTGCATCGGGTTGGTCACGGTCGTTCTGAATGGTGTCACTTACACCATCCCTACGGTGACGATGGCTCCCGACGATTACTGGGTCTGGAGAAAGATCAGCGATGTCGTGAACGACCTGAATGCCATCACAGGTGTGACGGCAACTCTGCTCGGCCCGGATGGGCCGGCGCTTCAGATCGCCAAGCAGAGCAACCAGTTCACGGTGCCCAGTGAAGCCATCACCATGACTGACCAGATGCTGGCTCATGCAAATGTGATCGAGTCTTCGCTCACCTTCAGTGTGGCGCCGGGCAGTTACGTGTTCAATCCTCAAACCGGAGAGCTGATCTTCTCAGGCACCTTGCCGGCCGGTTTGTCCGTGGCTTACCAGTACACCGCCATGCCCTACAACATCGTGTGCAGCGAGCTGGGCCTGTTTGGCCTGGTCGAACCTTCGCTGGCCACTGTGGGCGTTAGCTCTGACAACGTGCTTGCTTACCAACTCCGCGAAGTCGTGCAGGCCGTGATGAATGCGGATCCCTCCTACTGGGCACAATAATGATCGGTTTCTACCAAGACGCAGCACTTCAAGACCCGGCTGTGGCGGCCACGCCAAAGCGGTTCCTGTTGCCCCTCGCCGGCGGTGTCAAGCCAGGCACTCTTTATCTCGGCGACCCTTACACGGCGACGGTCACTGCACCTGCTGCCATCGGCGCGGCCGTGGTCTCTCTGGATCAGACTTTCCAGTTTCCGGCATCGGGTTCCGCGGTTGTCTACGTCCCGGCAAACGGATCGACCGCTGCTTCCCAGATGGTCATCAGCTATACCGGGACGAGCAACAATAGCCTCACCGGGGTTACGGGCATCACCCAAACCATCGGCGACGAATATCTGATCCGCCCGAACATCGTGTGGCGCTCGCGCGGCAATGTGGTGTTCTTCGGTTCAGGTTCCGATGTTCCTAACAACCTGCTGGTGGCGTTTGGGGTTCCCACAAACCCTTCAGCTTCGTGCCGATCGACGGCCTTCGGGGTTGCGGGTGGCGCGTACATCTCTGCGGCTCAATCGATCGCCGCCGGCACCGAGAACATGATGCGCATCGACATCAGCGTGACAGTTCCGCCGGGTGTGCAGCAGGAGTTCACCAACTGGGGAGTGTCAACGAGTTCGTTCTTCGCGTATCAATCAGGAAACACCTCAGCCATTCCGACGACGGCTCTGGGTGTTGTTCCGATGGCTGCCGGCTATGTGATCCGCCGTGACCAGATGGTTCCTCTGGCAGCTCGTCTGTTGCCATCCAACCGTCAGGTATCTGCCACAACTCCCGGCTTTGTGATTGGCCAGTACCGTTGGCGCGACGAGGACGAAATCAATGCCGCGGCGCTTGTGCCCATCGAATGGGATGCCGATGTGAACGCGATCGGGATCGACAAGTTCACCAGCGGGATTGGCGACAACAACGATCTCCAGCCGTTGGAGTTTGTGGAAGGCACGGGCAACGACGCCAACTCCGTCTTCCTGCAGATCCAGGACGGTTCGTACTTTGCCGGGCCCGTGCGTTACTTCCTGCCAGGCACACCGGGTTTGGAGTTTCATCCCGGTACGGTGCTCACACACGTTCTGGCAAACCAGCCCAATCCCAACAAGCCGATCTTCGTGGGAACCTGGCAGCAGGATTCCGACGGCTTTTATTCAGTTGCCACCAGCTATCGCTACCAGGCATCCGCCTTTGTGAACGACGGCAGCCCGCAGTTTCAGTTGAATCAGGCGACAAAGACGATCACGATCAATCAGCCTCTGGCTCAGCAGACTCTGTTCCTCGGAGTTCTCGGCGGGACAGGAAACGACACGTTCAACCTGCCGGTGTACCCGATCTATTCCATTCAGAATATGTACATCGCGCTGGGCGGCGACCTGGGAACTGCGGCGCTCAACAGCTTCGACTTCGATTCCGACGATGGCACGGTCTCCGTCACCTCGACACCGGGCGGCCTCTACACACAAGGGCAGCCCGTCTATGCGGTGTGCAATCCCGCGATTGCCCTCCAGTACGAGCTGGCGGCTCAGACCTATGCCACGTCGCACACCTACAGGCTCTCGACGGCGGGTCAGGGGCTCATCCAGGCCCTGGCCAGCTTGAACCCGAGTCAGACCTATTCGTCCGGTATCTGGGTCGATGGTGCTCTCGCTTACAACCTTGGGGCTTCCTACAACGTCCTGGTCGTCGACCGGGCAACGATGGTGAACGAGTCCTTCACGACGTTCGAGATCATGGGAAGCCAGACCGCTGAAGCCGAAGTGATGGCCAACTTCCTGAGCAATCTGGACTCGAGCAAGATCGTCATCATCGTGTCTTATGGAGATCCTCAATCCAACCGGCTGGTTCCTGATTTGCTTGCTGCCATTCGGAACTGCGGAGGAGGCCCGGTTTACACGTCCGCGGCATTCTGCGCGGAGTCCGCCTACATCCTCGTGGGTATTCCTGGGATTGGATATGGAAATGGCTTGGAGTATTACAAGGGTTCGGGTGACAACGATCCGACAGCGTCTTTGTGTATCCCGCTGACCATCACTGCCGGCAATGTTCCGGGCATCAACACCCCTGTGATTCCTTCGGCAGCCAACACGACTACGAACACACGGCAGCTTCCGGTTGACTTGAATCCGGCTTTCTCCGGCATCACCAGCGGGTTTGTCTACCTCCAGCACAGGCAGCTCGCTCCCGTCTCAATCTCTCTGGCCTGCGACAAGCCGCTGATTGCGATTCCTGCGACTCTTGAGTCGATCATCGATCTGGTTGCCTACGGTCCGGTCTACTTCAACGGAGACTATTCCCTCCTGAGTGCAACGGCTCACGGTCCTCTCAATGGAGAGGTCGTTCCCAACGTGACCATGAAGGTTGTGGTGGACACGGACACCTGGTCGGGTCTGATCAATTACCAAGATCCGACTGCGGAAGAAGTCACAGTCACCACCGGCGCGGACGGCGTTGTGAACATGATCTACACGCCCAAGGCCGATTGGGGTGTCTACGTTCCGACGACGGCCGCAGGCAGCGGCCTGGCGGGCATCAAAGAAACCTTCCAGGCCGGCGATACGGTTGTCCTTCCAGAAGCTCTGCCGATCTCACAGGTGTGGGATGGCGCCAACTGGCTCGTCACTCTCTACTCCGTGCTGGACAACAGCCCGATCTACGGGATGATCGGCGCCAACACCATTCAGGGCCAGGTTCCATGGACAACATCGGGAACACCCGGTGAAGCGAACTACAAGACCAATGGCCAGCTCGTGGCATGGATCGGTCCGAACACCGCACAAGTTACACTGGCTGCCGCCATCGGCGCATCGAGTATTTCTCTGAATCAGACAGGCAACTTTCCCGCATCCGGAACAGCCGTTGTCGACAACATGATCGTTGCCTACACCGGCAAGACCGCGACAGCCCTGACAGGTGTCACAGGCATCACGGCGGCCATTTCCGTCGGCGATCTGATTTACCCGCCCAGAACAGCACAAGGCCCGATCGTACCGATCGAGGCGTTGGATGTGAACGGGAACAACTACACCTCGTCTTTGTTCACCGGCGAGGTTGTGGCTCTGGTTTATGCCCAGCCGATCCCGTCTTCCACCACAACGGGCGCTTACTTCCTGACGTTCCTTCAGCGCGTCCAGATCAATCTTCAAGTCGTCGACTCGAATCTGTCTTCGAACACGGTCCTGCTGCAGATGGCCGATCCGCCTCTGATCATTGAGAATCCGTGGCTCGTTCTCAGCGACGCCATTCAGGGTTACCTGGCCCAGTACAGGCTCGGCCAGTCCAATGCAGGTTCGTCATCCGGCCCTACATCACTGCCTCCCGGCTAATCGTTGGTCCGCAATTTCCAATTTCCAAACGAGGTTTTTCATGTCCACCTTCAATCAGGCACGCTATCGCTATATCGACTGGATTGCTGAGCGCATTCTCGAAGCCAGCGAACTGGACAGGCTTCAGCAGATCATGCAGGGTGTTGCTCCAGATGATGTCACGCGCTGGGCTTGGGATCTGGATGCGATCTACAAAGAAGGCGCGACCTTCAACGTGACCCCCACGGTCGCAGGAACAACCGTGACCCTGACGGCGACCAATTCCTCGCAGCCGATGCTGGTGTTCGTTCGCGGACGTTGGGAGATCCTGCAGACCAGCGAAGCGACCCCGGTTACCTTGACGTCGGGACAGACGAACCTCTATCTGAACTGGCAGCTGGTCATCGTCAACAACACCGTTGATCCATCGCTGGTCGATTCCGCCACAGGAGAGCCCACGGCCGAGATGGGGCAGCTGGTGCTGCAGGTGGCAGCGGCGGACACGTCTACCACGACGTTGAACACCTCCCTTTACTTCCAGCAGAACTCGAACCCGATTGTGCTGTTCTCCTTTGCAGTGGCATCCGGGACAGGCGTTCTCACGGTGGTAAGTTCTTCAGGCGTCAAGATTCAGGCATTGGCGTCTGGCGCGAAGGCCGGCATGGTCTCTTTGACCACCACGACATCGAGCGGCCAAGCTCTGTCGTCCGATGATCCGAGTGTGACCAACTCCCGCAACCCGAATCCGCTGAGTGTGACGGACGCCGCGGTACGCATGCCGGTGCTTTCCGGAAGCAATACGCTGCCGATCGGCACAGGAGCGGGACAAGATCCTGGTGGCATCTCCACTGCCAAACTCGTTCACGTTCCAACCAGCCAGACCGGGGCTGCAGTCATCGAGGCGGTGCGCGCGCAGGCCAATGCCACTCAGGCGGCCTTTGCGGCCCACGCGCCGGCGCCTCTCGGCAACGGCGTTCATCAGATGCCCACCGCATCCCAAGTTGGGGCAGCTCCCGCCAGCCACGTCGGCCAGGTGCTTGGACTCTCCACTTCCCATCCCCCGGAGGTCGACGCTGATTCAGGCGGCTTTGAGGTTCTCCGCGATCCGGGAGCGGCGGCGGCTGCCATGGATCCCGGTTTCGGGATTCTCATGGCCAACGTCCTTCAGTCAGGGCTGCTGCACAACGGAGATGTCTATGGGCTTTTGAGCCAGGGCATTACCGCCTATCCCGGCGCAGTGGACGGCGACGGCGCCATGACCACGACTTCCCTGGGTCTTATGAGCGCAATCGCCAGCATTCTCGTGGGGCACGTCAACAAGGTCAGCCACAAGAACCCACACGGAATCACGCTGCCCGATCTCGGTCTCACCATCTCATACGACTTCGTGGCGAACAACGGCTACATCAAGTTTGCCATGGGAACCAACGTGTTCATGATTCAGTGGGGCACGATGGCATCTGTGGGGAACAGCGCACCTGGTTCATCCTTCTCCTTCAATCCGGCGTTTCCCAACAACTGCTTCGGGGTGTATGGAGTGGCAGTTTGCCTTCCAGGATTCGATTCTGGATTCTTTGTTCTCTCTGACACTCCCAGCACGTACGGCTTTACTGCCTACGTTGGCGGACCGCCTTCTGCCCGGACCGTCTACTGGATCGCAGTCGGTAACTAACTCGTTTGGAGAATGCAATGCCGCCAACTGGAATCCAGACTTTCTACTATGGCAAGAACCTGCCGGCCCGTGCCATCGCCATTGCGCAGGTGACGGCCGAAGACGTGAGTCCCGCCGACCTGATCGATATTGTGAACACACCGTACCTGCCTGGTTCGCTTGGCATCTGGGCGGCCTCGGAAGGTCTTGCCACTTCTCCGAACTTCACGGCTCCTGACTACAACCAATCGGTGACGATCACAGGCGATGTTCTGTACATGGTCCAGAACCAGTTCTTTCAGATCACCAATCAGTTCGCCGCCGATGGAGTGACGCCGCTCTACTTCTACCACAACTTCGGGCAGTCGGTGTCTGGCGCGACGATCCTCAATCTGGACGGATCAGTGGTCACACCGGCCCCAACTGTGTTGTTCAGCGGCAATTGGATGTACCACGATGTTCCTTCTACGCTCGCCTTTCAGGTGCGTTATGTGGACAGTGCCGGCCGGGTTCAGATCAGCTTGCTGCATTACAACCAGGTGATGCCTCTGAGCACCAATGGAGACACTTCCAAGGGCTACGCTTTCACGGGCGGAATGATCGAGCTTGCCAGCGCGGCCGTCTCATACTCCATCCGCTTTCTGGTGCAGAACGGCTACCAGGCGCTGCCTCCTTACGAGGCGCCCTCCTATCTGCCATGGTTCCCGCGCGTGCGATTCTCGCTGCAGCCTCCGGCTTTGGAATATCCCATCCAGAGTTTCCTGCCCACCCGGCCGTATCTGCTGGGCTATTGGATTCCAGGCACGGTCCTCGGGCCCAACCTGATCCAGTTCGACAGGCAGGGAATCTACAACGACCCCAACCATCTGCCCGACATCGTTGTATTCGACAGCAACCAGGAGATCAAGTACGCAATGGACGGCTCTGCAAATGGAGAGCCTGAAACGCACGGCACGCTCTATCCCTGGAAGCGAAATCAGATCTCGGATGTCGATCCTTTCACGGGCAGAGTGGCTGTTGTGCCCACGGTGCTCACCACCGACACCGTCTATGGGTTCTACTCCTACTTTGAGCCGGACGTCGTTTACACGGCGCTGGATGTGAATCCTGTCACCAACCCCAGCATCAAGAACACGGTCATCTGCTTTTACTACCGTGCCACAAGCAATCCCTTGCAGGAGATTTACCACCAGGTCTTCAACGATTCAGGCCCTATTTCGGGGATGACCAACGATCCCAACCCTCCGACCTGGAGCGGACAGACCCCGGCGAGTGGGACCGTCTTCGCCGAGATGGTGGTTGGTGTCTCCTTCGGCATTGCAACCTTTGAAATGACCGACGTCCGCACCCGCGGCGGCGGGCTCGCCCCGGCCTATCAGACCATTCCCCAGGCGGACAACTTCTGGGATCTTGGCTACCTTGATGGGCGGCCTTACCCGGTCGGCGGAGCTTTGGTGGTCTACCTGCCAACGCGCATTCTGAACACAATGACCCGTGATGTGGTTGCCGGCATCGTCAATTCCGTTCTGCCCATGGGAACCATTGCCGCGATCCGCTACTACGATCCGGAAGGAAACGAGTCAGTCTAATGGCAAAACCCTTCTATCTCATCTGGCAGGAAGGAACAACCGTCCTCGAAGGCTACGACGGCGCCAACTGGATCGACGGTCAGTTGACCTTCCCGATTGTGTTTCCCGGCATCACGACCACGCCGCTGGCGCTCTCGCTGAGTTCTTCTGCCAGCGTCAATCTGACGTTCGAGACACTGATCAACGTCGCCTTCTATCTGACAGGCAGCGATGCGCCCACGGTGCAAGGCGAGTGGCCTTACATCACCGATGCCTATGGCAACGCGACGGCGTCGGTAACCGGCGGTGTTGAGATCAGCTTTGACAACGGCCTGACCTGGAACCGCTTCTCGAACACGGTCGGTCTCGAAAGCACTCCCTCCACATGGCTGCCGCTTCCTCAGGAAGCGGTCGGTTCTGTTGGCGTGGCCGGCCAGATCGGGGCCTTCGACACAGCTCACATGCTGGTGCGATATGTCATCCCTCCATCGGTCTCTCTGACCAAGGTTCTTGACGTTCAACTGCAAGTCGATTGCGACGTGGTGTAAAGAATGCAACTCCTCGGGAACTATCAGTCCACACTCAGCTCGTCCTACTACCAGCAACTCGTGACGCTGTTGCAGCAGGCGATCCAGGCCGGCGACTTCGGTGGCGGTCAGGTGTTCGACCAGGCCGCCCTGGTGGCCCTTCAGAAGCAGGCGCAGAACTTCTCCACACTGCCGCAGCCTTCCGCTGGCCAGGTGGTGACGGATGAGTCGTTCAACAATCCCTTCACCTTGCTGGCTGCCCAGTTCACCGCACTGTTGAATGAGTCGAATGCCTTTGCGACGCAGATGGCTGCTCTGCTCTCAGTCCTCGGCAAGGACACGGCTCTTGTCGATCAGCTTCTGGCCGAAGCCGATCTTCAGACATGGGCCAGCACAATTCCCGCGGTGACCGGCGCCACTCCTATCATGTGGGATTTCGGAGTGGGCTACGGTCCGATCGCTCCCCTGTCCTTGACAGGAATCTGGACCGACCCTGCCACGAGCGCGACCTACCCCAACAATCCGACGTTGTCTTCCAATCTGGCGACGGTGCTTCTTCCAGGGTTGACTGCTACCGCGTCAGGGTTGACTTGCCCACAGAACATTGCCACGGTGCCGGTCAATAACCTGACCTGGACGTACACCACGGGCAATGCGCAGGTCGAGGTTTTGAACCAGGACAGTTGGACAAAGTTGACCCTGCTGGAACCTCAGCCTCTCATCAACTTCTCTTCCACGCCGAGTGTTACACCTGCGGCGAGTCCGTTTGTTGTGACTGGAACTTCAAACCTCGGTTCGCTTCCGGTTTACATCCAGACCTCCTTTGTTGGACGGCAAAGGCACACCACAGCTTCGGCCACCAACGGAACGACGATCTCTCTGTCTCCCTACAGGGTGGACACCGATGAAGTCTTCGTCTTCGTCGGATATGGCACCACCAAGCAGCAGTTGCTTTCCTCGGCCACCGATTACACGGTGGATCAGTATGGCAACTTCACACCCATCACACTCGCCGCGGCCGCCACGACAGTCGACATCTTCTTTGAGGAAGAGTTCCCGGCGTACCAGTGCTCGGTTGATCAGGTCAACTGGTCGCCTTTGCTCATGCTGGACCCGGCCCGGCCATATCCGGACGGAGCCACCTCGTTCCCGCCGATTGCTTGGAGTATGGACAGCAAAGGGAACCTGGCCCTGCCCGTCACCGACGAGCTCGGCACGCCGACAGGGATGTACATCGAGATCGGATCGGCAGCTCCGACGCAGGCTTACCTCTTGCAGGCGGTGGGCCAGGCTTCCCCAAACACGGTGGGAGCCACGGCGCTGCTTGAAATCGACTTCGCCCAGCTCAGCTATTTGACGGTTCTCAGGGTGACGCCGTTCACAACTTTCCCCATGATTCTGACAAAAGTAGAGATTCAGGGGATAACAACCAATACTAGACAGACAGTGTGGAGTGGTTCGACACCGATCGACCAGCCAACTGCTCTCCACCTTGACCAGATAATGGGTATTAACCCGTTGGTTTCAAAGGTGTTCCTGACGTTTTACCAGCCGAACTACTCCCTGAAACAGCAAACGGTTACCCCTCCTGACGCCCTGCGCTTGAATGTCATGAGCCAGTTGCAGGCAGTTCTTCCGTTCAATGCCCGCAATGTGGTTCCTCCGCCGGCCGTCGTCTACACAGGTGCCCAGTATGAGTTTGGGGTGGCTGATGTTTCCGGAGAAGCCTGGACGGCCTCTTCAGGTGTGTTTGTTTCAGGTCCAAATAGGTTTGTGGGCATCCCTGAACTGATCCGGTTTGATGCGGTTTCCACGGATGGTATTTCCAACGCTACCTACACGGGCACCTACGTTCCTCCGAATCTCATCAACAAGATTCCCTCTGCTCAGAACTCGTCGGGGTCGTTGGCACACATGATGAGTGGCGAGTCCTTGGCTATGTCAGAGGACACCTCGGGCGGTCCAGTCGACTTCTACCTGTGCTTTCAGGCCTTCGACAATACAGGCACAGTGATCAAACAGAATCTGACTGGGTATCTGTTGCCTACAGGAGGCAGCGGCCAGTGCTTCTCTTTCACCTACCCGTTTATCAATGGATGGAGCATCGGCTCTGGTGCCCTTTCTCAAATCGATCATGTCGATTTCTACATCAAGATTGTCCATCGGAGCTCGTCGGCCGTCGCCCAGCATTACATGTTGCAAGTGACCGGCCAGTAAGAAGACTATGTTCAATTCCCTCCTTCTCGACAGCAACGACAGCGTCATCGCGGACCGGCTTTCCCGGCTGCAGGATTCCCTGCGAGGGCTCACCCTCTCGACGCGCGAGGAATACCAGGCCGCAGTGTATTCCATGGTCAACACGGTTCTGAATCTGGGTGACAATATGCAGACCTTGACGCAGATCCGGTCGAAGCCTGCCATTGTCGGTGATCTGTCTCAGAACCTGACCTTGCTCAATCAGGACTCCAACGACATCGCTGCCGAGATCCTGCGGATCGAGAACAGCGCCGGCGACCTCTACAACCTTGCGGCTGCTTCCCAGAACGCACTGCGCCAGCTGATCCGTCAGTCGATCTACATCTCGAACCAGCAGCAGTTCCTGGCGCCGTTCATTGACGATTCCGTTCTCCAGCCGGGTTACACGGCAACGCTTGATTACAACGCTGGTCTGGCAACACTTCCGCTGGGCACACAGACCCTGCTTTCGCCGACTTTCTCGATAGGTATCGGCAGCTCAGGGAGCGCCGTCAATGCCATCAGCAACCTGTCTTCAACAACGGTGGGTACTTCCTTCCAATGGTCTGGATCTTCCTTGGAGCTGCTCCTGTCATTTCCCAGTCCGACGATCGTGAACAGGTTGCAGATCGCACTGGACACTTACGCCGGCCTCGAGATCACCAACTTGACCAGCTCTCCCGATGGTCTGGTATTCAACGACGTGCTGGCAGACCTCGATGTGCCCATGATCATTCTGGATGCCACCTCGGGGAAATGCTCTGGCGATGTGATCATCGACTTTCCGCCCCGTCTGGTTCAACAGATGAGGGTGGTGATTGCCTGCCGCGCGGGCCAGACGAGCTTTGCTCTGCGCTCGTTCAATGCCTACAAACGGTCCTACCAATCGTCGGGGATGGTGACCAGCCAGCCAATCTATCTTTCCAGCACCTCGGCCGAATTCGCCGCCGAGCAGGTCACCACCAGCCCGTACACTTCCATCACCCACCAGATCTCCACGGATGGTGTGAACTTCGTAAGCATCGCACCTGGGGTCGTGGCTGTGTCGCAGCCCTTCTGGTATCGGGCAATCCTGAATCGCAGCGATAGCGCCTTCAGTCAACAGAGTTCGCCGCTGTTGCCGCTGCCATCGAGTGCGGCTGCAAATACGCCGTACACGATCAACAGCCAGACCACGACGACTTTGAACAACGGGATGGTCGAGCAGACAATCGTCTTGAGCAATGTCACAGGCCCCGTGGTCTTTCAGGACGCACCGCTCACCGGCAGTCTGAGCGCGCAGGTGGGATCGCTCTTCCTGAAGTCCACCTCGGACTTCACACTGACAGGCAACACTCTGACCTTCACTGCTACGCAATCTCTGGTGACCATCTCCTATCAGACGTCCGCACTGGGCGCATCGGCTCTTGCTTCGTTGCAGGGCTATTACTCTCCGCTTCTCTACGAAGCCAGTTTCCAGGCAGTCTAATCATGAGCACATCCCTTCCCACATTTCAATTCGGTGAAGTTGCTTCGGCATCGCAGCTGATGGCTGCGTTCAATGTCCTGTGGAATCAGGGAGAGAACATCCTGAACACCCTGACCAACTATCGCAATCTGTCGTTGGTGGATTTCCAGCAGCAAGTCGAGGCCCTGAACAGCCGGCTGCAACGGGCCAATCGCATCAGCCCGCCCTACACGACCGTGAACTTCGTCACCACGGACTTTCTGGACATCGATCAGACTCAGACATCGGCCACAGTTCGCGCCGATGCGCAGGCCGTCACTCTCAAAGAGAGATCCACGACAACCAATGCCGTCATCCGGAACCAGACCTTTGCAACATCGGATGGAACGGCAGAAGCCATCTCGACTGACAATTCGCTCTTTCGCGTCAACACGACGGACGGTTCAATTCCAACCGGCACATTCACGGTGCAGTTGGCTCAGTCCTTGAACATGACGGTGCTGACCTTTGACCTGGCTGCCATGCCGCCGACTCCGGTTTTCAAGGTCTCAGCATCACCTGACGGAACCACATTCACGCAAGCCGTACAGGTGAGCATGAACGGGTATCGCCTGACGGCTTGGTTCGCGCCGATGGAGATGCTTTACATCACCTTGGCGATTACGCCGGCGGCGCCCGACACACTGGGAGGTTCGTCATACACCTTCGGCCTTACGGACTTCGCCGGGACTGAGACAGAATTCGAGATGGTGTCCGAGATGGTGACGAAACCCATCTTCTTCACTCCCGCCAGCGCCAGCCTGAAACTGGTCGCACCTGCGACTCCAGGCATTCTTTACTTCCTCAGCTTCAATGGCGGCCTCTGGCAGGAGTATGCGGCTGGCAGTGTGGTTCCTGTTCCCAACACAGGCACAGTTTCGGCTACTGGTGTCACCGTGTCGGCCATGTCGGGCGCGCCGGAATATGGCGGTTACAGCATCAATATGCCAAGCGGCACTCGTGAGTTTGAAACGATCTTCTTGAACTCGATCCAAGTCACTGACCTGACAACTGGGCTTCCGCTTAGAGTGGCACCGGGGCTGAACCCTGCATTTGCCAACCCCCTTGGGGTGAACGGTGGAAGGTATGGACCTATTCCTGGGATGACTCATGACTATGTGGCGCAGGGTGGGTATGGGGGCGGTCTGATGCTGATCCCCGGCAACCCAACCAACACCTTCTCAGGGAAGACCTACAGTGTCTCCTACTCAGGGGTCACCGCAAACTGGATTCCCATCACTTGGTCCGTGCAACTCAAAGTTCAACTGTCCACTTCAGATCGAACCGTGACGCCCACTTTCACCGGCGCGTCGCTGCAGGAGATGTAATG
>OBLU010001846.1_pt1 | contig 19532 bp, 20 predicted proteins | sample 1518681 | NCBI WGS metagenome assembly OBLU01 (sample SAMEA3539304, study PRJEB22396) | soil metagenome | biome: tundra; feature: field; material: soil | place: USA | collected 2010-05 | depth 0.15 m
GGGTGCGGCAGGGCCGTGGCCCCCCAGCTGGTCACCGCCCGGCTCGCGGCCCGTCCGCGCCATCATCGCGTCCGGGACCGAGCTCGCGGCTCGGCCTCCCAGCTGGATTCGCCGGAGCCCGCGGACTCCAGCCACCTCTCGAAGGCGACCCGCGGGACCACGATGCGCCGGTTGAGCCGGATGGCGGGTAGCTCCCCGCGCCGAGCGGCGGCGTACGCGCTGCCGCGGCTGATGCCCAGGCGGACAGCCGCCTCGTCGACGGTGATGGTGACGCGTTCCACCCTGCGGTCGGGGGTCTTCGGGAGAGACATCGTGGACCGGAGCGTACCGCCCCTGGTGCGCCAGGTCCACCAGCAAAATCCCACAGAAACGACTAAACTGCCTAGATATGACTAGAGTAGCCATGAATCGCGGTAAAACTCGTCAAATAGTCGAGCCGCGCCTCCGCCACCGCACCAGTCGGCTGGAGGCGGAGGCCTGGCGACGAGCCGTCGACGAAGCGGCCAGGGCACCGAGGGACGTCGCCGCCGAAGCCGGGGTCCAGCTCCGGGCGGTCGAGGACGCGATCGAGCGGGCTCGGGCACTGCACGATCTCCGTGGCGCGCAACAGCAGCGGCTTGCCACAGCCATCGAGGATCACCAGCGCGATGTCCTGCGTGAGGCAGATCGCCTGCGGCAGATGGCAACCTGGCCCCCAAAGCCCCTGGTTCCCGTGGATTCACTCGGGCGCAAGAGGCAGACCGCCCTCCTCAGTCATGAGAAGGGACTCCGAAGCTCGATCCGGGCGTGGACGGACATCGTCGCCGATTACGCGAACCTGATGGCAACGATCACCGCCGCCATCGACCAAGAACTCGAGGGGCGCAACTGGAGCCTGACCGGCGGGGCGCGGAAGCACTTGCTGGATGTCGTGGATAGGCTTGGTCGCGGAGATCGTCTCCGGAAGCGCTCGTACTCTATCGACGCCGGCGTCCTCAGCTGTGGCGGCGACCACATCCTCACCGAGGTGTCGTCGCTCGAAGATCCGCGGGCGATTGCGGCCGGACGCCAGCTCGATCGCCTGGTCAAGGACGTGACCCAATGGGAGGATGTCGCATCCCTGCATAAGCTCCACCGCCGATGTGAGGTCGTTCGGGGCAACCTCGTGGATGCACTGGAGGACATCGCCCTCCGGCGTCTCCCCGCGGGTCGTTGCAAGTGGTGCCCTGGTGCAACGGGTGTTCGCTCCAGGCGGCTGCCCGCCGGGTAGGGTGTCCTATCCCCGGGTGTTCCCGACACATACGGGATAGCGAGCCGACATGCTCTCCTGCGGATGACCTGCTCCGGGTGCCGCTCCGGCTGTAGCGCCGGTGTTGTGCGCTTGGCGCGAACCATGCGATCCGACTGCTTGGTGCGTGACGAGCTCCGTGTTCGCCGTGCATGAGAACATCAGCAATGGCGAGATCAAGGAACCCGAGGGCCTCTTCCGGCACATCTATCGGTTCGACACGCGCGCGAATCGCTTGAATGTGGCCAAGGGGCATATGACGTTGGTCGAGGTTCGCAAGGCCTCGAAAGGCATCGGATGGATGGAGGCCGAGAGCGATCTGCCGATGGCGACCAGACGCAGGCGTTCCATCAGATAACCCCCCCTTGCGTGCCCCGACAGGCGAGGCTGGCCCGAGGTTGCAGCAGGATCGCAGCCCGAGATCTGCCTGCCCAGCCGTCATTGATGGTCACGGCTTCCCAGCGGCGGCCTGATCCCGCCTCCGGAAGCGATCCACTCGGTCGCCCGATCAGGCGTGCTCCCCCGCGGGGTGTGCAAGCAGCTCGCGCTGGACCTCGGGGAGCGCATCGACGATCTCGGGAGCCGAGCTGGTCCCGATGCGGTCAACGCCCATGCGGATGAAGTCGTAGGTGTTCTGCACACGTGGCGCTGACACCCCCGCAACCTTGAGCCCAGTCCGGCTGCCAGCCTCATGGAGTGTGCTGAGCATCAGCTCGACTTGGTGGTGGTTCGGGAAACCGGACGGACCCGCGCCGGTTGCGGTCTTCACGAAGTCCGCCTCGGCCTCGATGACCATCCTGGTCGCAGCGATCACCTCCTCGTCGGTCAGGTAACCCACCTCGATGATGACCTTGCCGTTGATCCCCGCCGAGTGGCACAGCCGGATGTGCTCCGCGCACTCCTTTTCGTAGAGGTCATAGCGGCGATCCTTGAGCCAGCCGACATTCGCCACCATGTCGAGGGCGGTGGCCCCGGCCGCGATCAGCTGCTCGGCCTCGGCGAGCTTTACCTTGGTCGGTGTGGAACCGTAGGGGAAGGCGATGGGCGCGCCCAGCTCGATGCCGTGCTCGCGGGCGAAGCTCGCCAGTTCACCCACCACAACCGGAAGCCGGCTGGGAAGCACGTGATAGGCGATGAACCTGTACTTCTTGGTGGTCTCGCACCCCTTGAGGTAATCAGTCTCTGGGAGCGCGGGCTTGAGGATCGCGTAGTCCATCCTCCGGGCCACGTCCTCCGCGGTCATCCGGCCGATGTCGACTTGCACCGGAAATCTCCCATGGCGGTGGCGATTCGGAGCCGACTATAGCGCGGCGATGTGATGGCCCCATGCTAGCGGCTCGTGGTTCCAAGGGCGGGAGGCCCTGGTGAGCACGGGTCGGAAGACCCGTGCTCGGAATCCGGCGGAAGCGAGCTCTGCGAGTGATATCCCGGGGGGGAAGGGGAGCCGCACTTGATGACGCGGTTCGTCGGGGAGACCCCTTAATGGAAAGCGCGCGCCTGCTCGCGGGCGCTCGCGAAGCTGTCGATCTCCTGCCGGTAGGGAATCGACGGGATGGCCCCTTCCCGCTGAACAGAGAGCGCAGCCGCCGCCATTGCCCAGCGAAGGGCGGCTTCCACGGAGCGACCTTCGGCAAGCGCGACGGCCAAAGCACCCGCGAATGTATCGCCGGCGGCGGTCGTGTCCACAGCCGCGACGGGGAAGGCCGGTAGCAGGAGGGAAGGCCCGCCGCGCTCGCGGTAGATGCAGCCGCGAGCACCCAGGGTCACCGCCACGGCCGGCACCTCTGCGAGCAGAAGGTCCGCGGCCTGGTCTCCGCTCGAGGCACCCGTGAGTGCGACGGCCTCGCTCTCGTTGGGGATGAGCAGGTCGACAAACCTGGAGAGCTCGGCGGGCAGGCTGGGTCCCGGTGCGGGTGTGAGGATGACATGGGCGCCGGCCCCATGCGCCACCGCGGCGGCTGCCACCACGATCTCGAGCGGGATCTCGAGTTGGAGAAGCAGCGCCTGGGTGCTCGCGATCACCGCGCGATCTCGCTCGTTCAGGCTGACCCCTGCGTTCGCACCCGCGATTGTGACGATTGCGTTCTCCCCCGCGCTGTCGATGGTGATGTGTGCCGTGCCCGTGGGCATCGAGACGCGACGGAGGCCAGCGGTGATCACGCCTTCCCGGCGAAGCGCTGTCGCGAGAAGCTCGCCGAAGTCGTCCTCCCCGACAGCCCCTATGAAGCTGACCTCCGCTCCGGCTCGCGCGGCGGCAACGGCCTGGTTAGCCCCCTTGCCCCCCGGCACCTGCAGGAGCCTTCGCCCGATCACGGTCTCGCCAGGCGCGGGGATCCGATCCGTGTAGGTGACGATGTCCAGATTGCAGCTGCCGACGACAGCGATACGCGAGGAGGCCTGCGGCCGCGATCCGGGCCTGCGGTGAGAGCCAGCCCTCATCCGATACCCGGGCTATGCAGCTCCGGTGAGGGCCCGGAGTGCCTCGGAATGGAGGGTGCCATTGGAGACGACCGCGAGCCCGGCATCGAACCGGGCGCGACCGGCGAGGTCGGTGAAGAGGCCGCCGGCCTCCTCCGCGATCACGAGGAGCGGTGCGTAATCCCAGATGTGCCCGCCGGTCTCGACGGTGACGTCCGCGACCCCGCTGGCGACGGTGAGCGTGCTGAGCAGGTCGTAAGGGCGGGCCCGAGCACAGCGCGCCGCCAGACGAGCGAGCAGGTGCTCGGGGGCCCCGTTCGACAGGGTCTGCTCCCAGTCATCGCTGACGGTTGCCTCCGCAAGCCGTCCGGTTGTGGAGACGTGCAGCCGCGCCCCGTTGCGGTAGGCTCCCCCTCCGCGGACCGCCCACCATCGGGCGCCCCGCAGGGGGTCGCTCACCAGGCCCAAGCAACTCTCGTCCTCATGGACCAGCGCGATGAGGGTCGCCCAACCAGCCTCGTGACGCGCGAAGCACACCGTCCCATCGATGGGATCCAACAGCCAGCGCCAGGGTCCGCCCGCCCCTGCGTCGCCGCCCTCCTCGCCAGTGACGGCATCCCGCGGCCGCGCCCTGCGCAACCGGGCGCGGAGCCTCTCCTCCACAAGCGTGTCGGCGTCGGTGACCGGGCTTCCATCCGGCTTCTCGTCGATGACCAGGTTGGCGGCACCGAACCGCGATAGCGTCACCGCGTCAGCGATGTCCGCGAGTTCGTGGGCGAGGCGGAGGTTGTCCTCCATGCTGGGGTCGGACATGAATCCCTCGGAACCCTGGCGCGGGTCGCAGCGCGGTAGCGGCCAGGATACCCCGCCAGGCGGGCGATGCCGCCGGATGGATCCCGCTGCTACCATCCCCATCCTTCATCGGGCATCGCCGGGTCCTGCGGCGGCGGACGCGGCCACAAAGGGCCAATCATGAGCGACGTCGTTCGCTGGGGGGTGCTCTCGACCGCTGCCATCAGCACCCAGGCGCTGATTCCGGGCCTGCTGGCCGCCGAGGGCTCAGAGTTGGTAGCGATTGCGTCACGCTCCGAGGAGCGCGCCGCCGCCGCCGCCGCCCGCTGGGGATGCCGGGGGTATGCCTCCTACGATGAGCTGCTGGACGACCCGGAGATCGATGCCGTCTACGTCCCACTCCCCAATCACCTGCACGCCGTGTGGACGGTGAGGGCCCTGGAGGCAGGGAAGCACGTCCTCTGTGAGAAGCCGCTCGCGATCTCCGTGCGCGAGGTCGATGCCATCGCGGAGGCCTCCCGCCGTACGGGTTGCCTCGTGCTGGAAGCGTTCATGTACCGCCACGGGCGCCGGTGGCAGCGAGCGGTCCAGCTGGTGTCGACCGGGGCGCTGGGCGAGCCTCGGGTGGTGCGTATCGGCTTCTCCTTCGTGACGCCCACCGACCTGGGGAGCCCCCTCTTCGATCCAGATCTGGGCGGGGGGATCATCTGGGACATGGGTTGCTATGCGGCGAGCATGGCCCGCGGCATCTTCGCTGACGAACCGATCGAGGTCTTCGGCTTCGCCGACCGCCGGGAGGGCCAGCCCACGGAGACGTCACTCAGTGGGGTGATGCGCTTTCCCCACGCGCGCACGGCCCCCTTCTGGGTCAGCTTCGATCTTCCCAACCCCTTTGCCCAGGTGGAGGTCGTCGGCACGGACGGATGGCTGCTGCTCCCCGGGACCGGGATGCGGCGGGAGCCCTACACCAAGCTGCTCCTCCATCGGGGCGGCACGGAGATCTTCCTCGACGGGCGCGAGCCCGACCTCGAGGTGTTTCCCTTCGAAGATCCCTTCCGGCTCGAGGTCGAGCGTTTCGCCGATGCCGTTCGGGGGCGGGCGCCCCTCCCGTGGGACCTGACCGACTCCCGAGCGAACACGGCGGTGCTCGAAGCGATGCACGCCTCGGTGCAGAGCAACCTCGCGAGCAAGGTGCCCGTGGCCTCGACGGACGCCGGTCGTCCTCAGATCCCGAGACGCCCCGCCGGTTGACCCGGAGCCACAGGTCACACCCGCAGGCGTGGTCCAGGCGGTGGAGGTTTCGGGGACCACAGAGCCTCGCAGAGAGCCGGTTAGGGTTCAAGGATGTCGTCGGCTGGGGTGGCGCGGGAGGCTCAGGGGAGGCTCCTCGGAGGGGTCGCGATCCCGCGCCCTCTTCGAACGGATGTGTGCTTGTTTAATGATCTGATGTATGTAAGATCCACTCCGTGCACTGGGCGGCTGGGGTCGGCGGCGGGCTCCTCGAGGGGCGTGAGGCAGCGTCGACTCGGCTCTCCGCCTCGATCATGTGCGCCGACTTCCGCTCCCTGCCAGCGCAGCTGACGGCCCTGCAGAGCGCCGGGATCCGGACCGCGCACCTCGACTTCGGGGACGGTCGATTCGTTCCGAACCTCCCCCTGGGTCTGGAGGTCTTCGCCCAGCTGCCGCCCCGCACGGAGTGGAGCCGCGAGTGCCATCTCATGATCGAGGAGCCACTCCGCCTCGTGACGCTCTTCGCTCCCCACGCCGATCTGGTCACCTTCCACGTGGAGGCGATCGGCGATCCCCGTGAATGCATCGCCGCGATCCGGCAGCACGGGGCGTCCGTCGGGTTGGGCATGAATCCCTCCACGCCCCCCGAGCGCGTGGCTCCGCTGCTCAGCGAGGTCGATCGTCTCCTGGTCATGACGGTCGAGCCGGGCTTCGCCGGTGCGCCCTTCGTTCCCGAGGTCGTGGAGAAGATCCGTCAGCTCGCCACGCTTCGCGACCACCTCAATCCAACCCTCTCCATCGAGGTCGACGGGGCGATCAACATGCGCACCGTCCCGGCGCTCGTTGGCGCGGGAGCGGATCGCTTCGTCGGGGGCAGCTCGGGGCTGTTCATCGGCGGCGACCTCGAGCAGAGCGCGCGTGCCCTGATCTCCTGCATCGAGGGCGCGGCGCACGAGGGAGCGGCGTGACGACGATGGACGCCCCGGCGGCCGTAGACGGGAGCGGCACGCCGAAAGCTGGGCGGCGAGAGGAAGCGACGGCAATCGGCGTCGACGTCGGCGCCAGCCGGCTCAAGTGCGCCCTGATCGACAGGGCGGGCGCGGTGCTCAGCTCCGCCGTCCTCCCCACCCCGGAAGGCGACACCGGCACCCAGGTCGCAGAGCGCATCGCCGGCGAGATCGCCGGGTTCCGGGAGGGCGTCCGGGGCGCCGGAGCGGAGCCCGCGGGCATCGGGATCGTGGTGCCGTACTTCGTCGAGGGCCCGGACTGGGTGCAGAGATGGACCACCAACCTGCCGGTGCTCGAGGGCCTGCCGCTTCGTCCGATCCTCGCCGAGCGGCTCGGCGGCGAGATGCGTACCGGCAATGACGTCAGTGCCGCGGTGATCGCCGAGCACCTCTTCGGTCGCGGCCGAGGGGTGGACCGGCTCCTGCTCATAGCGATCGGGACCGGCATCTCCATCGGCGTCATCGTCCACGGCGAGCTGCTTCAGTACTCGTGGGGCACGGCCGGCGACACCGGTCATCTCGTCGTCGACACCGAGGGCCTCCAGCGGTGCACCTGCGGCGGGCTGGGCTGTCTGGAGACCGTGTCCTCGGGGTGGGGCCTGAGAGCGGAGGCGATTCGGGCTGCACGCGACGCCCATGAGGGCATCCTCTCCACCCGGCTTGAGAAGGGACAGCACATCAGCACGGCCGACGTGGCGAGCGCTGCGCGCCAGGGTGATGCCGCGGCGATCAGGGCCTTCGAGCGCGGCGCGTTCTTCCTGGGAGCCGCGCTTGCCAGCTACCTTCAACTCTTCTCGCCTCAGCTCATCCTCCTCTCCGGAGGGGTGATGGAGTCGAGTGACCTGCTGCTCCACGGCATCCGGCAGTCACTGCAGCGGGTGGCAAGCCCCTCCCGGCTGAGCATGCTGGAGGGCGTCGAGGTGTCGGCGTTTCCGCAGATGGGAGCCGCGATCGGAAGCGCAAGCCTGATCCTGTTTCCCGATCTCTACTTGCGCAATCCGTCGCCCATGGAGGCACAACCGACCTCATGACCAAACATCTCATGCTCGACTACATACGCGAACAGCCGGACGCAGTTGCCAACACCCTGAGCGCCTGCGAGGGACCGGTGAGCGAGCTGCGCGACCTCGTGGCTCGGCGGCCGCCGAAGAACATCATCTTCACGGGGCTCGGAAGCTCGCACACGGCTGCCAAGCTGGCCTCGCCACTGCTACGTCACTTCCTGCCGGTGCCCACGACCATCACCGTTGCCACCGAGCTGGGCATCGACCTCGGTCTCGAGCTGGGGCCCGACACGCTGGTCGTGCTCACATCGCGCTCGGGGGAGCGAGGTGGCATCGTCGACGCTCTCACCGCCGCCCGGAACACGGGGGCGACCTGCGTTGCGGTCACCGCTGTCGATTCGAGCCTCCTCGCTACGGGCTGTGACCTGGTGATCCAGACCGCCGAGGGACCGGAGGCGGCCTACGCAAAGACCAAGAGCGTGGGCGCCTGCACCGCCGCGCTGATGCAGATCGGGCTCGCTCTGAGCACCGACAGCACCGGGGAGCGGCAGCGCGTGAGCGCTGCGCTCGCCGAGATGCCTACGCTCCTGAAGCTCGGGGTCACCAGCGCGGAGCGCGATCTCGAGCCTCTGGCAGGCTGGTTGGTGAAGCACACCACGGCGTTGGTCACCGGCACCGCCGGCAACCAGGGGGTGGCGGAGGAAGCGGCTCTCAAGATCCAGGAGGCCGCTCGCATCGTGACCGAATGGGACGAGACCGGCAGCGCCCTCCACGGCGCCGTGAGCATCCTCCAGTCGGGCTGGCTGTTCGTCAACCTGATGACCGCAGCGGACCAGGCCATGAGCCGCGCGATGCTCATGCTCGTACACGAGTTCGGGGCCGACCGTCTCTGCATCGCCGAGCCCGACCTTGACGTGTCCGACTGCACCGAGGCGGTGGTCCGGGTGCCCCAGGCGCCGCATCCCCTGGTTGCTCCCCTCCTCTTCCTGGCGCCCGTGCACCTGCTCACCTACCACCTCGCGGTGAGCAAGGGCCTGAACCCTGACCAGCCCCTGTTCGCGGACATCATGCTCCGGGCGATGCTGCCCCCGGGGCGTGAGGAGCCAGATTGGCACACCGTCGAGGTGCCAGCCGAGGCCGGCGCCGAGGCGTAGCCATGACAACCCGTGACCCTTTGCCCGCCCCCGCCACCCTCGAGCGGTCGGGGCAGTCCAACGGCGACGCCAGTTTGACGGCGCGCCGGTGCATCAGCGTGTTCCGGCTGGGAATATCAAACACCATGGGAGTCGTACGGAGATGAGAAAACCTACTTGGGGCCGGGCACCGACCCACCTTGCGGCGGCTCTGCCCCGGAGCCATCGCAAGCTCGTGACCCTGCTCGCGGGCACCGCAACCCTCCTGGCCGCCGCGTGTGGCGGGACCACCAGCGCTGGCAGCTCCACGGCCAGCAGCAGCTCGGTGGGTGGGAAGCTCGTCATCGACAGCTACATGGGCACGACCTGGCCATGTACCTTCAACCCCTTCAATCCGGCCCTGAACTTCCTCACGGTCGGCTTCACGTACGAGACGCTGGAGTACATCAACGACCTCAAGGCGAGCTCCTCGGGCTCGAGCCTGGCGCAGCCGTGGCTGGCCACCAGCTCGGCCTGGAGCAACAACTACGAGACCCTCACCTTCACGATCCGGAGTGGGGTCAAGTGGAACGATGGGCAGCCCTTCTCTGCAGCGGACGTCGCGTACACGTTCAATGCAATGACCACCTCTGCCGCGCTCGACCTCAACGCCCTCTGGAAGGCTGACGGCGGGCCGCTCACCGCGGTCACGGCTCAGGGGTCAAACCAGGTGGCGTTCACCTTCGACACGCCTGCCCAGACCTATTTCTACTACGTCGCCGACCAGATTCCGATCGTGCCGGAGCACATCTGGTCCACCCTCGACCAGACCAAGCTGGCCAGCTACACCGACAGCCACCCAATCGGCACGGGCCCCTACAAGGTCGGCAGCTGCACCCAGGCCAACGTCAAGTACGTGCCCAACACCGATTACTGGCAGAGCACTCCCGGGCACCCGGTCCCCCGCATCGCAGAGGTGGACTACCCGTCGTTCCTGGGCAACGACCAGGCCAACCTCTACCTGACCGAGGGCCAGGCGCAATGGGGCGCGCAGCCTGTCCCCAACATCAAGACCGCCTACCTCAACAAGGGCCCGGATCGCTACATGTGGTTTCCTCCTGTCCTCAATGTGGGCATCTTCCCGAACCTCGACAACCCGCTGCTGAGCAACGTGGCAGTGAGGCAGGCGATCAGCCTGGCGCTCGACCGTTCGAACGTTGCCACCCGCGGTGAGAGTGGGTACGAGCCGGCCGCCAGCCAGACCGGGATCATCACCCCGACCTATCAGTCGTGGTACGACAAGTCCATCGACAACACGGCCTATAACCCGACCAAGGCCGAGCAGGTCCTCGAGGCCGCAGGCTTCACCAAGGGTTCTGATGGCATCTACCAGAACGCCCAGGGCCAGCAGCTCTCCTTCACCCTCCAGACCGTCAGCGGCTTCGGCGACTGGGACGCCTCGCTGGTGGTCATCACCCAGGAGCTCAAGGCGGTGGGCATCCAGATCACGGTCGAGGATGAGAACTCGGGCCCATACACCACCAACCTGGAGAGCGGTAACTTCCAGCTCGCCTACGCTGGAAGCGGCGGTCCCTACACCGCGGGAGGGCCGACCCCCTACTACGAGCTCAGGGGGGACCTGTACAGCAGCAACATCGGGGGAACCAACTACTCCCACTACAACTCGCCCTCTACGGACGCCCTCTTCAACGCGTATGCGGCCACCACCAACGTGAGCCAGCAGAAGCAGATCATCGACCAGATCGAGCAGGTCATGGTCAGTGACTATCCCTTCATCCCCGTGACCCAAGGGGTCGACTGGTACACGTACGACGCCTCCCACATCGGCGGCTGGCCGACCGCGTCGGATCCATACGCCCAGCCTGCGATCTACGCCCCCCTAGAGGACGCCGGGGTCATCCTCGATCACCTGTATCCGACCAACTGACCCAGCCAGGCAGGGCATAGGGGTACATCGGCCATGAACGGGACCCAGGCGGCGCGGGGATGACGTACCTCCGTCGCCGTCTGGGCCTGTTCCTCCTAACCCTCTGGGCGGCCCTCACCGTCAACTTCGCCCTGCCCCGATTGATGCCCGGCAATGAGGCCCAGGCGGTACTGGCCACATTGCACGGCGTCAACCCGGCTGCGCTCCACGCGCTGGAAATCGAGTTCGGGGTCAATGTTCACCAGAACATCGTCCTCACCTACCTCCAGTATCTGGGGAACTGCTTCACCGGCCAGCTGGGAGTCGACCACTACGGCATCCCGGTGGTGACGGGGATCGTTCAGGCGCTTCCCTGGACCCTAGGTCTGGTGGGCATCGCCACGGTGCTGGCCTTTCTGATCGGGACGCTGGTGGGAATCCTCACCGCGTGGAGGCGCGGAGGGAGGATGGATGCCTTCCTGCCACCGCTTCTCTTCATCGTCTCGAGCTTCCCGATCTTCTTCATGGGCCTGGTCCTCATCCTCATCTTCGGGGTGGTGCTCAACTGGCTGCCGATCGGCGGCAACTACAACATCGACGCCACGCCCTCGCTGTCCCTTCCGTTCATTGGCGATGTGATCACGCACGCCATCCTTCCGGGTGCCACCCTGGTGGTGGTGACGGCCGGCCTCTGGATCTTTACCATGCGAAACAACATGATCACGACCCTGGCGGAGGACTACGTCAAGATGGGGCGGGCCAAGGGCCTCGCCCCCTGGCGGATCATGCTCGACTACGCGGCCCGGAACGCGATCCTCCCCAACCTGACCGGCTTCGCCATGCAGCTGGGATTCGTGCTGGGCGGCGCCATCCTGGTCGAGTACACCTTCTCGTACCCGGGGCTCGGGTATCTCTTCTACACGAGCACCACGCTCCACGATCTGCCGATGATGCAGGGCCTCTTCCTCTTCTACACAATGGCGGTGCTGGTCTGCGTCCTGGGTGCGGACCTCGTGACGGCGCTGGTCGATCCGCGGACCAGGGACGCGTAGGTTCCAGCCATGGCAATTCCAGCGATCGGCTCCAACAGCGCCCTGAGCGGGGCCGGCGTCAGCGCCCCCAGCACCAGTGTCCGTGTTCGCTTCCTGCGGACCCTGTTCAGCAGCAAGAAAGCCACCGCCGGGCTCGTGATCCTCCTCGTCATCAGCTTCGTGGCGGCATTTCCGGGGCTGCTGACCCACGACGATCCCAATGCGGCCATTTACGGCATTGAGCAGGGACCGTCACTCCAGCATCTGCTGGGGACCACGCTGGTGGGACAGGACGTCTTCTCCCAGCTGGTTTACGGCACCCGCCTCACCCTGGTCATCGTCGTCGTGGTGAGCGTCATCGCGACCGTCCTGTCCATGATCATCGGGATCACCGCGGCCTACCTCGGAGGTCTCGCTGACCGCAGCCTCTCTCTGCTGACGGACATATTCCTGATCATTCCCACGCTGCCCCTCTTGATCGTGCTCGCCTTCTACCTCCCCTCGGGAGCGAGCACCATGATCCTGGTGCTGTGCCTGACCAGTTGGGCCTTCCAGGCCAGGCAGCTGCGGTCACAGGGTCTGTCACTGCGCAGCCGTGACTTCCTCGCCTCCGCCAGGGTGCGCGGAGAGCGACCCCTCTACATCATCCTGGTCGAGATCGTGCCCACCATGACCTCGCTGCTGGCCGCGTCGTTCCTCGGGGTGGCCGTCTACGTGGTGGGATTCGCTGCCGGCCTCCAGTTCCTCGGCCTTGGTAACAGCAGCGAGCTGACCTGGGGCACCCTCCTCTACCAGGCCCAGGCGAACGATGCGCTCATATCCGGCAACGTGTGGTGGGAGCTGTCTCCCGGGCTCGCGGTGGCCCTGCTGGGCGCCGGGTTCGCCCTCCTCAACTACGCCTTCGACGAGATCGGAAACCCGGCCCTGCGGCCGGCCAGGAGGCGGCGTGACAGATCCGCTTCTTGAGGTGAAGGACCTCACCGTCGACTATCAGGCTGAGTACGCGGACGTGCGAGCGGTCGATCACGTGTCCCTGAGTGTGGCGGCGGGGGAGTTCCTCGGTGTGGTAGGTGAGTCGGGTTGCGGCAAGTCGACGCTGCTCTTTGCCATAGCCCAGCTCCTCTCTCCCCCTGCCGTCCTCATCGGGGGCAGTGTGAAGTTCACCGGTAAGGACATGGTCCGGCTGACCGAGGTCGAGCTGCGCCACATGAGATGGCGCGACTACGCGGTGGTGATGCAGAGTGCCATGAACGCGCTCAATCCCATGAAGAGCGTTGCGGCGCAGTTCGCCGACGCCATCCGCGCTCACTCCAAGATGACGGCCAAGGAGATCCGCAACCGCTCCGCCGAGGTCCTTCGGCTGGTGGGTATCGATCCTGCCCACCTGGACAGCTATCCCCACCAGCTGAGCGGTGGCATGCGTCAGCGGGCGATGATCGCCATGGCTCTGCTCTTCACTCCCCAGCTGGTGCTGATGGACGAGCCGACGTCGGCGCTTGACGTCGTCGCCCAGCGCGCCCTGATGCGCCAGATCAAGGAGCTGCAGGTACAGCTCGGCTTCGCGGTGATCTTCGTCACCCACGACATGTCCGTGGTGAGCCACTACTCGGATCGCGTCATGGTCATGTACGCCGGCCAGACGGCCGAGGTGGGAGGCACCCGGCGGATGTTCGCCAATCCCCTGCACCCGTACACCCGAGGTCTGATGGACGCGTTCCCCTCCATCCGCGGCGCCCGGCGCGAACTGACCGGCATCCCCGGCAGCCCACCGGACCTCGGGCATCTGCCGTCAGGATGCCGGTTCATGCCGCGCTGCCCCGACGCGATGCCGGACTGTGTCATCCGTTCGCCGGAGATGTATGCGGTGGATGGGGCCGAGGTCCGCTGTCTCCTCTACGATGGGCAGGCGCACGAAGGGCGCATCGGGGAGACCGCCTGAGCCATGGTTGAGAGCACGACGCCCGCATCCGGAGGCACCGGTCCGGAGTCCGGCGAACCCCTCCTCCGCACCGTCGATCTCACGCGGCACTTTCGGCTCGGCGGGTTCCGCTCAAAGAACATATTGCACGCCGTCGACAGTCTCTCGATGACCATCGGCGAGCGGGAGATCGTCGCTGTCGTGGGCGAGAGCGGCAGTGGCAAGACCACCGTGGCGCGGCTGCTGACCATGATCTACCCGCCCACCCGGGGAACGATCTACTACCGCGGGCGTGCCGTCAACCATCTGCACTCTCGCCGGGACATCCTCTGGTATCGCGGCGAGGTGCCTCTCGTCTTCCAGGACCCGTACAGCGCCATGAATCCCGTGTTCCGCGTTTCCCATGGGGTGATGCGGAGCTTGAAGCTGCACCGTCCGGAGCTGGATCGCGCCGGGCGGCAGCGAGAGGCGCAGCGTGTCTTCGACACGGTGGGGCTCAGCCCTGACATGCTCGCCAAGTTCCCCTACGAGATGAGCGGCGGGCAGCGCCAGCGGGTGGGCTTCGCGCAGGCGCTGGCGGTCCAGCCCCGGCTGATCCTGGCCGATGAGCCCGTGTCGATGCTGGACGTCTCCATCCGTGCGGGGATCCTGAACATGATGGCCCGCCTTCGCGAGGAGGAGGGCGTCTCCCTTCTCTACATCACCCACGATCTGGCGAGCGCGCGCTACGTGGCTGATCGCATCATCGTGATGTATGCGGGACACCAGGTCGAGGGCGGCCCCGCCGACGCCGTCCTCTCGCAGCCCCGGCACCCCTACACGCAGCTCCTCCTGTCGGCGGCGCCTGACCCGCGAGAGGAGCCCGTGGACATCCCGGCGGACAGCGGTGAACCGCCCCGGGTCATCAACCCGGCTGAGGGTTGCCGCTTCCGTCAACGGTGTCCGCTCGCCATCGAGGAATGCGCCCGGGTGACCCCACGGCTGAGCCCCGTGGAGCCGGGCCACGATGTGGCCTGCCATGTCGCCTCCGCCGATGTCGAGGCCAATCGCCCACCCCGCCTCGCGTTCTCGGTCAAGATGTCCTCGGCAGCGTCGTCGGCCACTGCGCCCCGGGCCTCCGGTGCCACCAGACCAGCGGGGGGGATCCGCCATGACTGAGACAGGCGGCAGGACAATCGGTGCGAATGGTGGGGATATGCAGGCCCCGCAGGCCGCTGATAGAGTCCAGCTCGCAGTGAGACCGCCCGCCCAGTTGGTTCCAGTCCAGGCTCACCGGACGCTCGCCGCCGAGGTCACCGCCAATCTTCGCCAGGCGATTGTCAGCGGGAGCCTGTCGCCTGAGCACGAGCTTCCCCCCGAACCGGAGCTGGCCAGGCAGCTGGGGGTGAGCCGGGGCACGGTCCGGCAGGCGGTCACCATCCTCGAGCACGAGGGCCTGCTCTCTCGCCGCCAGGGATTGGGGACCTTCATCGTTCCCCACACCGCCCGGCTGCGCAATGTCCTGAACGCCAACTACGGCCTCACCGAGCTCTTCACCAGCCTCGGTGAGATCCCGGGGACCAGTTTTCTCAAGGTATCGGAGGCCGCGGCCGAGAAGGGCACCGCCGAGAAGCTGGGGATCGTGGTGGGCGAGCCACTGGCCGTCATCGAGAGGGTGCGCACCGCCGACGATGTCCCGGTCGCGTACACGACCGACTATCTTCCCTTCCGTCACCTCGACGCTCGCCGTCTCACCATCGCGACGCTGGAGCAATTCTTCCGCGCGAATGGCTCGCTCTATGCGGTGCTCCGCGGCATGGGCTTGACCATTGATGGGGGCCTCGCCGATCTGAGGGCTGCCATCGCGGATCGGCATCTGGCGGAGGCCCTCCAGATCAAGGTGGGCGAGCCCCTGCTCCTGCTCTCGCAGACGGACTACAGCTCGGCCGGCAGCATCATCCTCTACTCCGAGGAGTATCTCCCCGCGCACATCAACGTGCAGGTGTGGCGAAAGGGCCCGGGGTGAGGGAGAGATCCGAGATGGCTGAGGTGGGCGTCGGCATCGTGGGAAGCGGTTTCGTGTCCACCCTGCACGCCGAGGCGATGCGGCGGGTACCCGGTGCGGTCCTGCGCGGCGTCACCTCACCGACGCCGGGGCACGCGGAGAGCTTCGCTCAGGCTCACGGGGTGCCCAGGTGGTACACGGACTATCGGGCACTGCTCGACGACCCGCATGTCGACGTGGTCTGCATCGGCGCCCCCAACCATCTCCACCGTGACGTGGCCGTCGCCGCAGCCGGCTCTGGGAAGCATGTCATCTGCGAGAAGCCGCTGGCCAGGACGCTGGCGGAAGCTGAGGAGATGGTGAGCGCGTGCCGGGCGGCCGGAGTGCTGCTGCTCTACGCCGAGGAGCTCTGCTTCGCCCCCAAATATGTGCGAGCCAAGCAGCTCGTGGATGAGGGGGCGCTGGGGCGAGTCTTCCACGTCCTGCACAGCGAGCAGCACGATGGCCCGCACTCAGACTGGTTCTGGGACGTCCGCCGCTCCGGCGGTGGCGTGCTGATGGACATGGGGTGCCACGCCATCGAGCTCTGCCGGTGGATGTACGACAAGCCCGCCGTGGTCTCGGTGAGTGCCACGCTCGGCACCTACATGCATGGGGACCGCACTGACGGCGATGATCACGCCGTCGGGATCCTGACGTTCGCGGGGGGTGGCATCGGCGTGGTCGAGGTCAGCTGGGCCAAGCGCGGCGGCATGGACGATCACGTGGAGCTGATCGGCGACGGCGGTGTCAGCTATGTCGACCTGGTGCGCGGGACGGCACTGCCGACCTTCAGCGCTTCCGGTTATGGATATGCGGCGGAGAAGGCACCCAGCCAAGGGTGGTCCTACCCCATGTTCGACGAGACGTGGAACTACGGCTATGTGGCCGAGATGCAACACTTCGTGGAGTGTGTTCGGGAGCAGGCGGAACCGCGCGAGACAGGCGAGGATGGCCTGGAGGTGCTGCGGATCCTTTACAGCATGTATCGAGCCGCCGCTATAGGCAGGACATCGGCGGTCACGGTGACCGACGGCGAGCGTGATCAAGAGCCAATCCGCTCGTGGCTGGAGGCGAGACGGCAGCTCCACAGCGCCACATAGGATTCGAAGGCTCGTGGCCACAGGGCACCGGCAGGCACGGGCAACATCGGCGGGGCAGAGGATGGATGTATTGGGGTACGTGGCCGCGGTTTTAACCACGGTCTGCTGGCTTCCGCAGTTGCGACGAACGGTGCGCACCCGATCGGCGAGCGACATCAGCTGGCCCTACCTCGCGGTGCTCATGGTGGGCATCTGCGCCTGGCTTGCCTATGGCATCGGCAGCCGCGACGGCGCGATCATTGCCGGCAACGCCATGACCCTCGTGCTCCTAGCGTGGCTTGTCGGCGCAAAGCTGGTGTTCGAGCTGGGCGCGCGGCCGCGCCCGGGTTCCGCAACCGCAGCGACGCCTGGAGGCGATCCGGGTCCCACCATCTGAGGACCGGGGGTCGGCCGGACGGCCTTCTGCATGAGTTCGATTGTGAGTTCGATAAACGCACCCCTGGTGCCTAGCCGCTCAGCCGGACCGAGGCGAGGGCGAGTACTAGCGGCGACTCGCCCATTCGCAGGCGGGCTCAGCGTGCCCTTACGGGGTGCGGCTTGCCGCGGACGACTCCCGGATCTGCAGGCGGCACTCGAGGGTGATCCGGTGGGGCGGCAGCGACGGGTTGTACGCCACGCGCTGGAAGAGCTGCTCCAGCGCGGCTTCGCCGATCTCCTTGATCGGCTGATAGTTGCCCCGCCTTGTACCCCTTAACGTACCCCTACAGGAGTGGTACTCCCTGTCACTGGGTGGCACAGAGACCAGGCGGCCGAATACGAAAGAGCACCAGAAGCCACTAAAAATGACGCGTTCGGGGGATTTGTAAACCGGAGGTTGGGAGTTCGAATCTCCCCGTCGGCTCCGTTTTTGAATTCAGGCTGACTCGCGGCGAGTCGTGTCCATGACCCGGCCTCTCACGGCCGTCCTTGCCGAGCATCGGGAGCGCGAGGCCGTCAAGCGGGCGCGGCTCTGCCTCCCGGAGGCGGCCGGCGAGGCACTCGTTTTCACGAACCGCGCCGGCGACCCACTCGACCCCAGCTGGGTCAGCCATGCCTTCCACGACCGGCTGGCCGAGGCCGGGCTACCGCCCCGCCGGTTCCACGATCTCCGCCACGGGTGCGCGGCTCTTCTCCTGGCCAGCGGGGCCGACCTCAAGGTCGTCAGCTCGATCCTGGGACACTCGTCCATCCGGCTGACTGCGGACACCTATGCGGGGGTTGTTGATCGGCTGCGCGGCGACGCGGCAGAGGGCCTCGAGCGCCTCCGTGATGGTGGCCGGCAGGCTCAGCGTGTCCGAGGCGTCGAGCGCGTCATAGCTGAAGCTGGGGATGGTTCCGGAGAATCCCGCCGGCGGAGTCAGGGTGAGCTGCCCGGCGGCGGAGAGGCCGATCGCACCGTCCGCGGAACTCGGTGCAGCACCGCCGCCCAACGCGAAGCTGAACGGCCCCGTGCCCAGGGGGCGGGCAGTTGGAGAGTGATCGCTGCCCCGCCGGAGTTGGTCGCGGTGACGGTGAAGGGCTGAGCCGTGGGCCGAATGGTGAGGCTAACCACCGCGCTGGTACTGTTCCCCGCCGCATCGGCACGGCGGCGCCCTCGCTACCGACCGTTGTGCGGCCGACGCCGAGAAGACGCTGGCGTACAAGGCTCTTTGCCTCATCCCGCGCACGGGACCTTTGGCAGGCGTGTGCCTACAATCGTTGCGTGGTGACTCGCATCGCCGCCGGTCGGGGTGTGGCACAGCGCCGCCCGAGCCGGCTCCATGCGCCGGCCTCGTTGCGGTGGCTGCTCGGCCTCCTAGCCGTCGTGCTGGTGGCCGCCGGCGCCCTCGGCGTCGCCCGCGCGGCCTCCCCCGGGGCCTCGGCGAACACCGCCACCCAGTCGGCAACCCGGGTCGTGGCGGTGGCCGCGACCAGCCGTATCTCCTCCTGGCTCGGCCAGGTCGACCAGGAGCTCGACGACTACGCCGCGGCCATCGTGAGCGACTCCGGGGAGGACCCCGCCCAGCTGTCCGCCAGCTTCCAGACACTGCTCACCGGCACCGGCGACTTCACCCTTCTCGAGTGCACCGACCTCAGCGGCGATGTCATCGCCGCGAGCAGCGGCGATGTCATCGACCTGGTCGGCGCCGGATGGCTGGCGGACGTGAGCGCGACCCCCCTGGTGACCCGGATCAGCCAGAGCGGCAGTTCGCTGCGGTGGTTCGTTGCCCGGCTGGCGACCACCGGTACCTTCGATGGCATCTTGGTGGGGGCGCTGGAGGCGAGCCAGGTGGCCAACCTGCTGGGCTCCGTCGACCCCGGCGCGACGGCGACGGAGAGGGTGGACGTGGTGCTTCCCGGCAGACTGCTCTTGTACAGCTCGGCGATGACCTCGACGCTGCACGCGGGACTCACCGACGCCTCGATGATCGCTGACGGAGCCCTCAGCACCCGGGTCGTCTCCCCGGCGGTGACCGCCGCCCTCGCCGGTGGCACCGGGGTGGCCAGCTACTCGACGAACGGCGTCAGCACCGTCGCCGGGTACGACAGCATCTCCCTGCCGGGCTGGGAGATGGGGGTCGTGGTGACCGAGCCGTCGGTGGTGGCGGCGGCGGCAGGCCAGGGGCTGCCGGGTCCGGCATGGCTGCTGCCCTCGGTCGCCCTGGCGGTGGGCCTGCTGCTGCTGCTGGCCCTGGCCGACCCCCGGCGCACCCGCGCCATCGTCGGCCCGGACGGGCGTCT